>Ga0209266_1002830_pt1 | contig 10798 bp, 8 predicted proteins | sample GraSoiAngelo_132_FD_185889 | JGI IMG/M metagenome (GOLD analysis project Ga0209266, IMG submission 185889) | Grasslands soil microbial communities from the Angelo Coastal Reserve, California, USA - 14_0929_02_40cm (SPAdes) (version 2) | ecosystem: Environmental > Terrestrial > Soil > Grasslands ...
ACTATCCTTACAAGTTCTGCATCCGGTTCAGGAGAAGCAAATGGGAAGACAAGTCAGTAGATGTTTTAGCGTAGATATGCTGATTGGAGAACTGTATGGGCAATAGCAATGATCGGAATACGATTGCAGGAAACAATATCCAGCACAGCAATGTTACTATTGGAGATGGAGCAAGGCAAGTAATTCAACCTACTCCGCAAAGTGAGCAGGAGGTTTCATACCCTGCATTTTCTCCTAAGCAATCAGAGATCTCTCCTACCCAAACGCCGCGGATTTTTCTGAGTCACAGCAGTAAAGATAATGAATTTTGCGCACATCTTGCAAAAGATCTCTATCAAGCGCTTGGAGATGATGTCGCTGCTGTTTGGTACGATATAGAAGGTCTCAATGGGGGTAACGTATGGTGGCATCGGATTACACAAGAGCTGACAGCACGATCCATCTTCATTGTCGTACTCTCACCTGATGCTGTAGTTTCTGGTTGGGTTAAAGACGAAATAGCCATGGCGTGGAGACAGAGAAATTCCCCTGCGGGAAAGCTGATTATCCCCGTTCTTTACCGCAGGTGTGATGTACCTGAAGATCTCGCTATATTGCAGATCATTTCATTCCTCCCCCCTAAGCAATATAGGGTAGCTTTTAATGAACTCCTCAAAGCAATTGGTGTGTAACGGGCAACGTCGTTAAGCGTGTTACCTGAATGGGAGAGCTTCTAGTGAGGAAGAGCATGACTGTAACCAAACTTGATCACGCCTTACATACGTAGTTTGCTCACCAGCCTACTCTCTCCCGACGCTTCTGTCGATTTTCCCCCCGTTCGTCAGCAAAATGGCGCGCGCGCGCGACTTGCGTGGAACATCCCCGGCGTCAGGTAGACGAACTGCGATCACTGTTCTCTCTCCCTGCCCAGGTTTTTTACTGGCCGCGCTGACCTTTGTCATATCCTGTCCGATGGCTCCCTGCACAGGGCCACGCCGCAGCAGCCCTATCGCTGCTCCAAGGATAACACCTACCACGACTCCTGCGAGTATTCCGATAAGCAAAGGTATGGTTGGAAAGGCGAAGTGTGCCACAAGCATCAGTACACCAAGTACCAGCCCAAAGATAACCGCGAGTAGAACAACGATGATGGGACTGGGACCCGAGCGCCTGGTTTGCAAGAACACCGAGCTGCGGTCCCGGTTTGGACCATGCTCGCGGAACTGACCATTGGCTATCACATCAGAGGCCAGTCGGAAAACTTCTTCCTCGCTAAACCCCTCTTTATGCAATTTCGCCTCCGCTACTTCTGCCTTCGCCTCATCGCTGAAAACCGCCAGTAGATCAAAGTCGGAGAATTGTTGTTGCTGCATGAAAATAGCTCCTGAAAAGTGACTACTTATTACGTACAATATTTGACTTCTTATTGATCCCTGAGCATCTCCAGCAGCCGCGCGATCTCGCGGCGAATCTGATCATTATTCTTCATCTCGGTCTGGACTTTCTCCCAGCCATGAATGATAGTTGTGTGGTCGCGTCCACCCAGTGTATTGCCAATTTGTATCAGCGAAGCGCTTGTCTCTTCCCGCATCACATACATCGCGACCTGGCGCGGCCAGGCAATTTCGCGATCGCGCTGTTTCCCCCGCAGGCGTTCGGGATCAACATTGTAGTAATGACAGACTCCATCAATGATTTGTTCGATGGTTAACGTTGAAACGTGCTGGCTTGCCGTATACAGGTGCTCAAGTGCTTTGGCCGCTAAGCTGACCGAGAGAGGTAGATCATGCAGAGTCGCATACGCTATAACGCGATTGAGCGAACCCTCAAGCTCCCGCACACTGCTGCACTCCGGGCGCGCAATATACTCGATTACCGATGACGGAATGGTAAAACGCATCAAATCTGCCTTGGAGCGCAAGATCGCCAGGCGATGTTCGTACTCCGGGGGCTGAACGTCTGCCAGCAAACCCCATTCAAAGCGCGAGCGCAGGCGATCCTGTAGGCTGTGAATGGCCTTAGGCGGTCGATCACTGGTGACAACGATCTGTTTGTTGGCATCGTAGAGCGTGTTAAACGTATGAAAAAATTCTTCTTCCGTAGCCTCTTTTCCGGCAATGAACTGGATGTCATCCACAAGGAGAATATCGATCTGCCGGTATTTCATACGAAACTCCGCAGTTTTTTGCGTGCGGATCGCGTTGATGATCTCATTCGTGAATTTTTCTGAGGTTACGTATAAAACATTCAACCCTGCTGCCTCACCCTTATGGCCTACGGCATGCAGCAGGTGGGTCTTGCCCAGGCCAACGCCACCATAAAAGAAAAGGGGGTTGTAGATCTGCCCAGGATTCTCTGCCACTGCCAGCGAGGCTGCGTGAGCGAGCTGATTGGATTTACCTACAATAAATGCATCAAAGGTATAGCGTGGGATCAACAATCCTTCGCCGTCACGCGGGAGCGATACTGCTCCCTGCTTCTTTTGCTCTTGCACCGGTTGTTGCCTTTGAGGGTAGCTCTGGAAGCTGCCTGGACTTTGTTCAATGTTATCCGCGCTGCGATGCGCAATTGGGTGGGGAGCGGCTGGTGCGAGAGAGTTCATCGCTATGGGCGAAGTCAAAGGTTCATCTACTCCGCTGATAAGAGAACTATATTTATCCTGCTTCAATTTGACCGGGCGATTTCTGGGTAGGCGATATGGTCGTTTCCCGCTGAGAGGCTGCATGCCAGGTAGATCGTCTGGTTGCTTGGCGGGCACCTCTTTTGCCACCACGAACTGCACCTCTACAGGACCTCCAGTGATTTCCGAGAGAATTGAACGGATTACATCAATGAAACGTCCTTCCAGGTGTGCTTTGGCAAATGTCGTAGGTACATGCACGACAAAAACACCGCCCTGAAAGGAATGTGCATATGTACCCTGAAACCAGGTTGTAAAGACGGCTGGCTGAACTCTTGCTTGTAATCGCTCTAATGTTGTTTGCCAGATCTGTTTCGCATTCACGCGCACTACCTCTTCGGAATTACTTTGTATCAGATAGCATTTTCGTGCGTTGTATAGTTTAGTAGAATAGAAGTCACCAGGACAGAAAAAGCTTGTATATTCATAAAATATTTAGATGGCAGGAGGTAATGGTAGCACTAAATCAAACCAAAGTAAACCCCACTTTTAGTACCAATTTGAGAGCTATCTCACTATTTTTCTGTCGTATTTACTGTATACTAGGCCAAAAAGCGCTCACGAGATATTTACCATCTTGCTGGATGGAACGTTACTATTGCTATATGGGCGTATCCTGGGTTGTTAAGGAGTTTTTTATGTTTGTGCCTCAGGCTTCATCATTTGTAAAGCGTCTGCGACATGTATGGCTACTGATCTCCACATGCCTGCTGTTGTTTAGTTTTTTTCTGGCGTCATGTTCAGGTTTGAATTTTGGTGGGTTAGGCAAAACGACACCGACTAGCAAACCTACGCCGTCTCAAGTAGCATTAACAAAACTACAATGGTGCAATAAGGCATTCATTGTTTTTCGCGATGAACATGCTCCCGTGACAGTGACGCCCGCTAGCGCTACTCCCACGGCTACAGTAACTGCGACAGCCTCTGCTACAACAAGCAGTACTGCGACGGCTACAGCCACCACGAGTCCCACTCCAGTATCGATTGGATCACCAACCACCATCACCGACTGGTCTCAAGTCGAACCAAATCTTGGTTTCACCGTCTTTTTGCCGGCAATGTTGCCGGCGAAGACATGCCTATTGAGCGCTTCGGGGACTGTGCACGACCCTATCTTTGGTGGCAACTTTATCATTGGGTACCTGCTGCCCGATGGTAGCCCATTAAGCCTATCAGAGGCCCCAATGCGCACAAACAGCCGTGATTTTCAGTGTACTTCATCAAAAGGTGTGTCGACACCCAGTCCTGGTACTCCTGGAGTAACTCCTAGCCCGACACAAGTCCCAATACTACTGTGCACTGGCGCTAAGGACGATACCAACGTCGTTTTTTCAATGAAGGGGAGTGAGACTTCTTTAAAAAAGCTTTTTGATGCATTGCGGCCCAACGTCGAATGGGTACCTGTTGCCTAGAGACTCGACTCTTTCTGCTTATTTCTGATATAATGGCAACAGTTTTTTCGTTAGTACGTGTACATACAGTGCGACGTACCTTAACAGGGAGGAACTTTTATGATGGCTAGTACATGCCCCTACTGTGGTGCCGAGACTCGGCCTGGTGATAATTTTTGCTTGAATTGTGGCAATCGCCTGACACCCTCTTCTCAACCGCAGGCCAAGCCTGTCGTTGGCGAAGCCACACTTCCGGCCCAAGATGGCTGGACGCCGTCAGTACAGGATCAGGGTTCTACGCCTGTCTCTTCTGGAACAAATTGGTCTGATACCGCCGCTCCCACCATCTCGAGTAGCGGTTTTGAGCCGCCGACTGCTTTTGGGACGAATGCAACGCAAAGCGCGGGCCAGGCAACTTCGATAGCATCGGCAACCATTGAACATCCTGCCAGGTTTATCTTGCGTGCTGACAATGGTGAAGTCCTACAGGAATATGTACTCGAGAAGCCCGAAATTTCTATTGGTCGTGCTCCGAATAGCGATATATTGCTCTCAAAAGACAAACTGACCTCGCGTCGTCATGCCACTGTAACCTACGAGAATGGAAAATATATCCTGCATGATGAGCGCAGCGCCAATGGTACCTTTGTCAATGGGCAGCAACTTGATGAGATGGCAACGCATGTGTTGCAAGACGGTGACCATGTAGGTATCGGAGAACACGAGTTGATCTTCCGGGGATTCGGTTCCTCCGCTTCTGCTGCCGCCCTGGCTGACAATAATCTTTCCGAAATGCCAACAATACCGGTACAGTTCAATCCCGATCAAGAGCTGACCTATCGTACACAGGAGGATCAATTAGTGACAGCAGCAGCTAGCGACGATTTTAGCACGAACTCAATGGATAGTGGTACCGCGGAAGCTGTACAGCTACCTGCCAATCCACCTGAGCCGGCAACGCCAGCGGCAAAAGAGGTGTCACCATCACCTGCTCTTGCTGAAATCGAAGCTGTGCCTGGAGTTCTCGCCGTAGCAAGACCTGCGGTCGCGCAGACTCCTTCATCACCAGCATCACCGGTTCCATCAACACCGCCTCAGGATATAGGCATCACTTTTAGCAGCCTTACCAATATTCCTCAGCCGACACTCCCGGATATAGCACCCTTAATGGCTGCGCTATCAACACTTGATGGGCAAGTCATGTCGTTACAGGAACAGTTGAACGCAACCCAGGATGCTGTCCGTAATCATGAAACAGAAGTTGCCCAGGCAGCCAATCAGCTTCGCACGGGAGTTCGCCGTGTCTCTGACCGGATGAATAACACCATAGCTGACGTGGCGCGAAGCCGCGAAGCGCTTTCCTGGGCTGAGTTGACCCAACTCATGGAAGATGTCCAAAATAACCCACGTGACATTGAGTACGTGACGAAACTTGCGCGTAGGGCTCGTGAACTGAACAAAGTCTTCCAAATGCACCAGAACGTTCTCAACACTCTGGCTGAATGCAATAGCCTCTTGCGCGGCCTGATCGGGGAGGATAAGTAATAACTAGCCTGGTTTACTCTGGACGCGGACATAGCATCTTCGAGGGGTGCCGCTACATGTCGCTTTGGACAAAAATAGATGTAGTGGCAGCCTTTGTAGGTGCTATGTTCGTTTTTATCAATCGATATTTCACGAGATAGGTTCATGCAAGAACAAACATATGATGCGATTGTCATTGGTGCGGGACTGGGTGGTCTGCTCAGTGCTGCACAGCTAGTGCAGCGGAATATGCGGGTGATCGTCTTAGAGAGACTGCCACATTGTGGCGGACGTTTCACCGCAAAAACGTTTCAGGGCGTACAGGTCAGTACGGGAGCTGTACACATGGTGCCCTTTGGCAGTAGCGGCGTACTTGCCGGAATGCTGCGTCGCCTGCGCATACCTCATCACTTTCTTGACGCCGATGTCTTTGGCTCCTTTCATGTTCATGGCAAGCAGTATCGCTCGCGCGGCTTATTGGGCACGTTCAAGTTCCTCGGCACGCGCCAATTCTTCTGGTTTACCCGTGTCGGGTATTTGATGTTTATTCGTCGCCTTCCCCAAGAAGAACGCGATCTTCCATTCGATACCTGGTTGGCGCGCTATATTGACGTCAACCGCAACCGGGAATTAACTGCATTCTTTGAGCGTATCTCGCGTTTCGCTCTCAGTCTTGAATTGCATCAGGTAACAACGGCGGAAGTTATCAAAATCACCAAAAATATGTTCCTGCATGGCGCTCCCGGTATTGTCGAAGGAGGCTGCGCAGCCTTGATAGGCGAACTAGAGCGGCGTCTTCTTGAGCGGTGCGCGGAACTTCGTCTGCGCCATGACGTCATGGAGATTCTTACAGTTGATGGCCAGGTAAACGGCGTTCGTGTCCGCGACAAAGCAAATGGTGAAGAGTCGTTGCTACATGCGCCAATCGTGGTCAGTGATATTGGTCCACGAGCAACGAATGCGCTTTTAAACAGCCGGCAGTTAACACAGGCTCAGGTACTAAAACAGTGCGAAGAGCCGCCTCTCGTGGACCTATTGGGGGCTGTCCCCAACAGTGCTCACAGCAATGGGGAGGCAGACTTTGGTGTGGCCCAGGGACTCAAGGTACATATCCTGAGTGATATCTCGTTGATTCCCCATAAAGGCATCATGTATTGCCTGGATACGAAACGTATTGCTGGCATGGTGCAGCCAACCAACTGTGACCCTCGGCTAGCTCCACCCGGGAAACATCTCTTGATCAGCCACCAGGTGATACAGAGCGACAATATTGAAGAAGAAAAAGCGCTGGCGTTGGCCGATTTACGCATGTTATTTGGCGAATTATTTGAGAAGCACTCTCGCATCCTCACTATGAGTGCCTACCGCGGTGAGTGGCCCGTCAATCGTGTCGCACAGGGAGAAGATGTTGCTCCGGAAACGGCGATACAAGGCCTGTACCTGGTGGGAGATGCGGTAAAGCCAACGGGATATCTTATGGTAGAAGGTGTGGCTCAAAGCGTGAACCAGTTTCTTGACCTGCTTGATGCTATAGAACAGGGGAAGTCCGAAGGCCCCTTTGGCTCCCCGCGTATACGCCGGGACGTTACGCGGCGTCGAAAGGGTCATGTCACTTCATCACCTTCTCGCATCAGAGCCATTCGTTGGTTATGGGAGGCCCCCGGAAACTCCCACGGCTAGTAACATTTGGGGTGCAGGGAGCCGCAGCTCTCTGCCGGAGTGTCGGGCGTAGCCTTCAGGGTATCCCCACATTCCTCTTATTCTCTCACCGCCGCAGGCAGCGAGGAAGAGACCGTTCTTTATTTAGACTAAGGAAAAACCCACAATATGATTATAGTAAACAACAATATCCCCCATTATCTTATCAAAGGCGGCACCCCTCTGCATGGAGAAGTACAAATCAGCGGTGCCAAAAATGCCGTAACCAAATTGATGATAGCCTCCTTGCTCACCAATGAACTCTGCACCTTGCGCAATATCCCCTTGATAGGCGACTTCGAACTAACGCTGGCACTCTGCTGTGCTGTGGGCTCCGAAATAGCATTAACAGATCACACGCTCTCCATTAACACGCCACGAATCAAAAATACGTTTGTTGAAACGAAAGTCGGCGGCCTGAATCGCTTGGCAATTATAGCCGTGGGTCCATTACTCCATCGCTGTGGAGAGGCCGACATACCTATGCCTGGAGGAGATCGCGTCGGTTTGCGTCCGCTTGACTTTCATATCGACGGTTTGAAAAAAATGGGCGCAGAGGTCGTGGAACGAGATGGGCGCTATCGTTTCAGCGCTCCCAGACAACTTCACGGAGCTACCATCAACCTGCCCTTCCCCAGCGTGATGGCGACCGAGAACTTTCTCATTTCCGCCTCGCTTGCCAAGGGCGTAACTATCATTCATAATGCGGCGCTTGAACCGGAAATAATCGACTTGATCAAGTTTCTGCAGAAAATGGGTGCGATTATCGAAATCAAGGTTGATCGGCGTATCGTGATTGATGGCGTAGAGCGATTGCACGCCGCCAGCCACACGTTATTGAGCGATCGCAATGAAGCTGTTTCCCTGGCTATTGCGGCCTATCTTACAAAAGGTGATGTTTACCTGCGCGGCGCTCAACAGGATACGCTCCTCACATTCTTGAATACCCTCTCGAAAATGCAGTTGCGCTTTGAAGTTGATGACGATGGCATTCGCTTTCTTGGCGATGGTCCATCTCCTCCTGCCATTGCCCTGGAGACCGATGTCCACCCAGGCTTTATGACCGACTGGCAACAGCCGTTTACGGTCCTTTTGACGCAGGCAAATGGTATGTCAGTTGTCCATGAGACGATCTACGAGGATCGTTTTGGATATACTCAAGCACTTCAAGAGATGGGAGCACATATCGGACTGTACACCAAGTGCCTGGGAGAGGTTCAATGCCGCTTCCGTGAAAAGCAATACGCCCATAGCTGTGTTGTGCGTGGGCCGGTAACTCTCAAGGCGACACAACTTGATATCCCAGATATCCGCGCAGGCTGCTCCTATATCCTGGCGGCTTTATGTGCTGATGGCACGTCAGAAGTGTACGGCATTGAACATATCGAACGAGGGTATGAAAAACTGGATATGAAGCTACGGAAGCTGGGTGCTCAGATACAACGCGTTCAGGAAAGGGATAGCTAACCTATCATACCCAGTTCAACTTCACCTCGCGTAATTGCTCAGATGTCAATATACGGAACAGAATCAACAGACTCTCCAGGTCATACTCAAGCCCGATGGCGTGCAACTCCTGCCGGATTCGCCCCAGGGCACTAATCTGTGTCGCTGTGATCAGACCGTAGCTTACCAGCGAGGCTGCCAATAATTGATCGGGTGTGAGCAGCTTAAACATCAGCAGAATTTCCCCCAACTGGTAATTCATATCAACCCCGCGTAGCATCCGCTGGATATTGTGAGCGACCTCCAGGCGATTTTCCGCTACAAGGTGGCCTTCGAGCAAAACACTACCCAATGAACGCGTTGCTCGCCCATGGTGTACCTGCGGCTGTGGTGGGGGCGAGGACATGGGCGGCAAGCTCTGTACAATGTCAAGCAGGAGTGCATTATCGGGCGTTTGCGGTAACGACTTCTCTTCCACCACTTTTACCTGCGACTGCTCTCCTTGCCTTCTCTCATTACTCTCAAAACTGCGTTCTTCTCTTGCTGATCGCTTACTACTCTTATTCTCGATTGTGGACTCTGGCGATAACTCTCGCACGCTGAACTGGCTATTGCTCAATCTTTCGTCTCCACCCCTCTGACTGGGAGTCTCCTCTCGCTGTGGGATAGGTGGTGATGATTTCAACGCAGTTTTTGACTGTAGCGTTGGAAGAGGCGATACAGGCGTTGCGATTGACATCAGCGGCTGCGAGGATGTGGGCTGTACGTAATTGGGTTGTGCAGACTCATCATAGCGCCTTGTGCTTGTATAGGAAGGCATGTCGCTTTGTCCGCTTGAGCTAGTAACACGGTCAGTTGGCATATCCTGAATAGGTGACGCTCGCATGGTCATTGTGCTGATTGGTGGAGGCTCTTCTGGACGTACTCGCTGTTGCAATGCCGTCTCTTCCAGGAAGCGATTTCCTTGCTCGAAGCTGCGTTCCAGCGTCACTTCTTCCCGGAGAGGAGATTGGTGCTCCTGTAACATTCGTGATAATTGTGCCAGGCTGGATTCATTTGAATAAGGTGGCTCAGGCGCTGAACGCGTTGCCTGGGTTTGCAATGGCCTGTTGACGGCAGTATCTGCTGGAGATGGTGAATATGCCGGCGTAGCTGCATATCCCGGTTGTTGTTCCCTCGTCTGAAAGGTTTGTTCTCCACCAGCAATATTTTCGCGAGCAGTGCTCCACGTACGTTGGTTTGGGTAGATGACGGCACGGATTCTATCTGTATGGCCTGGCGCTGATGTGCGTGAAAAATCTGCCGGAGCGGAGGGAGAAGCAGAAGTCGGTGATGGTTGAGCAGGTGCCCCCGGCGGGGTGTCTGCATAAGCCGCACCCATGGGGCCCTGGCTGGCGTTCACCGAAGGTATTGGAGGTATTGAAGGAAGCGGCAACGTCGTCTGCGCTCCAAACGAGGAGGGTGAATGTGCGTTTGCCGACAATCGAGACATGGTGCCAGTGTTGGATATCGCGATGCGCGAGCGTATGGCATTGACCATATTCATGATCCCAAGCATTCCATCGACTTCTATATCGGTCAGCATTGCATTTGACTGCTCGTCGGGATCGTTACTAGGGGGGCCGTAGCCCGCGATGTTGGTGCAGTGGAACGTCAATACCTGTACTCCCCGCCCACGCCGTTGTGTATCCAGGGCAACCCAAAATTCACGCCTCGCAGCAGCAGCCTGTGCCAGGTCAACCAGTAAAAGTCGCACCGGATAGCGCGCGATCGTGTCAAATACTTCCACCGCCGTGCGAGCAGTATGACATTCATAGCCGGCAAGTTGTAACTCACTAGTAAGCAGTGCTACGAGTTGCTGATCTCGTTCAAAAAGAAGAATGTGAGGTCCGCCTGTCGTGATATGCATCCCTGCCCTCCCTCCTGTTGCTGCATATGTCCGTGCTCTGAAAGAGTTGGCAGGGGCTGCAGGCGTTTGATTCAACCCAGATAAAGCCTCACTCGCAGCCTGTCTGCCTTGCCCTGCTGTATAGTCCATCATCTTGTTTCTCCGCTAAATAGGGGTACCGCGCCGTCAATA
>Ga0209266_1002831_pt1 | contig 10795 bp, 9 predicted proteins | sample GraSoiAngelo_132_FD_185889 | JGI IMG/M metagenome (GOLD analysis project Ga0209266, IMG submission 185889) | Grasslands soil microbial communities from the Angelo Coastal Reserve, California, USA - 14_0929_02_40cm (SPAdes) (version 2) | ecosystem: Environmental > Terrestrial > Soil > Grasslands ...
GAGATCCGCCGGGAGCGGCACCCCAACGTGAAGCACGCGATCGTCATCGACAACCGAGACCTGGAGGCCTCCGAAGAGGGCCGGCGTGACGTTGTCCGCGTGCCCTTCGAGCTCAGTCACCAACGCCAGCAACGCCTCGCGGCCGAGTGTTCCACCGGCGAATTCGTTCGCCGCAAGCGCGCCGCCCACGCGCGCTACCGCGCTGGCCCCAAGCCCCCGAGCGATAGGTATGTCACCTTCGTAGGTCGCATTCAGTCCCGCGGGCGGCTCCTGTCCGTATTGCGAGAACACTCGGCGCGCGGCGATCAGAGCCATCGACGCCATCGCATCGTTATTGCCAACTCGCCCGGACCGATCGAGCCTAATGCTCGCGCAGAGATCAAGCGCGAGCCCCAGGCAGTCGAACCCGGGCCCGAGGTTCGCGCTGGTTGCGGGCACCCGGACGGTCACTGAAGTCGCCATCGCTGGAGATAGCGTAAGGGAAGCAAGCGGAACTCGAAAGTAGCGCTTTAGCCGAGCGGGAGTATCGGCTGGCTCGTCAGGCCGTATGCATACAGGTAAACAGCGTAGTTTTCGAGGACAAGCTCGACGTAGGCTCTCGTCTCGCTGAAGTCAATGCTTTCCAGGAAGACGTCTGGGTCGGCAGTCGCCGCCGCCTCCTGCCAACGCGTCGCGTTTCCAGGGCCGCCGTTATAAGCGGCGAGCGCCGCGGGGATATTGCCGCCGAGCATCTGCACTTGCTCACCGAGGTAATGGGCCCCGAAACGCAGACTGACTTTCGGACGCAGGAGATCGCTTATGCGGAAGTCCTTCTCGCCCAGGGCTTCCGCTATTGCTTGGGCCGTCTCCGGAATGACCTGCGTCAGGCCACTTGCGTTCGCCGGGGAGACAGCACGTGCGTCATAGAAGCTTTCTTGCCTTACCAGCGCCAAGAGGAGGAACGGCGAGAACTTATTCTGGGTCGCCTGCTCGTTCACGATCTCGGGGTAGACGGCCGGATACGCCAGCGCGATCGCCTGCGGCGGCGTTCCGTTGCTGGCAGTGATAAACCGGGCTGCAGCGCGGGCGGCGATTGAGCGCAGTCCTTCGTCGCTTGCCGCACGGGAGAGGCGGTACAAGAGCCAGCTGTTCCCGGCGGCATCCTCTATCAACTGCTCGAACTCCGTTTCGGCGTCAGCGCGAAGCCCGGCTCCGAGCAACTCAACCGCCCGCTGAAGAGCTGGGCTCGTAAGGAAGGTGGTTCGCGCGCTCGGGTCCTCCGCTCCCACCGTCGCTCGGAGCCACTCTTCGATGAGCGTCCAATCGGGCGCTGCTGACGGCAACGCGCCACCGGTTGGCAGATCGCTCGACGCGAGTTCTCCGCGGGCGCGAAGCGTGTAATAGTCGACGCCAGAAAGCGTCGCCGCGGTACTCAGGTCCTGCCCGGCTGACGCCTGGTCACCAAGCATCCTCGCCGCTTTGGCCGACCAGAAGTAGGCCCGCGCCTGTTCGGCCTCCTCGGAGGCGAGGCTACGCTGCCGAGACCAGATGGCCCGAGCGTCCGCGCCTCGTCCCTGCTTGTACCGAAGCATTCCCGCTCGAAATACCGCTTCCGACGTATGTTCCGAGCTGGGTGCTGTATCCGCGATCGCGTTGTACGTTCCGACCGCCTCATCTGTGCGTCCGAGTAACTCGAGCACCGTGGCTTTATCCCACAGCGCCTGTCCTATGGTCGCCGTCTGTTGGCTGCCGGACGCAGTAGCGATGCTGGCGTCGTACTCGGCGAGCGCCTGATCATAATTGGACGCTCGCTCGGCGAGGATTCCAAGGTGATAGTGTGCATCTGCCGCAGGGGCCGGATCGCCGGCGTCGACAATCGCGCGGTAGGCTGACTCGGCATCAACATTGGAGCGCTGAGTGAAGAGGACGAGAGCTCGGCTGCCAATCACTATGTTGGGCGCGAAACGCGGGTCATCGAGCGCTTCAGCGGCGCGCTCGTGTCCTGGATACACGGCGAGCAGCGTCTGGAGCGAAGCAAGCGCGCGGGACTCATCACCGCTGTCCCAGGCGAGGTTCGCGGCGAGCCAGAGAGCTTCGGCGCGGTCGTTTCTCGTGGCGGCCTCAGATCCAAGAAGCTCGTATGTCTGAAGGGCCGATGCGGAATCGCCGGCGTCCTTGTAGTACCGAGCGAGCGAAAGCCGGGCATTAGACGCAACTGACGCGGGCAGCGGTTCCCTCAACACCTCGGTCGTGGTTTCAATAGCCTGGTCCTTTTGATCGTGACGGGCCGAGAGGTCTGCGAGCCGAATCTCGGCGTAGGCCGTAGCCGGACCGCCGGTCCCGACATACGAGTTCAGTGCCCGCTCCGCTTGACACCGTCATCCCCGCTCGCATAGTGGATCGTCCCCTTGAGTAGCAGCGCCAGCCGCTCTTCGGCCGGCGTGACATTCGATGTGAGGTATGAGTCTATGGTGCTCGCCGCCGCGGTGCTTTCACCCTGCTGATACTGAATCTTTGCCAGTGCCCACAGCCCCTGCCGCCGCTGCGCTTCGTTGCCCTGCTGGACCGCCCGATTGTATATCGCGGTCGCTTCCTCAACCGCCCCTTCGTCGTAAAGCTGCGCGGCCCGCTCCAGGTCTTCTGCTGGCGCTGAATCCGATGGTGTATCGGAGGAGGGAATCCGAGTCGGGGTCGATTTCGGTGAATTGCCGCCACAGGCACAGACGGCGATGACGAGAAGCGTAGAAGCAACGAGGCGGCCGCATGAGAAACTTTTGGTCACAGGCAAGCGTTGTAGATTCAAGGGTCAGGTCACGATTCGCCTGTCTTGACCGGCTAGCGAATATAAGCAGCTAGGGCGGTTGGCGGGGAAAAGCTTGTTGAGACATCGCATGAATATGGTTCTAAACGAGGTTGCCGTGGATAATGATACTTCGATTCCGTGATCGCGCGCCCGCAGCACCTTACTTCAGCAAACGCTCCATCGACCCAGCCCTTAAGTCGGAAGGGACTGTTTGAGCACTGAACTTCCCCCATTCGAACGGCCAGAGGGGTCGGATCTCAAGACGACGGGATCGCCGTTGCGTAAGCGCTTCCATCTGCCGGTGATCGCCGGGATCGCCGTATTTGGGTTGCTGGCCCTCTACAGCTCGCTGGTCGTCGCCTTTCAGGTGATTGATATCCTGGCGCCGGGTCGTCAACCGAATCTAGGCGTACAAATCCTTCCGGGCGTCAATACGGATTTGCCTGACCATGCCGATATCAACCAGCGGATAAATATCGTAGTTCTCGGCCTGGACGTCCGGCGCGACCAGCCGGATAACACGCCGGGTCGCACCGACAGCATCATGGTCCTCACGATGGACCCTTACAGCAAAAAGGGCGGTGCCTTTTCCATACCACGCGACACCTGGGTTGAGATCCCCGACGGCCAGGGGGGCTACAAGACAGACCGCGTCAACACCGCCTACGAACTGGGTGAGTATACGTATAAGGGGTATAACGGAGGCGGCGCCGGCCTCGTCAAGGACACGATCGAACACAACTTCGGCATCCCCATCGACTACTATGTGGTGCTAAACTTCAACAACTTCATTGACGTGATCGACGAACTTGACGGCGTAGACGTAGACGTTCCCGAGTACGTCTACGACCCCGCTTACACCGACTGCAATTCCTGCTCTGATTACTACCCTGTCGAGTTTACCGAGGGGCCCGAACACATGGACGGCAAGCGAGCACTCGAGTACGTGCGCATCAGGGCAAGCGACAACGATTTCAAGCGCATCGAGCGCCAGCAGCTAATCGTCAAGGCAACCGCCAAGAAAGCTGCCGATCTTGGTACGGTGTTCTCCAACGCGCTTGGCCTCTACAACCGCTACAAGGACGCAATTAAGACTGATATTAGCGACTTGCAGATCCCAGGGCTCGCCGATCTGGCGAAGCAAATAGGTCCTGACAATATCCGCACCGTCTCAATGGCCGACGCAACGTATCCCTGCAACAACTGCCCCGGCGCGGTGCTGCTCTTCAATAAAGCGAAGATGATCGAGTTGCGAGATCGCGTCTTCAGTGATTTCGATGTTCAGGACGACGGAGCGACCGTCGCCATACTCAACGGCACGCAAACGCCTGACTTGGCCGCCTACCTTGCCTCTTTGCTCAAGTCACAAGGGATCACCTCGAACAGACTATCGACCGACGAACTGAAGAACGGCCCGTTGTACGACCGAACGATCATTGTCGACGTGGACGGCAAGAGTCAAACGGTGGACAAGCTGGCGGAGTGGTTGCAGTTACCGTCGAGCAGGATACGCGGAACGTCTGATCCGGACGCTAAGGCCTTCGTCGGCCGTGGGGCCGATATCATTATCGTGCTCGGCGCCGACGTGAACCTCACGGGTCTGGAATCGGCAAACGCCAGCCTCCAAGAAAGCACGACCGGCAGCTGAAATAGCTGCCGGTCGCTGGTAATTTGGCTCTCTTCTGTTATGCCTGTCGCGGGAACCAGCTCTGCATCTGCATGAGCACACCCATGTCACCGGTAAAGGTGAACTGACCGCTCATGAAGGCGGTGGCGCCGTCCATCTCGCCGCGAATGATCTTCAGCCAGACGTCTGACGGCGAGTTGATAGTAACGGTTGGGCTGTCAGCGTTGCCCTCGGTCACTTCACATTTGCCATCCGCGATTTTGGCCGTGTAGCTGCCGGCCTCAGGCCCTGTGAAGTTGAACTGGATGGTAGCGTTGGCGCCGGCTGCCTTGCCGGCATCGAATGCCTGTGGCATGCCGTCCATGACTTCCTTGATGGAATTGGGCTGCTGCTGCTGGACCATTTGACCTCCTTCTTTATTTAGCAATTGCTAATCCAGAGCAAATCCGCCGCTAGAATAGCACCTGTTGTCAAAGGCGTCTAGAGGCGCAAGAGCAGTGGGTTCCAAGCGCCTAGAGCTCCACCATGGCGTCCGACTCGATCTGTATGCTCGGATGATCGCCTTCCGGAACACCCCGCTGTGCAGCTGCCTGCACTATACCGACGGCCGTGTCCGCCTCGGCTTCGGTATTGAACACGTGAAAGCACAAGCGCGTGCACGCGGCGTCCGGCACGGTCCGTGCGACGACTCGCTCGCTTTCCCACAAATGCGCCGTCAGAACTGCCGCAGGCACGTTGGCCAGAGCGAACGAGACGATACCCGTTCGCACGCTGGCGGACTCCGGCGGGCTTATCAATCGGGCGCCCGGAATCTCCGATAGACCCTTAGTCGCATAACGTGCGAGGCCGGCCGCTCGCTCCGCAATCGCTTCAAAGCCGATCCCGGCAGTGTAATGGATCGCGGCGTTCAGCCCGGCGAGCAGTGGCACGCTTACGGTCGTCATCTCGAACTTGTCGATCGTGTCCCCTTTCGTCTCAAAACGGTCTTTGAAGTTGTAGAAGGCGGATGCATGATGCGACACCTTTGCTGGCTGTATCCGCGGAATGAGTTCCCTTCGCACATACAGCGCTCCTGTCGCCGCCGGCCCTAGGAGCCACTTGTGGCCGGGGAAGGCGCAAAAGTCGCAATCAAGCTCGTGGACATCCACCGGGAGTTGCCCTACGGACTGGGCTGCATCGAGCAGCAGTAAGGCGCCGCGCTCGTGGGCCAGCGCGGCGAGTTCGCGAACGGGAAACAGCTGTCCGGTGGAGTACGAAACGTGGGAGAGGGCGATCAATCGCAACGCTGGGGTCGCGAGCTCCTGGAACCGCGCGAGAATGTCAGCCGGGGAATCGGTGCCGGAGACCCTGACAATCCTGAGATTGGCGCCGTACCGTTCGCGCGCGTAATAGACGGGAACGATGACCGAGGAGTGCTCTCCACTGACCGTGATAATTTCGTCGCCAGCCCGTAGTCCCATGCCGGAGAGCACAAGGTTGATCCCCTCGGTCGTGTTCTGCTGGATGGACAGTTCTTCGGCGCTCGCGCCAACCAGAGCCGCCAACGCCTGTCGGCAACGCCGGAATTCGGCGAGGCGTTCTTCGTGGATCGGCGGCGCGGTGGGGCCTTCCGCCTCCGCCTGAAACGCGGTCTGAACGGCGCGGATTACCGCCAGCGGCGAAGGTCCCTGCCATCCTGTGTTCAGGTATACCTGCTTGGCGGTAGCCGGTATCTGCGCGCGGATCGTTTGGACGTTTAATGCTGAAGACAAGCGTGCCGGTGTCCTCGTCGAGAGACGATTAACGCGACACGCTATTTCTTTGGCTTCTTGGCCGCAGTGCTCTTGGCGCCCTTTGCCGTCTTCGGTGCGCTTGCTTTCGCGGCGCCCTTCGCTTCTTTAGAAGCGGCCGCCTTGGCGGCGCCCGGCTTCTCCTTTCGCGCCGGACGTTCAGCCACCGGCGTCTGGAGGGCGGCGACCGAGGCGTTGTATCGAAGGAGCAATCGGGACTTGTGGCGCCCGGCGTTGTTCGGATGGAGGACGCCCTTGCGGGCCGCTCGGTCGAGGGTGCTTATGGCCGCGCGGACGGCCTCCCGAGCGGCATCGAAGTCGCCGCCGGCAATAGTTTCGTTCGCACGCTTGATCGCCGTCTTTGTCGCGCTCTTTACGGCGCGGTTGCGCAGGCGCCTCTTTATGGACTGCCGGTGAGCCTTCGCGGCGGACCTTGTAGCCAAGATTCCTCCTTCAATGAAAAAGCGGCAAGAATTATGATAGCGGCGGGGTTGAAAGCTGTCCAGCGAGGAATGGCACCATGTCAATTATCGAAGAAGGGACAGTCTCTCCTTAATGGCGGCGATCGCGTGCTCTGTAACCTCTTCGACCGCAAGCGTGCCGTCGATCACCACGAAACGCTCAGGTTCGGCGCGCGCAAGCTCCAGAAAGCCATCCCGAACTCTTTCATGGAAGTCCAGTGATTCCCGTCCCGTGACATCATTCTGGTCTCCTTCACGCGAGAGCCCTGCTTTGGGCGGGATGTCCAGCAGCAGCGTGAGGTCAGGCGACAGCCCGCCCGACGCCTCGTCGTTCAAGCGCCTGATGAACTCGAGATCCAGCCCGCGGCCATAACCCTGATACGCCAGAGACGAGTCCGTGAATCGGTCGCATATTACGAGCCGTCCCGCGGTCAAAGCCGGAAGGACGACCTCTGACACGTGCTGGACACGATCTGCCTCGAATAGCAGCAGCTCCGCCAAAGCGCTGAGCGCACTGCCATGCTCCTTCATCTCGAGGATGCCTTGTATCAGGCGGCCCAACTCCGTGCTTCCTGGCTCCCACGTAGCGCAGACCGTCTGTCCTTGGTCTCGCAAGGAATCTGCGATGGCAGCAGCCAGGGTGGTCTTGCCGGACCCTTCCCCACCCTCAAGCGTGATGAACGCCGCACGGCTCTGCGCAGCCGCCATCTAGTCTTCGCCGGGCATTATGCGGACGTAACGGTGCGGTTCCTTGCCGAGACTGCGCGAGGCCAGGTTGTAACGCTGCGCCAGCATATGTTGCAGCCGGCGCACGTAGGCGTTCTGCGGATTGAGGTCAACAGCGTTCTCGACGTTCATTACCTGGCCGATAGCCTCCTCCGCCTCTTTTAGGGCGGCCATGACCGGGTCACCCGCCCGGTCTCCCCGCATCGTGAGCAGCGATTGCTCTAGTTGCAGCACCGTATTGCTTTTGACGACGTAGATGGGGACGCCACGCGATTCCGCGTCGTGCAAGGTCTGAGGCTTGCGCCGGTAATACGGCCGGATCGTGATGACCACGTCCGCGTCTTCAAGGTGATCCACGATCTGGCCGGGAAATCGTGTCTCTCTCAGGGCCTGGGCCAAGCGTTGGCGCGACACACCAAATGGGTAGATCCGCCGCTCGCGGGTACCGGCCGGCGTGGTCTCGATATCCGCGCGGCCTCTGGCGTCCCGAGCCGAGGCGGCAGTATGCGATACGGCCGCTCCCAATCGCACTTCACCGGCTGCGTCCAGTTCGCGGATCTCGGGTGGCACCGAGTAGCCCCTCAGGATCGCGTCCACCACCTCCGCGACATCGGCATGCACAGCCACTTTGCTGAACGATTGAATCTCCACAAGCATGTTGAACGTTGGGGGAGCGCGCCGCTCCAGAATCGCCTTCTGCGTACCGCGCCTCCGGGCCTCTTCATCGCTTAGCGTGACCGACTGGATCCCACCCACAAGGTCCGAGAGCGTCGGGTTCATGATGATGTTCTCGAGGGCGTTGCCGTGAGCAGTCGCAATCAGTTGGACGCCCCGCTCGGCGATCGTTCGGGCAGCGGCCGCCTCGAGGTCCGTCCCGATCTCGTCGATGATGATCACTTCCGGCATGTGATTCTCAACCGCTTCGATCATAACCTTGTGCTGCAGCTCAGGCGCGGGCACTTGCATCCGTCGGGCGCTGCCGATTCCGGGGTGCGGAATATCGCCGTCGCCGGCGATTTCGTTCGACGTGTCAACAACTACTACGCGCTTGTTCAGCTCATCGGCAAGAAAACGCGCGACTTCGCGCAGCATCGTTGTCTTGCCCACCCCAGGCCTTCCTAACAGCAACACGCTCTTTCCGGTTCTTACCAGGTCCTCGATGATGCGAATAGTGCCGAATACCGCTCGTCCAACACGACAGGTAAGGCCGACGATTTGGCCTTTGCGGTTTCGGATGCAAGAAATCCGATGCAAGGTCCGTTCGATGCCGGCCCGGTTGTCCGCAGTGAACTCGCCGATCCGCGAGACGACAGCGTCTATGTCTTCCTGCGAGACCTCGGACTCACTGAGAGTTACTTCCTCGCCGGGATAGCGGGCTTCGGGCGGACGCCCCAGGTCCATCACTATTTCCAGGAGCTCGAAATTGTTCGTGCGCCCACGCAGCGTGCCCGCAAGGTCAACTGGCAAAACATCGATAAGAGCGTCGAGGTCGTCGGTAACATTCAACATCGGGCTGCTAAACGGGAATGGCCTGACCGGCGGTCTCCTGGGCAAGTTCCTCGGCCGGCTTGACCAACCGCTGGGCGTAGCAGGTGTAGGCCGACATCGGCTGGAACCCCAGCCGCTCGAGGCATGCCGCCCAAGCGCCGTTGTATTCCGGCACGAGACAAAGGACCGCGCGGCTCGCATTGAGATGCGAGAGGGCGCTCTGAGCAACGTCATCAGTGCTGAAGCGCGTGCTTTGAGCGACTAAGGAGAAGCGGCCTGTCTGACCGGGAAGAAGCCGCAGCCACGCGCTAATTATCCCGTCCTCCTCCAGCAGTAAGTCCTTCGTGTTACCTCCCCATGATTCCTCAGCGGCCTCCCATTCCCGAAAAGTGGCGCCCTCGATCGCTCTCACGTTGGCCGGCACAGAATGACTGTATAGCTGAAAGATCCCGACTAGATCGCTTTTGTCGCGTGGCCGAAACGGCACTTCAGTCGCTTGGGAAGACGGAACCGAATCGAGCCGATAGAGCGTCTCTTTGGTATACGGAAAAAAACCGGCCCGGCGTGCCGCTTCTGATAAGTGGCCCCCGGTATCCAGTCGCAGAAAGACCCGTTCGGCACGCTGTTTGCTTATTCCGCCGATCATCCGGCTAAAAAGGGACAGCGCCACCCCTTCATCCTCCTCCACATCAATCAGAGCATCCACCTCCCAGGCAGGCGGCTTTGCCCGCCGGCGCGCCGATATTAGACCGCGGATGGTTGCGCCGCGCACGCTCACCCACGTGTGCTTGCCCGTCGCGAACGAAAACCACTGCTCGATGGTCGATTCCAGCGGATGCGCGCGATCGTCGAGGCCCAGCCGGTCGAGCGGTTTGGCCTCGTTAGGGTGGACACGCCCATCGAAGGAAACGAGGGCAACCAGGTCGGTCGGCAGCGGGCGGCGAGGCGAACTCATTTCGAGCCGGCGCTTGTCCCGGATGTCCTAACAAGGCTGACGAAGTAGCTGTGGAACCGCACGTCATTCGTGAGCTCAGGATGGAAAGACGTCGCCATCACGGCGCCTTGCCGGACCGCGACAGGCTCTTCCCGACCCGCCGGCTCGCTTCTGACCGTTGCCATGACCTCTACTCCCGGTCCTACACTGGCCACAACCGGCGCGCGAATGAAGACGGCGTGGAAGGGCTCCTCGCCCAACGCCGCAATGTCGAGATCCGTCTCGAAGCTATCGACTTGCCGGCCATAGGCATTGCGGAGGACTTCGATATCTAGAGCCTCCAGAGTGGGAAAGGCCAGGTCCGAGGCGTTGCCGGCGAGCACGATCATCCCCGCGCACGTGCCCCAAACCGGCGCTCCGGTCTGCACAAAGGCCCAAACCGGGCGGTACAGGTTGAAGTCTTCCATCAGACGGCAGAATGTAGTGCTTTCACCGCCTGGAATGATCAGCCCATCGAGCCCGCGCAGGTCTTCAGCGGACCGGACTTGCCGCGTTGAAACGCCCAGTCGCCGCAGCATCGATTCGTGTTCGATAAAGTCACCCTGAAGAGCGAGAACGCCGATGGTAGTCAAGGCATGCTCTATTTTAGCAGTCATCCGGGGCCGCCCAGTAGGCGAGAGAGTCGCCCATACAAAAGCATACGAGCCGGCGTTGAGCCGGCTCGGTAATGCTTAGTCGACTGTTAGGCTCAGTCGTCCTCGTGGCCTCCGTTCCCGTGATCGCCGCTCCCGTGGCCTGCGTGGTCACTGTTGCCGTGGTCCCCGTCACCATCTCCTCCATCGCCGCCGTTGGTCAGGATTGCGACCTCAAACGGACCTTCGAAGCCGTGAGCGAGCGTCACGTAGACGGAATGGTCGGCGACCGCCGCCGCCAGCGGGAACGGGAGGCCGGTCGCGATCGCGTTGCACGACCACTTGACGGTGCCGTTGTCGTGGTGACCCTCACCAT
>Ga0209266_1002835_pt1 | contig 10785 bp, 9 predicted proteins | sample GraSoiAngelo_132_FD_185889 | JGI IMG/M metagenome (GOLD analysis project Ga0209266, IMG submission 185889) | Grasslands soil microbial communities from the Angelo Coastal Reserve, California, USA - 14_0929_02_40cm (SPAdes) (version 2) | ecosystem: Environmental > Terrestrial > Soil > Grasslands ...
AAATGGCGCGGATGGCAACTGCGGGCACGCGATACCGTCGGGCTTCAGCCATGAGATGAAAACTCTCCATCTCGACGGCATCGGCCCTCGCGCCAAGCCGCAATTTCTCCGAGGCCGATGCCACGACAGCATCGGATGTGAAAAACGAATCGACCGGCGTAGCTCCGCATTGAACGGCAAGTTTCACAAGAGAGTCGTCACTCATCATGACCTTATCTGCGTTGTTGCGTTTAATGGTCTTCGCCACCAGCACGGTTCCGGCCGCGTGCTCTCTTTTCAAACTCCCTGCCAAACCGGACAAGATAAAGATGTCCGTACCTTCTTCGAGCAATTTGCGCATCGCAGCAAGGTTTCGCCCGCCTACTCCCGTGAGCACGACGTCAATTCCGGCACCGCTGCCGTTCGCCGAGTACACGCGTGCGGCGGGATCACCTACGCGTTCAAAATTTCGCAATCGTCGCCACGGAGCGAACTCGGAACGAACTGCAAAACTGACAATGATCCTAGTGTTCTGTCTCATCTCGAGTGACGGCACACTAAGCAACGTCGAGGCTCCGCAACCGGGATCTGACGACGTAACCGTTCTCCATATACCAATCCACCGCACGCCCAATTGCCGCTTCTATTCCGGTGGGTCTGAAACCCAGCTCGCGTATGGCTCGTGACCCATCGACGAACATTTTGTGCTTGGCCATGCGCACACCTTCGAGCGGAATCCGCGGTTCACGCCCGATCATCGAGCAAATGAAATTTTCCGTGTAGCCTGCCGCTAAAGCCACCGCATAGGGCAGCCGCATTCGGGGAGCCGCACAGCCGGCTTTGGCCGCCACCAAGCCGAGAAAGTCTTTCAGGGTCATGTTGCGCTCGCCAAGGATATAGCGTTCCCCAATGCGGCCGTGTTTGGCCGCAAGCCAATGGCCTTCAGCCACGTCCTCGACGGCAACGACATTAAATCCGGTATCGACGTACGCCGGAATCCGGCCGTTCAGAAAATCGACAATAATGCGGCCCGTCGGCGTTGGTTTCCAGTCCCCGGCCCCCACCGGAGTCGTCGGATTGACGACGACAGCCGGAAAGCCTTTTGCGGCGGCCTCCATCACTTCCTGTTCAGCCATGAACTTGGATCGCTTGTAGTGACCGATCATTTGGTCAAGACGCGTTGGGGTTCCTTCGTCGGGCAACCCGTCACCGGAGGGAACAGCGATGGTTGCAACGCTACTCGTATAAACGAACCGCTCGACGCCGGCTTCCCGGCTAGCCGCAAGCAAGTTACGAGTTCCCACGACATTGTTTTCGTAGATCTCATCCGGATTTTTCGCCCACAACCGGTAATCCGCGGCAACATGGAAAACCTGCCGCACACCTTCAAGAGCGTTCGCCAACGAGGCCTTGTCGCGCAAATCGCCGTAAACGCAATCCACATTGAGGCCTTCCATCGCTCGCGCCTGACTTGTCGGGCGCACCAACACACGGACGCTTTCAACGTGCCGGGCAAGCAGCCGTGTGACGTGCCACCCGAGGAAGCCCGCCGCTCCGGTAATCAGCGTTGTTATGGGTTCGAGAGCTGCCATTTGAGCAGTTTCCAGCTATCTCCAAATTTTCGATTGGCTCCCAAAACAGCGGACGGCTCATAGCCGGCATGCACCATGCAATCCTGGCAGCGCGGATCGCGTCCATGGCCGTATTTTTCCCATGGAGTTTTTTCAATCAAATCCTTGAAGGTCGCGTGATGCGCGTCGGTCATGAGATAGCAGGGACCTTTCCACCCTCGAGGATTAAAGGTCGGATTTCCCCAGGCAGTGCACATCATGTCGCGCTCGCCTGAAAGGAATTCCAGATAAATCGGCGATGTCATGAGTTTGAATTCGTTCAACAGGTTTCGAGCCTGTTGGAACTTTTGCCGCGTCTCGGTTCTCGGCATGAAGATTTCTTTCGTCTGAACCGCGGCGTAAGAGTAAGCGGGCGAAATCATGAAACCGTCGACGCCAAGCGTCGTGAGGTATTTGAACAGCTCCCGAATTTCCCGAAGGTCGGTTTCCCGGAAAATCGTCGTATTGGTGCAAACGAGAAAGCCGGCTTGCTTCGCGGCCTTGATACCCTCGATGGCTTCTTTGAAGACCCCTTCGCGCTCGACACAAAGATCGTGAGTCTTTTCCAATCCATCCAAATGCACATTGAAGAACAACCGGGATGTCGGCTGAAATTCGCGCAGCCGTTTCTGAATGAACATTCCGTTCGTACACAGATAAATGTGTTTCTTCCTGGCGATAATCTCGCGGACCAGGCGCCCCAGATCCGGGTAAATGAACGGTTCGCCGCCGCAAATGGAAACGACCGGAGCGCCGCATTCGTCCAGGGCGCGGAGACATTGTCCCACCGTGAGTTTTTCGCGGATCGTGTCGGCGTACTCGCGAATGCGGCCGCAGCCGGTACACGTCAAGTTACAGGCGTGCAACGGTTCGAGCATCATCACGAGTGGAAATTTTTCGACACCTCGAATGCGCTTGCCGGCGATGTACTTGGTCATGCTTGCGGTCAGGGTCAGCGGAAATCTCACTTCAGCCTCCGATATCGAGCCAGTGCGAATAATGGAAAGTAGTGCCGATAGAGGTGGTATTTCAGATAAAACACTTTGGGAAAGCCGGTCCCCGTGAAGGGCTGCTCATCCCAGGAACCTTCGGCGTTCTGACGTTCGAGAAGAAATTGAACCGAGCCCTCGACAGCTGGGTCATCGGGCGGCAATATCGTGAGTAACCCAAGCAAGCCCCAAGCCGTTTGTGATGCCGTCGTTGGACCTTGCCCCATCAAACTTGGATCATCATAAGAAGCAATCGATTCCCCGAAACCGCCATCCTCCTGCTGGACGGATCGCAGCCAATTGACGGCGCGCTTCATGGCGCTTTCGACTTCGATCTCACGATTGGCGCCAACGGCCGCCAGCGCTCGAAGGACGCCGCTGGTTCCATAGATGTAGTTCACTCCCCAGCGCCCATACCATGAGCCTGCCGGATGCTGTTCCTTTAGAAGATACCCGACGGCCCGCCGGATGCGTGGCTCCGAAGCCGTCCAGCCAAACCGGCCGAGGCATTCGACAACGCGCGCCGTCACGTCCGGCGACGATGGATCCAGCATGGCGTTGTGATCCGCGAATGGGATGTGATTCAGGAACGCGCGATCGTTGTCGCGATCGAATGCTCCCCATCCACCATCCCTGTTTTGCATGCTGACCATCCACTCCATACCGAGCTCGATGGCTTCAGCAAGCCTGGGCTGATCCGAATAGGCGGTGTTCTGGAGCGCCATCAACACGAAGGCGGTGTCGTCCACATCGGGATAAAAGTCATTGCGGAACTCAAACGCCCAACCGCCCGGCGCCGCATCGGGGTTTTTGATCTGCCAGTCGCCGCCACCGAGAATCTGGTTCTCGAGAAGCCATCGGATCGTTTTCTGCAATCCAGGATCGGCCGGCGAGACATTTGCTTCCATCAGGGCAAAGAGCGCAATTGCAGTGTCCCATACCGGAGACAAGCAAGGCTGGAGCCGGAGTCTCTCGGAGTCTTCGATCTCAAAGCGCGAAAACTCATCAATCTGGCGCGCGGTTAGCGGATGGCTCGGAGAGTATCCCAATGCGATTAATGCAAAAATCGAATTCATCATCGCGGGATAAATGGCGGCGAGCCCTTCGGACCGGTCGAAGTGGTCGAACATCCAGCGGGTAGCGCGGTCGACGGCGCGTTGGCGGCCGGGTTTCACTGGTGAGCGGTCGTAGACTTTCAATGCGCGATCTAAGAACAAGAAGGTGGTTCGCCAATTGAGACCCTCACCCGGCGTTCGCGAATTGAGACCCTCACCCTGGCATCTCTTGAGGCTGCGCCCTTCTCTTGAGGCTGCGCCCTGCCGGGCTTGCGCTCCGCGCGGGCTTGCGCTCCGCGTCCCATCGGGAGAGGGGGGTAAGAGTTCGTCGATGCGGGCGTGCGGCGGTACGGGCCAGCAGGGTTTCAGCCCGTAAAGAATAGTCAGTGGAATAACGATGGCTCGAGTCCACGATGACATCTCGTAAATATTGACGGGAACCCACCGGGGCAGAAACATCAGCTCCGGCGGAATTGCAGGGACCATTTGCCAACCAATCAGGCCGGCCAAAGCAAGATACAACCGCGTAAAGGAATTCGTTCGCTCCAGACCGCCAAGCTGCCCAATGCACAGGCGGGCGCGAACCATATGGTGCGACTCCGGCGAATCGCCGGCCAGTTTCAGCGCCAGGTAGGCCTTAAGCGTCGCGTTGACCTCGGACGGACCTCCGAAGTAAATGTTCCAGCCTCCGTCTTCGAGCTGCCGCCGGCGGATATATTCTGCAAGCTTTGAGGCGCGTTTGCGATCGAACCGGCCCAGCACGTGAAGATAAAAAATGTAATCGGATTCAAGCGTCGTGTCGGCCTCGAGTTCGCCCAGCCAATATCCGTCCTGATGCTGAATTGATTTCAAGTAGGACACCGCGCGTTCAATGGCGGCATCGAGCCGGTCTTTGCGGGAAGGAGTCACCGGCTGAGGCAAATTTGCAGGTGCGGTTTTCAGTGCTAGCCTATTACGCATTTTGGGGATCAGGACACCACTCGATCGAATTTTTCTAATGGAGCCGGAAGAGGAAAATGGACGTTTTCCTCGATGATCTCTAATTCTTCAACCCGCGTGAAGCCGAATCCGCCCAATCTATCGACAACCTCCTGCACAAGGATTTCTGGCGTGGACGCACCCGCCGTTACGCCTACAGACCAACATTTGTCCAACCACTCTTCGCGAATGTCGTCCGCCGTAGCGATAAGATGCGCGGCGGCTCCGGCGCTGTGAGCGACTTCCACCAGCCGGTTCGAATTTGAGCTATTTTGGGCACCGACCACCAGAATCAGGTCCGCCTTTTCGGCCAGCACCTTGACTGCAGTCTGGCGGTTTTGTGTGGCGTAGCAGATGTCCGAACTGGATGGAGAAATAATCTTTGGAAATCGTTGTTTCAACCTATCGACGATGGCCTGCGTGTCATCCAGGCTCAAGGTCGTCTGAGTTGCGTAGATCACGCGATCCGCCTGAATGCCTTCGAGTACATCCACGTCGACGACGCTCGAAACCAGATGAATCGCATGCGGAGCTTCTCCGAATGTTCCGATGACTTCGTCGTGGTTGCGATGCCCGATCAAGATAATCGAATAGTTCTCCCGCGCATACCGGATGACTTCAATGTGAACCTTCGTGACGAGGGGACAAGTGGCGTCGATCACGCGCAACTTCCGCAACTTCGCTTCCTGCCAAACCTCAGGCGCTACTCCATGGGCGCTGAAAATCGTGATTGCGCCATCGGGAACCTCGTCCAGATTTTCTACGAACACCGCGCCTTGAGCCGCCAGCTCATCCACCACAAACCGGTTATGAACGATCTCCTTCCGAACGTAAACAGGACGGCCCAATTTTTCCAGCGCGAGCGTCACAATGTCGATCGCGCGAATAACCCCGGCGCAAAAACCGCGAGGCTTAGGCAAAAAAACGGTTTTACTGCCAACACCCATTCAGGAGACTCGCTCTCTTCCGTTCAAAGATCCGGACCGTAAATCCTAACATGACCATAGTGTTCCTTTGACCCCTGTTTTGCGCAATTGAAAGCACCAAGCCGCCGCATCTCATCCGTATTTTTCCCGGCTATACTTCATTCTAATGGCAATTGATCTGATTGCTTTTGATGCGGACGACACACTATGGCACAACGAAACGATATTTGTGACGGCCCAGCAGAAATTCAAAGGACTGCTCGCAAAATATCACACGGAAGAATGGATCGATCGCAAACTCTACGAGACCGAAGGGCGCAATCTGCAGCATTTTGGTTATGGTGTGAAGGGATTCACGCTCTCGATGATCGAGACCGCCATCGAATTATCCGAAGGCCGTATTACGGGGACGGAAATCCGGACTGTTGTGGAACTGGGCAAGGAAATGTTGAAAGCGCCGGTCGCGCTTTTGGATGGTGTCCAGCAGTGCATCGACGAATTGCTGAAGTCCTACCGTTTGATGGTTATTACGAAAGGAGACCTCTTCGACCAGGAAGCAAAATTCGCAAAGTCGGGTCTGGGAGAACGATTTTGGCGCATCGAGGTCGTCTCGGATAAGAACAAGATCACCTACGAGAGAATCCTCAAGAGATATGATCTGGATCCCCGTCAATTCTTGATGGTCGGCGATTCGCTGAAATCCGACATCCTGCCTGTGGTTGCGTTGGGCGCCCACGCCATCCACATCCCTTATCAGACCACATGGATTCACGAACGAGTTGCGCCTGCCGAATTGGAGGAGAAGCAGTATTTTCGGCTCGAACACATCGGCCTCCTGCCGGATTTTCTGGCGCAATTCAATCGTGGCTAAAGGTAAGCGCGCTCAACCTGGCGGATTGCCCGGTACCGCTCAAACGCACGGCGCTCGTCTTCCAGACCCAACATGGACTTAATCGAGCTGCCGCGGAAGGTATGAGCAAAAATGCGCCGCAAATTGCGCAGCATGAACAATCGATCGTGCATGAGCGCGAAAGGTATATGGCGCACTTTCATCCAGCGCTCGGCTTTCCACCTCATAAATTCGACTTCCTCGGCCGGCATGTGTTCTGTACGCACGACGGCAGTGGTGCCGTCATATGCCTCGAGCGTCTCGTTGATGATCAACCCGCGCTCCCGAAAGTCTTTTGTCATGGGCGTACGCGGATAGGGGGTGGGATGCTGAATGTAGGGCCAATCGACATACTGCCGCGCAAAATTCAGATTGGCCTCGATCGATTCCCGCGTGTCGTCCGGGTTGCCGACGATCAAGCCGCCGACGACGAACATCTTGTTTTGGTGGATGTAATCAATGGCGTTGAGGGTGGCATTACTTTTTCGGCCGGCTTCACGCTTTGTGTTCTTGGAAGTGGCTCGCAGAAAAGCCAAATCGTTTTCCAGAATATTTTCGATCCCGAGGAAGATGTATCGAAATCCGGCTCTGCGCATGAGCGGTGCGAGGGTTTCGCCATGATTGGCAATCGCCGAAGTCATCGCCTGCACGATGTAGTCGATCGAATTCAAGCCGGCATCCATAATTGCCTGGCATAGAGCCTCGAACCGCGGCACATTCAGAGTGATATTGTCGTCCACAATGAAAATCGCGCGCGCTCCCTGATCGCGCGCATCGCGGATGTCCGCGAGCACACGATCGAACGAATACGTATAAAAATTCCGTCCACGCATCTCGATAATCGAGCAGAAGCTGCAATCAAACGTGCAGCCTCTAGACGTTTCAACGACATCGACTTGCTTTCCAAGCAGGGTATAACCGCCGAGCACCCGCGCTTTGCGATTGGGCATGTCGATGTCGCTGCTTTCAAGACGGCTTACGTGCCGGTCAGAATTATGAAAAACGTTTCCATCACGCCGATACGACAGCCCGGCGATGCTGTCAAAACCACTGTTGTTTTCAATAGAGCGCAAGAGCTGGCGAAACGTAATCTCGCCTTCGCCACGGACAATGAAGTCCACTGGTGCGTACGAATCTTCCATGTACGCGTCGGCGTCCAGGCTGGGATCGTACCCGCCGGCGACGATCCGGGCCGCCGGATTCAGCCTTCGGATCAGCGCGATGATTTTTTTGGCGGTATGGCGTTGGAACGTCATCACCGATAAACCCACGACCTCGGGTTTCATTTCGCGTACAAGACGTTCGACTGTTCCTCGTACTTGCCGCTGCACAAGAATGAGATCCGCGACCGCCACCTCGTGATGCGAATCCACGTTCCCTGCAAGCGAACTGAGGGCGCCGTTGGGCATGCGGACGACAACTTCCGGCATGTGCTCAAAGGAATCCGGCATCGAAAGAAGGAGGATCTTCAATTTGTACCTCCGTCAATTAGGATCATAAAGATTAGTGGTGAGCGGAACCAAGCGCAACAACCAAGAAAGCATGTGTGAATTCCTCAATGCCGGAGGTTTGGGATTCCCGGCTGCCGGCAACATTGAGTACCTGAATCGAATGGTGGTCCAACCACGTTCGGAATCGTTCGACTTGGACCGGATCCGGAGCCGCATTGGGCGGATCGGGGCAAGAAACTAAAAAGAGCGGTTTATGGAATTGCGCCGCAGTTTCGACCGTGAGCCGGGTTCCGCCCGAGCGATAGGGACCTATTACCAGCGTCCCGTCGGAATCGATGACGTTTCGCCGCGTACGCGCGGGATATCCGTCCTCTTCACATTCGAGAAGTCCGAAACTCCTCAACAGCGCTTCCTGAGGCCCAATTTCAGTAAGCCAGCCTTTGGGAGCCACACCTCCCGACTCGATGCGAAGCTCCCGCGCTGAAACGAGCGCGCCCATATCCGTTCCGGTCTGTCCGCCGCTGATGATCTTCCGGAGAAGAAGAGACATTCGTGGATGATAGCAGCCCGAGCGGCTGATTCGGCTCTATCCGGACATCCAACCACGGCGAGCGCGCGTACGGGCGGCCTTCCGGGCCGCGCGGGCGCGGCCGGCTCGTCCTTTCGTCCGGACGGCTTTTCTGGCCGCTGCTTTCAAAGATCCCGCTCCGCGTCTCCGGGCTGCCGACCGTGCCTGCTGCGCGAGGGCTTTCGGTGACGCCGCTCCCGGGCCTTCACGGCGGAGCGCCCGCTGGATAGCCCGGGCCCGTCTGCTGGAGGGCTTACGCCCTGAGCGGGCGCGTCTCAACGCATATTCGGCGCTGCGTCGAGTCTCTTCAGAGGTCGGTAATGGGCTACTTTCAAAAGTTATCTATTAAAACGGGAACGGTTTTCGCTCTGGGTGTTGTACGAACGCTTTCCACAACGCAAGTGATCTGGCTGCGGAACCTGTTAGAGACAGAGCTGATTCGGCGTCTATCTCGCAATCACGAAAACCAAACAGTCCACCTGAGTAGACAAAATGGACGCGAAGAAATTTGCAATTCTGAAATTGCCGATTGTCAACGACCATCCAGCCGCCCTCAAATGTCTTATCCTGAATTGTTTCGTATTGGGGATGATAGCTGCGTTCTTTCTGAACATAATCAGGAGCAAGTACGAATTCGGGAGCCTCAATCGAAGCCACTTCCAATTTCATTAGAATCCTCCAAGATTCCGCAGACACTGACTGCCGTCCAGCCAAGTCGTTAACGAATTCAATGGCGCAGTGCGTATCGCGCTTGCCAACCAACCAAGACGGGACAATCTTCGTATCGGCGTCGATGGCAACCCAAGTCCACACATCGCCCCATCCTTGGGCTTTCTTTTCGGCAGACGCAATCTTTTCTTTCGCACCACAAAACGACCAAATTTCATCAATTTGAATTCGCCGACAGGTCAGCCCGCGAAACATAACGTCCTGCACCTCGCGGCAGACTTCGCCAATCTCGCACAGCAACCGCAAAACAGTTTTCTTTGCTACGCCAGTCATGCGGACCGTAGCCCGAACGGAGGTTCCTTCAACCAAGCATCGAATCACCTGAGAGCGTCTCGCGTTGTCCAATCGGTTCATACACGTATTATGCATAAGCCGCTCAAGCATTGCAACCGTTATTTTGCTAGAACGGCTCAAGGATGTAGGTAATGATAGCTGTTTCAACGCCACATCCACTGCCGAAACCAAGGCCACAGGTTAGGCGGTTGCCTGGAAGGAAACGTATGACAATCGCGATAGGGCTATTAGCTACCGACGGCGTAGTGATTGCCGCTGACACGCAAGAGAGCGCCGGTTATCCCGGCGATATGAAATCCAGTGGAACGAAAATTCTATGGGCTCTACGGAGCAATGCGAGCAATCCGCCTGTTACTGGAGCCTTTGCTGTTTCAGGTGCAGGGACAGTGGGCTATCTGGATGCCGTAAATCAGAAATTGGAGAATCATTCTGTTTATCTGCCGGAAATACGCTTAATGATCTCACGGCATTGCTTAATGCGTCACTTGATGATTTTTATACGCACCATGTCTTGCTGCCGCAAGAACGTAAAGATAAGCATTTTGATCTTGTTTTGGGGGCTACGCAGGGCAATGACACTAGATTATGGCTCAGCGATCAGACCGTTCTGCGTAGATCTAACACCTACGGTGCGGTAGGATCTGGCGCGGAATACGCGACGGTTTTGCTGAGTCGGATCTATACACAACTTCCGTTGTCGAAAGCGACTGTCCTTGCGGCCTATACGATTTTTCTTGTGAAAGAGTTCGTCGAGGGATGCGGGAAAAATACGGAAGTAGTTGTCTTGGATGGAGGCCAAGCGCGAATGCTCGCAGACTCAGACATCGCTCTGATGGAGTATCACTTCAATCATGCACTGAAACTCGACTCCATGATGGTGCATTACATCATTGGTCGCAGAGTGCCAGATGAAAATGCCGCATTAAATAATTTGACCGGATATTTGAAGTCTCTACGCACGAGCCTTGAAGAGAATCCGAATATCACAGCTGAGATTCGTGGATGGGATATTGATTGGGATGAATAACGATCTATACGGAGCCGAAAACAGAGTAGCGTCTCAGTTTGAAATCCGCTGAAAGCCATGGAACTTGACAAAAAACTATTGGCTTACGACTGTACGAATATCACACGGGGGTTTGCCATGTTGATATTCGTGCTGTTGACGACCATATTTACCGCGAACGATTTTAAAGCAATACTGCGCAGGCTCTGCGCGAACCGATCAAGCCTTCTGTATAGGGTATCTCAGAGGATTTGAAGAGGGTTTGAACCTCGCAACAGCTGCAACAGGCAACCCACAGGATTTCGAACGCC
>Ga0209266_1002844_pt1 | contig 10776 bp, 10 predicted proteins | sample GraSoiAngelo_132_FD_185889 | JGI IMG/M metagenome (GOLD analysis project Ga0209266, IMG submission 185889) | Grasslands soil microbial communities from the Angelo Coastal Reserve, California, USA - 14_0929_02_40cm (SPAdes) (version 2) | ecosystem: Environmental > Terrestrial > Soil > Grasslands ...
AATATAACAGGATCGCGTCAGTGCATAGATGGGTACGAATGAAACACAGATGGGGAGCGGCGGCGAACCCGAATCGACTTGTGTTACAAGTGCAAAGAGAACGCAACATAGGGCCCGATACCGACCACATGCAGTAGCTGGCGTTCAGTGTGGAGAACGGCAAGGAAGACATGACATCGATTTTCATCGAAAGAACTTGCCGTCAGGAAATCGCTGCCTCAGAAGAAAATCTGAGCGGAATCTCAATGGGGAAAAACGTCGAGAAAGGTGATGATAAATCGTGGTCAGTCGGTGCTTTGCCTTCTCGTCTAACAATTCGTCAGCACGGTCAACCTCCAACCGGAGCGACGTTATCCAATCCGGATCCTTAGTGATACAACTCCATGCTGACTCCTGATCATTTCGACCAGGAGGAAGTCGAAGTGCGGGTAACTCGCACAGGAGCTCGGGGCAGCCCATAAGCCGCGAAGTAACGTTGGATATTTTTCTCCAGTTCGCCCGGAAGTGCAGGCATGTCGGCAAAGGCAAATAGCCGAGACAGCCGGTGCCGGCGACGATTCGAACCCACATGTCGAAGTCGCCCCATTCGGGCAACGTTTCATTCCAATATCCGTAGCGCGCGAAGCAATCGCGCCGATGCATTACGCAGCTAGCGGGAATGCCATTCAATTTCCCCTCCATGAATTTTTTGCGCTTCGCGGCGTCGGTCGCCAAATCGAAATCGCCCGGCAACAGGGTGCCACCTGGTTCGCCCCAAATTGGACGGCTGTAAGCCCATTCAGTGCCGCTTTGCTCAAGCCTGCGAGAAAGTAACGCAAGATGATCCGGTAGCCAGATGTCGTCATGACCAAGGAGTGCAACGTAGTGGCCACGCATTTGGCGGAACGCAAGATTGCGATTTCTATAGCCGAAGCCGGGCCCTTTCGGGAGGTCCAGCCACCGGATACGCGGATCGTTAAATTCCGCCACAACGGCTGCTGTGTTATCGGTACAACCGTCACCAACAATGAATAGTTCCCAGTCGGTCTCCGTTTGCGCCATTACCGACCGAATGGCGAACGCCAACACATCGGCGCGATTATGAGTGGGTGTGAGGATGCTGAACTTCATCCGCCCCGAGGATTGTCGAACTTGTATGGAATTTTGTCCGTATCAGGCGGCAGCCGGAATTTGTCTGGTTGAGCGTGATTATATGGAGCCGTCGGGAAATTCACAACCACCACGTCCTTGCTACCAATGTTTTGGTTCGCGTGCCAGACTCCGGCAGGGATGTTGATTAGCTGGCGACGATATTCCGACATGGCGACTTTTGCGACAAGGCCATTCGTCGGTGAGCTGGGGCGATCATCGTAGAGAACGAGCAGTAGTTCACCGAAAAGAATGAAGTAGCGGTCTTCATGGAACTGGTGCATGCCCCATCCCTTGATCATGCCCGGCCGCAGAGAATATGTAAGCGAAAACGAGTGGAGCAGGGTGCCAATTCCATCGCGAATCAAACATTTCACACACCGTCCCGCGTTCATCCACGTGTGTCGTCACGTCCCAAACTGTGACTCCGTCCGGCAGTCGGCTGATATTTTCGCCGCGAGACGTGACTGTCCCCGAATCACGAACACCTGAGAGCGTCGTTGTTGTTGCCTTCATTAGTGAAACAACTCAGTTATTTTAAGGCGTGTGATTGTAAATCTTCGAGCGTCACGAATTCCAGCGCGGATGAGTGCGTGGCCTCAAGATCGACTGGTGCCGCGACGTCGTGGTCGAGCGCGTCTTTCCAGCGCGTGACGCAAACGCACCATTTGTCGCCGGGTTGGAGCCCAGGAAACCCCCATTCCAGATGCGGCGTGACCAGATCGTTCCCGTCGAGCACGGAAAAATCGAGAAACTCGCGCGTCACCTTCACGCAGACCGTGTGCAGGCCGAGGTCTTCCGGGCCGGTGCGGCAAAACCCGTCGCGAAAAAATCCGGTCATCGGATCGCGACAACAACATTTCAATTCCGTTCCGAGGACATTCGTGGGCACCGACTAAGATTAGCATGCGAATGTTGCGCTGTTAAAGCGCTCAATCGTTAAATCGCAGCCTTGATTCGTTGAATCGCTAAATCGTTGAACCTGAAGCGCTCTAACGGTAAAACAGGGGCTGACGCGGCACCCTCCAAGATGTCCACTGCAATCGCCTACTGGCTCATCCCAACTGAGCCGACGCGCCGCTTTTTGGCAAAACTGATTGCCGATCTAGCACGGCGATATGACGCCCCTGTTTTCGAGCCGCACGTTACGATCTATCTCGGACCAGATCGGTCTGAGGCAGGCGAGCAAATTGTTTCGCAAGTCGCAACCGTTTGCGGACCAATCCAGTTGAAAACCTTGGATGCACAGCATTCCAGCGAGTTTACGAAAACACTTTTTGTGCAACTTGCATTGAACGCAAACTTGCAGCGGCTAAGCGAACTGATTCGGCAACGATCGCCACGTTCGTCTCATTATCACCTTAATCCGCACATAAGCTTGCTCTACAGGAGAATGTCGCTTGCTGCACGGCGTGAATTAGCTCGCTCAATCAGGCTGCCGTTTTCGGAAGTCGTTTTCGATTCAGTCTGCGCAGTTCGTTGCGCTTCGCCCACGCGTAATCGCGCTGAAGTGGAAGCTTGGCGCGTGATTGCGACAAAATCTCTCCATGAATAGCTGATTGAAATCTTCGCAGCCAGTCCGAGCCTTTACTAGGTTGTCTGATGGAAGCGAAGACGAAAATTTTTGGCCAGCACGACGAAGCAACGATCAAGCAAATCGAGAGTTGCGTCGCGGCGGGAGGGGACCGCGGCGTCCTTTGCGCCGATGGCCACAAAGGTTATGCGCAACCGATCGGCGGCGTAGTCGCCTACAAAGACAAAATTTCCCTGAGCGGCGTCGGCTTTGATATTGCATGTGGTAATCTCGCTATCCGTACGGACGCGAAGCGCCACGAAATCGCGCCGAAGATCGGCAAGATCATGGATGATGTAGTGCACGAGATTTCATTTGGCATTGGTCGCAAAAGCAAAACGCGTGTCGAACACGAATTGTTTAATGATCCGGCTTGGGAACTGCAACCGATGCGTGGGTTGAAACCGATGGCGGAGGATCAACTTGGCACCGTGGGCGGCGGAAATCACTACGTCGATCTTTTCGCCGATGAAGAAGACCGCATCTGGGTCGGGGTCCATTTTGGGTCGCGCGGCCTCGGACATAAAACGGCAACGCATTTTCTAAAAGCAGCCGGTGGCAAGGACGGAATGGATGTGCCACCAACGGTTGTTGGTGAAAAATCGGAGCTCGGTCACGATTATCTCGCCGGAATGCATTTGGCGGGCCGTTACGCTTACGCCGGGCGCGAGGCCGTAGCACGTTACGTCGCGCGCGAAGTTTTAGGCGCGAAGATTCTCGAAGAGGTGCACAATCATCACAATTTCGCTTGGCGAGAAAAACATTACGGAAAGGAATATTGGGTCGTGCGCAAAGGTGCGACGCCGGCGTTTCCCGGACAGAAAGGCTTCGTCGGCGGCAGCATGGGCGACGACGCTGTGATTATCGAAGGGATCGACTCGCCGATCTCACGCGAAGCGTTGTTTTCAACTATTCATGGTGCGGGGCGAATCATGTCGCGCACTGCAGCCAAAGGTCGATTCGAAAAAGTTGGAAAGAAGAGGATTCGGCGCGATGGGCTCGTTAGGCACGATGAAATGATGAAATGGATCGCCGACAAAGGCGTTGTTTTACGCGGGGGCGATCTGGATGAAGCGCCGCAGGCGTACCGCCGCCTTCCCGACGTGCTTGCGGCCCACGCGGGCACAATTCGAATTTTGCACACGTTGCGTCCGCTCGGTGTCGCGATGGCCGGACGGGACGTTCTCGATCCCTACAAGGATTAATCCTGTAGCCGCCCGGGCGTGGCGCGGTCGTTTCGAGCCAATCAAATTTCCGATGCCTTCGCATAGCGAAGTGGCTACAGGCTTGTACTTTCGCTACAATTCGATTATCCGGTATGGCTTGCCGCTCTTCTGCAACGCCGCCGGCGCCGAGACATTGTAAACCGGAACGCCAGTCGCAGTTGCACCATTGAGAATGCCGTTGTGTGCATGGCCGTGAAAGACCGCACTGACGCGAAATCGATTGATTGGCTCCTCCAAGCGGCTGGAACCGAGAAAGGCAAAAATTTCCGGATCTTCTCCCTCCAGCGTGGCGCGGATTGGAGAGTAATGGAGGACCGCGACTTTCCGATCGGTTTGCAGTTTGGCGAGCGCCTGTTCGAGGCGAACAGCGTGATCGATGGATTCCTGGACGAATTGTTTGATGAGCGGTTCGCCCCAAGCATTTAGCATCCGCCGCCCAAAACCGCCGCCGAATCCCGGGACGCCAGCGAAGCCGATTCCGCCGATTTCAATGGCTTGGCCATCCAGCACGTTAACGCCAGCGCCATCGAGAACTTTGCAAACAAGCTCGGATTGTCCGGATTCGAAATCATGGTTTCCGAGGACTGCAAGCATCGGAATTTTTAGGGAAGCGCGAATATCGGCAACGAGTTCTTCCGCCTCTTCGGGCAGGCCGTAATCTGTCAGATCACCGCAAAACAGTAATATATCAGCAATGCGCGAGACTTCGGCGAACGCGTCGTGCAACGCTCCACGTGAGTGTTTGCCATAATGAATATCGGCGGTTGCGGCAATCCGGAGTGCGCGCTCAGCCATCCTTTTAAGAAACGCAATCGCGAGCGTTGATGGACGTTCTTTGCGGAATTGTCTAGTCGTCTGCGGGCGCGGCATGCACGCGCTGCCGTCTTCGATTGTGTTATGATGGGTGATGACCGCTAAAGCCGCAGCCCGAAAGGCAAAAGGCAACCGGGCTGAATTTTATCGTAGGTCCATGCAGGTGCTCCAGAATGCTAACATTCCATTTTTAATTGCTGGAGCGGGCGCGGTTCGGTTCTACACGGGCGTTTCACGCCAGACGAAAGATTTCGATCTGCATCTTCGACCGCATCATATCGATGGGGCTCTCGATGCGTTTGCACACGCCGGATACAAAACCGAAAAAACGTTTCCACATTGGCTGGCCAAAGCCAAACGCGGTCGCAATTGCGTTGACCTGATCTTTCGTGCTGGCAACGGCCTCTGCGAAGTCGATGATTCCTGGTTCGAACGGGCGCAGGACGAGGATGTGCTCGGTGTGACTGTAAAACTTAGTGCGCCGGAAGATATGCTTTGGATGAAAGCCTACATCATGGAACGTGAACGATACGATGGGGCCGATGTTGCGCACATTCTTGAAAGCTGCGCGGAGAAGCTTAATTGGCCACATCTTCTTCGCCGCTTCGGCCCCGATTGGCGCTTGCTGCTAAGCCATTTGGTGCTGTTCGGTTATATTTATCCGAGCGAGCGCGGCCGGGTTCCTGTCGCGATCATGGATGCTCTGATCTCCCGCCTCCGAAACGAAAACTCCGTTTCTGGATCTGATCGCCTCTGTCGGGGCACTCTGCTTTCGCGGGAGCAGTACTTGTGGGATGTGGAGGAGCGCGGATTTCGCGATGCTCGGCTGGAGAAACGTGCACACATGAATGAGGGCGATATTGCACATTGGACAAAGGCAATTGCAAAAGAGACAAGGCGAAAGAAACGCGCCGGTGAAATACCACACCCCAAATAAGCGCCAACTCCGGAGCGACTATGGAGTCGAAGTCGATGTTGGCGTCGGACTCAGCTCAGCAGGGTTCGAAGAAAACGACGGCGATGGAGTTGACGAAGCAGTAGCAAGCTTATTCTTGGCTTCGTCGAGCAATTGTTTTTCCTCAGCGTAAATATTCCCATCGCCGGCTGCATCGATGTATTCCTTTGCTGCCTCCGCCTGGCTTGATTCAACTAGCAGCAACGCGACGTAAACGGCTGCGTGCGGATCATGTAATTGGTCGGCGGGCAATTTCTTTATGATCTCAAGGCCTTCAGCGTTACGTCCAAGCCGATAGAGGCAAAACGCGTAGGTGACGGCGCAATTGACTTCGTTCGGCGTCCGGTCGTAAGCCTCTTTCGCGAGCTCTTGCGACTCTTTTGTGTTTTGGCCGATATTCAGTCCGAGTCGGGCGAGGTCCGCTGTGATCGGCGGCTCGTCAGGAGAGCTTTCGTGGAGGCGCTGGAGAATGTCGTAAAGCTTTCCAGTTTCGTTTTTTGTGCGATAAAGCCGCGCAAGCGCGTCGAGCGCTTCACGCCGCATCGGCGGATTCTTTGCGATACGAAGCCAGAGTTGTTCGGATTCTGGTTCAAGCTTCCATTTTGAGGCCAAATGCGCGAGAGCAAGTTGGCCCTCCGGTCGTTCGTCTGTCGCTTGTTCGGCCGAACGCCACAACGTTTCGAATTCAGTATTTGTGGCATGCTGTGATTGCCGCGTCGCAATTGCCTGGTAGGCAAGGCGGAGGTATTCAGTTTCTCCCCACGATCCGCTCTGTGTCCAGCGTTTGAGACGCGACCAGTTGTTTACCTCCGCATACGCCCCTGCAACTGTGATGGATACCGGCGGAGAACTAATCTTGTCCCCCGGCAATTTCTCAATCCATTTAACGATCTCGCCGGCCAACCCATTGTTGTTCATCCAGTCCATAAGCGCCGCGAGGTCGGAGGGATTGCGGGCGGCAAACGGTTTCACTCTGTCCAGCAGAGGACGGAATTTCTTTTCGTCGAGCTTTCGATAAAAGTTCAGGCAGAGGAGATAATCGCCAAAGGTGACCTGCTGTGACATCTGAAGCTGTTGGGCGAAGTTGTCAGCGGCGGCAAGATCATTGCGGGCCACGGCATCGTTGAGCAACGCGCGCAGCGCACCGGTGCGAAAACGAGCGACTTTGCTGAGTCGATCGAGTGTGCCGCGTGCTTTTGTACTCTTCTTCGGATCAGTGGAATGGATTTGCAATGCTGCAAGATTGAATTGATAAAGGTCGTTGCTCGGTTCTTCTTTTACCGCGGCGGCGAACTGCTCCTCTTGCTTCACGAAATTTCCTTCCGCACGCGCCAGCCAGCCCGCGACGACATGAAAGGCGGCTCTGTTGCGATCGGGAGTCGAGATGCGATCCAGGGCTTTCCGTGCTACGTCGAGCTGCCCAAAGCGCAGTGCCGCTGAGGCGAGGTTGAGTTGGCTGTCTGGGTCCGTCGGAAGCAGTCGTGCGATTTGTTCGCGCCACCAGACGGTTTCCTCCGAGTTCTGTTTTTCCGTTGCTTCCGCGAGAATGGAAAAGGCCGGCAGAGATTCCCGATGCAGCTGCACGATCGCCCGCGCAGTCACGGCTGCTTGCTCAAATTTCTCCTGTTGCAGCATCGACGCAGCTCGATGCAGCAAACGTCGTTCGAGCCAATCGTTATAAACGCTTGAGCCGTACCTGAAGAAAATGATTGCCAAGAAAACAGCAAGTGCGGACGCAGCAATTAAAAAAGCAAGACGGGCCGGCCATCGTTGCCGTTGGAAGAAAGACTTGAGACGGCGAAATAATTGGGGACTCGTTCTGTCCTCGGTGCTTCTGATAGTTTCCGCCATCCTCGTGTCCTCTCGCCCCGCCGAAATGGAACTCCGCGCGCCGACCCGCCCCTTCCATCCCCTACGGATGTCTAAGATTGCGTCGCCGCCCGGGATTCCTCAAGCACAGGAATTTCTTCCATCGATTCCGTGACCTGCTCCCTCAGACGCGGGCCCCAAACATATCGTGTGAGTAACACTTTGATTGTTGCCGTCAACGGCACGGCCAGGAGTGGGCCAAGCACTCCGCCTATTATCAAGCCCCAGACAAAGATCGACACGATCACTGTCATTGGATGCAGGCCGACAGAATTTCCCACAATGCGCGGAGCGTAGAATATCCCTTCGAGATTCTGGATGAGGATGAAAATCCCAGTCACGATGAGAGGATGTGTCCAATCGCCCCATTGAAAAGCGGCGATTAAGACGGCTGGTACCCAGCAGGTAATTATCCCGATGTACGGGACCATCGTAAGGATGACAACAAGTACGCCAATGAGAGGCGCAAAATTGAGCCCGAAAAGCGTCAGGACGCCGCCAATGAGCACGCCATCGACTAAACAGACGAGCAACTGACCGCGAAAATACGCGGTGACGTATTTGTTTATCTCCGACAATACGTCAGCGACTTCATTTTTTAGCGGCGATGCGCGCAGGGGCAGGTAATCTTTCCATCTCTTTTCGATGCGCGGTTTTTCATTCAAAAGGAAAAATAAATAGATCGGCACCAGGATGAGGCTGAGCAAAAAGCCTGTGACTCCAAGAAATCCGCCGATGCTCTTCTTCAAGATCCCCCACAATTTTTCCATCAGCGTTGGAAAGGCCCGTTGGAGATTAGGAATTTGTTTTTCTACATAAGCTTGAATGCGTTGGCGTTCGGCGGTCGTAAGCTTCGATGGGTTCGGCGCAATTGTCTCCGTCGCGGGTGCGATCGCTCGCGGCGATGTCGCCGCGTTTGGCGAAGCGGTCGGAGTCGTAGTCGGTTGCACAGGAGGAGAAGGAGGGGCCGAGCCGACAAGCCAGTTTGTGAAACTGGACGAGGCAGACTTTTCGCGCCCTCCGCCCAAAAATCCGAACGTTTGGTCGAATCGATAGATAAGGTCGACGACTCGATCACGTGCGCGTTCCGTATAGGCAGGGACTTGCCTTGCAAAATTTGCGCTTTGGATGGAGATGGTCGGTACGAGCCAGGCGATCAACCCCCCAAGCGCGACAAAGACGATAGCGAAAAGAAGAGCTACCGTTTTCGTGCGACTGAGACCGCCTCGGGACATCTTCGTCACGAGCGGGTCAAGCAGATACGTCAGAATCATTGCGATGGCGACCGGGATCAAGATCGGCTGAAGAAAGCTGATGATATTGGCGCCGGTCCAGATGACTGCGCCAACGATTACGATGAGAAAAACAACAAAGAGGGCGCTGAGAGCCGCCCACATCGTCTTGCGCTGCCAGGGAGTTGGATAGTCCTTCATCTACGGATCATCCCCTCTTGTTTGTAGAAGACCTCATTGGATCCATTGGATCGACATTTTGTCACTGCGTCGAATTCGTCTTTGCCTGCGAGCCTTTGCTGATCGTCGTCTTGGTGCTCTGGATTTTGTCTGCGAGCCTTTTGTTTTGCGGATCGAGTGCCAGCGCTTTTTGCCACGCCCCCAACGCCTCCGGCACACGATCTAACTTCAAATATGTATCGCCGATGTGTTCGAACACGACTGAATCATCATGGTCCAGATTTTTTGCGGCTCGACGCAAATCGGCTAGGCCTTGATCAAATTTCCCCTGTTTAAATTCAAGCCAACCGAGGCTATCGAGATAGGCGCCATTATTGGGCTCAATCTGGAGCGCGTGTTTAATCATCTCCTCGGCTTCTTCCAGATGCATATTATGATCTGCCCACATGTAGCCGAGGTAGTTATAGGCTTCTGCCGCGTTGGCTGGATCAAGAGCGATTGATTTGCGGAGCAAATCCGCGGCTTTTTCATACAAACCGGCCTGCTCGGCCGTTGCGCCGTAATTGAAATAGAATTTGGCATTTACGATTTCATTATCCTGATCGAGTTCCGCTTCGTGGAGCGCCTCCTCGAACGTTGCCACGGCTTGCTGGTTCTGCTTCGCTTCGCGTTGGGCCAGGGCGAGATAGTAAACAATCTCCGGCGCGCCCGGGAAGCGGCGGCGGGCTTCAGTTAAAATTTTCACCGAGCGACCGGGATCTTTAAGCGGGCCAAGGAGTAACTCTGCCAGCCGCAAGTATGTGCCGGCATGGTCGGGATTAATTAGCAGGCTTTGCTCATAATTTGCTGCTACTTTCGCGAACTCAGCTTTCGCGTCATCAAGACGCTTGGCGCGTTGCAGCGATCGCGCTTCATCATCTAAAACTTGGGCAAGCAAATCGTATGGCTGATATTTTTCTGGATGCTGCTTGATGATTTGTTCCAGCATCTCAACCGCTTTGTTCCGTTGGTTCGTCAAGATGAAGCCAGTCGCAAGTTTCTCTCGCGCGTTAGCGTCATCTGGTTGCAATTCGAGCACACGGAGGTAGAGCGGAATCGCCTCCTTTAGCTGCTGGGACGATGCATAGTAATCTGCTACGTCTTTGAGAATCGAGGGATCGTCGTTGGCGTGTTCCGTCGCCTTTTTGAAAAGTTCGTTGACCCGTCTCAATTCATCGGGCTTCGGCTGCGAATCAGGCTTGAAAAGAAGGGCTGCGTAAAGTTTTCCCAACCGCGTCCAAAAAGTCGCATCGCCGCTAGGAGCTTTTGTAGCACGCTCCAAAACTTCGAGTGCTTTTTTTTCTTCTCCCGCCGCCAGCTGGATTTCGCAAAGACGCTGATAAGCCTCGATGTCTCGCGGATCCAGTGCGATCGCCCGGTTCGCATACTCAACAGCCTGGTCCGTTTTCTTGAGATACTTCGCATAGATAAAAGCGAGCTGGCGGTAAGGCTCGGCGTCGTTCGGGTTTGCTTTGATCGCGTCTTTCAAAACGTCAATCGCTTGTGGAAAATCATCCTGCCGGATCAACAAAGCGGCCACGCGCGCCGCGAGGTCGGATTGACCAGGATCGACATTGAGAACTTTACGATACGCTTCCAGCGCTCGATCCGTCTCGCCGTTCTCCTCGAATGCCATTCCTTCGACAAAGTCCGCGAGCGCCCCCGCCTTACGCTCGCCTTCCGGATGCAGAACGAGGTCCGCGGCTGGGTTGAGATTGAACGAATCGCTCTGCCTGCCAGGTTTTTTTATCCCGACAGGCG
>Ga0209266_1002849_pt1 | contig 10770 bp, 4 predicted proteins | sample GraSoiAngelo_132_FD_185889 | JGI IMG/M metagenome (GOLD analysis project Ga0209266, IMG submission 185889) | Grasslands soil microbial communities from the Angelo Coastal Reserve, California, USA - 14_0929_02_40cm (SPAdes) (version 2) | ecosystem: Environmental > Terrestrial > Soil > Grasslands ...
CAACATCGACGACGCCCTCAGGATAGCGCAGTGCGACGTGGGGCTCGTCAGCTGCGCCTTCACCTGTGGGCCGTTTACGTGTCCTTCCACCACCACGACCACGCTGCCAGGGACCTGCACCGGCGCCTGTCCCATCCAGACGGTGTTCCTCATCCTGATGGAAAACCACAACTGGTCGAGCATCAAGGGGAGCCCGTCAGCCCCGTACATCAACGACACCTTGCTGCCGATCGCCTCGCACGCCGAGCAGTACTACAACCCGCCCAACCTGCACCCGAGCGAACCCAACTACCTGTGGCTCGAGGCCGGGACGAATTTCGGCATCCTCAACGACGACGACCCGTCGAGCAACCACCAGAGCACCAGCCGCCACCTCGTCGACCTGCTCGAGGCGGCCGGGCTCTCGTGGCGGGCCTACCAAGAGGACATCAGCGGCACCGACTGCCCGCTCTCCGATGTCGGCTTGTACCACGTCCACCACGACCCGTTCGTCTATTTCGACGACGTCACCCAAGGGAACAACCCCCGGGCGGCGCGCTGCATCGAGCACGTTCGTCCCTACTCGGAGCTACAGACGGACCTCATCAACGACACGGTGGCGCGCTACAACTTCATCACGCCGGACGTGTGCCACGACATGCACGACGCCTGCGCGCCGCTGAACGATCCCGTGCAGCAGGGCGACGCCTGGCTGTCGACGGAGGTGCCAAAGATCCTCGCGTCCCAGGCCTACGCCAACAACGGCGCGCTCTTCATCGGCTGGGACGAGGGCAAGCCCGACGACGGCCCGATCGGCTTGATCGTGCTCTCACCGATAGCCAAGGGCGGGGGGTACGAGAACACCATCCACTACACCCACAGCTCGACGCTGCGCACGATCGAGGAGATCTTCGGCGTGACCCCGATGCTGGGCGACGCGGCGAACGCCACCGACTTGAGGGACCTGTTCGTCAGCTTCCCGTAGACGGTTCGTGGGCCGGGGCATGAGTGAAGGCTGGAGGGCGCCACAGGAGACCGCCGCCGCGGCCGTCCTACGGACGTAGGGGTCCGCGAACGTCCGGGCGCCCGAACCCGAAAACGGCCCTAATCTCCGCTATCTGCCGGGGCTCCGGCTGAATCATGTGGCGGCACGCTGCGTCGTAGGGTCGATCGGGTGACCAGGCTCGCGGCGCTCGCCGAGCTCGACGGGTCGAGCTGCCGTAGAAAGGAACCGTGCGCGGCGGTTTGAAGCCTTGTCCAGTGGCACGTAGATTGTCGTCGGCGGGGTGAGGCGATGAGGCGTCTCGTGGCGGCGGTGGTGGTGGGGTGGCTGACGGTCCTCCCGGCGGCGGCGGAGCCGGTCTCGCGCGAGCAGGTCCCCGAGGCGCTCCGTCCGTGGACCGACTGGGTGATGCACGGCCATGAAGAGGCGTTCTGCGCTCTCCTCCAGGGCTCGACGGATCATCGCCAGTGCGCGTGGCCGTCTCGCCTGATGCTCGAGCTCGATGGCCGAGCCGGCCGCTTCACCCAGGACTGGCTCGTGCAGCAGGCGGGTTGGGTTCCGCTTCCGGGAGACGCGGCGCGCGCGCCGCTCGACGTGCGGGCCGACGGCAAGCCGTCGGCCGTGACCTTCCGGAGCGGCGTGCCTAGCATCCGGCTCGAGCGAGGAACGCACGCGGTGAGCGGGGTCTTCGAGTGGGACAGCCTCCCCGAGCTGCTGCCGATCCCCGCCGACACCGGTCTCGTGAGCCTCGCCCTGAACGGCAAGCCCGTCGCCTTCCCCAACCGCGATCCGCAGGGCCAGCTCTGGCTCCAGCGGCGCACGCTCGCATCGACGGAGGAGAGCCGGCTCGAGGTCGTCGTCCACCGGCGGGTGATCGACGACATCCCGTTGCAGCTGGTCACGCGCGTCGAGCTCAAGGTCGCAGGGCCGGGCCGCGAGATGCTGCTCGGGCGGGCGCTGCCCGACGGCTTCGTCCCGCTCTCGCTCGTGAGCCCGCTGCCGAGCCGCCTCGAGCCCGACGGCCGCCTGCGCGTCCAGGTCCGCCCGGGAACGTGGGGTCTCGAGCTCGCCGCCCGGCACGAGGGACCCGCGAGCGCGCTCACGCTGCCCGCCAGCGAGGGCCCCTGGGACGCCGAGGAGGTCTGGGTCTTCGACGCGCGGACCGACCTGCGGCTCGTGTCGGTCGAGGGCGTGCCCGCCGTCGACCCGCAGCAAACCGAGCTCCCCGCCGAGTGGCGGCAGCTCCCCGCCTATACCCTGGCGCCGGGCTCGACCATGCAGCTGGTCGAGAAGCGCCGCGGCGACGCCGAGCCTGCCCCCGACAGGCTCAGCCTCCAGCGCACCTGGTGGCTCGACTTCGACGGCGGCGGGTTCACCGTCAAGGATCAGATCTCCGGCACGACGAGCCGCAGCTGGCGGCTCGAGATGGCGGAGCCGACCGTCCTCGGGCGTGCGGCGGTCGATGGCCGCGAGCAGTTCCTGACCCGCCTCGGTGAGCGGTCCTCGGCGGGCATCGAGCTCCGCGAGGGCCGCCTCCAGCTCGACGCGGACAGTCGCGTGGAGGGCGCCGCGTCGCGGGTCCCCGCCGTCGGCTGGGACCACGATTTCCACGAGGTCTCCGGCCAGCTCAACCTGCCGCCCGGCTGGCAGCTCTACTATGCCTCGGGGGTCGATGACGTCTCGTCGTCGTGGGTCACCAACTGGACGCTCCTCGACCTGTTCGTCGTGCTGATCGTCGCCCTAGCGGTCGGTCGTCTGTGGAGCCGGCGCTGGGGGCTCGTCGCGCTGGTGACGCTCGCGCTCACGTATCCGGAGTCGGCGGCGCCGCGCTGGCTCTGGCTCGCCGTGCTCGCGGGCGATGCGCTGGTTCGCGCGCTGCCGGAAGGTCGCCCGCTGCGTTACGCGAAGCTCTCCCGCCTGGGCGCACTCGTCGCGCTCGTGATGATCGCCCTCGGTTTCGCGGCCGATCAGGTCCGGGTCGGTCTGCATCCGCAGCTTGCGACGCCGTCGCCCGCGGCGAGGCTGTCCACGGTCACCGGCGGTGCGGCGCCGGCTGCTCCCGCGACGAAGGCGGAGGTAAGCGGCGAGGCGATGGTGTTGGAGTTCGAGGCGCGCGAGAAAGCGCCTCGTCAGGCTCTCGGTTACGCCGGAGAGGCCAAGTCTCTCAGGGGACTCCGCCTCACCGACGCGGACCGCTACAACGCCTACCGGCTCGATCCGAATGCGATCATCCCGACCGGCCCCGGGGTCCCGCGTTGGAGCTGGCAGACGATCCGGCTCGGCTGGCGCGGGCCGGTGGAACGCGATCAGCAGCTCCACCTGACGCTCGCCTCGCCGCGCGTGAACCGTGTGCTCGCCTTCGTGCGGGTCGCGCTCACGGGCCTCCTCCTCGCTTGCGTGGCGGGTGGCGCGCTGCGCTCGGGAGGCCCGCTGCCCCTGCCGGCGTCCGCCGCGCGTGCGCTCGTGCTGGTCGTGGTCGTCCTCGGCCACGCCGCACGGGCGCGTGCGGACTTCCCGTCTCCGGAGATGCTCGGCGAGCTGCGGAACCGCCTGCTCGAGCGGCCGGAGTGCGTTCCGGAGTGCGCGTCGAGCCCGCGCCTCCGTCTCGAGGTCACCCGGGGTGCCCTCAGTGCGAGGATGGAAGTCGACGCGGCGACCGAGACCGCCGTCCCGCTCCCCGGAAGCGCGCGCCACTGGTCGCCGACGCGGGTCCTCTTGGACGGTCAGCCGGCGCAGGGTCTGTGGCGCGCCCCGGACGGCATCCTCTGGCTCGAGACCGCCGCCGGAATACACCAGGTGCTGCTCGAGGGCCCGCTGCCGGACGTCGACCGGGTCGAGATGCCACTGCCCCTGAGGCCGCGTCGGGTCGAGGCGCGTGCGGAGGGATGGACCGTAGAGGGGCTGCGCGAGGACGGCCTCGCGGACGACAACCTCGAGATCGTACGTGTCGGCGAACGCACCGAGAGCGCGCGCGACGGCCTGCAGCCGGCGGCGCTGCCACCCTTCGTGCTCGTCGAGCGCTCGCTTTCCCTCGGGCTCTCGCCCCAGGCCGACACGCGTGTCGTGCGCGTGACGCCGCCCGGCTCCGCCGTGGTCCTCGAGGTGCCCCTGGTCCCGGGCGAGTCGGTCGCCACGCCCGAGGTCCGCGTGCAGGGCGGCAAGGCGCTGGTCAGCATGGGGCCGCAGGTCTCCGAGGTCAGCTGGCACTCGATCCTCGAACAGCCGACCTCCCTCGCGCTCCGCGCACCGGAGGCGGTGTCGTGGACGGAGATCTGGCGGCTCGATGCGAGTCCGATCTGGCACGTCGAGGTGCAGGGTATCCCGGTCGTCCACCGTCCCGCGGAGGCGAGCCCGAGGCTGCGCGAATGGCATCCCTGGCCGGGCGAGGGCGTGACGATCACGATCGTGCGGCCGGGCGCGGTCCCAGGTCCGACCCTCACCGTCGACCAGGCCGTGCTCGAGACGCGGCCCGGGCTCCGCGCGCGGGACACCACCCTCACGCTCGAGATACGGAGCAGCCGCGGCGGGCAGCACCCGCTGACGCTGCCCGAGGGCGCCGAGCTCCAGTCCGTGTCGATCAACGGCACGACACGGCCAATTCCCCAGGAAAAGCGCGTGGTGACCCTCCCGCTTGCGCCGGGCACGCAGACCGTGGCGCTCACCTGGCGCGAGAAGACCGCCATGACGATGGCGCTCGCCTCGTCGGAGCTCGCGCTCGGCGTGCCGAGCGTGAACGTCGAGACGCACATCGCCATGCCCGTCGACCGCTGGACGCTCTTCGTCGGCGGGGCGCGGCTCGGCCCGGCGGTGCTCTTCTGGCCGCTCCTCGTTGTGGTGGCGGTCGCCGCCGTTGCGCTCGGCCGCCTGCGTCTCACGCCGCTCGGCGCGCGCCACTGGTTCCTGCTCGGCGTCGGGCTGACGCAGGTGCCGCTCTACGTCGCGGCGATCGTCGCCGGCTGGCTGCTCGCGCTCGGCTGGCGGAAGGAGCGCGGCGGGACCCTCGGCGACGGCGGCTTCGACCTGCTCCAGCTGCTGCTCGTGTTCTGGACCGTGCTCGCCCTCCACGGCCTCTTCGCTGCGATCCAGCAGGGGCTCCTCGGTCTTCCGGACATGCAGATCACGGGCAACGGCTCGACCGCGGCCCTGCTGCGCTGGTACCACGACCGCGCGGGCTCCACGTTGCCGCGCACCTGGGTCGTCTCCGTTCCGCTGCTCATCTACCGCCTGGCGATGCTCGGTTGGGCGCTCTGGATCGCGTGGGCGGTGCTCTGGTGGCTCCGCTGGGGCTGGGCGTGCTTCAGCGAAGGCGGCCGGTGGCGGCGGGTGCACCTCGGAAGGCGCTGGCGGCGGCCGGTGCCGACGCCGCCCGTCGCGCCGGGGGCGGGCGTGTAGGCAGCGCCGGTTACGCCTCGACCTTCACGCCGCGCCAGAAGGCGACGTACCCTGTGATGTTCCGCGCCGCCGCCTTGGGCTCCGGGTAGTACCAGGCGGCGTCGCGGTTGGTCTCGCCGTTCACCACCACGTCGTAGTAGCTCGCGACCCCCTTCCAGGGGCAGGTCGTGTGCGTCGCGCTCGGCTTCAGATACTCGCGCCGGACCGCGTCGGGCGGGAAGTACTGGTTCCCCTCCACGACCTCGCAACGGTCGCTCTCGGCGAGCACGGCGCCGTTCCAGATCGCCTTCGACATGGTCCCACCTCCCGAAGCGACGCTATTCGACGATGTCTTTCTTGAGGGACTGGACGAGCGCGACCACGTCGCGCTGTTCGGCCTCGGGCACCTGGAACTTCGCCAGGGTCTTTGCAGCATGACCGAGGAACACCTCCCAGTCCCTCTCGCTGATGCGCATGCCTTGGTGAGTGAGCGCCATGTCCCGGCCGCGATAGTACATAGGTCCGCCCCTACGGACGTAGGGGGTCCGCGAACGTCCGGGCGTTATGTCGCCGGGACCCGAAAACGGCCCTAAATCTCCGCTATCTGCCCGCATCGCGGAATTCCTGCCCGAGCTGAGCGACCGAGTAGGAGAGCTGCCGGGGCCGCGCGTCGCTGCCTTACAGCTCCCGTAGGAGAAGCCGCACCCGGCCCCAGCCGTCGTCGAGCACCCGGCGGAGATCGCTCACACATTCGGGGTCTAACTTGTGCCTCTTGCCCAGCCGGGCGGCGACATGCGACGCGCTCCTGAGGATCCGCAGCGAGCGCCGCAGCAACAGCTTCGCCTGTCTACGCCTGGGCTTCTCCGCAGCGCGGTCGACCACCTTGTGCGCCCAGTCGAAGCGCTCCGTGATCGCGACGGGGACCGGCTCCCCGGCGCATAGCGACGTCTGCAGCCCGGCCCCTCGGAAGACGCAGCGCACGGAGTCGAAGCCGATCGCCTCCGCGTGCGCACACCGGGACCCTTCCTCGCAGGTGTCCACCGTACACGGGTTGCCGTCGTCGCAGTCCGGGGGATCGCAGCCCGGCGGTTCGGTCGTTGTCGTCGACGTGCTGGCGGTCGTGGTGGTCGTCGTCGACGGCTGAGGGAGCATCGTCGTGGTCGTCGACGCGTGCGTGGTGCTGGTCGACGTGCTCGTCGTCGTGGTCGTGCTCGTGGTGCTGGTCGTCGGCGGGACCCCGGCTAGCTCCAGGCGCAGGCGCGGGCGCTCGGCCTCGTTCGTGCTCTCTCGCGAGGCATACGCCGCCTTGTCGGGGGTGTCGTTCCGTATCGCAAGCGTCCAGAGGTCGGGCACTGCGCGGGGAAGAGCCGACGTCACGTCGACGACGCTGGAGGTCTGTCCGCTGGCGCACGGCACCACTCCGACCCATCGTTCGAAGTCAGGCACGTAGGGCGACGTATCGCTCGGATCGATGTGGCCATCCGCGTTCGTGTCCACCTCGACCCACTTGAGACCGGGGCCGCCGCTGCCGCCTTCTGCACCTCCATCGGTCCCTTCCACCCAGCTCGAATCGTCTACCGGGTAGAGCACCCCTCCGTCGTTCGACGGGTTGGTACAATGGAGCATGAGCGTCGCGCGCGTGATCGGCACCGTCACCGAGCTCAGGTCGAACTTGAGATAGACGACGCTGGGCGGCGCCGAGTCCACGTTGAGCTGATCCGCGGCGCCGTGATCCAGGGCCGCCTCCGTGCCCGCCTCGATGTACGTGTCGGCCGCCGGCGCGAGGGTCAGGAAATGCAAGGGGTCTCCACACCGGCAGGTGGAGAGGCAGAGGTTCGGACATGCCGCATCGTCGGCGCCGTCGCACTCCTCGGTCGCCTGGTTGACGACCCCGTCGCCGCAGATCGGCGCGCAGGTGCAGTCGCCCGCGCAGGGCCCGGCGCAGGCGGGATGATCGGCGCCGTCGCACTGCTCCTGCTCCCGCGGCTGGTTCACCAGCCCGTCCCCACAACGCGGCTGCGGGGGCGGGTTTCCCTTCACGAGAGTCAACGAGTCCCGGACCACGCCGTCCTCGCCGATCATCTGCTCGAATAGACTCTCGCCGTCCACCACGACCCGCGTGAAGTTGTGCACTGACTCCGCGTACGCCGTGAAGGAGCTGAGGGGCCCCAAGGGGTAGAGCTCCTTCCCCCCGCCGCCGGTAGTCATGTAGACAGTGCCGGCACCCGACTCCACGATCTGATCCCCCGCACAGGGGTCGGACAAACATCCTCGCAGGGGCTTGGTGCGCTCGTAGTTGTGCTCATGCCCCATGAACACGATGTCCACGCCATGGGCGTCGAAGAGCGGCACGAGGTCGGTGCGGATCCCGAGATCACTACCGTGCGTGGTGCCGCTCGAGTAGATGGTGTGGTGGAAAACGACGAACTTCCACACCGCAGTGCTCGCGGCGAGCTCGCTGTCGAGGAACATGTACTGCGCACTGCCGGGGGCGGTGTTGCCGTTGCTGTTGAGGACCACGAAGTGGGCGTTGCCGAAATCGAAGGAGTAGTAGTTCTCGCTTCCCGCCGGGTTGTTGGCCGGGGTGTAGAAGGCGTCGCGCCACGGCTGGCCATGGGGCGTGGTACTGTTCCAGTCGTGATTGCCGAGGCACGGCCAGAAGTCCAGGCGTCGGATGAGGTCCCGGTAGGGCCAGAAGAACTTCGGGTCGAAGTCGTCGGCCGCGCCTTCCGGATAGACCATGTCTCCCGTGTGCACGACGAAGTCGGCGGTTGTCTTGAGCATACGGTCGCGCACCGCGGCTTGCGCAGCCCCGCCGCTCCCGCTGTCGCCCACGACGAGGAAGCTGAAGGGCCGGCGTGGGTCATCGGTCCGGAAGACCGACTCGGCGTCGAGCGGGACACCGTCGGCGTGCGGGACGTAGGCGTACTGCGTGCCCGGAGAGAGGCCGGTCACCGGGATCGCGCAGACGGTGCCGGTCTCTCCCGGGATGACGGCGGCCGTGCCGCCGAGCGGGCGGATCGCGAGCGAGCAGGCTGCCGGCACGTCGGTGTTCCAGACGACGGTGACGGCGGTGGTCGTGAGGCGCTGCAGGTACGGCCCGCGCGTGAGCGTCACGGTCGCCACGGATGACGCTGCGAGCAGCGTGACGAGGCCGAGGACGCCTCCGGCGAGTATGGAGACGGGGCCGAGCAGGTTTCCGGGAGGTCTGAGGAGGCGAGTGCGCACTGTGTGAGCTCTATGTACTATGTTATGCGCCCTGCTAGATGGCGGCGCTCAACGCCATGAGGTCAACACACGAGGAAAGCAACGGGTGGGCCATTTAGCCCTGCATATTTGTACGGACGCCAGGCGATCGCGCGCCGCAAGGTTACAGCGTTCGTGCATGCGAGCCAGAGGGACCGCCACGCGGCCGGCGCCGATGGCCGCGTCGGTGGTCCGCGAAGCACCCGCGCAGGGGACCTCCCGACGATTGTTGACCGGTCGACAGAGCAGACGCGGCGCCTCTACACCCCGTAGCGCACGCCAGGGTGGACTTGGAGGTCACCGCCTCGAGGTTGCAAATGCTGAGATGATCGCTCGGATCCTCACGGGACGCGGCTTGCCAGGAAGTCTACGAACGGAACGTTCAAGGCACGAGCTCGATCACCATCGACGGGCGCTCCGGGCTGCCCTCGCGGGAGTTGTAGGCCACGCCGTTGGTCGAGGGGGTGTCGAGGGCGAAGCAGTAGGTCCCGTCGCCCGGGATCGCCGGCGTCACGTCGAACTCCACGATCGATCCGAAGGCCGCGTTCCCCGCCGCCGTGGCGAGGACGCCCTCACAACCTCCGGCTCCCTGGAGCGGGGGCTGCGTCCTCCAGGTCATCGTCGACTCGTCCCAGGCGCAGTCCCTGATGTAGCGAAGACGACCGCCGGAATCGCTTCGCGCACCGGTCAGGGTCGCGACCTGGACGCGGAGCTTGGCGGCCGCGATCCGCCGGCCCCCGACGCCGCTCACGCCGATGCGGAGGAAGCTGCGCTTGAGCGGGCTGAGATCGGCTTCGAGCACCCCTGTCTCGAAGGTCGTGTCGGGCTCGGTCTCGCGGACCGAGACGTCGGCGAGTACCACGCCTTCCGGCCGGGGCAGTGTGGTCGTGGGGTCGGCGAGCTCGAGGCGCAGGCACGGGCGGCGGCTCGAGCTCGTGCTCTCCCGCGCCGAATAGACAGCGGCGTCCGGGGTGTGGCTCTTCATCGCCAGCGTGTAGAGGCCCGGCCCCGCCTGGAACACCGCCGTCACATCGACGGCGCTGCGGCTCCCGGCCACGGCGGACAGGGTCGCGATGGGTCGCATGAATGCCGGGCCGTAGGGCGAAGTGTCGCCCTCGCCGATCTTCCCGTCGCCGTTGGTGTCCACGTCGGTCCACTTGAGGCCGGGGCCCTCGGCGCTGCTCGCGTCCAGCCCGGGGCGGTCCCCCTCGATCCAGCTCGAGTCCGCCACCGGATAGAGCGTGCCGGCGTCGGCGGCGCCGTTCGTGGAGAAGAGCCTGAGTGTCGCGCGGGCGACCGGGGCCGTCACCACCGGCAGGAGGAACTTGAGATAGGTGATCCGCTCCGGAGTCGCATCGACTGTGAGACTGGTGGATGCCCCGTGATCCCACGTGGCCTCCGCTCCGCTCGCGATGAAGGTATCGGCCACTGGCGCGAGGGTCACGAAGCGCGAGGGATCTCCACACCGGCAGGTGGAGAGGCAGAGGTCCGGGCAGGCCGCGTCGTCGGCGCCGTCGCACTCCTCGGTCGCCTGGTTGACGAGCCCGTCGCCGCAGAGGGGCGCGCAGGTGCAGTCGCCCGCGCACGGGCCGGCGCAAGCGGCATGATCGGCCCCGTCGCACTCCTCGCACGCCTGGTTCACCAGGCTGTCCCCGCAGCGCGGCGGCGGAGGTGGGTCGCCTTTCACGAGGGTCATCGAATCCCGGACCGCGCCGTCCTCGCGGATCATCTGAAGGAGCAGCGTGCTGCCGTTCACGGCCACGCGCGTGTAGTGGAAGCCCACTTCCTTGTAGGCCGTGAAGGTGTTTTCTGTCTCGAAGGGGCGCGACTCCCCCCCACCCCCGCCCGTCGTGACGTAGACGGTGCCGGCGCCCGGCTCGACGACCTGGTCTCCCCGCAGCGGGAGAGTCCGCTCGTAGTCGTGATCGTGCCCCATGAGGACCACGTCCACGCCGTGCTGGTCGAAGAGCGGGACCAGGTTGTTGCGGATGTCGATCCGGCTGCCGTGGTGACCACTCGAGTAGATGGTGTGGTGGAAGGCGACGAACTTCCACGCGGCGGTGCTCTCGGCGAGGTCGTGATCGAGGAACGTATACTGCGGACCGCCGGGGGCGGTGTTGCCGTTGCTGTTCAGGACGACGAAGTGGGCGTTGCCGAAATCGAAGGAGTAG
>Ga0209266_1002850_pt1 | contig 10769 bp, 15 predicted proteins | sample GraSoiAngelo_132_FD_185889 | JGI IMG/M metagenome (GOLD analysis project Ga0209266, IMG submission 185889) | Grasslands soil microbial communities from the Angelo Coastal Reserve, California, USA - 14_0929_02_40cm (SPAdes) (version 2) | ecosystem: Environmental > Terrestrial > Soil > Grasslands ...
ATCTCCGCTCTTTCCGCTTTGCAGCAACACAACAATAATCAGAAAGAAACAAACAAAGATGTGAATTAGCGTGATTAAGATGATCATTTTTCGATTGTCCAATGGTCAACTGCCAATTGGCACCCGGCAATTGTCAAGCAAATTTCAACTCAGTCAATTATTAGTTGATCGCCATGGTGCGGAAGGGGGGATTTGAACCCCCACGCCTTTCGGCGCCACCCCCTCAAGATGGTGTGTCTGCCAGTTCCACCACTTCCGCATGGTTAAAAACTGCTTTATTATCAATAACTTGTAGCTACAACTTCAAGCTATCGCCATTTTCAGTGTATGCGTTTTTGTATGCGCTGTTTGCAACATACCCTCATCGCAGTTCTTCCACTGCTTCATGCGAAAGCTCCGATCCGCTACGCCGACTCCGCTGACTTCTTTTTCTGATTGATCCGCCCGAACGCCCGGCTGACCGACTCCGCCCGAGGGTGGACATAACGCATCGTGGTCTTGATGGTGTCGTGCCCGGCGATGTACTGCAGCGTAAAGGCGTCCGTGTGCTCTCCCGCCTCGGTCAAAAACGTGTGGCGCAGAGTGTGAAGTCCAGCATCCGGATCGAGCTTAATCTTATCACGGGCAAGCTTTTCCCGGAGACGCCCGATTTCCGATTCGAGTATCCAGGGCTGGAGTTTCTGGTCGGGGTGCCTGGGCTGGCTGAATACATGGCGGCATTTGGATTGAGAGATCAGGTTTTCGAGAACCGACTTCGATTCCTTGTTGATTTTGAGCACGCGTTTGCGGGCCCGCCGCTTGAGCCCGCGCTTGATGATGAGGTCGCCCCAGTTGCCGTCCTCGTCGGGATCATCCTTGCGGATAATGAGGCAGTCTTTTTCGAGGTTCAGCATCTCGACCCGCGTGATGCCAGAATTTCGCGCGAGAATCGATGCCGAGCGCAGCGGCTCTTCGGCACTGTCGATCCATAACTGATAGGTGTTCGCGTCGAAGACGTATTCGACCTGGCGCTCGTTCTGATACTGCTCGATCACCGGGGCCTTGTCGATGATCTTCAGTTTCCGCCAGGCATAGCGCAGGCCTTTTCTCAGCGTCGCGAGATACCGGTTGACGGTAGACACTACCCGTGTCGAGCAGCGATTCGAACTCTTTAGAGGTCTGGCCGAAGATCGATACGGTGGTCTTCTGTTTAGTCACCGTGCGCTTCATGGAGATGAGCCTTGCAATGAGCGAGTCTTTGGATTCGCGCCGTAAACGAGAGGTCTTCGACCTCAGGGATCTTTTCTCCAGGTCCGACGTGCTGTTGATTAGCTCGATGAGAAGCGGCTCCCGGAGCTGTCTTCGCTTGGGCGACCGCCGATTCGCCAGATAGAGCTGATAGGCAAGTTCATTTCTCTTGATCGTGTTCGGAGAGATGGAAAGGCCGCAGAGAAGACCCACCCGTTTGCAGATGTTCGCGTACGTCACCTCGACATGGTCTTTCTGCAACGCAGTAACGGCCACTTCGATGCGCGTTGCGGTATCTCGTTTCTGGCGATCCCATCGGGACTGCAGCCAGCCGGGATGCCGACTGTCATCTTGGCGATGCATGCTCGATGCTCACCGTTTGCGCCGCATCCTTCCGCACCGCTTCGATCAGATCCATCTCCTCCTTGATCAGGTTGCAGTCAGCGATCAGCTGCTTCATCTGCCTTTCTTCCGCAACCAGCTTTTCCCGTTGCGCGTACTGCAGCTGTTGCTCTGCCCAGACCAGTTTTTGGTCGATCTGATATCGCTTACTGGGATCTGGCGCATTGCCGGCGCACCCTACACAGACGAACTTGGCAGGGCACATATTGGCGACCACGCACGTCCCGCCAAACACTTCCGTGAGGGCGCCGACCTTGCCTTCCGCTTCCTTCAACATCCTTCCGATCTCGTCGGGGCTGCGTAGCCCCTCAGCGCCCAAATCGATCCGATCAACAAAGATCATTTCGGCAGCACTCATCACCTTCGACGGGCTGGGTCGCGCATAGTACTTCGTAACAGTTCGGTCGCGCTGGTGAAGCAGTTTGGCAATGACCTCGACTGGCGTATTCAAGTCAGCCATTTCCGTGGCAAACGAATGTCGCAGCAGGTGCGAACTGAGATGAACCAGATTGCCGTCCAGTGAGCGAAAGACAAGCCCGTGCAGAAGGAACCGAGAATCTGCTGCGCGAAGAGATTCTGCGGCTGGCGCAGGCTGGTTTGCAGTGAGTACGCCGGCCGGAAAGTTGAAGCGCCCAAGCGGGTGGTTTGCCGCCGGGCAGGAGGTCTCGCGGGCCCTCGCATTGCTTTCCGATGGAGCCTTCCGGCTCTTCATCTATTTTTGCCTAAACGCAGACCGCAGAACTGGGCAGATGAAGATCACCCATGGAGACCTGGTGAAAGCAGTGGGCCGCAGCTGCCGCTCCATCATTATCTATATGGAAGAACTGCAGAGGCAGCAAGTCTGCCGGGCTCAAACCGCAACGAATCAGCGCGCCTCCGGTCAAATCGAAATCTGCGATGCATTCTGGCCATATGAGAAAACTCGAAAAGAAGCAACACAAGACCGGGCAAGTTACATCGCGCAAATCCGGCGCCTGATGGGAAGTCGGCGGTGTGTCGCAAGCTCGTTTGCTCCTGCGGACGAACACCTCGCAAATGCGTTGTTCAAACGAGGAGTTCCCATCGAGCAGATCGAGCGTGGGTTCCTGTTGGGATGTGCGCGTAAATACGCGACCATGCTGAACAGTAAGAGTAACGCTGTGATCGTGAGCTTCGGCTATTTCCAAAATGTGATCGAGGAAGCTGGTGAACTGAAGATGTCCGAGGATATCGATAAGATGGAGCAGCAGTGGCTCGAACAAAGTCAGGACACAGGAGAAGCCAAGTTCAACAACCGGCGGATGGCACCAATGTCGGGACGAATCTGATTCGCAGATATGTCTCTTTCATCGTGCCGCTCCCACTGCAAGAGCAAGGCTTCGACCATCTCTCTGCCGTCCGGATCGCGAACGGCCTCGATAGGCGTGCGCCCACCTAACGCAGGGATCCCTCAACCAGGACTGGACATTTGTTCAGCGCGTTACGATAAAACAAGAGCAGCCTGTGACAGTTCGCGGGAAGTGGGACTTCGATCCTAAACAATCGCGGACAAATTTTTATGGGGCCATGATCGTGATTGATGGCTTCGACCATCTAAAGAGCGACTGGCGCACGGTCACTCCCGGAATTGTCTCGTTGGATGTCGAAAGACACTGGTTCAGAATCGTGATGGGTTCGGCTAGTGCGTACCCCTATGTAAAACAGTGAATATTACTGCGCCCGCCCGCTACTACAGCCATCGCTTGCAGCGTTTCATCAGCCAGGACCCGATCGGGTTCGCAGGTGGGGATACAACTCTTTACGCGTATATATTCAACAGCCCGACCAATTACTTCGATCCAACAGGGCAATTCGGCTGGCCGACTGCACGAGAGAATAACAAAGCTTGCCAATGCAGGCTTGGTATGTCAACAGCGTATTGAAAAAGGACCATTTGGAAACAAGCTCTTGCAATACGGCAATACCAATATTGCCGTACAAATAGTCCGAGATTCGAGGCGATTGGTTCGTCCGGGTTGCGGAACCTGCTACGCAGCCCAACAGATGGTATCCCATCGCATTGCTTCGGGAGCTAATCATTGGACAGAGCTAAGACGTGTGGCTCTGTTGACATCCTGAAGTACGGATGACGTGCTACAGGCGGTAAAGATTGTAAGTCAAACCTAACAGCAGTGCTTGGCGACGCTGCGTAAGCAGGCAGCGGCCGGGAGCGCGGCAGGACAATTTGCGTTTGGCCACGGAGAAGACGGTTTCAATCAACGCACGACGAATGCCGTCTAGTTTAGTCATGACGGGATCGAATTTTTCATTCAACTTCTTGTCCATCCGCTCGTCCACGGCCTCAAGAATGAGGTTGGATTGCGGCCAGCAGCCGCTCCATTTCCTCTTTCTGCGTGTTAAAAAGTTCCTTAAATTCGGTCTTGGTGGCGGCCACGGCTTCGGCGAGGTCGGCTTTGGTGGCAGGAGCGTTTGCGTTGTTTGGGTCATTTTCCATACACGGTGGTTTATAACCTTAACTTTACGTAGCTGCCAGAAACAGTCAACGCATATATTTAAGGAGGGCTGGGGATGAACACGCTGCGCAGGATCGATGAGTTTCACGGATACTTCCGAGTCGGCAATCCCGAATCGGCACCCTAAGGAGGAAGCTCACATGGAAGAGCTTGGCGCGCAAGTTGCCATTGTGACGGGTACCACGGGCATTGGCCGCGCCATTGCGAATCGTCTTGCGGTGGGCAGATACCCAGCGTGACCAAGTGCGGGCGGGTCATTGCAAAAACGCTAGGGTTGTTTGGAGGCCTAGACATAGTCGTCAACGCTGCCACCATTCATCGCTTCGGTACGGTGCTCGAGACAGAGACAGATCTTGACACTCGGAACCAATGCATGATGATGAACGTCGGCAGCATGTACATGTATCTGATGGCGCATCTTGGCATTCCCGAGATGAAGAAACGCGGCAGGGGGTCCATTCTCGACATTGCATCCGTTCGGGGATACGAATGCCAGCGCGGCGTACCGGCTTACTCCGCCTCCAAAGGTGCAATCTACAATGTGGATGGCGGACTGCTACCCGGTATCGGAGTGCAATGAGCGAGAATCCGGTTTGTGTTGCGCCAACAGGCGATGTATGCGGAGAAGGTGCGGTTTGGCATGCGGCGCACAAGGCCGTTTATTGGACCGACATCAACCGCTTCTTGATCCATCGCTTCACGCCCGCGGATCAGTGCGTACGCACATGGTTTTTCGACGAGCCAGTCACGGCACTCACCTTGACCGACCGGGATGAAGTCCTAACTGTGGTTCTCGGCTCCCGTCTAATCTTATGGGAACCAGCTACCGACATGCGGCACGATCATGCCTTCCACCTCGAGGGATGGCCGAAAGTTCGCCTCAATGATGCGCGCTCGGACCCGCGTGGCTCGCTGTGGGTGGGCTCGATGCGCAACAACGTGAAGAGCGATGGGTCATCCGGCGCTGCGGGCGGACAGGATGGCGTTCTGTTTCGTCTCGATCCGGACGCCAAAATCACGCAATGGCAGCGAGACATCGGGATCTCGAATACCCTGGCCTGGAGCCCGGACCAGCGTCGCTTCTACTTCGGGGACACGCTCGCCAATACTGTTTGGGTCTATGACTACGATCTGGCCACGGGTACGATCACGAACCAACGACCGTTTCTGGAGGGCTTCGCGCGAGGCCTGCCCGACGGATCGACAGTCGACTCCGAAGGCTATCTGTGGAATTGCCGTTTCTTTGGCGGCTGCATCGTTCGAGTCGCGCCAGATGGGCAAATTGATCGCGTGGTTGAGATGCCGGTGAACAACATCACCACTTGCACGTTTGGAGGACCAGATCGGAAGACGCTCTACGTCACGACCGCGTCGATCCAGGCGCCGCCGTCGGACCGTCTAGCGGGCAGCCTTTACGCGATTGACACCGAGGTGGCGGGCCAGCCCGAAAACCGGTTCTGTCTATTCGGCCGTGCGGGCTGAAGAAGCTTGACATCCTCGGTTGTTCGGACCACAGCCCGGAAATTCATCTACAATGTTTTCGGACTCGTCATCTGGCCTGCGCTCGCTGGGTGCCGCGAGGTCCAGAATCTTGTGATCTCTTCCAGCGAACGTCCCTTGGTTTCGGGGACTAGCAGGCCTACTAAAATGATGGTCAACAATGCTCCGGCGCTGAAGGACCAGAATGTACCCTCCGATCCTAGGCGCTTCTGCATTACCGGGAACAGTTGATTCCCCAGGTAACCGACAAGCCAAAGCGCAGTCGTAGCGATCGACATGCCACGCCCGCGTACCTTGGTGGGATAAATTTCCGAGATGATAACCCAACATGCCACGCCATTGCCGAAGGCATGGCCGGCGACGAAACTCATTACACAAATCAGGACCGCCAGGCCGCTCCCGTGAATATGATAGAACCAGCCGACCAGGGCAAATGAGATAAATTGCAATGTGGTTCCGGCGAGGATGAGTGTTTTTCGCCCAGCGCGATCCACTAACCAGAGCGCAAAGAGAGTGAACAACAAATTGATTAGGCTGACCAGCACTGACTGGAAAAATGCATCGCCGGTCGCGGTTCCGGCGTAGCGAAAGATTTCCGGCAGAAAAGAGAAAAGCGGGGTGATCCCGCTGATCTGCTGCAATCCCGCCAACATGATGCCTAGCAGCAAAGGCCGGCGGAAGGTGTTGAATAGTTCTGAGATGTTGCCTTCTTCGATAGCCAGAGAGTTCTCGATTTCAGCAGCCTCGTGCTCTGCAATCTCAGGGTCGTTGATCTGCGCGAGGACGCGGATTGCCTGAGCGCGACGGCCCATCTTCATCAGCCAACGCGGGCTTTCGACAGCGGGGTAAATCATGCCGCCGAACAGAAGCGCAGGTACGATGCCGGCGAAAAACATCCATCGCCAGCCAGCCGAGGTGTTCCAGGCCTCATCGCCCATACGCTGGATAAGCATGTTCACGAAAACTGCGGCGAGAATTCCAACGACGATGCCCAACTGGTAGAGAGTTACGCAGCGGCCGCGAACTCGCGTGGGAGCAATCTCGGCAATGTAGTTAGGCGATATGACGGACGCCGCCCCAATGCCTAAACCGCCAATCAGGCGCCAGGCCACGAACTGATGGAGGTTGGCGGCGAAGAGCATGCCGGCCGAAGACAGAGCGAAGCAAACGGCGCAGAGAGCGAGACCTTTCTTTTTACCGAGATAATCCGCCACGGTTCCGGCAGCAGCGCAGCCGATGATGCACCCGATGAGGGCGCACCCGGCGGCCCATCCTGTGCCTGCCGCGTCAAGATGAAAGAGTTGGCTCAGATAGCCAATGGCGCCGCTGATCACAATGTTGTCGTAACCGAAGAGCAGGCCACCCAAAGTAGAGACGCTGGCCGCAATGAGGAGTGGGGCGCGAGAATGGGTTTCGATGGATGAGGATGGCAGTTTAGCGGCCTCGGTGCGTGGATTCGGCCACCTGTGCGCTGGAGTGGTTGGAAGATTCAAGCATTGCCTTGACTGCTAAGATGAACCCCAAAGTGTGAGCCATCCCGGCATGCCAGGGAGCCGCGCAGGACATTTGCGGAGTATGATCCGGAATGATCACACCGTCGAAGTGGTTGCGCTCGAGAATGGACAGAATGCGGATCATGTCCACATCGCCTTCGTCGATGAAGGTCTCTCGATAGTGGGGGACCTTCCCGGTCACATTCCGAAGATGCAGGTAGGCGATCTTTCCTTGCCTGCTGTAGCTGTCGACAGCGTCGTAAACGTCCCCTTCCGTCATTTCAGCGAGAGTTCCCACGCAGAGTTCCAATGCGTTGCAGCGGCTCGGGACCAAATCAAGCAGGCGTTGATACATGTGCGGTTGATAGACCAGACGCGGTTGGCCGCGCATGGTGGGCATGGGCGGATCGTCCGGGTGGGCGGCAAGTTGCACACCTGACTGATCTGCGACTGGGATCACGTCCTCAAGAAATCGTTGCAATCGACGCCAGAGCTCTTCGTGGGAGATAGGAGACAAGGTCCCGGCGGGAGCATTCAGGTCATAGATCATGTTCCACACCATGCCGTTCGGGACTGGCTGATCATCTGCTGGTCCATCCATTCCCACCGTCATGGCCCTGCCGCGGCCCGAGGGCACCGTTACCCGTCCACACACACCAGCGAGACTGAAGTTGTATCCCAAGATTGGAATGCCCGCTTCTCCCATGCGGCGTATGAGCGTCCTTGCCTTTTCCACCTGTTGGGAACGCTGCGGTCCATCCAGCAGAATGTCATGCCAGTGTGCAGGATCGAAATTCTCAATGGCCGCCAGCACCAGGCCTGCACCTTCGATGTCCTGGCGAAGTTTTTTCAGTTCGTCAACAGCCCAGAGCTTCTGCGGATCGCCGGCCACTCCCCAGGGCTCATACTTGGCGCCGGTCGGCTGATTGTTGCGAGGATTCGTGGCGCCTTTGTTGAAATAATCCACCAGGTGGACGACCACATGAGTGCAGCCTGCTTGCCGCGCAAAGTCGTAGTATTCGCGTGTCAGCATGTGCCGGTATAGCCCAAGACCCACTTTCATAGCCGGTTCCCGACGCCCGACCCGTAGTCGGCGCTTACAATCTGGCCGCTGATCTCGGAGGCCAGCGGCGAACACAAAAATACGAAAGCGTCCGCAATTGACTCCGGGCTGTTGCGTTTCCCAAGAGAAACACGGAGAACAAACTCCCTGTAGGCGGGATCTTCTTCGAAAACCTTAAGCGAACTTCCCGCCGCAACATTCCCAGGCGAAACTACATTCACGCGGATGCCCGTGGATGCATACTCCAGAGCCATGCACCGGGCAAAATTTTCGAGCGCGGCTTTTGCGGAGGCATAGGAGGGAATCTGGGTGTGGGGCACGCGTGCCACATATGAGGACGTAAAGATGAGGTGGCCGGGAATCTTGCGTCGCACCCATTGTGCGAACACGGCGCGCGTTAGGAAGGTCTGCGCGAAAAAGTTGAACCGGAAGATGCGCTCGAAGTCTGCTTCTAACGTTGAGCCGAAGGGATGAAGGCCGCATCCCCCAGCGTGGCCCAGCACCGTATCCATGCCAGGAAAACGCTCGAACGACTCATCTACCGCGCGAGTCAAGCTCACCGAATCGGTGACATCTGTCGAGTAATAGAGATAGGATTCTGCGGGAATCTGCCAATCACGCAGCGTCTGCCTCGCCTGTTCCGCTGGTTTGAGATCGATCAGAATTAGCATCGCACCCGCGGCGTTCAATCTTTTCACCATGTGTTCGGCAATTGCTCCCATGGCTCCTGTAAGGAGAATCACCTTGCCGGAAAGATCGATGTGGATCATGGTTGTTATTTCTGTCTTTTGTGCCCTTCTACATGATTCCGTGCTTTTCAAATGCGGCGACTGCGCTACTTCCCTCCTCCAGAGCCTTTCTCACCAGCTTCTCGCCGCGAGCCTTTTCGAGCGCTTTCGTGAAAGCCTCCGTGGCGGCTTCCACCGGGATCACGCAAACTCCGTCGACGTCACCAAACAGGAAATCACCGGGGCGCACGCGAGCCGATCCGATTTCGATTGGGATGCGAAAGTCGACTACCTTATGTCGGGGCGCGGAATCCTGCGCGTACGAACCCCAACAGAAGGCGGGAAAGTTCATGTTCAGAACGGCTTTGGTATCGCGCACATAGCCATTCAGCACGGCTCCGCTCGTGCCCAGCTTGCGAGCACGGATGCTCATGAGTTCACCCCAGAGGGCGTTGCGAGGAGAAGATCCCGTGTTGACATAGACCTCATTGCGCTGCAGGTCATCCAGAGCCTCGAGCATCAAACCGAACGGTTTCTGCATCAGCTTGTTGGCGGTGCCGGTCGCCTTCTCTTCAAAGACGTCGACCGATAGTACAGGCATGGCTCGTCCTATCACGACCATGTCTGGCCGTAAGGGCCGTATCCGCGGCGGCAGGAATTGGTGCTGAAGGCCCATTTTATCCATGACGTCGCCCACGACGCAGGTAAACAGTTCCTGCCGGATGATGGTGAAGAGTTCTTCGTCGGTGCGCCAGACCTTCATGGCTTCGGACAAATTCTACCGGATGAGTCCAATTCAAGTGGTCCAGCATGGCCCGCGCTAAATCGGCCGGGCCAGCCATTCATTCAAAAAAAGGTTCGCCTTTGCGCGCATACTTGCGGGCAACGTCTTCGTTCAACTTGACGCCAAGGCCCGGTTTCTCAGGGAGCGGGATAAATCCGTTCTGGATAATGGGCTTCGGCACTCCTTCGACCAGATCATTCCAGAAGGGAACATCCGAAGCATGGAATTCGAGCACGAGAAAATTCGGGATGGCAGCGCAGAAATGCGCGGCAGCCAAAGTTCCGACTGGACTACTGATGTTGTGCGGCGCAACCGGAATTGTCTGTCCGTCCGCAAAATGCGCGATGTCGCTCGCCACCGCCAAGCCCCCGACCTTCTGCAGGTCTGGGGTGACGATTCCCACGGCATGCGTCTGCAAAATCTCTCGGAATCCTTCAAACAAATAGAGGTTTTCGCCAGTAGCAACCGGGATTCGGACTTGCGAGCTCACCGCTCGCAGGGCAGCGACGCTTTCGGGAGGGACCGGATCCTCGAGCCACAAAAGCCGGAAAGGTTCCAAAGCGCGTGCAACTTTGACTACGTCACTGACGCTGTAACGCCAGTGGCAATCGACGGCGATGTCCGTGTCTCTGCTAACGGCTTCGTGAACGGCGCCAATCAGAGCAACCATGCAATCAATCGCCCGATTTGTAAGGCAACGGTTGTACGGATCCGAACCTTCGGCACCCGGCACGTCGAGATCAAACTTCAAGGCTGTGTACCCTTGCGACCTCATTGCAATCGCTTGCCTACGGTGACCGTCCGGCGAGGAGGGCATGGAACCTTCGGCCTGACCGAAATAATCCTTCGGAGTTTGCTTGCGACTGTGCCCAATCCACGAGGGCTGACGAGAACGCAGGACTTCGTCCAGGTTTTCGAGCGCTTCGCCTCCATGGCAATCGGCATAGATTCGTACCTTATCCCGGAACTTTCCGCCGAGCAGTCGATAAATCGGTACCTCTAGCCATTGTCCTAACACGTCCCACAGAGCGGCTTCGATTCCGCTGATAGCGTTATAGACAATGCCCGCCACCGAACCGG
>Ga0209266_1002853_pt1 | contig 10756 bp, 9 predicted proteins | sample GraSoiAngelo_132_FD_185889 | JGI IMG/M metagenome (GOLD analysis project Ga0209266, IMG submission 185889) | Grasslands soil microbial communities from the Angelo Coastal Reserve, California, USA - 14_0929_02_40cm (SPAdes) (version 2) | ecosystem: Environmental > Terrestrial > Soil > Grasslands ...
ACCACGGATCCCGACGTTTCCGGGCAGCCAGTAGGTGGCGCCGGCGCCGGCGACCCACCCCATCTTGTCGAGCGTGTTGTAGTCACTCACGGGCATCAGCAAGCCAGCGCTCACGCCATAGCGCACACCTTGCGCCATGGCGGGGCGGGACGCAACGACGCAAAGCGCCGCCACGAGCAGTACGAGTCCGAACCGCTTCATAACCATCCCTCCGGGGGGAAAAGGGGGTTTTACGGGTTTTGGGTCCTTCCAAGCAGGGACCACTGTTGGAAATTGCCCCCCAGAAGTCAAGAGTCGGCAGGTCCAGCTCGTCGTGCCACGATGCGCACAACGTTCGATGCCACTTGAAGAAAGCCCCCCATCACAGTCAGCCGGGTCACGTTACCGCCGGCCTGGTTGATCTTCACGATCCCCTGCCCCAGGAGGGTCATAAACGGGGCGTGCCGTGGGAAAATCCCTACAAACCCGTCATATGCCGGTGCCACCACGGCATCCGCTTCGCCGTCGAACACCGACCGTTCGGCCGAAATCACCGAAACGTGCATCAGGCGGAGGCCATTTTCTTCGCCTGCGCCACGACGTCGTCGATGCCCCCCTGCATGTAAAACGCTTGCTCCGGGAGCTGGTCGAATTCCCCCGAAACGACGCGCTCGAACGACGCGATCGTGTCCTCCAGCTTCACGTATTTGCCCTCCAGGCCCGTGAACTGGGAGGCCACAAAGAAGGGCTGCGACAGGAAGCGCTGCACGCGGCGCGCGCGGCCGACGAGCAGCTTGTCCTCTTCCGACAGCTCGTCCATGCCCAGAATCGCGATGATGTCCTGGAGATCCTTGTAGCGTTGCAGAATGCGCTGCACTTCGACCGCCACCTTGTAGTGGCGCTCGCCCAGGTACTGCGCGTCGAGGATGCGGCTCGACGACGACAGCGGGTTCACGGCCGGATAGATGCCGAGCTCCACGATCGCACGGTCCAACACCACGGTCGCGTCGAGGTGCGAGAACGCCGTTGCCGGCGCCGGATCGGTGAGATCGTCGGCGGGCACGTAGATCGCCTGCACCGACGTGATCGATCCCTTCTTGGTCGACGTGATGCGCTCCTGCAGCTCGCCCATCTCGGTCGCCAGCGTCGGCTGATAGCCGACGGCCGACGGCATTCTGCCGAGCAGCGCCGACACTTCCGATCCCGCCTGCGTGAAACGGAAAATATTGTCGATGAAGACGAGCACGTCCTGGCCTTCGACGTCGCGGAAATATTCGGCGACCGTGAGACCCGTCAACCCGACGCGCAGTCGCGCGCCCGGCGGCTCGTTCATCTGGCCGTAGATCAACGCCACGTTCTCGAGGATGTGCGCTTCCTTGAACTCGAGATACAGGTCGTTGCCCTCTCGCGTCCGCTCGCCCACGCCGCAGAACACGGACTTGCCGCCGTGCGCCTTGGCGACGTTGTTGATCAGCTCCTGGATCACGACGGTCTTGCCGACGCCGGCGCCGCCGAACAGTCCGATCTTACCGCCCTTCACGAACGGAGCGATCAGGTCGATGACTTTGATGCCGGTCTCGAACACTTGCGTCTTCGGCTCGAGGTCGACGAATGCCGGAGTGCCGCGGTGAATCGGCCAGCGCTCGGCGTCTTTCGGAATCGGCGGGCCCTCGTCCACCGGCTCGCCGATGACGTTGAGAATGCGCCCCAGCGCGGGCTTGCCGACCGGAACGGTGATTGGCTGGCCCGTATCCACGACCTCCATGCCGCGCACGATGCCGTCGGTGGAGCTCATGGCGACGGCGCGGACCTGGTTGCGGCCGATGTGCTGCTCGACCTCCGCGACCAGTTGTCCGGAATCGACCTTCACCGTGACCGCGTTGTAGAGCTCGGGGAGCTGCTCGGGCTCGAACTCGACGTCGAGAACTGGGCCGATGACCTGGACCACTTTCCCAATGCTGTGCTTTTCCTGAGTTTTGGTTGCCATATCCGTTCCTTGGTATTCGGTATTCGGTATTCGGTATTCGGTATTTGCGAAGAGCGGATACCGAATACCGAAGAGCGCTAGCCTTTCAGTGCCTCAGCTCCACCCACAATCTCCGCAAGTTCCTGCGTAATCTGAGCCTGGCGAGCGCGATTGAACGTGCGCTGCAAGATGGTGAGCATATCTTGGCCGGCGTCGGTCGCGTTTTTCATCGCGGTGCGCCGGGCGCCGTGCTCGGCGGCTGCCGTTTCGACGAGCGCGCGGTACATCTGGTTCTGCACATATAGAGGAAGCAGCTGCTCCAGGATTTCCGCCGCAGACGGCTTGAGGATGTAATTGACCGCCGACCGCCGCTTCTCAGGCGCAGCGATCGGCAGGATCCGTAACGTCGTCGGCGGCGTGGAGACCGGGCTGTTGAACTTCGCAAACACGACATCCACCGCGTCCAGGTCCCCTTTCGAGAATCGCTCCATCAGCGGTTTCACCAGTTCGGCGGCGTGCTCCAAAGTCGGGCGATCGCCGATATCGATGCGCTGCGATGCGATGTTGCGCTTGGTGAACTTGAAGTAGCTAATGCCCTTCTTGCCGACGAGGTGCAGCTCGGTGTGGACGTCCTGCCGCTCGAGGTCCTCGAGCCGCCGCCGCGCCTCGCGAATCAGGTTCGCATTGAACGCGCCGCACAGCCCGCGGTTCGACGTGATCAACAGCAGCGCCGCCCGTCGCACCCCCGCGCCCCGTCCCGTGTGGCCGGGCTGGCGCAGCAGCGGGAATCGCTCGGCGAGCTCGGGCGAGTAGAGCTCCCCGATCACCTCCGCCAGCGCCTGGGCGTAGGGACGCGCGCCCACCACGCGGTCCTGCGCGCGCTTGAGCTTCGACGTGGACACGAGCTCCATCGTCTTCGTGATCTTGCGCGTGTTTTGCACCGAGCGGATTCGCCGCTTCAGCTCGCGGGGCTTCGCCATTACAGCGCCTTGTACTCCTCGATCGCTTTGCGCAGGCGGGCGCTCAAGTCATCCGACAGCGCGCGCTTGGTCCGAATCTCGTCGGCGATCTCGGGATGCTGCGCCGCCATGAACTCGAGCAGCCCTTTCTCCCACTCCTTGATCTCGGGGACATTCAGGTCGTCGATCAAGCCGTTCGTGACCGCAAAGATCACGATTACCTGCTGCTCGACGGGCATCGGCTGATACTGCGGCTGCTTCAGCACTTCCACGACGCGCGCGCCGCGCGCCAGCTGCCGCTGCGTCGCCGGGTCGAGCTCCGAGCCGAACTGGGCGAACGCCTCGAGCTCGCGGTATTGCGCCAGATCGAGCCGCAGCCGCCCGGCGACCTGCTTCATCGCCTTGATCTGCGCGTTGCCGCCGACCCGGCTCACCGAGATGCCGGCGTTCACCGCAGGCCGCACGTTCGAGTAGAACAGGTCGGTCTCGAGAAAGATCTGACCATCGGTGATCGAAATGACGTTCGTCGGGATGTAGGCGGAGACGTCGCCCGCCTGCGTCTCGATGATCGGCAGCGCCGTCAGCGACCCGCCGCCCATTTCGTCGGACAGCTTCGCGGCGCGCTCGAGGAGACGGCTGTGGAGATAGAACACGTCGCCGGGGTACGCCTCGCGGCCGGGCGGGCGTCGCAGCACCAGCGACAGCTGCCGGTACGCCGCCGCCTGCTTGGACAAGTCGTCATAGATGCAGAGTGTCGCCTTCTTCTCGTCGTACATGAAGTACTCGGCCATCGTGCAGCCGCTGTACGGCGCGATGTACAACATCGGCGCCGGCTCCGATGCCGATGAGACGACGACGATGGTGTACGACATCGCGTCGTGCTCCTTGAGCCGTTCCACCACTGCCGCGACGGTTGAGTTCTTCTGGCCGATCGCGACGTACACGCAGATGACGCCCTGCCCCTTTTGATTGATGATCGTGTCGACCGCGATCGCGGTCTTCCCCGTTCCTCGGTCTCCGATGATCAGCTCCCGCTGGCCGCGGCCGATCGGAATCATCGAATCGATCGCCTTGATGCCGGTCTGGAGCGGCTCCTTCACCGGCTGGCGCTTGATGATGCCGGGGGCGACGATCTCCACTTTGCGGCTCTTTGTGGTATGAATCGGGCCTAGCCCGTCCACCGGCCGGCCCAGTGCATCCACCACCCGTCCGACCATCGCCGGGCCGACGGGCACCTCGAGCACGCGGGCGGTGCGGCGCACCTCGTCGCCCTCGCGCAGCTCGAGATAGTCGCCGAAAATCACTGCGCCGATGTTGTCTTCCTCGAGGTTCAGGGCCAGGCCGGTGATCTTCTCTCCGGTCGCCGAGACCGTGAATTCGAGCATCTCGCCCGCCATCGCGGACGTCAGCCCGTAGATCCGGGCGATGCCGTCCTTCACCTCCAGCACGGTACCGACTTCGCGGACGTCGATATCCGCCAGGTCAGCGGCCTGGATCTCCTTGAGGAGAAGGTTCTTCAGCTCGCCGGGACGGAGTATGGAGTCGGTCGCCATTGATGTACCGGTTGAGAGATTGTGAAAAATATCACAAAGTACGAGGTGCGGCAACAACCCGTGGAAATGTGTCGTGTAGGGGCGCAGCATGCTGCGCCCCTACATCCGAAAAACATGCTGCCCGCTAGACGCGTGACCTGGTCCTGCCTCTTAGAAATCTCGTGAGTACCCCACGCGGTCCCAGCTCGCGCAACTCCACCGGCGTCGCCCCCGCGACCCGGCGTGCCGCACCGGCTAAATGGCTCGGCGATGCGTAGCCGAGGATACGGACGACGCCGCGAACGGTATACCCGGGGTTCCCGAGCAGGTCCGCCGCACAGGCCGCGCGGGCCAGATCGATGACGCGCTTCAGGTTCGGTGCTCCTCCCGCGCCGAATTCCCGCGAGAGATGCTCGCGCGTCACGCGCAGCACCTGGGCGACGTGCCCCGTCTTGGTGGGCGTGCCCGCGCGCCGCAGGACCTCCTCCCACGCCGCCAGCTGCAGGCGATCAGTGAGCCGCAAGAGTCGCGGCGCATCGGCGAGCGCCAAGCGGCGCGCCACCTGAGCGGTGCGGGCGGCGATCCATTCGCCCGCGACGGCGTTGTCCACGCCTTCTACTAATACGCCGGTAAAACCGGCATCGCGGCACGAGGCAAGCAGCGCTCCATCGTCCGGACGCACGGCACAGAGCGCGTACATCGGAATCCGCGGGAAGCGCGCCGGGAGGCTCAAGCCTACGGCATCGCAGTGGCGCACGTCGAGGACCACCGCATCGACGAGCCGCTGCTCCAGAAGGCGCTCCACCGCCTCGATAGTGCGGCACAACCGCACGCGGCCGGCGCCGCGCGGATACCCGCGCTGCACGGCCCGCCGGGCGTCGCGGCGGGGATGAAAGACCGGCACGACGGGATAGGCAGCTGCGGCGGCGCCCCCGCCCCCGTTCCGCCCGCTCACGTCTGCACCAGCGCCTGCTGCATCTCGGCCGCCTGTCGCAGGACGTCGCGCGCGTTGTCATAGCTCACGGTTTGTTGCGCCTCGTCGAACGGATGCCAAACACACGCTGTGATCCCCTCGGCTTCTTCAGGCACGGGGTCGCCGCGCCGCGATTCGAAGAGAAAGAAATGGCAGTACTTGTGAATCGTCTTGCCGCGGAAGCGGAAGTACCAATCGATCACTTTTATCGGGCCGTGGAGCACGAGCTCGTTGAGTCCGGTTTCCTCGGTCACCTCGCGCCGCGCCCCGTCGGCGGGCGGCTCGGCGGCTTCGAGGTGGCCCTTGGGAAATCCCCAATTCTTGTACGAGTCGCGAATCAACAGGAAGCGCACCTGGCCGTCCGGGCCACGACGGAAAACCACGCCGCCGGCGCTTGTTTCGCGCTGGGCGCGGGGTTGCGACTTGCGGCTCTTAGAGCGACGACGGGTCATGAGAACGCGGAACGCGGAAGTCGGAACGCGGAACAGCACTGCTGGGCCGCTCGGCGAGCGACAGTCAGGCGCATGTTCGGCGTTCCGCGTTCCACGTTCCGCGTTGCCCCTAAAAGACGCTAAACGTGAAGTACTTCCGCGGATTCGCCTGAATATCGGACAGCAATTGCCGGAGCTGAATCATCGTGAGCGTCGTCTCCCGATACAGCGCCGAATCGGCCACGAGGAGCCCCAGCGTACCGCTGCGGTTCGAAACGCGCGACAGAATGGTGTCGGCGTTCTGCAGCACCCGCACGAGGCTCTCCTGATTCTTGTTCGCCGCCGCCATGAGCTGGCGGAAGTCCTGCGACGCGCTGCGCAGATCGGTGCTCGTGGCGGCGGTGTTATTAAGGATAGTGGCGAGCTGTCCCTGGTTGGTGGCGGTATCCACGCGCCCCAAGGTCGTGCGGAGATCGACCGCGGCGCGGGACAGCGCCTCCGACCCGTGCTGCAGGTTGGAACCGACGTCGCCGATGATGTCGGCCTGCTCGTTCGTCACGCGCGCCAGACGGTCGGCTACCTGACCGAAGTCGTGGATCGAGCGGCGGAGATCCATGACCGCCTGTGAATCGAAGGCGCTCTGCACGCGGGCCGCAACCGTTCCGATATCGGTCGCGATCCGGCTGGCCTGCGCCGTGAGCTGGCCGATGTCGGGGAGGGTCGCGCCGGGCCACTTCCCGCCGCCGACCGCCGCCGCCTCTTCCAACGCCTGGCGAATGTTGGGATCGACCGGTGGTGGCTCGCTGGAGATCAACGTGGCTGCCCATTCACCGAACAACGACGCCGAGGCGGCGATGACGGCGGGTTTCGCGGGCGGTGTGACGCCCGAGTAGATCTTGATGTCGGCCTCGACCCAGTTCCCCGGCGCCAGGCGGATCGCTTCGATCCGGCCTACGCGCACGCCGCGCAACACCACGGGACTGCCGGCGCCGAGGCCGCCGACGGTCCGGAAGCGGGCCGTGTACACCGCTTCGGTTTTGCCGAGGTGCGCGCCGGAGAGCCAGAGCGCGCCCCCGACGACCAGCGCCAGCGCGGCGATGACGACGAGGCCGACGGCGAACTCGTTTTCGCGCTTCACTCGGCGCGTCCCTCGATGAACTGACGCACGACCGGGTCCTCCGTCTGCTGAATCTCCGCCACGCTCCCAACCTGCCGGACCCGCCCCTCGTACAGCATGGCGATCCGGTCACCGACGGTGTAGGCGCTGCGCATGTCGTGCGTCACCACGACTCCCGTCACCCCGAGATGCTCCCGCGTCCGGACCATCAGCCGATCGATCACCGCGGAGGTGACCGGGTCGAGGCCCGTGGTTGGCTCATCGTAGAGGATGTACCGCGGTCGCAGCGCGATCGCGCGGGCGATCCCCACGCGTTTGCGCATCCCCCCCGACAGCTCCGCCGGCATGCGCTCTCCGGTCCCCGACAGGTCGACCAGCGCCAGCGCTTCCTGCACTCGCTCCTCGATCTCTGCTTCGTCGAGCCCGCGGCGCCGCAGCCCCAGCGCAAGATTGTCGGCGACGGTCATGGAGTCGAACAGCGCCGCGAACTGGAAGACGTAGCCCACGCCCTGGCGCAGCAGGGTCAGGCCGTCCCGATCGAGCGTGCTGACGGCCTGGCCGTCAACGATCACGTCGCCCACATCCGGATGCAACAGGCCGACGATGTGCTTCAATGCCACGCTCTTGCCGGAGCCCGAATACCCGATGATCACCATCGTCTCGGCGTCCCGCACTTTGAGCGAGAAGCCTTGCAGCACCGGTTTTTCGCCGAACGCCTTCTGCAGGTCTTGAAACTCGATCACAGCAGGACCACGGCCCAGAACGCGTCGAGCACGAGAATGAGAATGGCCGAGTAGACGACAGCGCGTGTCGCGCTGCGCCCAACGCCCTCAGCCCCACCCCTCGTCCCGAGTCCTACGATGCAGCCCACGAGCGTGATCGTGAACCCGAAGCTCGCGCTCTTGAGCAGTCCGAACCAGACGTCCTTGAAGACGTAAAACAGCTTGAGGCCCTTGATGAAATCCTGGGTCGACAGGTCGAGCAGGACGAGACTGGTCAACCATCCCGTGATGATTCCGGTCGCGATGGCGAACGCGACGACCACGGGAAACATCAGCGTGCCCGCGAGCACTCGCGGAATGACGAGATAGCTCTGCGGATCGTAGGCGAGCGTCTCGAGCGCGTCCACCTGCTCGGTCACTTTCATCGTCCCGAGCTCGGCGGCCATGCTGGCGCCCACCCGGCCCGCGAGCGCCAGCCCCGCCAGGACCGGGCCCAACTCGAGCATCATGGTCTTGCCGACGAGCGTGCCGACGAAGTAGAGGGGGACGGCGCCGGTGAAGGTGTAGGAGGCTTGCAGGGCGAGGACGACGCCGGTGAAGGCGGCGATGAAGAGCGCGACCGGCAGCGAGTCCACGCCGATGCGGCGCATCTGGACGATGGTGAGCCGCGCCCAGACGCCGATGTCGGCAAGGGCACGCACCATGTCCATCACGAAGTGGCCGACCCGCCCGACGGCCTCGACAGCGGAGATTGAGCGGCGGCCGATGGCTTGAATCACGGAGGGAGAAACTAGACCAAAAACAGCAGGGGCGCAGCATGCTGCGCCCCTACTATTTCATACTCGCTGCTTGCTTAGGCTGCGAAGCTCGCGAGCGCCTTGCCGACGTCGCCGTCGCGCAGCCGCTTCAGCGCGCGGTCGCGCAGTTGGCGCACCCGCTCACGCGTCACGCCCAGCATTCCCCCGATCTCTTCCAGCGTGTGCTCACGTCCGCCGTCGAGACCGAAGTACAGCCGCAGCACTTTGGCATCGCGGCGCTGCAGCGTGTTGAGCGCCTGCTCGATCTCGTCGGACAGGAAGCGATCCATCGCCTGATCTTCCGTGTCCGGCAGGTCCTCGGCGATGAAGCGCTCGATGAGCGAGCGATCACCGTCGGGATCGAGCGGGGCGTCGAGCCGCACGTCGCCGGTGTTGAGCGCGGCGAGCGACTGCACGACCTCGAGCGACAGCTTCGTCGCGTCGGCGATCTCTTCCGGCGTCGGCTCTCGACGCAGCGTCTGCCGGAGATACTCGGCAGTGCGCACGATGCGGGACAGATCCGCGGTCCGATTCAGCGGCACGCGCACCGTGCGGCCCTGGCGCGCGAGTGCGGCGAGAATCGCCTGGCGGATCCACCATACGGCGTACGAGATGAACTTGACGCCCTGATCGGGATCGAACTTGCGCGCCGCCGTGAGCAGACCGACGTTGCCCTCGCCGATGAGGTCGGTGAGCGGCAGGCCGCGATTCTGGTACTTCTTGGCGACGGAAATCACGAACCGCAGGTTGCGCTTCACCAGCTCCTGCATCGCCTCCTGATCGCCCGCGCGAACCTTCCGGGCGAGCGCGATCTCCTCCTTCTGCGTCAGCAGGGGAGTCTTGGAGACCTCGTGGAGGTACTGATCGAGGATGTCGCGCTCGTGCTCGTGATGGCCCAGACCCGTAAGCAGGCCGCGGCGCCGGCCACGGCGCTTCACGACGCGTCGCTCAGCCGTCGCGACGGTCGCTTTCGCCTTGGCCTTGGGAGCCGGAGCTGCTTTTGTCTTCTTACGAGTACGAGGCATTGGTTCGCCTTATTTGGCTGCTCTTTAGTACGCAGCGACAGCGGAAATGTTCATGGAACGAGCGTGAAATCGCTTGACACCGCCTCAACGTCCCGATAAGATGCCGTGTTCCCGCCGGGCGGTTTTTGGGGCGCGGGAATATAGCGGGGGCGTAGCTCAGTTGGGAGAGCGCGTGAATGGCATTCACGAGGTCAGGGGTTCGATCCCCCTCGCCTCCACTCGGTCGGACGGTAGGACGGTCGGACGGTCGGACCGGTAAGGCGCTGGCGGGGTGGTAGATACCCCATCATTGAGCAGTTAGATTTGGGCGGCAACGCGGGAATAGCTCAGTTGGTAGAGCACAACCTTGCCAAGGTTGGGGTCGCGGGTTCGAGTCCCGTTTCCCGCTCTCCAAAAGCGGCATGCAAATCGAAACACATCGACGCGGGGTGGAGCAGTCTGGTAGCTCGCCGGGCTCATAACCCGGAGGTCGTGGGTTCAAATCCCACCCCCGCTATTGAAGACATTGCGGATTGTGGATTGAGGATTGCGGATTGAGGGTGCCGGTTCAATCCGCAATCGCAAATCCGCAATCCGCAATTTGTTCGCGGGCGGTTAGCTCAGTTGGTTAGAGCGCCACGTTGACATCGTGGAGGTCACAAGTTCGAGTCTTGTACCGCCCATCCGCGCGCCCATAGCTCAACTGGATAGAGCGCTTGACTACGGATCAAGAGGTTGGGGGTTCAAGTCCTCCTGGGCGCACTGCACGACTAGACTTCGAGTATCACGGGGCGTAGCGCAGTCCGGTTAGCGCGCCTGGTTCGGGACCAGGAGGTCGGAGGTTCAAATCCTCTCGCCCCGACTGCTGAAGAATGATCAATGATCAATGTCCAATGATCATTGATCATTGATCACTGGACATTCTTTAGCACGCGCCAGTAGCTCAGCTGGATAGAGCGTCGGCCTCCGGAGCCGAAGGTCCCGCGTTCGAATCGCGGCTGGCGCACTCGTTTGTGAAAGCTCAAAACCCCGCTTAAAACGCAAACGCCATTCCGATCCTACCGCGACTGCTGGACCGGCGAACGTGCTGCTAACGGATCGCGCTAGCCGTCTTTCGCGACATGCCACCGCTGCGCTGTGTCCCATCAAAAGCAGTGGTCAGAGCTGTGCGGAGAGGTAAATTGACCGTTAGAAAGGAATATCTCATGGGTCTGTTGGTTATGCGGGTCAAAGCCGTGCTTGTTCTGTGGCTGCTATGTCTTTCTGCGCCGTGTTC
>Ga0209266_1002858_pt1 | contig 10746 bp, 10 predicted proteins | sample GraSoiAngelo_132_FD_185889 | JGI IMG/M metagenome (GOLD analysis project Ga0209266, IMG submission 185889) | Grasslands soil microbial communities from the Angelo Coastal Reserve, California, USA - 14_0929_02_40cm (SPAdes) (version 2) | ecosystem: Environmental > Terrestrial > Soil > Grasslands ...
GTGCGTCTTCGAGTACGTCTACTTCGCGCGGCCGGACTCCGTGCTGTGGGGCCGGAACGTCCACACCGTGCGCAAAGCCATGGGCCACCAGCTGGCGCGCGAGCATCCGGTGCAGGCCGACATCGTCATCCCGGTGCCGGACTCGGGCGTCAGCGCCGCGCTCGGATACTCGGAGGAGTCGGGCACGCCGTACGAGATGGGACTGATCCGCAATCACTACGTCGGCCGCACGTTCATCGAGCCCAAGCAGGGCATCCGGCACTTCGGCGTGAAGGTGAAGCTCAACCCGATGCCCGAGATGCTGCACGGCAAGCGCGTGGTGGTCGTGGACGATTCGATCGTGCGCGGGACCACGAGCCGCAAGATCGTGCGCATGCTGCGCGGCGCCGGCGCGCGCGAGGTCCACATGCGCATCTCGTCGCCGCCGATCCAGTGGCCGTGCTACTACGGCATCGACACGCCGACGCGCAAGGAGCTGATCGCCTCGAGCCATCAGGTGGACGAGATCTGTCGCTACCTCGGCGCCGACTCGCTCGGTTACCTCTCGCTCGACGGCATGCTGAAGGCCACCGGCAGCGATCCGGCAAGCTTCTGTCACGCGTGCTTCACCGGCGCCTACAAGGTCGGCATCGAGCCCGACCCCACGCCGCAGCTCCACCTCTTCGACGTCTAAGCCGATGAAGCCGCATACGTATCGTGACGCCGGAGTCGATATCGAGGCCGGCGACGAAGCGGTCCGGCGTATCGCGTCGCTGGCGAAGGCGACGTTCCGCTCCGAGGTCCTCGGCGGCATCGGCGCCTTCGCGGCGTTCGTGCGCGTTCCGAGCGGCTACCACGAGCCGGTGCTGGTGTCGTCCACCGACGGTGTGGGCTCCAAGCTGAAGATCGCGTTCCTCGCCGACCGGCACGACACGGTCGGCATCGACCTCGTTGCCATGGGCGTCAACGACCTGCTCGTCCACGGCGCGGAGCCGCTGTATTTCCTGGACTACATCGGCATCGGCAAGCTCGACCCCGCGCGCGTCGAGGCGATCGTGCGCGGCGTGGCCGACGGCTGCCGGCGCGCGGGTTGCGCGCTCGTCGGCGGGGAGACGGCGGAACTGCCCGATCTCTACGCGGCGGGCGAGTACGACCTCGCGGGCTTCGCCGTCGGCATCGTCGAGCGGGACCGCATCGTGGACGGCTCGGCCGTCAAGCCCGGCGACGTGGTGCTCGGCCTGGCCTCGTCCGGTCTTCATAGCAACGGCTTCAGCCTGGCACGACGAATCGTCTTCGACGTGCTGCGCCTGGGTCTCGACGCGCCGCTGCCCGGCACCGGCCGTCCCGTCGGCGAGGTACTGCTGGAGCCCACGCGGATCTACGCGACGGCCGTGAAGGCCGTGCTCGCCGCGGTGCGGGTCTCGGCGATGGCGCACATCACGGGCGGTGGGCTGACGGGCAACGTGCCGCGCGTGTTGCCCGACGGGTGCCGCGTGATGCTGCGTCGTTCGGCCTGGCGCGAGCCGCCCGTGTTCGCGGCGCTGCGCGAGGGCGGCCATGTCAGCGAGCCGGAGATGCTGCGGACGTTCAATCTCGGCGTGGGCTACGTCGTCATCGTGCGTGCCGCCGACGCCGGCCGCGCGCGGCAAGTGCTGACGGCGGCCGGCGAGACGGCGATGGTGATCGGCGAAGTCGTCGCGGGCGAGCGCGGCGTCGAGGTCACGCGGTGATGCGCATCGTGGTGCTCGGCGGCGGATTCGCCGGCATGGAAGCCGTGCGCGTGCTCGAACGGCGACTGCACGATCGCAGCGACGTCGAGATCCTCCTGATCAGCGATCGCAACTACCTGCTGTTCACGCCTCTGCTGCCGCAGGTGGCCTCCTCGATGGTCGAGCCCCGACACATCGTGCAGCCGCTGCGCGATATCCGCGGCTCGCGGCGCTTCCGCTTCCGTCGCGACACGGTGACCGACATCGACTTCGCCTCGCGGCGCGTGCTCATGGTCGAAGGCACCGAGGCCTACGATCGGCTGGTCATCGCGATGGGCAGCGTGGTGCCGAGCTTCGGCGTGCCGGGGGTGGAGGAGTACGCGCTCGGCTACAAATGGCTCGAGGACGGCATCGTGCTGCGCGACCATCTTCTCGACGCGGCCGAGCACGCTGACCACGAAGCGGACCCGGCGGCGCGGCGCCAAATGCTGACGGTGTGCGTCGTCGGCGGCGGCTACACCGGCGTCGAGCTGATCGCCGAGCTGCAGGACTTCTTCGCGAGCTACATCGTGCCGCGCTACCGCGGCATCGATCCTGGCGACTACCGGCTGCTCCTCGTCGAGGCCGGTCACGAGATCTTGCGCGGCGTGCATCCCACCCTCGCCGAGCGCGCGCGGCGCAAGCTGGGGCGCGAGGGGATCGAGATCCGTACCGGCGCGCGCGTCACCCGCGTGTTGCCCGGCGCCGTCGAGATCGACGGCGCCGAGCAGGTTCCGGCCGGACTCACCGTGTGGGCCGCGGGCGTGACGGGACATCCGGCGCTCGCGCACGTGGCCGCCGAGCGCGATCGGCTCGGGCGGCTGGTGACGCGCGCGACGATGCAGCTCAAGGAGCATCCCGACGTGTACGGCGCGGGCGATGCGGTCACCATCGAGGACAACGCGGGCGCCTCCATCCCGATCATCCCCGCCGCCCTCGCGCAGGCGCGCCTGGCCGCCGAGAACATCGTCGCGGAGCTCCAGGGGCGCTCGCTCGGCACCATCCACTTTGCGCCGCAAGGCATGCTCGTCTCGCTCGGCGAGCGCGACGCGGTCGTGGAAGTGCTGGGTCTGCGCTTCTCGGGCTATGCGGCGTGGCTGTTCTGGAACGCGCTGCATCTCGTGAAGCTCGTCGGCTTCCGCAAGCAGCTGCAGGTGGCCCTGGACTGGGGGATGGCGCAGATCTTTCCGCGCGACTCCACGATCATGCGGCCCGTATCGCGCTGCCCGGTCTGCGGCCGGCACGCGGCACCGCGAACGCGGGAGCGTGACGCCGCGTGAGTCCGACGCACCGCGGGCCGAGCTCCGAGCGTCTCGCCGTCGGCGTCCTGGCCTCGGGTCGCGGCAGCAATCTGCAGGCGCTGCTCGACGCCTGCGCCGCGCCAGATTTTCCGGCACGGGTGGTCGTGGTGATCTCGGACCGTGAGCACGCGCCGGCCCTCGAGCGCGCCCGCGCCGCGGGCGTCGAAGCGGTGTGGGTCAGTCCCAAGGACTTCGTGTCGCGTGAAAGCTTCGATCTGGCCCTCGTGCACGAGCTCGAGAAGCGGCAGGTCGGGCTCGTGTGCCACGCCGGGTTCATGCGCATCCTCTCGGCGGCGTACGTGCAGGCCTTCGCCGGACGCGCGCTGAACATCCATCCGTCATTGCTGCCGGCGTTTCCGGGGTTGCATGCGCAACGCCAGGCGCTCGAGCACGGGGTGAGCGTCTCGGGCACCACCGTGCACTTCCTGGAGGAAGGCGTCGACACTGGCCCGATCGTGCTGCAGGCCGCGGTGCCGGTACTGCCGGGCGACACCGAGGAGACGCTGGCCGCGCGCATCCTCGTCGAAGAGCACCGGCTGTACCCCGCCGCCGTCCGTCTGTTCGCCGAGAATCGTCTGGAGATCGTCGGCCGGCGGGTGCTGATCAAGGACTCGAGCAAGGAGGGCCGATGAAGATCCGGCGCGCGCTCGTTTCCGTCCACGACAAGACCGGCGTCGTCGAGCTGGCCAAAGGGCTGGCGGGGCTGGGCATCGAGATCGTCTCGACGGGCGGAACCGCCTCGCTGCTGCGCGCCTCCGGCATCACCGTGCGCGACGTCTCGGACGTCACCGGATTCCCCGAGATGATGGACGGCCGCGTGAAGACGCTGCATCCGAAGATCCACGGCGGCATCCTCGCGCGACGCGACGCACCCGAGCACCTCGCCGCGCTCGAGCGCCATGGCATTCCGCCCATCGATCTGGTCGTCGTCGCGCTCTATCCGTTCGAGCAGACCGTGGCGAAGCCCGGTGTGACGGCCGCGGAGGCGATCGAGCAGATCGACGTCGGCGGTCCGACGATGATCCGCGCCGCGGCCAAGAACCACGCCGCCGTGGCCGTGGTCACCGCCCCGTCGCAGTATGGCGCCGTGCTCGACGAGCTCACACGCACCGGCGGCGCACTCTCCGGTGCCACTCGCGATCGCCTCGCCCGCGAAGCCTTCGCCCGCACCGCCGAGTACGACGCCGCAATCGCCCGATGGTTGTCCGGTGTTGCTGGCGCGAACGAGCCTCAGGCTCGCCCCACTGCCGCTGGAACGAGTGAGCCTCAAGCTCGCCCCACTGCCGCTGCAACGAGTGAGCCTCAAGCTCGCCCGACTGCTGCTGAAGCGAGCGAGCCAGCGGCTCGCTCGACACGCGAACAGGGGGGTCTGGGGGGATTCGCCTCGAATCCCCCCAGCTCAATAGAATTCCCGGTCGCCCTTACGCTACGCGCCGAACGGGCTCTCAGTCTGAAATACGGCGAAAATCCGCATCAGGCCGCGGCGTTTTACCAGATCGCGGGCGCACCGGCGATCGGGCTGGCCGCGATGAAACAGCTGCACGGCCCGGAGCTCGGCTACAACAACCTGCTCGACTTCTCGGCCGCGCTCGCGCTGCTGCTCGAGTTCGACGAGCCTGCCGCGGTCGTGATCAAGCACACGAACCCTTGCGGCGCGGCGGTGGCGGCGAGCGTCGGGGCGGCCATGGAGCGCGCCAAGGCCTCGGACCCCGTGTCGATCTACGGTGGCATCGTCGGGGTGAACCGCACGCTCGACCGCGCCGTGGTGCAGGCGCTCGCGGGGATCTTCGTCGAGATCCTGTTTGCTCCGGCCTACGCCCCCGATGCGCTCGACGAGCTCTCGCGCACGAAGAAGAAGTGCCGGGTGTTCGAGGTCCCGTGCGACCGGCACACGCTGCCCGAGCGGCTGCGGGACTACCGCAGCGTGCTCGGCGGCATCCTCGCGCAGCACGTGGATCAGGCCGATCTCGATCCCGCCGCGCTGAAGGTCGTCAGCCGACGCGCGCCGACGGAGGCTGAGATGCGCGCGCTCCGGTTCGCCTGGCGCGTGGCCAAGCACGCGAAGTCGAACGCGATCGTGCTGACCACGGCCGAGCAGGTGATCGGTGTGGGCGCCGGCCAGATGAACCGTGTGGACGCCGCGCGGCTGGCGGTGATGCGCGCGCGCGAGGTCGGCCTGCGCACCGAGGCCACGGTATGCGCGTCCGACGCGTTCTTCCCCTTCCGCGACGGCCTCGACGTCGTCGCCGAGGCGGGCGCCACGGCGGTGATCCAGCCCGGCGGCTCCGTGCGCGACGAGGACGTGATCGCCGCCGCGGACGAGCGCGACATGGCGATGATCTTCACCGGCCTTCGCCACTTCCGGCACTGAGGCGAGCGTGACCGAGCGTATCTATGGCCTGCGCGAGCTCACTCGCATTCTCACGCTCACCCCGCGGCGGGCGGCGCAGCTCAAGCGGCTGAACCTGCTGCACGGGCAGCTGCGCTACACGTTCCGCGAGCTGCTGGCCCTGCGCGCGGCGTCGGCGCTGCTCGAGTCGGGAGCCTCGGTGCGCCAGATCCGTCAGGCCCTCGATGCGCTTCGTCGTCGCGATCCGGACATCCGTCAGCCACTGGCCGAGATGCGCATGGTGCTCGACGGTGGCCGCGTGCTCGTCGAGTCCGAGCGCGTACGCTTCGACCCGCGCACGGGCCAGACCGTGCTCGACCTCGACGCCGGCAACCTCGAAAAGACCGCCGAGGCGACGCTGGTGACGGGCCTCGTGCGACCGCTCGCGCCGCCGGCCGAGCAGGCCGAGACATGGTTCGAGCGCGCCAGCGAGTGGGACGTGGATCCGGCGCAGTGGGAGGACGCCATCGATGCCTACCGGCGCGTGGTCGCCATCGATCCGACGTACGCCGCCGCGTGGAACAACCTCGGCCTGTTGCTGCACCGCATGGGCCGCTACGCGGAGGCCCGCACCGCGTACGAGCGTGCGCTCGGCGAGTCGCGCGAGTGCGCCGAGGCCGCGTACAACCTCGGCTCGTTGAACGAGGATACCGGCGACGTCGACGAGGCGATTCGATGCTACCGCCGCGCGCTCGACGTCTCGCCGGACTACGCCGACGCGCACTTCAACCTCGCCGGCGCGCTGGCGCGCGCCGGGCGCGGCGACGAGGCGGTGCGTCACTGGCAGCGCTATCTCCAGCTGGATGCCGGCAGCCCGTGGGCCAAGATCGCGCGCGCCCATCTGGAGCTAGTCGAGACACCGGGGGAGGGCAGCGAGTGAACGTCCTCGTCGTCGGCGGCGGCGGCCGCGAGCACGCGCTCTGCTGGAAGCTCGCGCAGAGTGCGCGGCTCACGCGGCTCGTGGCGGCACCGGGCAATCCGGGCATCGCGCGTCACGCCACGTGTGTCGCCGTGAGCATCGACGATCACGACGCGCTCGTGGGGCTTGCCGACAAGGAGCGGCCGGATGTGGTCGTGATCGGTCCCGAGGTGCCTCTGGTGGCGGGGCTCGCCGACCTGCTGACCGCCGCCGGCTTCGCGGTGTTCGGGCCGAGCGCACGGGCGGCCGCGATCGAAGGCTCCAAGGCGTTCGCCAAGGCGGTGATGGCTCGGCACGCGATCCCGACCGCCCGCTTCGAGACGTTCACCGATGCGGCGCGGGCACGCCGATTCTGCCGCGATCTTGGTGCGCCGCTCGTCGTCAAGACCGACGGCCTCGCCGCCGGCAAAGGCGCCATCGTGTGCACCACGCTCGAGGAAGCGGACGCCGCCCTCGCGGCGTGCATGGAGCGCCGCGAGTTCGGCGCCTCCGGCGCGACGGTCGTCGTCGAGGAGTTTCTCGTCGGCGAGGAGGTGTCGTTCTTCGTCCTCGTGAGCGGTCGGCACGTCACGCCGCTCGCGGTCGCGCAGGATCACAAGGCCGTGTTCGACAGCGACCGCGGTCCGAACACCGGCGGCATGGGGGCCTTCACGCCGGTGGCGAGCTTCGATCAGACGCTGCGGGCGCGCGTCATGACGACGATCGTGACGCCGACGATCACCGCGCTCGCCGACGAGGGCGCTCCGTATTCCGGGGTGCTCTTCGTGCAGCTGATGCTGACGGCCGACGGCCCGAAGGTCGTCGAGTTCAACTGCCGCTTCGGCGATCCCGAATGCCAGGCGATCCTGGCTCCGATGGACGCCGACCTGCTGCCGCTGCTCGCCGCGGTGGCGCGTGGCGAGCCCGCGCTCGAGATCGCGTCGCCGACACGCGCCGCCGTGTGCGTGACGCTGGCGTCGGGCGGCTATCCCGGCGCCTACGCGACGGGCGTGCCGATCACCGGCGTCGACGAAGCAGCGATGCTGAGCGGCGTCGAGGTCTTCCACGCCGGCACCACGCTGCGCGACGGCCGCCTCGTGACCGCTGGCGGGCGCGTCCTCGGGGTCACTGCCGTGGCGCCCGACGTCCCGCGCGCGATCGAGCGCGCGTACCAGGCGGTGGACCGCATCCGGTTCGACGGCATGCACTTCCGGCGCGACATCGGACGGCGCAAGCCCGTCGCCGCGTAGGAGATCCGCGTGAGCCATCCGACCCGCGTAGGCATCGTGCTCGGTAGCGACTCCGACCTCGAGATCATGCTGGAGGCTGTCAAGGTGCTCGACCTCCTGGAGGTCGGCTCCGAGGTCGTCGTCGCCTCCGCACATCGCACGCCGAAGAAGACGGAAGAGTACGCATCGACCGCCGAGGCGCGCGGTCTCGGCGTGCTGATCGCCGCCGCCGGTGGCGCCGCGGCGCTGCCGGGCGTGCTGGCGGCCTCGAGCGCGCTGCCGGTCATCGGCGTGCCGATCGCGGCCACGCCGCTCGGCGGCATGGACGCGTTGCTCTCGATCGTGCAGATGCCGAAGGGCGTGCCCGTCGCCACCGTCGCCATCGGTGCCTGGGGCGCCGCCAACGCCGCGATCCTCGCCGCCCAGATCCTGTCGGTCGGCGATGCCGCATTGCGCCAGCGTCTGGTCACGTATCGCGCGAAGCTCGCGGCGGAGGTCGAAGAGCGCGCGCGGCGCGTCGCCGACAAGCTCAAGTCGCGCGACTGATCCGCGCCGTGGCGGCGCAGATCGTCCGCGTCGATCCCGTCGCCCCGGACGAGCGCGTGCTGCGCGACGCGGCACAGGTGCTCCGCCGCGGCGGGCTCGTCGCGTTTCCCACCGAAACGTTCTACGGCCTCGGCGCTGCGGCGCTGGATCGCGCCGCCGTCCGCCGCGTGTTCGAGATCAAGGGACGGCCGGCTTCGATGCCGCTGCTCGTGCTCATCGACGCCCCCGCGCGACTGCGCGACGTCGTCGACGACATTCCGCCGCGCGCGCAGCCGCTGATCGATCGGCACTGGCCCGGACCGCTCACGCTCGTGTTTCGCGCGGCCGCGCACGTGCCGAGCGAGCTGACGGCGGGGACGGGCACCGTCGGCGTCCGGGTGCCGAGCCATCGTGTCCCGCGCGCGCTCGTCACCCAACTCGACGGCGCGATCACCGCGCCGAGCGCCAATCGCACGGGCGCCGCGCCGCCGACGACGGCCAATGCTGTACTTGCGTACTTCGGCGACGCCCTCGACCTCATCCTCGACGCCGGGCCGACTGCGGGCGGCCAGCCCTCCACCGTCGTCGACGTCACCGCCGACCCCCCGCGCGTCATCCGCCACGGAGCCATTACACTGGCCCCGTAGTGCGAGCCGCGGGACGTCGCGGGGCTGGGGCCCCGCCGTCCGAGGCGAGCATATAGATGATATGCAGATCACGGGCGTGATCCAGGCGGGCGGTCGCAGCACGCGCATGGGCGGCGAGCCCAAGGCGCTGATGGACGTCGCCGGCAAGCGTATCGTCGAGCGTGTCGCCAACACGCTGGCCGCGGTGCTCGACGATCTCCTGATCGTGACGAACACGCCCGAGCGCTACGAGTTCCTGCACCTGCCCATGGTCGCCGATCGCTATCCCGACGGTGGCGCGCTCGGCGGCATCTTCAGCGGGCTCGCGGCCGCGCGCGGCGACGGCGCGTTCACCGTCGCGTGCGACATGCCGTTCCTGCATCCCGACGTGGTGCGGCTCGTCCTGGCGCGCGCCGGCGAGGCCGACGTCGTGATCCCGCGCGTCGGCGGCCAGTACGAGACGATGCACGCCTTGTACGCCAGGGCCTGTCTCGGTCCGATGGAGGCACGCCTGCGCGCGGGACAGCTGAAGATCGTCGGGTTCTTCCCCGACGTTCGCGTCCTCGAGATCGCCAGCGACGCCGTCGCGCGCCATCGCGCGCCCGAGATCGCGTTCATGAACGTCAACACGCCCGACGAGCTCGCGAAGGCGCGCGCGCTGGCCGCCGAGATCGGCTGATGGTGAGGCTGCGGCCGGTGCTGGTCGTGCACTATCACGAGATCAGCCTCAAGCGCGGCAACCGCCCGCTGTTCCTGCGCCATCTGCGTCGCAATGTCGAGCGCGCGCTCGCCGACACCGGGCCGGCGGTGATCGAGCAGCTTTCCGGACGCATCCTCGTCGACCTCGAGGGCCACCCGGCGCCGGAGGCGGCGCGTGATCGCGTCGCCCGTATCTTCGGCGTTGCGAGCGTGACGCTGGCCTATCGCACGCCGTCCACGCTGGACGCGATGAAGGCGCTGCTCGAGCGCCTGCTCGAAGGCCGAGCGTTCGCGTCGTTCCGCATCACCGCGCGGCGCGCGTTCAAGACCTATCCCATGACCAGCGTCGAGATCAATCGTGCCCTCGGCGCGTTCGTGCTCGAGCGCCTGCGCACGCGCGTGGACCTCGAGCACGCCGAGCAGGAGATCCACGTCGAGGTGCTGCCGTCCGAGACGTACATCTCGCTCGATCGTGTGGAGGGGCCGGGCGGTCTGCCGGTTGGCGCCTCCGGCACCGTGACGGCGCTGCTCTCCGGTGGCATCGACTCGCCGGTCGCGGCGTGGCGCATGATGAAGCGCGGCTGCCGGGTGATGTTCGTGCACTTCCACAGCGTGCCGTACCTGCCCGCCACGTCCCAGGCCAAGGCGCGTGCGCTCGTCGAGCGGCTGACCGCGTGGCAATATGCCTCGCGCCTGTACCTGGTGCCCTTCGGCGAGATCCAGCGCGAGGTCGTGCTGAGCGTGGCGCCGCCGCTGCGCGTGGTGGTCTATCGCCGGCTGATGGTGCGTATCGCGCAAGAACTGGCGAGCCGGGCGGGCGCGCTCGCGCTCACGACGGGGGAGAGCCTCGGTCAGGTCGCCTCCCAGACGCTCGAGAACATTGCGTGCATCGACGAGGCGGCGACGCTGCCGGTGCTGCGACCGTTGATCGGCATGGACAAGCTCGAAATCACCGCGGCGGCGCAGCAGATCGACACCTTCGAGATCTCGATCGAGCCCGACGCCGACTGCTGCACGCTGTTCACGCCGCGGCATCCGGCGACGCGCACGACGCTGGACGAGATCCGCGTCGCGGAGCGCGGGCTCGATATCGAGCGGCTGGTCGCCGCCGGCGCCGACGGCGCGGCGCTCGAGACGTTCGCGTTTCCGACCGCCGGCGCGGCCGCCGTCTCCTGACCGTATCTCCGTTTCCGCGAGATGTTGGGGCGCTTGACGCCGCGAGCCACAATCGGTATGGTGCGCGTATGGCGACCATCGCGCTCGGCGCGGACCATGCCGGCTACTCGTTAAAGGAAAAGCTCAAGACGTGGCTCGCCGCCGACGGCCACCGAGTCATCGATCACGGCACTCAT
>Ga0209266_1002859_pt1 | contig 10744 bp, 8 predicted proteins | sample GraSoiAngelo_132_FD_185889 | JGI IMG/M metagenome (GOLD analysis project Ga0209266, IMG submission 185889) | Grasslands soil microbial communities from the Angelo Coastal Reserve, California, USA - 14_0929_02_40cm (SPAdes) (version 2) | ecosystem: Environmental > Terrestrial > Soil > Grasslands ...
TCGGCTCGGCGACGCTCGCAAGCCGGGTGCTCGGCTTCGTCCGCGACATGGTCGTCGCGCTCGCGTTCGGCGCGGGCCCGGTGACCGATGCATTCTTCGTCGCCTACCGGATCCCGAACATCCTGCGCCGGCTGCTGGGCGAAGGCGCGCTGTCGACGGCGGTCATTCCGGTCTTCACCGAGTACGCCACCGTTCGCTCCCGCGACGAGCTCCGGCGTCTCGTGCGCGCGACCTTCGGCGTCGGCCTCGTCACGCTGATCGCGACGACGCTGGCCGGCATCGCGGCGGCGCCGTGGATTCTCCGCGCGATCGCCCCTGGCTTCACCTCGGACGCCGCGCAAGAGGCGCTCGCCGTTCAGCTCACGCGCGTGATGTTCCCGTACCTCGTGCTCGTCGGGCTCTCGGCGCTGGCGATGGGCGCCCTGAACGCGGAAAATCGCTTCTTCGCCTCGGCCGTTGGACCCGCCGTGTCGAACGTCGGCATGATCGCCGGTGTCGTGCTGCTGGCACGTTACCTCGACCCGCCGATCCTGGCGCTCGCGATCGGTGTCCTCGCCGGTGGCGTCGGCCAGCTCCTCGTGCAGCTGCCGGAGCTCGCGCGCCTCGGGCTGCTGGTGGCGCCGTCGTGGGAGCCACGGCTTCCCGCGCTGGCGCGGATCGCCCGGCTGCTCGTGGCCGCCGTGTTCGGCCTGGCGGCGGTGCAGGTGATGGTCTTCGTCAACACGCTGCTCGCGTCGCTGCTGCCGGCCGGGTCGATCTCCTTCCTGTATTACGCCGACCGCGTGATGGAATTTCCGCTCGGGATTTTCGGCATCGCGCTCGCGTCGGCGTCGCTGCCCACGATGTCGCGTCAGGCGGCGGAGGGCGACACGCGCGCGCTCGCGGGCACGCTCAACTTCGCGCTGCGGCTCGCGGTGTACATCTGTGTGCCGGCCACCATCGGCCTGCTTATGCTGCGTATGCCGATCACGCGCGTGCTCTTCGAGCGCGGCCGCTTCACCTCCGCCGACACGGTCGCCACGGCGCAAGCGCTCAGCGGCTATGCCGTCGGCCTCGTCGCCTTCGCCGGCGCGCGCATCACCGCGCAGGCCTTCTACGCGATTCGCCGGCCGGGCGTGGCGGTGCGCTTCGGCATCCTCGCCGTCGCCCTCAATGTCGTGAGCGCGGTTGCCCTGATGGGTCCGCTCGGCCATGCCGGGCTCGCCTATGCGTCATCCATCGGGGCCCTCGGAAATCTGCTGGGCCTGCTGTGGATGGCGCGGCGGCGCTTCGGCCGGCTCGGCGGACGGGCGCTGCTCGTCTCGTGTTTGCGCACGACGGCGGCCGCCGTTCCGCTCGGGGTGGTGTGCTGGCTGGCGCTGCCGGTGCTCGGTGTGCGGCGCGGCTTCGGCGTCGACGTGAGCCTGCTGCTCGCGACGATTGCCGGTGGGGCGCTCGTGTTCTTTGCCGCGAGTGCAGCGCTCGGCTCGCCAGAGCGACGCAGCCTCGTGCGGCTGGTGGCCGGCCGGCGCACGGACCTGACGCGCGCTGCCGAGCCGTGACGTATCGCTGCCGCTTCACGCGACGCGATTCGTCGACGCGCGTTGCCCCTCGAGCGACCGCCGTGCTATAGTCCGTCGTGCACTCCAACGCCGTCGTGTCGTTCACCCGCACGCCGATTCCCGCGCCCCCACCAACGGCCTAGATGACGAATGGCGTCCGCGCGTGCCGGGGCCTCCGCGAGCAGCGAGGCGGAGTCTCCCGGACGGCGCCGCGGCGCATCGACGACGGAACGCGGTGACCACGATGGCGCGTCGCGCCCACGCGTATCCGCAAATCACGTTGACGGCCGCCGACCTCGTCGACGGCGAGATTCTGTCCGCGCCCTCCGGCGTCACCGCGGCCGATGCGCTGCGCTTCGCGCGGCGCCGTCGTGTGCGCGTGCTCGCCTGCGGCGCGCGCCAGCACGTCCTCGCCGACGATCTCGCGCGCGCCATGGACCTCGGGCTCGGCGAGCTGCCCGCACGCGACCTTGCGCGGCCGCTGCCGATCGTCACGGCGCGCACGCCGGAGCTCGTGGTGCGACGGGCGCTGAGCGAAGGCGCACCGGCGGTGATCGTGCCCGGCAGGGGGACGATCAGCCGTCCGGCCGCGCCCCGGACGATGCCGGTCCGGGCGCGGCTCGAAAAGACGCTGTCGCCACCGACGCGCGCGTTGCTCGCCGAGATCTCCCGCGTGGCCGCCGCGCAAGGCGCGCGCGCGTTCGTGGCCGGCGGCCTCGTGCGCGACGCGTGGCGTGGCGCCGCGGCCGGCGGCGATCTCGACGTTGTGGTCGAAGGCGATGGGCCCGCGGTGGCGCGCGCCCTCGCCGATGCGCTGCGCGGCACGCTGGTCGAGCACGAGCGCTTTCTCACGGCCTCGGTACGCGCGGCGAGCCACGGGCGCATCGACGTCGCCACGGCGCGCAGCGAGCGCTACGACGCGCCGGGCGCCCTGCCGCGCGTGCTGCCGGCACCGATCGGCCTGGATCTGCAGCGGCGCGACTTCGCCGTCAACGCGATGGCGGTCGAGGTGACCACCGATGCGTGGGAGCTGCTGGACCCATTCGGCGGCCTCATGGATCTCGAGCGCCGGCGCCTTCGCATCCTGCATCCGCTCTCGTTCGTCGAGGACCCCACGCGCATCCTGCGCGGCGCGCGCTATGCCGCGCGGCTGGAGCTGCGCCCCGATCCGTGGACCACGCGCTGTCAGGCGCTGGCGCTGCGCCTGGCGCCGTATGCGGCGTTGTCGGGCCAGCGCATCGCCACGGATCTCGAGCGGCTGCTCGACGAGCCCACCGGCCCGGCGGCGCTCGCCATGCTCGCGCGCGGCGGCGTGCCGCGCTTGCTCGATCCGCGCTGGCGTGAGACCCGCGGCACGTCCGCCGGTCTCGCCGCGGTACCCGCGACGCTCGCCTGGGTGAGATCGCAGCGCGTGGCGCGGCCCATCGTCGTCGCGGCGCTGGCGCTGGCTGCCGACCAGCCACCGGCGGTGGCGGAAGCCATGACGGGACGCCTGGGGCTCAGCGGCGAGCCGCTGAGCGAGCTGCGCCGCGCCCTGACCGAGGCGCCGGCGCTCGCGCGTCGGGTCGTGGACGCCGCGCCGAGCGCCGCCGGCCGCGCGCTACGGGCGGCGAGCGCCGCTGCGCTCGTGGCTCTGCACCTGACGGGCGCCGCACGCGAGCGGGTCGAGTGGTGGCTGGCCCAGGGGCGCGGGATCGAGCCGATACTCGGCGGCGACGAGGTGATCGGCCTCGGCGTCGCGCGCGGCCCGGCGGTGGCCGCCGCGCTCGCCGCACTGCGCGACGCACGGCTGGATGGGCGCGTCGTCGACCGGGCGTCGGAAATCGACTATGTTCAAACATGGACGTCCACGCGCGAAGGGAGGGATTGAGGTGGCGCCGAAATACATCTTCGTGACCGGCGGCGTCGTGTCCTCGCTCGGCAAAGGGCTCGCCGCGGCCTCCATAGGCGCACTGCTCGAGGCGCGCGGATACCGCGTGGCCCTGCAGAAGATGGATCCCTACATCAACGTCGACGCGGGCACGATGAGCCCGTATCAGCACGGCGAGGTCTTCGTCACCGACGACGGCGGCGAGACCGACCTCGATCTCGGCCACTACGAGCGGTTCACCTCGGCCCGGGTGACGCGTGATCACAACATCACGACCGGCAAGGTGTACTTCTCGGTCATCCAGAAGGAGCGGCGCGGAGATTACCTCGGGCGGACGGTGCAGGTGATCCCGCACATCACCGACGAGATCAAGGCGTTGATTCGCAAGGTCGGCGCCGGTCAGGACGTCGTCATCGTGGAGGTCGGCGGGACCGTCGGCGACATCGAGGGCCTGCCGTTCCTCGAGGCGATCCGCCAGCTCAAGAAGGACGTGGGCAAGGACAACGTGCTGTACGTCCACCTCACGCTCGTGCCGTTCATGCAGGCGGCCGCCGAGCTCAAGACGAAGGCCACGCAGCACTCCGTGAAAGAGCTGCGCGCGATCGGGATCCAGCCCGATGTCCTGCTCTGCCGCACAGACCGCTATCTGCCGCCCGGCATCAAGTCGAAGATCGCGCTGTTCTGCGACGTCGAGGAGGAGGCGGTCATCACCGCCAAGGACGTCGACACCGTGTACGAGGTCCCGCTGGTGTTCCACCGTGAGGGCCTGGACTCGATCATCGTCAAGGGCCTCGGCCTCGAGGACCGGCCCATCGACCTCTCGCGCTGGGAAGACGTCGTGCGTCGCGTGAAAACGCCACGGGCGACCATGCGGCTGGCCGTCGTCGGCAAGTACATCGACCTGAAGGACTCCTACAAGAGCCTGGTCGAGGCGCTCGTGCACGGCGGCATCGCCCATCAGGCCAAGGTCGACATCCTGTGGATCGACGCCGAACACATCGAGCGCGATGGGGCGGCCGCGCACTTCGCGGACGTCGACGGCGTGCTCGTGCCGGGCGGCTTCGGCGACCGCGGCATCGAGGGCAAGATCCAGGCGGTGCAGTACGCGCGCGAGCAGCGGGTGCCGTACTTCGGCATCTGCCTGGGCATGCAGTGCGCGGTGATCGAGTTCGCGCGCAACGTGTGTGGCCTGGCGGGCGCCAACTCGTCGGAGTTCAGCCCCGACGCGCCGCACCCGGTGATCGACCTGCTGCCCGAGCAGCGCGCGTTCGCCGACAAGGGCGGCACGATGCGCCTGGGACTCTATCCGATCCTCCTGCAGGAGGGCAGCCGCGCCTCACGGCTGTATGGCGAGGGCATCATCCGCGAGCGTCACCGCCATCGCTATGAGGTCAACAACGACTACCTCAAGACGCTCGAGAAGAACGGCCTGCGCGTCTCCGGCATCTGGGCGGAAAAGCAGCTCGTCGAGATCGTCGAGATCGAGGACCACCCGTATTTCGTGGCCGGCCAGTTCCACCCGGAGTTCCGGTCGCGCCCGTGGGATCCGCATCCGCTATTTGCCGGATTCGTGCGGGCGGGGCTGGACTACAGGGCTCGGCGCGCATGACGGCCCGCACGCACGAAGTCGCGATCGGCCCGCTCACCGTCGGCGGCGGGCGCCCCCTCGTGCTGATCGGCGGGCCGTGCGCGATCGAAGACGAAAAGCACGCGTTGATGACCGCCGAGCGGCTGGCGACGATCGCCGCCGACAAGCGCGTGCCCTACGTCTACAAGTCGTCGTACGACAAGGCCAACCGGTCGTCGGTCAACGGCTATCGCGGCCCGGGCCTCGTCGAGGGCTTGCGCATCCTGCGCAAGGTGCGCGAGACGCTGCACATCCCGGTGCTGTCCGACGTGCATCAGGTCTCCGAGGTCGACCCTGCGGCCGAGGTGCTCGACGTGCTGCAGATTCCCGCTTTCCTCTGCCGTCAGACCGATCTCATCCTCGCCGCGGCCGCCACCGGCAAGCCCGTGAACGTGAAGAAGGCTCAGTTCGTCGCCCCGCGGGACATGAAAAACGTCGTGGACAAGATCCTCTCGAAGGGCAACGCGTCGATCATGCTCACCGAGCGCGGCACGTCGTTCGGCTACCACAACCTCGTCGTCGACATGCGCGGGCTCGCGGACATGCGCGAGCTCGGGTATCCGGTCGTGTTCGACGCGACGCACTCCGTGCAGCTGCCCGGCGGCGCCGGCGATCGCTCGGGCGGCGAGCGCAAGTACGTGCCCGCGCTCGCGCGCGCCGCGGTCGCCTTCGGTATCGACGCGCTCTTCATGGAGATGCACGAGGATCCCGACCGCACGCTGGCGGACGGCCGGCCGCTCTCCGACGGCCCGAACATGCTGCGCATCGACGATTTACCACGGCTGCTCGACGATCTGCTCGCCATCCACCGCGTTCACGGCGGGCCGCGAGCGTGAGCATGCCCGACCTCCGTCAGATCGCCGAGCGCGTGCTGCGACTCGAAGCCGACGCCATCCTCGCGCTCGTGCCGAAGCTCGACGCCGGCTTCGCGCACGCCGTCGAGACGCTGCGCGGCTGCGCCGGCCGCGTCATCGTCACCGGCATGGGGAAGTCCGGACTGATCGCCCGCAAGATCGCCGCGACGCTCGCGTCGACGGGGACGCCTTCGTACTTCCTGCACCCCGCCGAGGGCGTGCACGGCGACCTCGGCATGCTCGCGCGCGGCGATGTGGTGCTCGCGCTGTCCAACTCCGGCGAGACCGACGAGGTGCTGGCGATCCTGCCGCCGCTCAAGCGGCTCGGCGTGCCCATCGTGCTCCTGACCGGTGCGCCGAGCTCGACGCTGGCGCGGCAGTGCGAGGTGGTGCTGGACGTGAGCGTGGCCGAGGAGGCGTGTCCGATGAACCTCGCGCCGACGTCGTCCACGACGGCCGCGCTCGCGATGGGCGACGCGCTCGCCATGGCGCTGCTCGAGCTTCGCGGGCTACGGCCGGAGGACTACGCGGCGTTGCACCCCCGCGGAACGCTCGGCTGGCGTGCGCTGTTCCGCGTGGCCGACCTGATGCACGGCGGCGACACGCTGCCGTCGGTGCGCGACGACGCGAGCATCAAGGACGCGGTGGAAGAGATGACGCGCAAGCGCGCACGCACCGCGGCCGTCGGCGCGACGCTGCATTCGTGTGGCATGACGACGGTCGTCGACGCCGACGGGCGTCTGCTCGGCGTCATCACCGATGGCGACCTGCGTCGGATGCAGCTCGCCGGCAGCCCGATGACCGACGCGCGCGCGGGCGAGGCCGCCACGCGGAGCCCCAAGACCATTGCGGCCGACGATCTGGCCGCAAAAGCCCTCGAAGTGATGGAGGCGTGGGCGATCACCAGCCTTGTGGTCGTCGAGGGTCCCCGGCCGGTCGGCGTGATCCATATGCACGATATCTTGCGCGCCAAAATCGTCTAGCCCCGTGGCGTCGCGGATGGTGCCTTTTCGGGTTGCGTCCTACGCTTGTGTGGTAGGCTGGTATCGAATTTGCACTCCATGAATATACCCAGCCTGGCGCGTGCAATTCTCGTGGTCGTGGCCGTGTTCATCGTCGCGGTCGGCGCGACGCTCGTCGTCCGGAAGCGGACGGCGCGCGTGGAGCCGTCGGGTCCCGCCGCCACCAACGCGGATCTGAGAATCAAGGAAGTCGATCTGGAAGAGGTGACGAAAGGCGTGCGCTGGCAGCTGCGGGCCGAGCAGGCGCTGATGTACCAGCAGGAAGGCCGCACGAACCTCCGCAATCTCACCGTGCGCGTGTTTCAGAAGGATCGCTCCTGGACGATCCTCGGCGAGGAGGGCGACCTCGACCAGAAGACCAAGAACGTCGAGGTCCGCCGCAACGTCGTCATCACCTCGAGCGACGGCCTGCGCATGGACACCAGCGTCATTCGCTGGGACGCCGACGCGCAGCGGATGTGGACGGACGAGCCGGTGACGCTCTCACGCGATGGCTCCGTGATCCAGGGCACGGCGTTCGACATGACCACCGATGACGAGAACGCGACGGTCGCCGGGCGTGTGCGGGCGACGTTCGCGAATTCATCGGCGCGATGAGGGGGCTGGCGACGCTCGTGGGCACTCTCGTGATCGCGACGCTGCCGGCGGCGGCGACGGCGCAAACGCCCGCGAAGGCCGCGCCGGCGAAGCCCGCGCCCCGCGTCGAGGCGCCCGCGAAGAGCACGGCGCCCGGCGAGACGCCGGCGCCGGCGATGAGTCGCAAGGCCCAGACGAAGGAGGACGGTGCGCAGCCGGTCACCGTCGATGCCGACAAGATGGAGCGCTTCGGCAAGGAAGGCCTCGTGGTCTTCACCGGCAACGTCGTCGCGCGGCAGAACAACTCCGTGCAATACGCCGACCGCATGGAGGTCTATCTCGACGAGCGCGGCGACCGCATTCTGCGGACCGTGTCGACGGGCGCCGTGCGCATCATCACGCGCGACTGCCGCACGGGCACCGCGCGACGCGCCGAGTACCACGACCTCGAGCAGCGCGTGGTGCTGCTCGGCAACGCGCGGGTCTGGCAAGAAGACAACGTCGTGAGCGGCGAGACCATCACGATCTTCCTGTCGCAGGACCGCTCGGTCGTGCAGGGCGGCCGGCAGGAGCGCGTGAAGGCCGTCTTCTATCAGAAGGACGACAAGCAGAAGGACGACAAGGCCAAAGACGGCGAGACGACGGCGGCCGTGCGGCCGGCGCCGGCCACGTGCGAGAACTGACATGGAAGGTCTCGTCGCCCAGGACCTCCAGAAGTGGTTCAAGACGCGTAAGGTCGTGGACAACGTCTCGCTCGACATCCAGCGCGGCGAGGTCGTCGGCCTGCTCGGCCCCAATGGCGCCGGCAAGACGACGTCCTTCTATATGATCGTCGGCCTGCTGCCGACCGAGGGCGGCCGGATCTTCCTCGAGGGGCAGGAGATCACGGCGCTCCCCATGTACCAGCGCTGCCGGATGGGTGTCGGCTATCTGCCGCAAGAGTCCTCGGTGTTCCGCAAGCTCACGGTCGAAGAGAACCTCTTGGCCATCCTGGAGACGCTCGAGGTCCCGGTGACCGACCGCCGTGCGCGGGCGCGCGAGCTGCTGGCGGAGCTCGACCTCACCACGCTGGCGCCGTATCCGGCCTTCACGCTGTCGGGCGGCGAGCGGCGCCGCCTGGAGATCACCCGAGCGCTGGTCACGTCGCCGCAGTACCTGCTGCTCGACGAGCCGTTCACCGGCATCGACCCCATCGCAATCGGCGATATCCAGGAGATCATCGGACGGTTGCGCGACCGGGGCATCGGGATCCTGATCACCGATCACAACGTACGTGAAACGCTCGCGATCACCGATCGCGCCTATATCCTGTACGACGGAAAGATCCTCGTGTCGGGCACGGCCAGCGAGATCGCCAGCAATCCAATAGCCCGAGAAATCTATCTCGGCGAAAAGTTCGCCCTGTAGGTTCCGGGTAGAGAACGCCAATGGCAATGGAAACGCGCCTCTCACTGAGACAGAGCCAGCGGGTCGTCATGACCCCGCTGCTGCAGCAGGCTATCCAGCTGCTGCAGCTGTCCACGCTCGAGCTGCAGGAGGTCGTCCAGAAGGAGCTCCTCGAAAATCCGCTGCTCGAGGAAGTGCAGCCGGAGACGGCCGAGCAGCCGGAGGGCAAGGACGCGCCGCCCGACGTGCCGACGGCACCGCCCTCCGAGCCGCTGTCGAGCGACGCGGCGCCGGCGCCGACCACGGAGCGCCAGACCGACGACCTGCCGTTCGATCTGACGGCGGTGATGTTCGACGACCACGAGGAGCGCTCGCTGGTGGCGCAGGAGGACCGCGAGGACCTGCCGTTCGAGAACATGGTCCGCTCGGTCTCGTCGCTCACGGATCATCTCGACGAGCAGCTGCGCTACGCCAGCGACAGTCCGCTCGTGCGCCGCATCGGCACCGAGATCATCGGCAACCTCGACGAGGACGGCTACCTGCGGGCGTCCGACGAGGAGATCGCGCAGCGCTGCGAGACGACGGTCGAGGAGGTCGCCAAGGTCGTCAAGCTCGTGCAGTCGTTCGATCCGCCCGGCGTGGCCGCGCGCTCCATCCAGGAGTGTCTGCTGATCCAGCTCAAGGCCGATCCGAACCCCGATCCCGTCTCCGTCGAGATCGTCGAGGAGCACTTCGAAGACCTCAGCCGCCGGCGTTATCCCGACATCGCGCGCGCACTGAAGCTGCCGCTCGACCGCATCATGGAGTCGGTCGAGGAGATCATGGGCCTGGAGCCCAAGCCGGGCCGGCGCTTCGGCGGCAACGACTCGCGCTACATCGTGCCCGACGTGGTCGTGCACAAGATGGGCAGTGAGTACGTGGTCGTCCTCAATGAAGACGGCATCCCACGCCTGCGCGTGAACTCGCTCTACCGCTCGCTGCTGCGCAACTCCGCCGACGGCGAGGCGCGGCAGTACGTGGACCAGAAGCTGCGCTCGGCGCTCTGGCTCATCAAGTCCGTGGACCAGCGCCAGCGCACGCTGCGCAAGGTGACCCAATCCATCGTGAAGTTCCAGCGCGAGTTCCTCGACAAGGGGCTGCCCTATCTGCGCCCGCTGTCGCTGCGAGACGTCGGCGAGGACATCGGCATGCACGAGTCGACGATCAGCCGCGTCACCACCAACAAGTACGTCGAGACGCCGCAGGGGCTGTTCGAGCTGAAGTTCTTCTTCCACTCCGGCATCGCCTCCGGCGACGGCGAGATGGTCTCGTCCGTCTCCGTGAAGAAGATGATCCAGGACCTGCTGGCCAATGAGGACCCGTCGAAGCCGCTCTCCGACCAGGAGGTGGCGTTGATCCTCAAGGGCCGCGGGCTGACCATCGCGCGCCGGACCGTGGCGAAGTATCGCGAGGAGCTGGGGATCCTGCCGTCGCACCAGCGCCGGTTGGCGCCGAAACGACGCTGACCTCCGCGCCAGCCATGGCGAAGCCGATCTCCTTCGTGGTCATCACGGGCCTGAGTGGAGCCGGCAAGTCGTACGCGATCAAGTGCTTCGAGGACATGGGGTTCTTCTGTGTCGACAACCTGCCGACCACGCTCATGCCGACCTTCGCCGATCTCGTCGCCCGAGCGGGCGACAAGCGCGACCGCGTGGCCCTCGGCGTCGACGTCCGGGAAGGTGAGTACCTCAGTCACCTCCTCGACGCGCTGATCGCCCTGCGCCAGCGCGGCCACGTCGTGGAAGTCGTGTTCTTCGAGGCCAACGAGGAGGCGCTCGTGCGCCGCTACCGCGAGACGCGGCGGCGGCATCCGCTGGCCCCCGACGGCA
>Ga0209266_1002862_pt1 | contig 10738 bp, 9 predicted proteins | sample GraSoiAngelo_132_FD_185889 | JGI IMG/M metagenome (GOLD analysis project Ga0209266, IMG submission 185889) | Grasslands soil microbial communities from the Angelo Coastal Reserve, California, USA - 14_0929_02_40cm (SPAdes) (version 2) | ecosystem: Environmental > Terrestrial > Soil > Grasslands ...
GATGCATGGTTACTGCTCTTGGCTGCCATCATGCCTCAGCGCTGGTTTTTCGACGCATTCATTCTCTGGCTCATCCCGAAAACTCGGCGCGAGATTTTGTTTACGGCGTTCTTCAGTTGGGGAGCCGGCATCTGGCGCTGGTACCAGTACCCGCACAGCTTTAGCCAAGTCGGAAGATGGGCAGTGCTGGTCATTTATCTTCCGATGTTTGTCGTTGTACTGGCGCGGATACCCGCGAAACCCACCACATGCGGCTCAAGCGGCTGACTTCTCCATAGCGCGCAGATTTTGGCAGGAAATCTCGCGACTGATTGCCCAAATCCAGAACAGCATTACAATCGCCATTAAGTTATAGTGCCCATTTCGCATCAATAGAAAAGCCTGCAGCGGAGTAAAGAACAGCAGCAACATCGGCGCGAACAGAATGACGCGGCTCTGCTTGACCTCCTCGGCATGCCGCAGGAGATGGTTTGCGATTAACGTAAGAGGCAGGAGAAGCAAGCTTAACTCGTACGGCAGCGTGTGATACCCGACGAGAACAGTGACTACCACGCACAAGGAAAATCCGAGATCGAATTCGGCCGAACTTGAACCCTTCCATCGCCGGGAGCCCCAGACAATCAATGCCAGCGATACGGCGGCGATTACCACGTCACTCGCAAGTTTCGACGTGTCCGGCAAGAGCGCGCTGTCCAGGAGACCTCGCACATTTGCCATGCGGATCGGAACAATCGTCCCACGCCGCTCCATTGATTGCTCCAAGCGCCAGACATGAGCCGGATACTGCACCGCCTGCCGCCAGCCCACGATCCCAACTGAGAGCAACGCGAGAAGCAACGCGGAACCGATGAAGCCCATGATGGCCTTATAGCGCTTTTGAAGAAGCAGGATGAGCACGAGCGCCGCAACGAGATGGAAACGGAACAAACCAAGACTCAGAAGGCAGCCCGCAGCTAGATCGCGCTTTTGTTTCAGCGCCACGAACGCCGATGCAAATAACAATAAAAGGACAAAGATGTCCTGGCCTTGCAGCAATCCGAAAAACACGGGGAAAAATGCCAACCAGATAAATGTCCACGCGGGCGCAGAGATGGCATTCAGGCTGGATATGTGCGGTCGCAGCACCCACATCGTCGCGATCAGGATGAGAACGCTGATGCAGTCCCAGACCAGAAATGCCGCCGGATAAGAGAGCCAAGTAAAGGGAACAAAGAGCAGTGCCTCGAACGGAGGGTGAATATATGGCAGGGGGCCATGCCGGATGATGACGTCTCGAGCAAATTCCTGTTGCAAGCGATATTGTGTCTGTTCGTCATAGAGTTGTGCCCCTAAGTGGTCGCGGAGGGTGATCCCGCCGGTGTAAAACATCGTGAAGTCAGGGTAGCCCAGATACACGAACCGCCGCGCGTTCCAGGCGATTACCAGATGCGTGGACAGCATTGCGGCCAGGAAAAGAAGCAGGGCTTTCGTGGCCTTCGGTTTGGTCATAACATCGCGGGCGTCGGGTGCCACGATATCATCTGGTGGCACCGTGAAGCGACTCTTCGAAACCTCGCGCGTGTTCGCCATCACATTTTCTCTTGGGCTGTTCACAATGAGCGCCCGTGGGGTGGCCGACCCTGATTTTTGGTGGCACCTGCGCAGCGGAGAACTGATTGTTCGGTCGCACACATTTCTTCGCACCGACCCTTTCTCTTTCACGCGCTTCGGCCATCCGTGGGTCAATCACGAGTGGTTATCCGACGTTCTGATTTTCTCCGTGTATCGGGTGGCTGGTTTTGGAGGATTGATCGTGAGCTTTGCCGCGATCAGCGCGGCCACGCTACTGCTCGTCTACCTGCGCTGTCCGGGCCGGCCTTATGTCGCAGCAGTTTTTACGGTATGTGGCGCCATCGCCTCAACCTTGATGTGGGGCGTCCGCCCTCAAATGTTCACGCTGCTGTTTGCAGCGATTTTTCTCCTGATTCTCGACAGAGCCCGCGGTGAACCCAAAATTCTGTGGTGGACTGTCCCCTTAATGCTGCTGTGGGCAAATCTGCACGCCGGATATGCGCTCGGAATAGCACTGTTGGCATTATCTATAGTTGGCACTGTTCTGGACATTGCCTTCGGCCGCGAAAGCTGGACAAGCCGAGCCACCGGCCTAAGAAACCTTGGGCTTGCGCTGGTTGCTTGCGTGGCGGTGGTTGCGGTGAATCCGAATGGCGTGCGCCTCTACACGTATCCGTTTGAGACTCTCGGCTCCAAGGCAATGCAGAGCTATATCCACGAGTGGTTCTCTCCGAATTTCCATGATCCCGAGTACGCGCCGCTGCTTCTGATTATTCTGGGTATTCTGGTTGGTTTCGCGATCTCCCCAAAAAGAGTGTCTCCCCGCGACCTGGTTTTATTGTGTCCCGCCACTCTCGCCGGACTGCGTTCGGTCCGGCACATACCAGTGTTCGTGCTGATCGCCGTGCCGATTCTGACACAACTCTGGGAGGCATGGCTTCAGAGCGTAGGAGCGACGATCCGGACGAACCGGGGTTCCGTGCACCGCCTATTTGAGAAACGGCTGCTGAACGCGGTCATTCTGGGAACATTTGCAGCTTTTAGCATTGTGCGTGTGGCGCTTGTCATTCATCGCCAACCACAGACAGAAGCGCAGCATTTCCCGGCGGGGGCAACGGCATTCATTTCTACCCAGCGCCCTCCGGCCCCGGTGCTGAACCACTACAACTGGGGTGGTTATTTCATCTGGAAGTTGTACCCCGATTATCGGGTATTCATCGACGGTCGCGCAGACCTCTACGGCGATTCCTTCATGAACGAGTTCGCCGCCAGCTACTACCTTGCTGGCGACTGGCGCAAGTCGCTGCGAACATGGGGGATCCGGACCATCGTTCTCCCTCCTGACGCGCCGTTGGTTACAGCGCTGCAGTCCCAACCGGGCTGGAGGCGAACTTACGCTGATTCTCAGGCTGTGGTGCTGATTCAAGCCAGCAGCTCAGGCCGAAGTGATTGAAAATTAAGTCTTTATATAATGCAAAACGAGAGTCAGGCGCTAAATACCCACTTCAAACCCCTTAAAGTTGAGGTATGATATTTGGCAGTCTCTCGAAGGATAGGGGAGCGTTCTTAGATCCCGCATCTGAATTGATGATGTAATGCGATGCCCGGGCCGTGGTAGGGACGATCTGGTTGATCGGTTCCAATGCCAACAAGGTGTCCCCACAGGTCGCGAGCACAGTCCGATAGGGCGGGTTTATTGAGCCGCAGTTTGCAAGAAATTTCGCCCGTTTCGCCGGATCGCGGGTATTATTGGGCGAGGGATTCGAGACACTCTCCTTTCCCCTCGCAACTCTTTGCTTTGGGAAACACAAAAAATTGTTGCTCCGGGCTGAATTGCGCAGACAATTGCACAAGATCAGGAAGGGGTTTGTGCCCGCCTGATTCCATGGGAGGTCCAGAAAATGAAAAACATTCTTTGTCAGTTATGGAGAGAACAGAAAGGACAAGACATTGCGGAATACGCGGTCATGCTGGCAGTGATACTGGTGATCGTGGTGGGCACGATTCGGCTGATTGGCTCTAACGCCAACAATGTTTTCTCCTCAGTTGCCAGTTCTGTTCAGTAATTTCATTGTGGCAAGGAGTGCGCGGGTGCCAAGCGGCGCCTCTGCGCGATATGTCGGAAAAAAATAATGCCGTCGTTGGGATCGGTATGCAGTTAATTACACTGCTGCCAAACGCCAGCCTAAGATTGCCGAACGCGATAAATTTTGAGAATTCGCCGGCTGTCAGGATTCGATTTTAGCCGGAACCAGCGGCCCGCACGACTTTGAGGCCCTGAGGAGTACGCATGAACCGCACCCGTCTGCTGATGATCGGATTTGTTGCTCTGGCACTAGCCGCCTTTGTCAGCTTTACCGTTTATCGCCGGCTGAATGCTCCAGGCGCAGCCAATGTTCCCCCCGGCGACAATATTATTATCGCAGCCGCTAATATCTCCCTGGGGGCAAAAATCGAGGACAAGGACGTTAAAGTTGTCCAGCTCCCCGCCGCCGATCTGCCCCCGCGCCACTTCCGGCAAAAATCGCAGGTGCTGGGACGCGGGGTAATCGTGCCCATTGCCCAGGGGGAATATGTGCTTCCTGAAAAGCTGGCGGGCGAAAATGCCGGCTACGGCCTTCCTGCACTGATCCCCACGGGAATGCGAGCCGTATCGGTGCGCGTAAATGAAGTGATTGGGGTAGCCGGATTCGTGGTGCCAGGTACCAGAGTGGACGTGCTGCTGACCGGCAGCCCGTCCGGGAGCGGTGGGGAACGCACCACTACCGTTCTTGAGGATATTGCTGTCATTGCCTCAGGTCAAAGGCTGGAGCGAAGCGTCGCGGGCGAGGCGCAGACGGCTCCGGTGATTACGTTGCTCGTCTCCCCCGATGATGCGCAGAAGCTTGCGCTTGCCCAAAGCCAGGGCAAGATTCAATTATCCTTACGTAATCCGCTCGATACCAAACAGCAAGAATTGTTGTCAGTGCAGGAAAACGCCTTGTATAGGGGGGTGTCTGCGCCCGCCAAGCCCATGCAGCACTCGAAAGCTCCCAAGCAAGTTGTACTCACCGCTCCCGCACCCAACTCTGGATATCAAGTGGAAGTCTACCGGGGCGACAAGAAGGACGTGACCAAATTTGATTCGCAATGATTGCCCGCGGCTCTGAGGTTTCATACATGCCTATTTGCTCCCAGTGGTGGGAACAGGAAATCAAAGTTGGTAAATCGTCTCGAGTGGTACTGGCGATCACGTGTCTGCTTTGCTCCGCTGTGGCAGGTCAGCAGCAACAGCCGGCTCCGCCGCCTCCGGTCCAGGCGGCTCCAGCTGCGACGACACCAGTTCAGCCCCCGGAACCGGCGCAGGCCCAGATCCCTCCTGCAAATTCGCAGGCGCCGCAGGCTGAAGGGCAGGGGGCGGCGCCGCTCCGCGTAATGGTTGGTAAATCTCTGCTCATCAATACCACAGAGCGGCTGAAGCGGGTTTCCGTGACCGATCCCACCGTGGCCGACGCGCTGGTTGTCACGCCAACGCAAATTCTTGTGCATGGCCGTTCACCTGGAGAAGTGTCGTTGCTGATCTGGGATGAGTTGGAGCGTTCCCGCAGCTTCGATTTACGCGTGGATGTTGACGTCAGCGCCGCCTCTGAAGAAGAAAGACGGATCTTCCCCGACGAGCAGATTTCTGTTAGCCCGTCCCGTTCTGCCATCGTGCTCTCCGGGCACGTTTCTACAGAGGATGTTGCTAAGCGCGCCGGAATGATTGCCGAAGCGTACTCCAAGAACGTAGTAAACGTCCTGACGTTCGGTCCAGTGGGAGCTCAGGAAGTCCTGCTCGAGGTAAAGTTCGCGGAAGTTGACCGCTCCGCAGTGACGCAGCTAGGAGTCAACATTCTTAATACCGGCGCAGGAAACTTTGTCGGCAACACCACTACGGGACAATTTGGCGGGACCAGGATTGGGGGCATCTCTGACACGTTCCCACGGCCTCCAGTAACACCGCCATTCAGCAGCACCGAAACTATAAATGACCTGTTGAATGTATTTCTGTTCCGGCCAGATATTCATCTTGGGGCGGTGATTCGCGCCTTGCAGACGAGGAATCTTCTGCAGATCCTCGCCGAGCCCAACCTTATTGCTGTAAATGGCAAAGAATCGAGCTTCCTGGCGGGGGGCGAGTTTCCCTTTCCCATCGTCCAGCCGGGGCAAGGTTTTACCGCGGTTACTATTTCGTTCAAAGAGTTCGGCGTGAAACTGAAGTTCACGCCGGTAATCATGCCGAATGGCAACATTCATTTGCGGGTGGTGCCGGAAGTAAGCACGCTGGATTTCGCGAATTCGCTGACCATCTCCGGCTTCACTGTACCTGCGATAAGCACACGTCGCGCAGATACTGAATTTGAATTGCAGGACGGTCAAAGCTTCGTGATCGCGGGCTTGATGGATAATCGCGTCACCAATCTCAGCAACAAGATTCCCGGGTTGGGTGATATCCCGATTCTGGGTAATTTCTTCAAAAGCAAGAGCGCACAAAAGAGCAATTCAGAGTTGATGGTTCTTTGCACTGCCCGGCGGGTCGCTGCCGGCAATCAGCCGCCTTCGGGGCCGAAGTACCCTAAGCCATTTCTGGATAACAATCAGTTTGATGGAAAGAAACCATCAGGCGGGTCAAAGTAGACGATGTTTGTAGAGGGGGCAGCAGCACATGCCCGAACTGTCTGTAGTCATAGTCGCGCAAGATAGCGAACAGCGCGCGATCTTGCAGGTTCTGGTAGACGGGACCAGCGTGGCGCGCACGGTACACAGTTGCGCTACCTTTCCGGTAGTTGCCACTGATCCCGTCGTGCGGCGTATCCAAACCGCCACTCCGGACGTGGTTTTGGTCGACGTTCCCGGCGATAACCCGACGCTGGCTTTGCGAGCAATCGAAATCGTCCACCAGGAGTTGCCTGAAACCCCTTTGTTCGCCATTGGCAGCATGGCCCAGCCGCAGGCAATCGTGAACGCGATGCGCTCGGGCGCGCGCGAGTACATTGAGCGCCCAACGACTACAACGGATCTACTCGAGGCTTTCGTTCGGCTCACTACGGCCCAGAGAAAAGTGAGCCGCGAAGGTTCACGCGGTAAGGTCTTTACCATTGTGAACGCAAAAGGTGGAAGCGGGGCAACAACGGTCGCCGTCAATCTTGCGCTCGCTTTGCAGTCGGCTCACGGCAACGTGGCCCTGGTGGATATTGCTACACTCGGCCACACCGCCCTGCATATGAACCTAAAGCCACTGTTCACGGTAGCTGACGCCATCCGCAACCTCCACCGGCTGGATAGCTCTTTGCTGGAAAGTTTTATGACCCGCCACAACGGCGGTTTACAGCTACTCGCAGGACCCAATGCGCCGGCTGCTGTAGAGCCTTCGACCGCCGAGTTCGCGCGTCTTTTTGATCTGCTAGTGAGCCACTTTCGTTATGTGGTTGTGGACGCTTCCACGCGCATGGACGCAACGACGCGCCTGGTATGTAACCTCTCTGAACGCGTTCTGCTGGTCGCACACGCAGATGTCGCCTCGCTATGGAGTGCTGCGCGCTTGCAACAATATCTCGGCGAAACCGGAGGCCGCGAGCGTGTGCAACTCGTGCTGAATCGGTTCCGCAAAATTCCGGGTTTCAGCGAGTCTGACGCCGAAGCGGCGGCAGGAATCAAGCTGCTCTGGAAGATTCCTAATCAGTATTTTGCAGTCTCTGCGGCGATCGACAGGGGCATTCCTCTGATGCATCAGAATCATACGGAGATTGCGCGTTCGTTTACTGGACTTGCCGGACGCTTGACAGAAAACGACGTTGACGTGAAACGACGTGCCTGGTCGCTGTTCAAAACGGTTTAGCACGTTGCGGAAAAACTCTGATTTTGGGTGGCGCAGCGCTTCAGCGCTGCCTTAAGTGGCTTGTTTTCATGGCGGCTTTAGCCGCTGATGTGGCTGCATAACATTTTTCCGCAACCTGTTAGGAATTTATGTAGGCGCGGGCGTCCTCGCCCGTGCAGGTAAGCAGAGACTCTGAGTTTATCGATGCCGAATTTGCAGACCTTTGAACGGGCCGAGTACCAGCAGGTTAAAGCGGATCTCCACCGCAAAATCCTTGACCGGCTCGATCTTGAAAAACTGGGCCGCACGCCGAGTGATGCCGCGCGCGAAGAGGTGTTGCTGCTCATCCGCAATACGGTTAACAGTGAAGCCGTACCTCTCAGCTTCGCCGAGCGTGAGCGCCTTTCGCGGGAAATTCTGGATGAAATCTTCGGCCTGGGCCCGCTCGAGCCGCTTCTGAAAGATCCCAGCATCTCCGACATCCTGGTCAATCGCTTCGATAAGGTCTACGTAGAACGTGGCGGGAAACTCGAGCGAACCGGGCTGAGCTTTAAAGATAACGCTCATTTGATGCAAATCATCGATCGGATCGTCTCTCGCGTTGGCCGACGCGTGGATGAGTCTTCGCCGATGGTAGACGCGCGCCTTGCGGACGGCTCGCGTGTGAATGCGATTATTCCGCCTTTAGCAATCGATGGGGCATGCCTTTCGATTCGCCGTTTCGGCCGCGATCCTGTCACCGCCCGCAACATGCTCGAGAACAAGACCATGACCGAGCCCATGCTGGAATTGCTCTCGTCTATGGTGAAAGGCCGCTTGAATCTCTTGATTTCTGGTGGCACCGGCGCCGGCAAAACCACGCTGCTCAATGTGCTCTCGGGCTACATCCCAAATTCTGAGCGAATCGTTACCATCGAAGACGCGGCTGAACTTCTGATGAAACAGGAGCACGTTGTACGCCTCGAAACCCGCCCGCCGAATATTGAGGGCAAAGGTGCCGTGCGCCAGCGGCAGCTCGTTATCAACAGCCTGCGTATGCGCCCTGACCGCATTGTGGTTGGGGAGGTCCGCGGCGAAGAAGCGTTTGACATGCTCCAGGCCATGAATACGGGTCACGACGGGTCATTGACTACCGTCCACGCTAATTCTCAACGCGACGCGCTGGCCCGAGTCGAGAGCATGTTCTCCATGGCTAATCTCAATATTCCGGAGCGTGCGGTACGCCAACAAATTGCATCCGCGATCCATGGCGTTGTGCAAATCGCGCGTCTCTCGGACGGTTCGCGCAAGGTAATCGCAGTTTCAGAAGTCACCGGCGTGGAAGGGGAGATTATCTGCATGCAGGATATTTTCATCTTCGACCGGCACGGGCTCGATGAAACGGGCAAAGTGCGCGGTGCATTTCGCGCTACCGGTATCAGGCCCAAGTTCGCCGACAGGCTGGCGACAGCCGGTTGCCGGCTGCGCCCTGCAATATTCGATTCGAGCATGGAGGTTTGAGTTCTGAAAGCTAGGCTGATAGCTGAATAGCTTGTAAACATATGCCAATCTTAATTGCCATCGCGGTCTTCTTCCTAGTTGCGCTGCTGATCTTTATGCTCGGCTGGGCGCTTGATCAGCGCAGTGCCAAGGCTAGGCTGCTACGTGAGCGTTTGGAAACAGTAGAGAAGACGGCGGAGCGCAAGCCTGGCGAGGAACTCGCGCTGGTTCGAGACGAGATGTTGAGCAGATTCCCGGCGCTCGACAACCTGCTGCGCCGTTCCGAGCGGATCTCTGATTTGCAGACATTGCTCTCCCAAGCGGATATGGGGATGCGCGCCGGCAATGTTTTGGGGCTGTGTGCGGTCAGCGCGCTCGCCCTTGGATTCGCGGCCTTTCTCGTAAGCAGCCCGCTCTCAGGAAACGAGTCTTTGTTGTTTACAGTTGTCGGTGTGATGCTTGGCGCAATCATGCCTTACTCGTTCGCTTCCTACCGTCGCAGCAAGCGCTTTCAAAAGTTCGAGGAACTGTTTCCCGAAGCGATCGATACCTTGGCGCGCGCAGTACGCGCTGGCCACGCGTTCACCAGTGCGCTGGAGCTGATCGCCAACGAAGTTGGCGAGCCAGTCTCATCCGAATTCCGCAAGCTTTTCGAAGAGCAGAAATTTGGCCTGCCTGTGCGCGATGCGCTGCTGAACTTCACCGAACGCGTTCCCCTGGTGGACGTGAAGTTCTTTGTCACGGCGGTAATGTTGCAGCGCGAAACTGGCGGCAATCTGGCCGAAATTCTTGATAACCTCTCCTACATGATTCGTGAGCGCTTCAAGATTATGCGCCAGGTGCGTGTGCATACGGCACAGGGACGCCTCACCATGATGCTGCTGATGGGATTACCCCCCATTATCGTGGTCAGCATGCAGGTCTTGAATCCCAGCTTCATTCATCCTTTATTCGCAGATCCCATCGGACACATCCTAGTCGTGGCCGGCATCACCTTGCAGACGATTGGATATTTCGTTATCCGAAAGGTGATTCAGATTCAGGTTTAAGTTATGGCGCTGGCGCTGACAATCATTCTGTTTCTCACCGTCGCACTCGGGGTGTTTTCCTTTGGCGCAGCCGCGTATGCTCCGTCATCAGTCTGGCGCTGACAATCATTCTGTTTCTCACCGTCGCACTCGGGGTGTTTTCCTTTGGCGCAGCCGCGTATGCTCCGTCATCAGTGCTGGGCGCCCGCTTGCGTGCGCTGGGCTGGCAGAAGTCCCAGCCGCGTGAAAAGCCTGCATTTAGGGAGAGGTTGGAGCATGCGCTCGATCCCTTCAGCAAGGCTCTGCCTCTCTCGCCAAGTGAAGTCTCGCGCACGCGTAAATGGCTCATTCAGGCGGGCTACCGCGAGCCGCGCCACCTCACGATGTACGTTGGCAGCCGCATGCTGCTTGCCTTAGTGGGGATGCTGGGCGTGGTCGCAGTCGAGCAAGGCTTCGACCTTCTGCTGATGATCGGCGTCGGTGGCTTTGGGTTCTTTGTCCCCCGTTTCGTGCTGAAGCGCATGATCAAAGACCGCCAGCGTCGCATCACGATCGCGTTGCCCGATGCGCTTGATCTCACGGTCATCTGCGTGGAGGTCGGTCTTGCCCTCGATCAGGCGCTTATGCGCGTCGGGGAAGATCTCAAGTACTCGCATCCCGATTTGAGCGATGAATTTTATCTTGTGAATCTCGAGATGCGGGCCGGCAAGCCGCGCGCGGAGGCGTTGCGCAATCTCAGCGATCGCACCGGCGTTGACGATGTTCGGGCTTTGGTCACTACGCTCATCCAGACTGACCGCTTCGGCACAAGCATCGCTACGGCGCTGCGCATGCACTCGGAAAC
>Ga0209266_1002863_pt1 | contig 10736 bp, 9 predicted proteins | sample GraSoiAngelo_132_FD_185889 | JGI IMG/M metagenome (GOLD analysis project Ga0209266, IMG submission 185889) | Grasslands soil microbial communities from the Angelo Coastal Reserve, California, USA - 14_0929_02_40cm (SPAdes) (version 2) | ecosystem: Environmental > Terrestrial > Soil > Grasslands ...
AGTCGCGGTGCTCGGGTACGGGAGCCAAGGGCATGCGCACGCAAATAACCTGCGTGATTCTGGAATCGAGGTGGTCGTCGGTTTGAGGCGGGGGAGTAGCTCTTGGCCGAAGGCTGAGAATGCCGGGCTCGAGGTCACGGAAACCGCCGAGGCGGCAAGGGCGGCTGACATTGTAATGATCCTACTGCCGGATGAGCTTCAAGGAGAAGCTTACGCGAAGGAAATCAAACCTGGATTGAAGAGCGGCAACTATCTGGCTTTCGGGCATGGTTTTAATATTCACTTCAAAAGAATCGTTCCGCCTCCGAGTGTGAACGTTTTCATGGTCGCGCCTAAAGGACCGGGACATTTGTTGCGTAGCGAATTCCAGAAAGGCCGGGGCGTTCCATGCCTGCTGGCAATTCAGCAAGATCCTTCTGACGATACAAAGAAAGTAGGTCTGGCCTATGCGAGCGCCATCGGTGGCGCCAGAGCGGCCGTCATCGAAACGACCTTTAAGGACGAAACTGAGACCGATTTATTCGGTGAGCAGTCGGTATTGTGTGGTGGTCTGACGGCTTTGATTCAAACCGGCTATGAAACTTTGGTCAACGCCGGGTATCCGCCCGAGATGGCCTATTTCGAATGCGTCCATGAGGTCAAACTGATTGTTGATTTGATCTACGAAGGCGGTTTGACCAACATGCGTTATTCGATCAGCAATACAGCGGAATACGGTGATCTGACTCGCGGCAAAAGAGTCATCGGGCCGGAAGTGCGGCAAGCCATGCAAAACATATTGAAAGATATCCAGTCGGGCAAGTTCGCCGAAGAGTGGATCAATGAATATCGCTGCGGCATGCCCCATTTCACCGAATTGCGCAAAGAGGCGGCCAACCATCCGCTTGAGAAGGTAGGAGAAGGGCTGCGCGCGATGATGCCCTGGTTAGCGCAGAATAGATTAGTTGATAAGAGCAAAAACTAGGCAGAAGCGACCTAACGTCAGTGTGACGCCCAATGAGAATTGCCAAAGAAGGCTATCCGATTATTCTTTCTGCTGCCATCCTTTCGGTCGGAGCTTTTGCCGTGAACTGGAAGCCCATCGGCTTGATCCTGTCGCTGCTCACGCTCGCGATTGCAGCGTTCTTTCGTGACCCGGAGCGAACTACTCCTCTGGGTGAAGGACTCATCGTCTCACCTGCGGACGGCACAGTGGTGAGTGTTGCCGAGGTCAAAGATGAATCAGCCTTTTCGGAGGCGGTCACTCGAATCAGCATTTTCCTGTCGCCGTTGGATGTTCACATTAATCGTGCGCCTGTTGAAGGGAAAATCGAGGAAGTAAAATATTCGCCAGGTAAGTTTATTGCGGCGTACAAAGATGAGGCGTGTGAGCGCAACGAACAAAATACCCTGCATATTGCGGATAGTAAAGGCCGAAAGCTCGGAGTGGTGCAGATTGCCGGCGTGTTGGCGCGGCGAATCGTCTGCCGTGTCAAGCCGGGACAAGAGTTGAGTCGTGGACAAAGATTTGGACTGATTATGTTCGGCTCTAGAACGGATACTTATCTGCCGGGTGAGTGCCGTATCGAAGTTCGTGAAGGACAGAGAGTCAAGGGAGGAGAAACGGTCTTAGGGAGGTTTGTATGAGCGGAATCGAATCTCAAGAACCCGAAGATTTCCCTGCAACAGGCAAGGTTCGACTGTTGCGCAGGCGGGTGAGGCCGCGCGTACCTCTCCGGAACAGAGTGCCGTCGGAAAAACTGAGAAGGGGAGTCTACCTCATCCCAAGTCTCTTTACCGCGGGCAACATCATGTGTGGCTTTTTTTCCATCGTTTCCACTTTTAATGGGGAATATGTCCAAGCGGCTCTATTTGTTATCTTTGCCCACGTACTCGACGGTGTGGACGGCTATGCCGCGCGGTTAACCAAAACAACCAGCCAATTTGGCATTGAGTTTGACTCCCTGGCGGACGTAGTTTCGTTTGGCGTGGCGCCGGCGATTCTGGTCTATTTTTGGGCATTGGTGCCGTGGGGCAATTGGGGTTGGCTGGCGGCGTGTACCTATGTCCTGTGTGGGGCGCTCCGGCTGTCTCGGTTCAATGTGCAGGCTAGGAACCTTTCCAAAGGCCATTTTGTCGGGCTGCCCATCCCTGTGGCGGCCGAGATGATTACGTCCACGGTGTTTCTGTATTACTATCTAGGAGGCGAGGGCGCACCCAATAAAAGAATCACTCTGCTCTTGGTTATCTACGGTTTGGCGTTGCTGATGGTAAGCGGTTTTCAGTATTTCAGCCTAAAGAACACGGATCTAAGAAAACGATTTCCCATTTGGACGTTGGTTTTTGGCATCATTTTGATTAAAGTAATCATAACGGAACCTCAGCTCATGTTTTTTACATTGGTCCTGTTGTATACGTTATCCGGTCCTCTCTTATGGTGTTTATCGACGTATAAACGCCATCGGGAGAAGAGACGGGAGTTGGCTGAGGTTCAGCCGTAATTCTCCATCTCGCATCGTAGTAAACGATACTCCCGTTGGCCATGCCGCGGGAGTTTTTTTTGGGACTAAGGCTCGTTAAGGATTGAATGGAGGAAATCTATGTCGGTCAACGTATCAGATAACAATATCGTCAGAATTTTCGACACGACACTTCGCGACGGCGAGCAATCGCCCGGCGCGAGTATGACCTGCGAGCAAAAAGTAATTATTGCCAGGCAGCTTGAAAAGCTTGGCGTCGATGTGATCGAAGCCGGCTTTGCGGCGTCATCCGAGGGCGATTTCGACTCGGTCGTTCGGGTTTGCAAGGAAGTGACGCAGCCACGCGTGCTGAGCCTGGCCCGCTCCCAAGAGGGGGACATCACCAAAGCGCTCAAGGCAGTGGAGCATGCCAAAAATCCCGGTATCCACGTCTTTATCGCGACTTCCGATATTCACCTAAAACACAAACTCAGGATGTCCCGTGAACAGGTTTTGGCAGCGGCGGTGAAGGCGGTGAGCTACGCAAAAGAGCACATCGACTACATCGAGTTTTCAGCGGAAGACGCTTCGCGCAGTGATGCCGATTTTCTCATCCAGATATTCCGCGAGGTCATTCGGGCCGGAGCCAACACGATCAACGTTCCGGATACGACGGGGTACGCCATCCCGTCGGAATTCGGCGCTTTGATGAGTAACTTGATCGAACGCACGGCGGGCGCGGATCGGGTCACCTGGAGCGCACACTGTCACAACGATCTTGGGCTTGCAGTGGCCAATTCCTTGGCCGCAGTGCACAATGGTGCCAGACAGATCGAGTGCACGATCAATGGCATCGGCGAGCGGGCCGGCAATACCTCATTGGAAGAGGTTGTGATGGCGCTGCGGACAAGGAAGAGTTACCTCGACCTGGACACGAATATCACGACGGAACAACTCTATCCGACGTCCCGCCTGGTGTCGCAGGTGACGGGCATTCCTATTCCGATTAACAAGCCGATCGTGGGCGACAATGCTTTCGCGCACGAGGCGGGTATTCACCAAGACGGCGTGCTGAAGCATAAACAGACCTACGAAATCATGACGCCGGAATCGATTGGGATTCCCGGAAATAGACTGGTCATGGGCAAGCACTCCGGGCGCCACGCTTTCGACGAGCGGCTGAAGCACTTGGGTTTCAACTTGACCAAGGATGATATGAACCGCGCCTTTTTGCGCTTCAAAGAACTGGCGGACAAGAAGAAGAACGTTTATGACGAGGATATCGAATCCATCGTAGGGGAAGAGATTCTCAGAGTGCCAGGGCAACCGGATCGATATGAGCTGCTCTACTTGAACGTCAACTCGAGCTCTGACGGGATTCCAGCGGCGACCGTGAGGATGCGCGTCAACGGCCAGGAACGGACGGAACACGCTTCGGGTGACGGAGCCGTCGATGCGTGCTACAAGGTGATTACCAAGATTACGGGTTCGCACTCCCAATTGGTGCGCTACACCGTGAATGCCATTACCGGCGGCACCGATGCCCAAGGCGAAGTGTCCTGCATCATCGAGGACAGCGGCATTCGGGTTTCCGGGCAGGGCGCGCATACGGACATCATCATGGCCAGCGCGCTCGCTTATATTAAAGCGCTAAACAAAATTGAGGGCAGAAAACACTACCGGCAGTTGGTGGATAGGGAAGGGCCATGAACTACAAGATTGTGGTTTTACCGGGCGACGGAATCGGACCTGAAGTGATGCGCGAGGGAACGCAGGTCCTGACGCAGGCGGCGAAGCTTTACGGTTTCGGTGTCGAATTGGAAGAAGGCATCGTCGGCGGCGCCTCCATCGACGCCCACCGTAAGCCGCTCACGGATTCGGTGCTCAAATTGGCCAAAGACAGTGACGGGGTTTTGCTTGGGGCTATGGGCGGCCCGAAATGGGACGGGCTGGACTATTCCATTCGGCCTGAACGAGCCTTGCTCGCGCTGCGCCAGGAGCTGGGGTTGTTTGCGAACCTTCGTCCGGTGAAGCTATTTTCGGCATTGGCTTCGGCGTCAACGTTAAAACGAGAGGTTGTCGAAGGGACGGATCTTTTGGTAGTTCGCGAACTCACGGGAGGCATCTACTTCGGCCAGCCGAAGGGTGTAACCAAACTGCCTGACGGTACGGAGCGCGGCGTCAACACGGAAGTCTACACGACACCGGAAATCGAGCGGGTTGCGCGCGTCGCTTTCGAAGCAGCGCGTAAGCGACGCAGCAAAGTAACTTCAGTGGATAAGGCTAATGTTCTGGAAGCCACGGAGCTCTGGCGCAAGGTGGTCACGCGGGTGCACCAAGAGGGCGGGTACGAAGGCGTTCAATTAGACCACATGCTCGTGGACAATTGCGCCATGCAATTGATTCGCGACCCGAAACAGTTCGACGTCATGGTGACGACCAACATGTTCGGCGATATTCTGAGCGATGAAGCCGCCATGCTCACCGGTTCGATCGGGATGCTGCCGTCGGCGAGCCTCGGCGGCAAGGTCGGCATGTACGAACCCGTACACGGCAGCGCGCCGGACATCGCCGGGCAAGATAAGGCAAATCCGTTGGCGACGATACTAACCGTCTCGATGATGCTGCGTCATTCTTTCAATCAGATTGCGGCGGCGGAGCGGATCGAGCGAGCGGTGGAGGCGGTATTGAATAGCGGATATCGGACCCTCGATATTCAGGAAAAAGATTGCCGGCCCGTGGGGTGCAAAGAGATGGGACGGCTGGTGCGAGAGAAAATCGAAGCGATGAAGGGATAGTCAATCGTGAAAAAAGAGAAAGACAACGTTGCGGTCGTGGGCGTCACCGGCGCGGTGGGCGAGCAGATGCGGGAGATATTGGAAGAGCGTTTGTTTCCGGTCGGGGAGTTACGCTTTCTCGCCTCGGAGCGGTCCGCCGGGCAGTTCTTGCCGTTCAACGGGAATCGGGTCAGGGTTGAAGTGCTAGACGAGGATTCCTTCGAAGGTATCGATGTCGCCTTGTTTTCAGCCGGTGGCAGTGTAAGCGCCAAGTTCGCTTCTGCCGCCGTGGCGGCCGGCAGTGTCGTTATCGATAACACGGCGTATTTCCGCATGGAGCCGGATATTCCGCTGGTGGTGCCGGAAGTCAATGCAAGCGAGATCGCTAATTATAAAACTCGCGGCGTCATTGCCAATCCCAACTGTTCGACTATTCAAATGGTTGTTGCCCTGAAGCCCATTCACGATGCCGCGCGCATAAAGCGTGTGGTGGTTTCGACGTATCAGTCGGTCTCAGGAGCGGGTAGGCAGGCGATGGAGGAGCTTAGTCATCAGGTTGCCGCTCTTTTCAACGGAAAGGAAGTCGAAAAGGAAAAGTTCCCACATCAAATCGCCTTCAACTGCATTCCCCACATCGATGTCTTCACGGATGGCGGTTACACCAAGGAAGAGTTGAAAATGGTCAACGAGACCCGGAAAATTCTGGGCGAACCTTCGCTCCGGATCACGGCCACGACCGTGCGTGTCCCGGTCTTTTGCAGCCATTCCGAATCGGTGAACGTCGAGACGGAAAAGAAACTTACCGCGGCTGACGTTAAAGCTATACTGCGCGAGGCTCCTGGAGTCATGGTAGCGGACGAACCGGAGAAGAACGTTTACCCAATGGCGATCGACGCCACCGATACGGACGCAATCTTTGTCGGAAGGATCCGCGAGGATGACTCAGTGCCAAACGGTATTAATCTGTGGGTCGTGGCCGACAATCTACGCAAAGGGGCCGCTCTCAACGCCGTGCAGATCGCCGAGATCTTGATCCGCGATTATCTCTAGCCGTTCATTCACCCTGGACACGACGTGTCCCGGTGGCATTCCTTCCGTGAATATCAAGCTCACCATTGAGTATGATGGAACCAACTACCACGGCTGGCAAATCCAACCGACCGGCGAAACCGTTCAGTCTGCGCTAGAGCGGGCCATCTCTACCTTTTTGGGAAAGACCACGCGCATCACGGGCTCAGGGCGAACGGACGCCGGCGTACATGCGCTAGGTCAGGTGGTCAATTTTCTCTCCGAAAAGGAATTTGAACCCTATCGGATTCAGCGCGGACTCAACGCATTAACACCCGAGGACATTACGATCAAAGACGTCGAAATTGTGCCGGACTCCTTCGATGCGCGCCGAGATGGAAGAAGCCGGGTCTACGAATATCGGATTTTGAACCGTTCCACGCCGTCGCCTTTCCATTTGAACCGCGCCTGGCAGGTGCACGAATGCTTAGATGTGGAGGCGATGCGCGAGGCGATCCGATGTTTGGCAGGCGAGCACGACTTCTCTTCCTTTCGCGCCGCCGGTTGCGACGCCGTGCACCCGGTCAGAAAAGTTTATCGAATATCATTAGATCGACGAGACGAGCTTCTCGTCTTCACGATCGAGGCGACGGCTTTCTTACGGCACATGGTGCGCAACATCGTCGGCACGCTGATCGAGGTAGGGCGAGGAGAGCGCACGCCGCAATCCTTTGCCGAATTGCTGGAAGCTCGAGACAGAACGAAGGCTGGGGTCACAGCGCCGGCGTATGGGTTGTTCTTGATGGAAGTGAAGTATTAGCGGGCACGGAGACAGGCAGCTTTTTACCGAACTAAAAAGCAGCCAGTCCGGGAAAAGTCGCCCGTCCCCATGGGAAATTCTACACATTGAGGCCGATTGTCTCGCATGGTAGAGTCTGACGCATGGAGGTAACAGAAGTAGCCGTTGAAGTTAGTAACCCGCGCGACCAGACTCAATGGCGAAAGCTTGACCTAATTGCGGATACAGGTGCCATTTTCAGCATCATCCCCAGGATCACTCTCGAACAGCTCGGCATCATCCCATATGCAGCGGAGACTTTTCACCTTGCCGACGGTAGCGAGATCCGGCGCCAGATGGGAGATGTTTTTATCCGCATCGACGGGAAGGCCCGGACCGTGCCGACGATATTTGGCGAACCCACCGACACGCCTTTGCTAGGAGTGACCGCCCTCGAAATACTCGGTTACACTGTCGATCCTCGCACCCGCAAGCTCGAACCGACCAAAATGCTTTTGCTCTAACCTCAAGGGGACTGGCTACTTTTCAGCTTTGTGAATAGTTGCGTGTCCCGGTTTTCTCCTCCTTCTTGTCTTCACAATCGCCGCGACGGCGTTTCTCCGCCCCATGGTGCTTAACGGAGGGGGCGCACGCGGCGTTCGATCCACCCATTAAGCAACCTACGACAGCGCCCGTGGTACCGCTGTATGATTGACGAGCGTACGACTGGTCATAAACCGTGGAAGATTGATTGACACCAACTCATGATTTCCATATACCCTGGCGTAGGCGTAATTGGTAATTTTCTTTTGAGGAGGCTTGGCGAATCATGATGCCGGCGCATGATAATTTTTACGATGTCTATTCGAAGGCCAAGAAGATAAAAATCAAGTGGCCGAATAATGCTCGGATGGCGATTGCGCTCACGGGTAATTTGGAAGCCTGGACGGAAACTCCGAACGCCAAGTACCGGCGAACGCGCCATGTCGGCGGATCGAATCCCATTAAAGAAGATGACGTGAAATCGCACTACGATTGCCGTACCGCGAGCGAGAACGATTACGGAGGACGTACGGGAGTCTGGCGGATCTTGCGCATCTTGGACAAGTACGGCGTGAAGGCGTCATTCAATACGAATGCGCTTTGTATTCATCGTTATCCCGAGGCGGTGAAGGCGGTTCATGCGAGCGGTCATGAAATCGTCGGCCACTCGTATGCCGAGGACGTGCAGCTCATTCATCTCACAGCAGAAGAGGAGCGAGAAGAGATACGAACGTGCGTGAAGCTGTTCCAGGATTTTGTCGGCGTGAGACCCACGGGTTGGCTCACTTCGGGCATGCGCCACACGGAACGCACACTGGGAATCTTGGCCGACGAAGGTTTTTTATGGCACGGCGATGCGGTCAACGATGACAATCCATATCCCGTCAATATGAACGGCAAGACGATGATCATCGTGCCCTACAAAAACGCGATCAGCGGGTTGAACGATACCGGAATGTATCGGCGTGGTATCACGGCGCGGGATCTGTTTAATTCCTTTACGGATGAATTCGACATTCTCTATGAGGAGTCGGCCGACGAACCCAAGATGCTGACTCTGGCGATGCACTGCCAGATGGCTTTTCCGGCAACCGGCAAGGTATATGATGAAGCGATCAAGTACGCCAAGTCATTTCCGGATGTCTGGTTCGCTAAAAGAATCGAAATTGTCAATTGGGTAAAAGAGCATTGTCTATAAGAATGGAGTAATGGAGTGGTGGAGTGAAAGTTTCTCCGGAGGTGTTTTCCTATGTGTGAAACGGCCGAGGACGGCGTTGGTATAAGCAATTCCGTTCCCGCGAGAGAACAACTGAAACGCTTGGGGCTGCGCTCGGCGGATCTTTCCGAGTTAATGCCCTTCGCGCGCGACCTGGCCAACGCGCGTGAGAATCGCGACAGCCACATCGGATTTGTCGGTTACAACAAGACGGTGCCGGGCAACAAGGTGCTGATCGCCGTGGATCGCGAGTACGATCTCGTTGTTCCCAATGCGGTTGCCGAAGCGCTTCGTGAGAAAGGCGCCCATGTCGATGTCTTGGTCGCCGATATGGGCGATCCCGACCGGGAATTCGATCACCTGGACGAAGTCCGCGTCATCATGCGGCGCGAACCTTGGGAACATAATCCGCGGCGTTGGGAAGGCATGCCCTACATCGAAGATTTTGCTCTGCGGGGCGGGTACGATTTGCTCATTCATGGCAAAGGCGGACCGATTCCCAAGACCGACTTTCGTTACGAGCAGATTCCATGGCTTCGCACGGAGCATTTCCTCCAACGCTCGACAACGTATCCGCTGGACTTGCACCTGCTCATCAATAAAAAGACATGGGACCCGATCTGGGAGTATGGACGGGGCGGAGGAGCGCGCTTGACGGATGCCGAGGGGACCGACATTTCCTGGACCTACTGGGAGGAGTACTATGACGGCACACGCTACGGCTTTTCTTCGACGCCACGAAACGGCCATCTCTTCGGGCATCCTGTGCCGCCGATCATCGCCAAGGAAGACGCCGCGGGTGTGGTGGCCGGGACGACGAGCCATTTCTCGCGGGCGTTTCCGCAAGTCAGAGTAGAATTGGCAGGCGGCCAGATTGTAAATATTATCGGTGGCGCAGATTACGGCGATGCGTGGCGCGACTTGCTGGAAGAAAGCCAGCAGACCCAGTACCCGTGCTTTCCGCGACCCGGCCTATTCTATCTCTGGGAAGTGGCAATCGGCACCAATCCGAAAATTTTCCGGCCGAGCCACATCGAACGTCATTCTTCCGGGGGATTTGAATGGGAGCGGCGCCGCTCCGGTGTGATCCACATGGGCTTCGGCACGCTCTGGCGCTCGGCTGAAGAAAAATGGGCCGGCGAGCGGGGAATTCTTTACGGCCACTTGCATATTCATCTGCTGTTCCCGACGTTGACGGTGACGACCAAGAGCGGAAAGGATTATACGATCATTCGCAATGGTAGGTTAACGGCGCTGGACGATCCGCAAGTGCGAAAGCTCGCGGAAAAACACGGCGACCCGAACGAGCTTTTGAGAGAAGACTGGATTCCTCAGATTCCCGGTATCACGTCCGCCGGCTCATATGAAGAGTATGCGAAAAACCCTGGCGCGTGGATCTATAATCAGAAATCCTAAGGCCGCCGAAAAAAAATCGAGTAGCTTCTAGTTTTCAGTTTCAAGTTCTAGTTACTCAAAATAAGAAGCACGGAGCTCAAAGGCAAGGCAACGCCCCTTGGCTCTTGAAGTCATAGATAGGGGCCGGTATCATCCAAGCCAGGGAGATTTTTCACAAATGGCCGGAAGGACACTTTACGAAAAGATTTGGGCATCACACACCGTTGGGATTCTTCCGACGGGGCAAACGCAGCTTTTTATCGGGCTCCATTTAATCCACGAGATTACAACCGCTCCAGCTTTCGACATGTTGCGTGAAAAAGGAATGGACGTCGCTTTTCCCGAACGGACTTTTGCGACCGTGGACCACATCGTTCCTACCGACATTCGAACCAGGCCGTTTCTTGATTCCGAAGCAGAAGAACTCACCCAGGCGCTGGAGAAAAACGTTGGCCAGTTCGGTGTCGAATTTTTTGGCGTGGAGAGTCCGAACCAGGGAATCGTGCATGTGATCGGTCCCCAGCTCGGTTTGACTCAGCCGGGAATGACGCTCGCCTGCGGCGATAGCCATACCAGCACGC
>Ga0209266_1002864_pt1 | contig 10734 bp, 8 predicted proteins | sample GraSoiAngelo_132_FD_185889 | JGI IMG/M metagenome (GOLD analysis project Ga0209266, IMG submission 185889) | Grasslands soil microbial communities from the Angelo Coastal Reserve, California, USA - 14_0929_02_40cm (SPAdes) (version 2) | ecosystem: Environmental > Terrestrial > Soil > Grasslands ...
CCGGCAGCCGTCCGCGCAGCCGATGCCCCTGTTACCTTCACGAAAGACGTCGCGCCGATTTTCTACAAGAGCTGCGTGGAGTGTCACCGGCCGACGATGTTCGCGCCGATGTCGCTGGTGACGTTCGAGGACGCGAGGCCGTGGGCCCGGTCCATCAAGCAGCGCGTCGTCTCGCGCGCGATGCCGCCGTGGGGCGCCGATCCCGCGCACGGCACGTTCAAGAACGATCCGCGTCTGTCGCAGAGCGAAATCGACACCATCACCGCGTGGGTGGATGGCGGCGCGCCGAAGGGGGACGACAAGGACCTGCCCGATGCGCCGCGGTTCGCCGAAGGCTGGACGATCGGCAAGCCGGACGCCGTCTTCACGATGGAAGAAGAGTACAAGATTCCGGCGACCGGCACGATCCCGTACCTGTATTTCCGCGTGCCGACGCATCTCACGGAAGACAAATGGATTCAGGCGATCGAGATCAAGCCGGGCGCGCGTGCACACGTGCATCACGTCATCGCGTTCACGCAGCCCTCGGACAAACCGGTGAATCCCGGAGCGGTGCTCGGTCCCACGAATATCGGCGGCGTGACGCCGAACAAGCCGGGTCTCGTGTTCGAGCCCGGCGTGGCGAGGCTGTTCCGCGGCAACTCGGATATCGTTTTGCAGATCCATTACACGACCAACGGCACCGAGGCGGCCGATCGCACGACCGTCGCGGTGGTCTACGCCAGGCAGCCGCCGACGAAGCTGGCGGCGGGGGGCCTGGTGATCAACCCGCGATTCGTGATTCCGGCGAACGACGGAAACGCCGAAGTGAAGGCCACCCAGATTCTCGCGAGGGACACGCTCGTCACGTCGTTGACGCCGCACATGCACGTCCGCGGAAAGGACATGATCTACATCGCGCACTATGCGGATGGTACTTCCGAGACGCTGCTGTCGGTGCCGAAGTGGGACTTCAACTGGCAGATCACCTACCAGCTCGCGAAGCCGAAGCTGCTTCCGAAAGGCACCGAGATCGAGGTGATCGCGCACTACGACAACTCGACCAGCAACAAGTTCAATCCGGATCCGTCGAAGGACGTCCGGTGGGGCGATCAGACCTGGGAAGAAATGATGATAGGTTTCTACTCGACCGTGGTCGACACGCCGGCCGCAGCGTTCACACCACCACAGCAGCGCTGACGCTTAACTTAAAGTCTGAAGTCTGAAGGCTGAAGGCTGAAGGCTGAAGTCTGAAGTCTGAAGTCTGAAACGCTCGGACTTCAGACTTCGCGCCTCCCACCTCGGCCCTCGCACGCGTCGCACCTCGCACGTGTCGCGCGCCTCGCACCTCGAGATTCACACGGTAGGAGTCGCCTTGCAGCCGTCGACGAACTGCTTCTTGATCGAGGCGGGCCGTTCGATCGTCCGGAAGAAGCTTTCGAGATAGTCCTTCACCTCGATGCGGCCCCTCGACTCGAGATCGCGCATCGACTCCACCAGCGCCAGCATGTCTGTTTTCCTGGCGCGGAATGGCGCCGCGGCCGCGTCGAGCTCCTCGATCCCCCGGCACGGTCCGCGATACATCCGATCGAGCACGCTCCGGAGGCCGAGCCGCCGGTCCGGGATCGCGTACGGCGCGTGTACGAGACCCGACAGATCGAAGTCGTACGGCACGAGGAAGAGCGTGCGCGCCGGGTTCTGCACGATGCGCACGTTGTGCAGCGCCCAGATCGACACGTCGGTATTTCCGATCATGTACTCATACAACATCGTCCGCGTGAGCGTCTCGGGTTCGAGGTCGTTGAACACGACTCGCGAGAGCTCCACGGTCCGGCCTTCGTTCCGGCGGGCCATGTCGTTCTCGTGCTCGATGAAGATGGCGTAGCGGGCATTGGTCTTCTTCGCGGACTTCTCCTCCGCGTACGTGGCGCGGGCCAGCCGGGCACGAAACGACAGTGGCGTCACCATGTTGTACAGGGAGTACGCCAGGTACTCGCGCAGCGTGTACTGCTCGAACTCCTTCGAGCTCTCGCAACCCCTGCCGAGCTTCAGCGTCGTCTGCCCGTCGAACGGCGTGCCGGCCATCTCGCCCGTCTTCGGGAACTCCACGCGCAGCGGGACCATGCTGCAGTTGCGCGCCATCCGGCGGAAGTGTCCGCGGGCGCTCAATTGGACGGCGATGCTCTTGGGCAGGCCATCCGATCCGGCCACCGTGAGGACGCCCGGATAACGCTTCGTGCTCTCGGGGTTGTGATCCTTGTTGATGTCGTTGAAGCGTGCCGTCAGCGTGAACTCGATGGGGGCGGCGCTCTGGAACAACGGACGCGCCTCTGCTTCGGCGCGTCGGGCCTTGAGGACCTCGGCCTCCGGCCACGGCTCGGCCAGCTTCAGCAGCGGATTCTTTTTCGGCTGAGCGCTGGGCGCCTTCTGGGCCTGCGGCGTCTGGACGACGGTGCACACGAAAGCCAGTGCCGCGAGCAGCGAGGCCGGGCGAGCGTTCATGGTAGAGGCATTGTAGCCCGTGCTAGCATCGCGCCATGCGAAAACTGGTTTTCTTCGCTGTCGTCCTGGCTGCGGCCGCCGGCTCGACCGGCGCGGCGCCCACCGGCGCCACGCTGCGTGTCGACGGGCTGCGTGAGCCGGTCGAGATTCTGCGCGACCGCTGGGGCATCAATCACATCTACGCGAAGAGCGAGAGCGATCTGTTCTTCGCGCAGGGCTACGCCGCCGCGCGCGATCGGCTGTTCCAGTTCGAGCTGTGGCGCCGCCAGGCGACCGGCACGGTCGCGGAGATCCTCGGCCGCAAGGAGCTGAAGCGCGACATCGGCACGCGGCTGCACATGTTCCGCGGCGATCTCAAGGCGGAGTTGAACTGGTATCACCCGCGCGGCGAAGCGATCATCGCTGCGTATGTCCGCGGCGTGAACGCGTACATCGCCGGGGCCTTGACGAATCCGTCCGGGCTGCCGGTCGAATTCGCCATGCTCGGGATCAGGCCGGCGCCGTGGACGCCCGATGTCGTCATCTCGCGGCACAACGCGCTGCTCGCCAACATCGGCCAGGAGTTGAACATCGCGCAGGCCGTCCGCGTGCTCGGCGCCGAGAAGGTGAAGGAGCTGCAGTACTTTCAGGGGGGCGATCCGGACATCACGCCGGATGGGGCGATCGATCTCTCGCTGCTGAACGCGTCGATCCTCGATCTGTACAACGCGTTCCGGCGGCCGCTTGCGTTCGGCTCGGCATCGCCGGCCGAGGAGCCGACGCCCATCGAGCTGAGCCAGCGGGACGAGGACATCGGCAGCAACAACTGGGTGGTGAGCGGCGCACGGACCCAGAGCGGCTATCCGCTGATGATGAACGATCCGCATCGCAACCAGAGCGCCCCTTCGCTGCGCTACTGGGTGCATCTGGTCGCGCCAGGCTGGAACGTGATCGGCGGAGGCGAACCGGTGCTGCCGGGCATTTCGATCGGTCACAATGAGTACGGCGCGTGGGGGTTGACCATCTTCGGGTCGGACACGGAAGATCTCTACGTGTACGACACCAACCCGGCGAATGCGAATCAGTACAAGTACCGTGGCGCCTGGGAGGACATGCGCGTGATCGCGGACACGATTCCCGTGAAGGGCGAAGCGCCGGTGGCCGTCACGCTCAAGTTCACTCGGCACGGGCCGGTGCTGTCCGAAGATGCGACCCATCACAAAGCGTATGCCCTGCGCGCGGCGTGGATGGAGCCGGGGTCGGCGCCCTACCTGGCGAGCCTGCGGATGGATCAGGCAAGAACCTGGGACGAGTTCGTCGCGGCGTGCACGTTCAGCCGCGTGCCGTCGGAAAACATGGTCTGGGCCGATCGGCAGGGCAACATCGGCTATCAGGCGGTGGCCATCACGCCGCTCCGCCCGAACTGGTCGGGCCTTGTGCCGGTGCCGGGCGACGGCCGCTACGAGTGGAATGGCTATCTGCCGATCAACGCCCTGCCGCACATCGCGAATCCGGAAAAGGGCTACGTGGCGACCGCCAACAACTATCTGTTCCCACCGGACTATCCCTACAAAGAGGCGCTGCATTACACGGGCGCGGATCCGTATCGTGTCTCGCGGATCAGCGAGGTGCTGGGGTCGGGACGGTTGCACACAGTTGCCGACATGATGCGGCTCCAGAACGACAACGTGTCGCTTCCGGCGCGCAGTCTGGTCCCGCTTTTGCGCGGCGTCGCGACTTCCGCCACGGCGTCAGACACCTGGCAAACCGTGACAAAGGCGCGGCGGATGCTGCTCGAGTGGAACTTCAGCGTCGACGCGGATTCCATCGCTGCGGGGATTTACGAGATGTGGCAGCGGCGCCTGACCGCGAACGTCCGCGCCCTCGTCGTGCCCAAAGCCGCGCAGTCATTTGTGGGGCAGCCCAGCATGAAGCGGGTGATCGACTGGTTGAACGCGCCGGATGGACGGTTCGGCGACGACCCGGTCAAGGGCAGGGACGAGATCCTGTCACGCAGCTTGGCGGAAGCGGTCGCTGAGCTGACGAAGAAGCTCGGGCCGGATCTGAGCGCCTGGCGCTGGGGCCAGGAGAAATATCACCACGCGCTCATCCGCCACCCGCTCGCCGAGATCGCGACGCCAGAGATGCGCGGCCGCTTGAACGTGGGTCCGTATCCCCGCGGCGGCGACGGCTACACCGTCAGTGCAACGGGGAACGCCGACAATCAGACGTCCGGCGGCTCGCTGAAAATCATCGCGGACGCCGAGAACTGGGACAACTCGGTCGCCTTGAACAATCCGGGACAGTCCGGCGATCCGGCGAGCCCGCATTACCGCGATCTCTTCGAGCTCTGGTCGCGAGACAAGTACTTCCCGATCTTCTACAGCCGCGCGAAAGTGGATTCGGTCACGGAGGCGAGTCAAACGCTGTTGCCGGCCGCGGCAAGCGGGTCCCGCGAGGTCAAGTAGGTCTGGTGGGTCGAGTAGGTCGCGTGGGTCGGGTAGGTCGCATGGGTTACCCGCCCTACGAGCCCTCGTCGGCCGACGGACCGTAGATCGCGGGCACCGGGATGTCGTTCAACCGCAGGTAGACGCTCAGCTGCCCGCGATGGTGGATGATGTGATGCAGAACGAAGCTGCGAAAAGCCGAGACCCGCGGCACCGAGAACATCACCTGACCGCCGCGCTTCAGTGTCCAGTTCGACAGGTACTCGGCGTCGCTCTTGTCCATCCACGTCCGCGTCCGCGTCCGCGTCTCGTCGAACGCCGCGAGCAGCTCGGCGCGTGACGTCCTTTCCGGCTGGTTCGGCGGGGCGCCCGCCAGGTCGAAGAACGGCTCGTTCAGGATGGTGCCCGCCCAGTGCGGGATGGTGCTGAGATGCGTCGCCAGCCCGCCGAGGGACATCGATTTCGCATGCGGCTTCCAGGACAGTCGGTCGTCGGGGAGACGCTCGAGCAGCTTTCTTGTCGTTCCCATCTCGTGATCGTAGTCGGCCAGCAGAGCGTCTTTGATCGCCATGGCGACAGTGTAGAACACTGAGACTCGTGAGATCACAGAGACCGAAACAGCCACAGAGACGCAGAGGGTTTTCTTGAACAGGAGATCAGGAGGCCAGGAGGTTCTTGTTGAAGAACGACACAACTCCTGATCTTTTGATCTTCTGTTCGAAATATCTCCGTGTCTCGGTGTCTCCGTGGCTTTTGATTCTCTGTGTCCTCTGTCCACTCTGTGTCTTCGACGCCTGCCGTCGCGCGCCACCCCCGTCGCCGCCGCTGGTGGCTCGAGTCTCGGGCACGTTCGAGACCGCCGGGCTCTCCGCCCCCGTCCGCATCGTCCGCGACAAGTGGGGGGTGCCGCATATCTACGCGCAGAACCAGGACGATCTTTTCTTCGGGCAAGGCTTCGTCCAGGCGCAGGACCGGTTGTTCCAGATGGATCTGTGGCGGCGATCAGTGCAGGGACGGCTGTCCGAAGTGCTCGGCGCGAACTTCGTCGACCGCGACGCGATGACGCGGCGTGTACAGTACCGCGGTGATCTCAACGCGGAGTGGGCGAGCTACGGGCCGGACGCGAAGACGATCGCGGCCGCGTTCGTCGGCGGTATCAACGCATGGGTGACGCTCGCCCGCGAGCGGCCGCCGGAGGAATTCGTCCTCGCGGGATGGAAGCCCGAGCTCTGGGCGCCCGCCGACCTGTTGAACCGGACCGACGCCTTCGTGGCGAGCGGCGATGCGATCGATGAGACATCCCGCAAGCGCTTGAGCGGTGTCGTCGTCGACGCGATCCGGCGCGTCGGGACGCCGCCGTTTTTTGTAGGCCTCGCCGCACCCGTCCAGGTTCGCCTGAAGGCGGACGCGACCGACGCCGCGACGCCCAAGCCTGCGCGAACGCTCGCTCACCCATCGCCCCGGTATCTGGTGCACCTCAATGCGCCCCGATGGAACGTCATCGGCGCCACGTCCCCGTGGCTGCCGGGCGTTGCAATCGGTCACAACGAGCGGATCGCATGGAATCCCGCGCCGTTCGATGCGGACACCGAGGACGTGTACACCGAGCCGGTGGGTCAATCGACTCGCGAGATCGTCAAGGAGCCGATCGTCGTCAAGGGCCGTTCGAAGCCGTTCGTCTTCGACATCGAGCACACGCCTCACGGCGTTGTCGTCGCGTCGGACCGCGCGCGGAACCTGGCGTTCACCGTGCGGTGGAGCGGAATGGAGCCCGGCGCGGCGGCGGAATTGGGCGCGCTGGCCATCGATCGCGCGCGCTCCTGGACGGAATTCCGCGAAGCCGCCGCACGATGGAAAATGCCGGCGCGGAAGATCCTCTATTCGGACGTGGACCACAATAGGGGGTTTCAAGTCGCCGCGCTGGTGCCCATCCGCCGAGCGTCGGAGTGGACCGGCTGGCGGATACTGGACGATCTGCCGCACGCCTTCAATACTGCGGCTCCCGCGGCGGCCCTTCCGGCACAGCAGAGCGACGCGGCGGTTTTCGCACATCCGCTCGGCATCACCGACGCCGCACGACAACGGTTCAACGTCGGGCCCCTGACGCCGAGCGCCCACGCCGGGGCGCCTTTCAGCGCGACCTTCGACGCCGCGGACTGGGATCGTTCGGTCGCGATCAACGCACCGGGGCAGGCAGGGTCGCCGGAAAGCGCGCACTTTTCTGATCTCGCACAGATCTGGGCCGCCGGCGACTCCTTCGCACTCGTGTTCAGCGACCGCGCCGTTCAGGCGAACGCCGAGGTGACGCTCACGCTGATTCCGAGGCGCTAGAGCTCGAGTCCTTGGTCCTCCGTCCTTCGTGCGTGGCCCACGTGCGGCACGGCTGAAGCTACGCCCTCCGTACGGCACGGCTAAAGCCGCGCCCTACATGCGGCACGGCTAAAGCTGCGCCGTACGTACGAACGCATTGCAGCCTCGCGCGACGCCATACGCACTTCGTACGTAGGGCACCGCTTCAGCGGTGCCGCGCCGCGCCCCCGTACGTCGCCCCGTAGTAGGGCACCGCTTCAGCGGTGCCGCGCCGCGCCCCCGCACGTAAGGCGCCGCTTCAGCGGTGCCGCCGCGCTTCACCGCAAGAATCGACGCGTGACCGCCGGATCGCCGTCATTAGCTGCAGGCGTGAGCTTCAGCACTGCGCACAGCAGGTCGTAGATGTGGACGTTCTCGAACGGCGCCGCGATGATGCCGCGGCGAATCGGCGGTCCGGCGGCGACGAACAAACCGTGCATCGACCGGAGCCTGGTGTCATACCCATGCGCACCGCGTCTCGGCTTCGCGTCCGGTTTCCGGTTGGCTTCCGCTTCGTGCGTCGTCACCGTCCACCCTTCATCGGGCACCCCCACGATCGGCTGAATCCGGGGGTTGTTTCGATAGTGAAAGCGGGCGGGCAGCTGCTCGCGCTTGTAGATCGCGAGATGAGGGTTCTTCCCGTGCAGCAGCCGGTAAATCGCGTCAACAGTCCCGGTTCGCGGCGCCGCCTGGAGCAGCGCGCCCGATTCGACCACATCGACGAGGCGCAAGTCGACGTAGTCGTCGATAAAGATCAGGCGGTCGTCGGCGACCGGCGTCATGCCGTGATCGGACACGACCACGACGGTTGTCCGATCGTCGAGGCCGAGCCGCTTCACGCCCTCGATGATCCCTCCGAGCGCCTCGTCGAGGTGCGTCGCCGCCGTCCGCAGCTCCGCCGACTCCGGTCCGTAGTCGTGACCGGCATGATCGACCTCGCTGAAATACACCGTGAGGAACGCCGGCCGCTGCGATTCAGGCAGCGCCAGCCAGCCGAGCGACTGCGCCACGCGCCCGGCGTTCGTGACCTTGTCATCGAACGGAACCCAATACGTGGGCCGCACGCCGCGGATGGGGGCCTCGCTCCCCGGCCAGAACATCGGCGCTGCCCGGCGTCCCTGGAGGGACGCTGTGACCCAGATCGGCTCGCCTCCCCACCACCGGGGATCCTTCGCCGTGCCAGACGACATCGTGAACCGCTCCGGAAACCCCGGGTCGGCCATGGTGTTCGCCACAATGCCGTGATGCTGGGGATACAGCCCGGTGACGATCGTGTAGTGGTTGGGGAACGTGAACGACGGGAACGACGGGATCAACTCCTTCGCGCGGACGCCGCGCGAGGCGAGCGCTCGCAGGTTCGGCGCCGGCACGCGATCGATGTAGTCCCACCGCCAGCCGTCGAACGAGATCAGAATCAGGATCGGCTCGGGGGCAGGCCGCCGTTGCGCCGCAGGGGACGCGCCGACGAGCGCGCACGCGAGCGCCAGCGGGGGCCAGAGTCGCGACATCCCTCAGAGAGCCCTTACATGATGTCGTTGGGATTGGTGACCGCAGGCGCGATGGCGACCGTTCGTACGGAGCTGGTGATGATGAACCCGCTGTCGGTGCCGAGCTCCATTCGGAAGCCGACATGGATGCTGCGCAGCTTCAGAAAGCTGCCGCCGAGCGAGCTGCCGGCCAGGCGGGCGGGAGTGAACACTGGAAAGTAGGCGCCGCCGCGAACCAGTACATGTGCGGCGGTCGGCGAAAGCAGGACGATTTCGTATGTGCTGTTCTCGGTCCGGACGATCAGGCGATCGAGCGCGAGCAGCTCGTCGACCTGCACGCCGTCACGCCAGTCGTGCGAGCTCCAGGCGCACAGCAGGCCCGAGGCAGGGACCGCGACGGGACCATCGGCTGACGTTTGATGCTCGCGAGTCACTTGACGCTGTGGCAATGATAGCAGCCCAGCGCGCCTTGTGAGCGATTGAATTCGTACGATCGCGTGAAATCGTAGGCCGGACGATGAAGGATACGCGCCATGCCCGGCATGACGACTTCCCGCATGTACGCGGCCTTCGCCTGCTTCTCCGACTCGGCGACGTACCCGTAAATGGCGTTCCGCATCTGCGCGTCCATGGCGCTCGAGTACGTCTCCCAGCCGCGATCCTTCACGTCGGGCTGCGGCAGCGCCGCCACTCCCGGCATCCGCCAGCCCCGCGTCTCGGCGTGCGAGGCGTGGCACGTGGCGCACGTCACGCGATCGGCTCCGCCTTTGAGACGGCCCAGCGTCGTCCGCGCCCACGGCAGCACCTCGGCCTCCATGAAGCGCACGATCTCGGCCTGGCTCCGCTTGTCACCGTTCGGCGCAATCGCATCGTCGGGTGCGTATGTGACCGCCGGCGTGTTTCCGTGCAAGCCGATCGCGACGGCGAGAATCGCGATCAGCACGGCAAGGAAACCGGCCAGCGCCTGACGCCGACCAACGGCCGGGTGCCTCGGTTCCCAGGCGAGCGCCGAACGTACGGCGTCGCGGTCACGCGGGGCGTGCGGATCCTGCGAGAGCAACTCGAGCAGGGCCGCGAATTGGGCGCCACGGCGGACGCCGGTGAGGACGACGGGGTGCACTCTCGGCCGGCGGGGATGAACGACGATCGTCGACGTGCCGAGCACGCGATCGACCGGCGACTCGATGCGTTGGATCTCGCCCATGTCGTCGAGAGCGATCTCCTCTCCGCCGCGCCGGGTGACGCGCAACAGACGAAAGTCGGTCAGCAGATATCGCTCGCCGGCGATTCGCGGCGCAAGCCGCCACGGACGGCTGCTCCAGAGCAGCCGTTCCCATGGCAGCGGTATCTGAGGATTCACGGGATCTGTCTTACGAAGGCTGCCTGCCGAAGTTGACCTTGGGCACCTGCTTCGCCTCGGCCGGTGCCTGGAAGAAGGGGTATTCCTTGAAGCCGAACAACTTCGCCGTCACGTTGGCGGGGAACTGGCGGCGCGACGTGTTGTACTCCTGCACACGCTCGTTGTAGCGCATGCGCTCGACGGCGAGGCGATTCTCCGTTCCGGCCAGCTCGTCCATCAAGCGGTTGAACTGTTCGTTGGCTTTGAGCTGCGGATAGTTTTCGACGACGGCGAGCAGCCGTCCAAGGGCGGAGCTCTGGCGATTCGCCGCGGCAATGCTCTCCTCGGGCGACTTCGCGCTCAGCAACTGCGAGCGGGCGTCAGCGATGTCCTTGTAGACGCTTTCCTCGTGCAGCGCATAGCCCTTTACGGTTTCCACGAGGTTCGGGATGAGGTCGTTTCGACGCTGCAGCTGGTTCTCGACCTGCGCCCACTGCGCTTTGATCGCCTCTTCCTGGCCGACGAATCTGTTGTAGGAGCAGCCGGTCAGCGGCATCGCGACGGCCGTGACCACGGCGATCCGCAGCAACGTTCTTCTCGTCATCGTCATACAGTCATTCTACCAACTCGCGCCGCCGCCCCCGCCGCCGCT
>Ga0209266_1002865_pt1 | contig 10733 bp, 8 predicted proteins | sample GraSoiAngelo_132_FD_185889 | JGI IMG/M metagenome (GOLD analysis project Ga0209266, IMG submission 185889) | Grasslands soil microbial communities from the Angelo Coastal Reserve, California, USA - 14_0929_02_40cm (SPAdes) (version 2) | ecosystem: Environmental > Terrestrial > Soil > Grasslands ...
TTGTAGTTGTTGCGCCCGTCGCCCAGGATGATGACCGTGGTGCGCTTGTTCACCGCGGGCAGGAAGTCCCGGTGGAAGGCCTTGAAGGCGCGCCCGAAGTCCGAGTGGGCGTAGACGTTGATGACGTTGCCGTGGAGCGCCGCACCGATCGCGTCGTTGATGTCGCGTTCCTGGAAGAGGCGCGTGATCTCACCCACCTCGGCGACGAAGATGAAGCTGCGCACCTTCGAGTAGAGGTCCTGGAGCGAGTAGACGAACTGGAGCATGAAGCGCGACACGTTGCGCACCGAGTCGGAGACGTCGCACAGCACCATCACCTGCGGCTTCTCCTTGCGCCGGCGGTCGAAGACGATGCGGAAGGGGACGCCGCCGTACTGGAGGTTCTTGCGCAGCGTGTCGTTCGAGTCGAACTTCCCCCGGCGAGCCCGCTTGCGCCGGATCGACACCACGTTGCGCAGGCGCCGGGCGAGCTTGGTGACCGCCTCCTGCATGCGGCGGATCTCCTCCTCGGAGAGGTAGTAGAAGCTCTTCTCCGCCAGCGCCTGCAGGCGCTGGCGGTCGCCGCGCGTCACGTCCTGGCGTTGGAGCTCGCCACGCACCAGGCGCTTCACCATGTCGGCCAGGTCCTGGAGCCGGCGGTCGAGATACGCTTCCAGGCGCCGCGCGTCGGCGGCTGAGAGCCCGGCGAGCAGCTCCTTCAGGCGCGCCAGCTCGAGCGACAGCCCCGAGAGCCCGAGGGCCTGCGCGACCGCGTGCGCGAAGCGGCCCTCCTGGAACCCGTGCTGGATGTCGGAAAGGCCCGCCTGCTCCGCGGCTTCGCGCAGCAGCTTCTCGAGCCGCCCCGCGTCGGCCTCGAGGAGCGCGCGGGCGAGGGGCGAGAGCTCGGCGCCCGCCTCCTCCAGGCGCTGCTTCAGCTGGTCGAGGAAGCGTTGGAAGTCCTCCTCGCTCATCTCGAGCGCGCCCGCGGTCGCGGCCGTGAGCTCCTTGATCGCGTCGGCCAGGCCAGAGAAGAAGAGGTCGAAGAGGGTCTCGAAGGTGGGCAGGTCGACGCCCCGCTTCACCGTGGTGGCGCGCAGCGCGGCACGCACCGTGCCGCGGTCGGGCAGCCCCACCACGTCGAGCGCTCGCAGCATGTCCATGCTCTCGGCAAGCGAGACGCGGACGCCGTTCTGGCGCAGCAGGTTCGTGAACTCGACGAGCTTCGCGTCCATGGACGGCGTACGCTAGTGCAGCACGTCCTTGTCGCTCTGCACGCGGGGGGCCTTCAGCTTCGCCCGCTGCAGCTCCACGTACTCCTTGAGCTCCTGCTGCGCCTTGCGGATGTCACCCTCGTACTTGAGGATGGTGGCGAGCGTCTCGGAGACCAGCTGCTCATCGAGCGTCTGCAGGTTGAGCAGCGTGAGCGCGCGCGCCCAGTCGAGCGTCTCGCTGATGCTCGGGGCCTTCTTCAGATCGAGCTTGCGGATGCGGTGCACGACCGCGACCACGTCCGCCGCCAGGCGTTCGGAGACCCCCGGGACCTTGAGGCGGACGATCTCGAGCTCCTGCGCCCGCTCCGGGAAGTCGATGAAGAGATGCAGGCAGCGGCGCTTGAGCGCGTCCGACATCTCACGCGCGTTGTTGCTGGTCAGGACGACGAGGGGGACGTGCCGCGCCTTCATCGTGCCGAGCTCGGGCACGCTCACCTGGAAGTCGGACAGCACCTCGAGGAGGAAGGCCTCGAACTCGGTGTCCGACTTGTCGATCTCGTCGATGAGCAGCACGCAGGGCTTCTCCGAGCGGATGGCGCGCAGGAGAGGCCGCGGCAGGATGAAGCGGTCGCTGAAGAAGACATCGTCCTGGGAGGCGATCCGATCCACCGCCTCGGTGAGCGAGCGGGCCCCGCCCAGCACCTCGCTGATCTTGTCCTTCAGGATCTGCGTGTAGAGGAGCTGCTTCGCGTACTCCCACTCGTAGAGGGCCTTGGCCTCGTCGAGCCCCTCGTAGCACTGGAGGCGAATCAGCTCCTGGCCGAGCGCGGCCGCCAGCACCTTGGCGAGCTCGGTCTTCCCCACCCCGGCCGGGCCTTCCACCAGGATTGGCTTCTTCATCTCGGCCGCCAGGTAGACGACCGTCGCGATGGTGTGGCTGGTGATGTACTTGAGACGCGCGAAGCGCTGGATGACGTCGTCTATGGATACGAACATGCGCCGGGATCCTCGCGAGCGCCGCGAAGGGCGAATTTCGGCGGACGCTAACACACGGGTTTGGGCAAGACAATCAAGCGTTTGGCCCCTCGTGTAGATATCGCTACCATCGTCGCCGTGTGCACGCTCGCGGCGTTCGTCCGGGTCTTCCCGACCCACCCGCTGGTGGTGGCCGCGAACCGCGACGAGTACCTGGCGCGACCGGCGACCCCGCCCATGCTGCTGCGCGAAGAGCCGCCACGGGCGTTCGGCGGCCGTGACCTCAGGGCGGGCGGCACCTGGCTAGGCGCCAGCGAAGCGGGCCTGGTCGCGGGCATGCTCAACCGGCGCACCGCCACACCTCCCGATCCCACCTGCCGCTCGCGCGGGCAGCTCTGCCTGGACCTGCTCGGCTGCGCGACCGCGGCGGAGGCGGCGGTGCGGGTCGCGGCCGAACCCGCGGGCCGCTACAACCCCTTCAACCTGCTCCTCGCCGACCGCCGCGACGCGTTCGTGGTGAGCCAGCCGCGGAACGAGCGGCCGGGGGCGACGCGGCTCGAGCCCGGTCTCCATCTCTTGACGAACCTCGACCTCAACGACCCCACCTGCCCGCGCATCGCGGCCTCGCATCGGGGCTTCGCAGCCGCCGGCGATGGCTTCGGCCGGGACGGCGACGTGGACGCGCTCGTCGCCCGCCTGCAGACGGTGCTCGCCGACCACGCGACCGCCCTCGACCCGCGCGGCCCGGGCAGCCTCTGCGTGCACATGGGACCCTACGGAACGCGCTCGTCCTCGGTGCTGCTCGTCCCGGCGGTCGCCGAGCCGGTGCGCTACTTCCACGCCGACGGTCCGCCCTGCCGGACGCGCCTCCAGCCGGTGCCCCTGCCCTTCTGAAGCGGTCTTCCATCGATGACTGCCCGCTCCCTGTTCGAGGCAATTCTCAGTGCGCCGGGGAACGCGCTCATCGACAGCGCCAACCACTTCACGCGGCGTGTCGGGCGCATCCTTCGGCGGGACGTATCCATCTCCTCCCGCTTTCTCCCCTACGCGCCCGAGTCCGATGCGTGGGTCCTGCCCCCGCGGGCGCGACGTCCCCCGGACGCGCAGCTTCCCGTGCCGCCCCGGGACCTTTGGCTCGGATATGGCAGGACGCCAGAGGAGTACCTGGCGAGCGGACGTAGGGACGTCGAGTCGATGCGGACCCTTCTCTCCGAGGCCGGCACCGAGTTGTCGTCGTGCCGGCGCATCCTCGACCTCGGGTGCGGCGCGGGGCGGATGCTTCGCTGGCTGGATGGCGTCGGAGCCGAGGTCTGGGGTAGTGACGTGAGCGCACCGCACATCGTTTGGTGCCAACAGAACCTGAGCCCGCCGTACCGATTTCTCACGAATACGTCGTCCCCGCATCTGCCGTTCGAGAGCGGCTACTTCGACCTGATCTATGCGGGTTCGCTGTTCACGCACCTGTCGGAGCTCGTGGAGGCCTGGTTGCTCGAGATTCGCAGGCTTCTCCGAGCGGGCGGCGCGGCCTACGTCACGATCCACGATGAGCACACGCTGCGAGCGCTGGACCGCAATCCGGAGCGGCCGTTGGCCCGGCGCCTGAAGAGCGAGCCGGAGGCTCGGCAATTCTGGCGCTCGCCCTTCGGGATGTTCACGCTCCGACGCGGCTTCAACGCGCTCGTCTTCTACAGCGAGAGTTTCGTGCGTGATTCCTGGGGCTCGATCATGCCGATCCTGTCGATGACGCCAGAGGCGTACGACATCCAGAGCGCGGTGGTGATGGTGAAAGAGCCCGCCCGCAGACCCTCTCCGTAGCCGACGGCGCTCGGCGTGCCGCCGGTCGTCGGCCTGGAGGTCCCGTCACCACGCGAGCCAGACGCCCTCGACGCGCGAGGGCCGCAGCGGATGCAGCTCGTAGTCGCGGACGCGCGGGTGGCGCACGGCGGACCCCGCGGGGTGGAAGAGCGGCACCCAGGGTGCGTCCTGCATGATCTTCACCTCGGCCTCGTGGAAGAGCGCGAACCGGCGTGCGGGATCGAGCAGCGGATCGGCCTCGTCGAGGATGCGGTCCACCTCGGGGTTCGAGTAGAAGGTGTTGTTGTTCGTGTCGCGGCTCCGGCTGTGGAGGAGCACGGTTAGGAAGTTCGAGGGATCGGGGAAGTCGGCCTCCCAGCCGAGGAGGAAGAGCGGCACGATGCCGGGGTGGCGCACGGCCTCGATGAGGGCCGGGAAGTCCACGGGCTTGAGCGCGAGCCGCACGCCGATCTGGCGCAGGTCCTCCTGCATCGACTGGGCGAGCCGCATCGAGCCCTCGTCGCGCGAGGCCCAGAGCGTGGTCGCGAAGCCGGCCGCGAGCCCCGCCTCCGCGAGGCGTTGGCGGGCCGCGGGCGGGTCGTGCGGGTATCCGGGCACCGGCGCCGCGCCCGGCATGTCGGGCGGCAGGATGCCGGTCGCGAGCACGCCCTGCCCGTCGATCAGCTCGAGGAGGCGGCGCTTGTCGATGGCGAGGTTCATCGCCTGGCGGACCGGCACGCGGTCGAAGGGCGCGACCTCGCAGTCGAGGCCCAGGTACTGGGTGCGGAGTGTCGTGCGGCTCAGGATGAGCGGCCGGTAGCGCGGGTCGGCCAGCACGCGCTGGAACTCGGCCGACGGGATGCCCGCCAGATCGATCTCTCCACGCTGGTACTTGAGCCAGGCGAGCTGCGGGCTCACGCCGATGGTCACCTCGACCGCGTCCAGGTACGGGCGCGCGGCGCGGAAGTAGCGCGGGTTGCGCGCCAGGCGGAGGCGCTGCCCGTACACCCACTCCTCGAGCACGAAGGCGCCGCTGCCGACCGGGTGACGGGTGAAGTCCTCGTCGCCGAAGCGCTCGGCCGCCTCGCGGTCCACGACCGCCGCGAACGGCATGGTGAGCTTGTGGAGGAAGAGCGGATCGACGGCGGTCAGGTCGAACTCGATGCGGTCGAGCGCGGGCGCGCGGATGCCGCGCACCTCCTTCGTCTTGCCGGCGATGTAGTCCTTCGCGCCCTCGATACCGTGGAAGAACTCGGCCCCCTGGGAGTGGATGGCGGGTCTCAGCAGGCGCTCGAGCGAGTACTTGACGTCCGCAGCGGTCATGGGCCGGCCGGTCGAGAACACGACGTCGTGGCGGAGGGTGAAGCTCACGTGGCGCCCGTCGGGGCTCAGCGTCCACGACTCGGCCAGCTCGGGCACGATGTTCGTCCCCGCATCGTAGTCGACCAGCGTGTTGAACAGCATCTGCTCGAGGCCCCAGGAGACCGTGTCGTAGCCCTTCGCGGGATCGAGGTAGCGCGGGTCCTCGCCCGAGGCCTCGTGGAGCACCCCGCCCCGCCGCGGGGGCTCGTCCCCGTCCGGCGGCCCCGACGGGGGCGGATCGAGCGGGACGGCACAGGCGGCCGCCAGCACGCCGAGCAGGACGAGCCACGCGGACCGTCTCACGTCCGCCGCTCGCCGATCAGGTCGATCAGTCCGTAGCCGGTCAGGTTGAAGCCGATGACGGCGAGCGCGATCGCCACCCCCGGTACCACCACCAGCCAGGGGGCGACGGCGATGTAGGTCTGCGCGTCGCTCACCATGCGCCCCCAGGACGGCGTCGGCAGCGGGACGCCGAGCCCCAGGTACGAGAGCCCCGCGTCCACCACGATCGCGCCCGACATGCCGAGCGCGGCGAGCACCACGGCGCCCGGAGTCACGCCGGGGAGGAGATGGCGGAGGATGATTCGCCCGTCGGAGGCGCCGAGGGCGCGCGCGGCCTGCACGTAGTCGCGCTCGCGGAGGCTCAGCACCTCGCCCCGCACGGTGCGCGCGAAGGTCGTCCAGCCGATCGCCCCGATCACGAGCGGGATGGTGAGGATCGAGGGTGGGAAGATGGTCGCGAGTACGATCAGGAGGAGGAGCGACGGCATGGTGAGCACGAGGTCGACCAGCCACATGAGGGCCGCATCGATCGCACCGCCGAAGTAGCCCGCCACCAGGCCCACGGTCATCCCGATCGCCAGGCTCACGGCCATCGCCAGCCCGCCCACGAAGAGCGACGTGCGCGCGCCGTACGCGAGCCGCGCCCACACGTCGCGCCCGAGCGTGTCCGTGCCGAGCGGGTGCCCGCCCCCGGGCGCGAGCGGCCCGCGATAGGTCGCGACCACGATCGCGTCGGGGTCGTAGGCCGTGAGCCAGGGCGCGGCGAGCGCGACTAGCCCGAGCGCCCCTACCAGCACGAGGCCGGCTGCGAAGAGCCGCCGGCTCCGGCGGCGCGAGCCGAGCCCGGTGGGTGCGGCCTCAGGCACGCTGCACCCGCGGGTCGATGACGCCGTAGAGCAGGTCGACGACCAGGTTCGCGACCAGCACGAGCACGGCCGAGAAGAGGACCGTGCCGGCCACGAGCGGGATGTCGAGATTGAACACCGCCTGCACGGCGAGCCGGCCGAGGCCGGGCCAGTTGAAGACGGTCTCGGTGAGCACGACGCCACTCATGAGCGCGGCGATGTCGAGGCCGAGGATCGTCACGATCGGGATGAGCGCGTTGCGCAGCGCGTGCACGAAGTAGAGGCGCGCCGGCGGGGCGCCTTTGGCGCGCGCGGTGCGGATGTAGTCGCTCGCCAGCGTGCCGCCCACGTTGGTGTGCACGAAGCGGGTGTAGAAGAAGAACTCGACGATCGCGAGCGTAATTGCCGGAAGGATGAGGTTCAGCGGGTTCGGCCGCCACCAGGCGCCTCCTGATCCGTACCCACCGAGCGGCAGCAGCTTCAGGCGATAGCTGAACTCGTAGATGAGGAGGTTCGCGAGCCAGAAGGTCGGGATCGAGAGGCCGATCAGCGTCCCGAGCAGCACCACGACGTCGATCAGCGAGCCCCGGCGCGCGGCCGTCACGATGCCGAGGACCAGCCCGAGGAAGAAGCCGAGCGCGAGGCTTGTGAGTGCCAGCCACGCAGTGGCCGGCAGGCGCTCGGCGATCACGTCCGCCACCCGCCGCCCGGTCATGTAGGAGCGGCCGAGGTCGCCGCGCGCGAGGCGGGCCAGGTAGCGACCGTACTGCACCATCACCGGGTCATCGAGCCCGAGGTCCTTGCGGATCATGGCCAGCGTCTCGGGGTCGGCCTTCGGGCCGGCGATGGTCACGGCGGGGTCGGCCGGGACGACCCGCACCAGCACGAAGATGATGAGCGTCGTGCCGAGGAGGGTCGTGAGGGCGCGCAGGACGCGCCGCACGACGTAGCCGATCATCCCACGTACCTCGTCGGGTCGGGCACGCCCGCCGCCGCGAAGGCGTGCCGCCGCTCGGCGCACTTGGTGCACCGGCCGCAGTGGCGGAGCCCGCGCGGGCGCGCGCAGGAGAGCGTGAGCGCGAGCGGCAGGTCGCGGCCGCGACGGATCACGGCGGCTTTCTCGAGGTGGCGGAACGGGGCCCGGATCGCGATCGGCGTGCCCAGCGCCCGGCTCGCCAGCCGGCCGAGGTCGGCGAGGAAGGCCGGCGTCGCGTCGGCGAAGGGGTTGTCGGTGAGGAGCGCCAGCGCGAGCGCCGGGAGGCGGTGGCGCGCGCAGTGGACGGCGGCGAGGCTCGCCAGCAGCAGGTTCCGTCCGGGCAGGTAGTTGGAGCTCGTCGCCGCGCGCCGCCCCGGCACGTCGCGGCCCGAGACGCTCCAGTGGGCGGCGCCGTAGAGCGGCGCCACGGGCAGATCGACGCGCGCGAGCGGCGCGACGCGGAGCCCGCGGCGGGCGTGCAGCGCCGCGAGGAAGCGGGCGAGGAGCCGCTGCTCCGCACGCTCCCAGGCGAGGCCGCAGCGCACGTAGAGCGGGTGCACCGCGTGGCGGCGGGCCAGGGTGCCGAGCAGCACGGCGCTGTCGAGCCCGCCGCTCGCAAGCACGCAGATCCGCTCAGGCAATGAGACGTCCGCCGTCGACCAGGTAGACGGCGCCGGTCGTGAAGTCGGCCTCCTCGACGAGGAAGCGCACGCAGCGCGCGACGTCCTCCGGCGTCCCGAGGCGCCGGAGCGGCGTCGCCCGCACGATCGCCTCGCGCTCGGCCGGCGTCAGGTCCTCCGGGGGCATGACCGGCCCGGGCGCGACCGCGTTCACCTGCACGGCGGGCGCGAGCGCCTTGGCGAGCGCCTTGGTCAGACAGATGACGCCCGCCTTGGAGACGCAGTACGGAAGGTAGTCGGCGTACGGGCGCTCGCCCGCCCAGTCGGCCAGGTTGACGATGCGGCCGCGGCCGCGGGCCCGCATCGCCCGGCCCAGGTGCCAGGCGAGGAGGAAGGGCGCCTTCAGGTTCACGTCGAGGCTCGCATCCCAGATGCCTTCGGTCAACTCGTCGAAGGACGCGCGCAGATAGTTGGAGGCGTTGTTCACGAGCACGTCCACGCCGCCCGAGCGCGCCTCGGCCTCGCGGGCGAGGCGCACCACGTCGTCGGCGCGTCCGAGGTCGGCGGGGAGCGCCAGCGCGCGCACGCCGAGCGCCTCGATCTCGCCCACGGTCGCCGCGGCCGCGTCGGCCGAGGCGTGATAGTGCACGATCACGTTGAGGCCGCGCCCCGCGAGCGCGATCGAGCGGCCGATGCGCCTGGCCGCGCCGGTCACCAGCCCCCACCGGCCCCGCAGCTCCATGGCCCGCGAGGATAGCGAAACGGGCGCGAGGACGCCACGCGCAGGGCCGAGCCTCGGGGCCTGCGATGAAGCCGCGTGGCGGAAGGGAGATTGATTGGTTGCTTGCCGGGAGGCGGGCCACGGCCGTGAGGGGATTGCGGCCCATCGCCGCGGACGGCACCTTTCGAATGATGCACTCAGCCCCGGCGCGCGCGCTGGCCACTCCCACGTCAAGAAAAGGATGCGCCAGATCGCAGACCCTCTGGGTCTCACCGAGCGCGAAGCCGGTAAATTGCAGCACGTGGTCGGCGCAGTCCAGCGCGAGCTGCGCCTCGAGATCGTTGGCTGGCCGGACCCCGGCCCACCGGGCGCGTGCGCCTGATCCCGGGTCGAGCACGGGTGCGATCACGCCTGCAGCGCGCACCTGATCCCCTCACGAATCGGACTCGCTACCTTACGTCCCCGCCGGTGCCCCCCTGAAATGGGGATTGAGACCCCACATGCTTGCGCACTATCAAGGGCATGCGGCTTTTGATCCCCCGGACTGGTTCCCCTCTCGGTTTCGATTGCCTCCGCGGCAGCGCCTCCCGGCGCGGGTACCGATGTCGAAGCAGGACGCCGACAACTGGGCGCAGGTCTGCGCCCGTACGCTCACCGCGAGGTCAGTCCCGCCCGAGCCTCACGATGCCTTCGGCCGGGTGGTGCGCGCGAAGTTCCCGTGCATCGTGATCGTTGCCACACTCACCCTTGCGGCGAGCCGCGTCGACGCCCACCACTGGGACTGGGCCTACGCGAACCAGGGTCACGCCATGCCGGTCGAGAGCTGGGAGCTCTCGTCGGCCGAGTGCCAGGCGTGCGTCGCGCAGACGTCGGGCGCGGCGCCCGACTCGGCGGCCTTCCAGCAGTGCATCAATGGCCAGATCGCCGCCGCCGTGGGCGATCCCACGAAGACCTGGTGCAAGCCGCAGCCGCTGATCTCGCGGCCCCCGAACCCGGACCCGGCAGCCTGCCTGCCCGGGGATGAAATCACCAGCGAGGCGGACTTCCAGGGGGCGACCGGTCAGTGCCTTCCGAACTTCACGGACAAGATGGCCGCGATCAGCGACCCCGCGGGGCGGTACTCCAAGGCGAGCTGCTGCCTGCGGTACGAGATCGGCCCGCATCAGGTGGCGCTCGGCAGGCAGCCCTGGCGCGGCTACCAGCTCACCTTCGGCCCGTACCTGATGAGGCAGGGCGTCAACGACGAGTTCTCGATCGGGTACGCGATGCTGCCGAACGACGCGAACCTCGATGCCGACACGAGCGCGGCGGGCTCACCGCAGACCTACGAATACATGATCGGCTTCGAGTTCTGGCAATTCAAAGGAAGCCACCACTTCATCATGGACGACCTGCTCGGGCCGTACAACGATCCCGCCCGCCCGCGCGGCAGCTGCAGCGCGGCCGACGTCTGCGACCCGGCGGACAGCCCCGATGTCTGCGCGCAGAAGACGGCCGACTGCCAGGCCTTCCAGAGTCTTCCGAGCACGTGCCCCGCGAGCGGCGCGAACGTCGATCCGAGCCAGAACGATGCGAACAGCGCCGCATGTCATTCGACCATGCAAGACTTTCCCCTCGCCGGGACGCCGGGCCCGAGCTACTTCCCCGTTCCTTATCCCGACGGCGTCGGGATCAAGATCGCCCGCGACCACATTTTCCGCATGACGCACCACCTCCAGCACTGGTTCGATCCTCAGCACGCGCAGGTGTGGATCAACGTCTATACCTTGCCGGCGAAACGGCGGGACCACCGCGGGGGATGTGACGCACGGCTCGTCGAGAGCGTGGCCAAGGAAGCCCACGTCTTCTTCGACGGCTCGGCATCGGCCTTCCTCATACCACCTCACACCATCGGCCAGGCCCAGGGGCTCTGGGTCACGCCGCGAAACATCGAGCTCTATGGGCTCACGTTCCACAGTCACAAGCGCA
>Ga0209266_1002869_pt1 | contig 10730 bp, 10 predicted proteins | sample GraSoiAngelo_132_FD_185889 | JGI IMG/M metagenome (GOLD analysis project Ga0209266, IMG submission 185889) | Grasslands soil microbial communities from the Angelo Coastal Reserve, California, USA - 14_0929_02_40cm (SPAdes) (version 2) | ecosystem: Environmental > Terrestrial > Soil > Grasslands ...
GCGCGCCGGCTCGATTCCGCGTACGCGGGCGATCTCACGGGGGCGGCGCTCGAGCGCGCGCGCGCCACGCTGTTCGGGTGGGCGCGGGCCCAGCTGACGGGCGTGGTGGGCCAGTCGCTCGAGACGTACGACTGGCGCTGGTTCGCTCAGGCCTCGCTCAACAACGCGGTCGTCATCGCGCAACGGCTCTACCGGATGAACCTCAACTTGTTCGACGAGGTCTACGTGCAGAACGGCGCCGACATTGCGGAGACCATCCGGGCGATCGAGGTGCGTCTGTTCACGCAGCCGGATGAGGATCCGTATCGCGCGCTGTATTCGCGGCCGGGTATGCCGCCATGAGAGACGGCGGTCGGATGAGGCGGCGGTCGGGAACGACGGCGGTGAGTTCAAGCGGCGGACGAGTAGTGCGGCGGTCAGGCGGTCGGGTGGTACGCTACGCACGAATCCGATACCGTTCACGCTCGGCGCCCGACACAATGTCCCGCTTATGCAGCCGTACGAACGATTTCGGGCGTGGCATGCTTGCGACGCTCTCGTAGTCGCGGTCTATCGGGCCACCGAGCGCTTTCCTCGCACCGAGCTTTATGGACTGACGTCGCAGGCGCGGCGGGCCGCGTTCAGCGCGGCGGCCAACATCGCGGAAGGATCCGCAAAGCATGGCCGCCGTGAGTTCCGGCGCTACTTAGACATCGCGATCGGCTCGCTGTCCGAACTGTCCTACACTCTGCAGCTGTGCCGGAAGCTCGAGTTGCTATCGGAGGAGCAGTGGGTGGAGCTCAATCCGCTACGGATTCACGCCAGCCGGCTGACGTGGCGTCTCTACGATGCCGTCAAGGGTGGACGCGCGTCCGTTGACGATTCGCTCGCATGACCGCCGCCGTTTTCGACCGCCGTCTCCTCCGTCCGCCGCCTTACCCGACCGCCTAATTGCCCCGAAGCCTCTCCGCCTCCGCGACCCGTTGTAATGCGATCGCGTACGCCGCTGTCCGGAATGTCACGCCTCGCTGCTTGGCGAGATCGCGCACCGCGACGTAGCCCTTGGTGATCGTCGCCTTCAGCTCGCGGTTCACCTGTTCGTGGGTCCAGCGGTACTGCTGGAGGTTCTGGGCCCACTCATAGTAGCTCACCGTCACGCCGCCCGCGTTCGCCAGAAAGTCCGGGATCACGGGGATCCCGCGCTCTTCCAGGATCAGGTCGGCGGTGGGCGTCGTCGGCTCGTTGGCGCCCTCCACCACGACCTTGCAGGCGAGCGTGCGTGCGTTGTGCTCCTTGGTGATCACGCCGCCCAGCGCGGCGGGGACGAGCCAGTCGCAGGGGAGCGTCCACAGCTGCTCGTTCGTGATAGCGGTGCCGCCCTTCCATTCGGATACGCGGCCGCGGCCGGCGGTGTGGGCGAGCAGGGCGGGGACGTCGAGCCCCTTCTCGTTCACGACGCCGCCGTCCACGTCGGAGACGGCGATTACCTTGGCGCCCGCCTCGGCGGCGACCAGCCGCGCCAGGTGGCCGCCCACGTTCCCGAAGCCCTGGATCACCACCCGGCTGCCCTGGAGCGGCAGCCCGAAGTCCCGTGCGTATTCCATCATCACGTACATCACACCACGTCCCGTCGCTTCCTCCCGGCCCAGCGACCCACCCAGCGAGACCGGCTTGCCGGTGACCGCGGCGGGCGTGTAGCCGTGCCGGCTCGAGTACTCGTCCAGGATCCACGCCATCACCTGCGCGTTGGTATTGACGTCCGGCGCGGGGACGTCGCGGTACGGTCCCAGCATGATGGAGATGCGCTGCGTGAAGCGACGGGTGAGGCGCTCGAGCTCGAGCTTCGAGAGCCGCTTGGGATCCACGGTCACGCCACCCTTCGCCCCGCCGAACGGGATGTCCATCAGGGCGGTCTTCCACGTCATGATCGTCGCGAGGCCCAGCACCTCGTCGTGGTCGGCGTCGGGGTGGTAGCGGATGCCGCCCTTGCACGGCCCCCGCGCGCCGTTGTGCTGGATGCGGTAGCCGGTGAACACCTCGATGTGCCCGTCGTCCATCCGCACCGGCACTTCGACCTGGACCTCCCGGAATGGAGAGCCCAGGATGCGACGCATGTACGGCTCGAGGTCGATCAGGTTGGCGGCGCGGTCGAACTGGCTGTCGGCGATGGACTTTCCCGACATCGTCGCGCGCGGCGCACGGGCGGTGGCGGTCATGGGGCGGGTCGCATCCGCCGGCCGGCGTAGCGCACCGCCGGATGCTGCGACTCTGCGAGCGCGTGGGCCGTGTTGGGCATGCGGCTGCGCCGCACGTCCCCGTCAGCCAGCACGCCGATCACGTCGGCGCCGACCGCAGCCGAGGGGTCCGCAGCGTGCTCGAGCACGAAGACGAGACCTGCAGCGTGCTCCGCCACCGCACGAGTGAGGACGGGCCAGGCGGCATCCGCTGGCAGCGGGCGCGGCGCCACGACGACCGGGCAGGTCGCCGGATCGAGCGCCGTCCATTCCACACGCGGGGCGCGCAATCCTTCGGCGAGCGTGCTCCAGATCGGAAGCGCGGGACCCGCGACTACCACCTGCCCGAAGCGCCACCCCGAGTCGTGGGAGACCTCGAGGAAGGCCTGCACCAGGGCATCGTCACTGGGCGGGACCGGACCCGCGTCGGGCGCCAGCACGACGGTCCCCGTTTCGGCGAACCAGCGCTCGGCGGCGCTCAGGTCGTCGGGCCGGCGCGGCGCGTAGAAGGCGAAGCGCCGCGTCGCGAGGATCTCGTGCTCAGCCACTTCGCGCTGCTCGCGGTGCTCCGCCGCCTGCGCCGCGCCCTCGAACGCCACCTCCGCCGCCTGGTAGCGGCCGCCCTCGCGGAGAATTCGGCCCCGCAGCCGCAGGGTCTCCGTGTGCGGCTCCAGTCCGAACGCGCGGTCGAGCGCCAGCAGCGCGCGACTGGGGTCGCCGATGCGATACGCGGCGTACCCGAGCTCGTGCCAGGCGAGGGCAAGGTCGGGATCGCGCTCCAGCGCCTGCTCCAGCGCGGCGAACGCTTCGCGATAGCGTCCCAGCTCGATCAGCGCGGCGCCCTGGAGGGTGAAGGGGAAGGCGGTGAGCCCGAAGTGGCCGAGCGCGCCCTCGGCGAGGCGCAGCGCGTCCTCGGCGCGGTGATGAAGCCGCAGCAGCTCGAAGCATTCTGCCCAGCCCGCCTTGAGATCGGGATGCGTGGCGAGCACGCCGCGGTACGCTTGCTCCGCGTCGGCGATCCGCCCCTCGCGCGCGAGCCAGCGGGCGCGGGCGATGGCGCGCTCGCTCGGCGCGTCCGGAAACAAGTCGTACGACGCCGTCGTCCGCATCGCGCGAATATATCCGCGCCGTGGTTGCTGGCTAGGCGCGTCCGCGGGGTCTAGATTCTCGCGCCATGGACGCCGACACGATGCTGCGCGAGCTCGTCGAATTTCTGCGGATTCCTTCGGTGTCGACCCTGCCGGCGCACGACGCCGACTGCCGCCGGGCGGCGGAATGGGTCGCGGCCGAGCTGCGACGGCTCGGGTGCCGTGAGGTGGCGTTCCTCGCGAGCGACGTGCACCCGGTCGTGTGGGGCGTGGGCCCCGACGTCCCTGGTGCGCCGACGCTTCTCATCTATGGCCACTACGACGTGCAGCCGCCGGATCCGCTCGGCGAGTGGGTCACGCCGCCGTTTGAGCCCACCGTCCGCGACGGTAAGCTGTTCGCCCGCGGCTCGGCCGACGACAAGGGCCAGGTGTTCTGCCTCCTCAGGGCGATTGCGGCCGCGGGGCGCCCTCCCGTCAACCTCCGGTTTCTGATCGAGGGAGAAGAGGAATACGGCAGCCGCGTGCTGTTCGACCTGTTGCGCCGTGAGCCGGAGCGCACGCGCGCCGACGCGGTGCTCATCGCCGACATGGCCTACGTCGCGCCGCGCTGGCCCGCCGTGTACACGGCGCTGCGCGGACTGTGCTACGCGGAGATCAGCGTGCGTACGGCCCAGTCCGACCTGCATTCGGGGGAGTTCGGAGGCGCGGCGCCGAACGCCCACGAGGAGCTGGTAAGGCTGCTCGGCCGGCTGAAGAGGCCCGACGGCAAGATCAACATCCCCGGGCTCTACGCCGCGGTGAAGCGACCGTCCCGGGCGGAGCTCGCGGCATGGAGGAAGCTGCCGTTTCGCGAGGCGGACTTCCTCAAACAGCGGGTGCGGGCGAAGCGGCTCACCGGCCTCAAGGGGCACTCGGTGCTCGAGCGCCTGTGGGCGCTTCCCACCTTCGAGATTCACGGCATCATGGGTGGGTTCACAAGCGACGGAGCGAAGACCGTCATCCCGGCCGCGGCGACGGCTAAGGTGAGCCTCCGTCTCGTGCCGAACCAGAAGCTCAAGACGGTGGAGCGCCAGCTAGCGGCGGCGGTCAAGCGGCTCGCGCCCAAGTACGTGAGCGCGAGCGTCAAGTTCATGCACGGCGCCGACCCCGCGCAGGTGCGCATCACGCATCCCGCGTTCCGGCTGCTCGATCAGGCGTTTCGCGAGGTGGTGGGGCGGGGGACGGTGCCGGTGCGCGCCGGCGGCTCGATCCCTGTCGTGCCGGCGCTGGGCCGCAGCGGGGCGCCGGTGATTCTCACGGGGATCGGGCTCCCCGACGACCGGCTGCACGCACCGAACGAGAAGCTCGACCTGAAGCAGTTGTGGGACGGGATCAACGTGTTCCGGCGGTTTTACGAGCTGCTGGGGCGCGGCAACGCTGACGCCCGTTCTTAACATCCTGAAGCACTAAGAGTTAGCGACGTGCTCTCAGTCGGTGCCCGCACGGCGGCGGCTCAGCGGCAAGGACGCAGCGAAGCGGCGTTGAGGGGCAACGTCGACGTGTGGCGAGGATGTAACACTTCTCTTCTCAACGCCTCTGCTCAACGACTTTTCTAAACGCATTTCTGGATACGGTTTCGTACCGGGTCTAGCGACTTCCCTTGCCGGGCGTCATGTTTTGCGCAGCAGGCCGATGGCCTGAACCGCCCCTGGGTGGTCTCTTCCTCGCTCTGACGCCTTCGTTCGACGCCACGCCGATCGAGCGACCACCGGTCGTCCCTCTTAGGAGGTTGTTATGAAGCCTGTGGCGCGCTTGTCTCCATTGTTATTCAGCTGTATTGCGGCTCTGTTCGTCAGCTGCGTTCCCGATCAAGCATCAGGCCCGCGCCTTGCGCCCTCGTTCGATAGGAGCACGGCCCCGGGCCTCGATCAGGCGTGTCGCGATAAGCCGGGGAACCACTTGGCGCGCCGGCCCAACGCTCCCGTCGAGCTGCTCTGTGCGATGACCCTTCCGCCAGGGAGTGGGCCGATTGTGAACGGCACCAAACTCTGGGCCGAGGGCGGGAACCTTTACGTCACTGAGCTCGGCAACGCCGGGTTGTACATCTGGGACGCCGTGTCTCACGACTTTGTGGGCTTCGTGGGCGGGATGGTTGGGAACGTCGGGGCGGGTGGCGGTACGGCGACGACCAACGGCCAGGGACCGAGCAGCATCGTGCTCAGCGGAGACGGGCACGCCTGGGTGTCGGACGGCAATAGCACAGTACGTGTGGTGGACCTCGCGACGAGGCAGGTGATTGCTTCGGTCAACACGTCGATCGCGGCCTGCGATGGCGGGACCGCGACCACGCACTACTGTGGTCGCACCAACGAAATCACGTTCGATCCCGAACATCGGCTCGTGTTCGTCCAGAATCCTTCCCCGCTCGCCGTCGCGGCCCCCCACGGCGCTATTGACACCTATGCCACGTTCATTTCGGCAGATCCTCCGTACGCGAAGGTAGGTACGATCGCGTTTGCCGACCGTCGAGGGCAGGAGGCGCCGGTCTGGGACCCCGACCAGCACCGCATCCTGACAGCCGTGTCGGGGAGGCTGGCGGGCACCACGGTATTCCCACAGTATGTCGCCGTCATCGATCCTACGGTTCGGCCCTTCACGGTCGAAAAGCATTACGACATCGATTGCTTTGCGCTCGGGCTCGCTGCCACTCCAGGAGCGGTATTTGGTATTAACGATCCCGCGCTCGGGCCCGACGGAAAGATGGTGATCCCGGGATGCGGTAGGGCGCTCATCACGGACGTGCGGACGGGCGCGATCACCATCTTGCCAGTCGGGGGCGGCAATGAGACTTGGTATAATCCCGGCGACGGCAACTTCTACGTGACGGGAGCGAACTTCAGTATTACTCCCGCCGGCCCCAACTCACTCGGCGTGATCGACGCACGCAGCAGCACGATACGGCAGTATGTGACTGCCCTCAACGCTACGAATCCCACGGCCGCGGCGGAGAACAATCACATCTTTGCCGTCGTTCCCGCGAATGCGACAACGGCGACCGCCTGCACGCAGTTCGGCGCCGCGGTCCAGACGTCGGGCTGCATTCTGGTCTTCGCGCATGTGCCGGGGAGTGATTAAAGACTAAGGCGTCGAGGAAAACCGTCGAGGAGCACCGTACGTCTCTTCTCGACGGTTTTTCTTGACGTCTTTCCTAGACGTCTTTCCTAGACGTCTTTCTTACTGCGGTTTCGTAGTTTGTTTATCTCGTGTTGCGTCAGCCCCCGTCCGCCGTACCGCTCTTCCAGCCACGGGTCGCCGCGCATGTGGTAGCCGTTCTGCTCCCAGAAGCCCGGCATGTCCCCCTCCAACAACTCGAACCCCCGCACCCACTTGGCGCTCTTCCAGAGATAGAGGTGCGGCACGAGCAGGCGAGCGGGCCAGCCGTGCTCTGGCATCAGCGACTCGCCGTTCCACTTGAGCGCGATGAGGTTGTCGGGCCGGTCGAGGTCCGCAAGCGGCAGATTGGTCGTGAACCCCTGCTCGGCGAGCACGAGACAGTAGGCGGCCTGCGGCTGCACCCCCGCCCGCTCGAGCAGCTGCTGCACCGGTACACCCTCGAATGTGTTGTCGAGCCGGCTCCAGCGCGTGACGCAATGCATGTCGCATTGCACCGTCCGGCGCGGCAGCGCGAGTAGCTCGTCGTAGGTGAGGGTGAACGGTCGGGCGACGAGCCCGGAGACCTCGAAGGTCCAGGTCGCCGTGTCCACGCGCGGCACGTCGCCGTAGTGGAGGACGGGCCACTTGGCGGTGACGACCTGACCCGGAGGGACGCGCTCCCGCGTTGCGCCGGACTTTTCCCGCAGCTCGTCGAGGAACTTCGTCACCGGGGACTGGCGAGCTCACCTGCTGTAGCTGTCACGCCGAACACCTGCTCGAAGCCCGCAATCACGGCAGCCGTGGCCTGCTCCCACACCGCCCCTTCCCCCTTCCCCCGTCCCCCTTCCCGTTCAACCGATGTCATCTCCACGCCCGGAATCCCGCACGCGATAATCCGGTCGAATTGCGCGAGGTCGGTGCTCACGTTGAGGGCGAAGCCGTGCCAGGTGACCCATTGCTTCACGTGCACGCCGATGCTCGCGATCTTGCGTCCGCGCACCCAGACGCCTGTGTAGCCCGCCCGCGGCTGCGCGGGAATTCCCAGCCGCGCGAGTGCCTCGATCAGCGTCTGCTCGAGCGCGCGCAGATACCAGTGCAGGTCCGGGCGGTACCGCCGGAGGTCGAGGATCGGATAGCCGACGAGCTGGCCGGGACCGTGGTAGGTCACGTCGCCGCCGCGCTCGACCTCCACCACCTCGATCCCCGCGGTGTCGAGGAGATGGCGCGGCTGCGCCGTGCGGCCCACGGTGACCACGGCTGGGTGCTCGAGGAGCAGCAACACGTCGTGGTCGAGCTGCGCACCGATGCGGGCCTGCGCGACGCTGCGCTGCCACTCGAGCGCCTCCCGGTACGGGACCCGCCCCGCATCCAGCACCTCGAGCACGCGCTCGCTCATCGGGTCCCCGTCCCCGTCCCCGTCCCCCGGCCCGCGTCCCCCGTCCCCGGTTCTGGGATGGCATCTTCGCGGCTCCCTCTCGTGGCCCAGGCGCTCCCGGCGCCGCCGAGCACGAACGCGGCCACGCCCCACACCACGAGGGTCACGATGCCCAGGAACCGATCCACCGGCCAGGCGATGAAGCCGACCAGCAGGGCGCCGACCGCCGACATCACCGCGATCACGCCGCGCTGCCACACGTTGTCGATCGCCCGGCTGCGCCGCCAGCCGAACGTCGCGGCCACGGCGAGGCCGGCGATCGTGCCGGCGAGCACGGGATCGGCGGCGCTCTCCTGGTAGTTCACGGCGGTCACGTGGCGCTCGAGCACCCGGACCATGACGAGCGCCGCGACGACCGTGCCGCCGCCGAGGCCAGCGCCGCAGGCGAGCGCGCCCAGTCCCACGGCGAGCGGGTCTCTCACAGGTGGATCACGCGGCCGAGGGAATCGAGCGCCGCCTCGCCCACCGCTTCGGCCATCGTTGGATGCGCGTGGATCGCGAGCTCCACTTCTTCGACGGTATATTCGTTCTCGCGCGCGACCGCGAGCTCGTGGATCAGCTCCGACGCGGGGGTTCCCACGATGTGTGCGCCCAGAATCTCGCCGTACCTCTTGTCGCGGATGATCTTCACGAAGCCCTCGGTCTCACCCGTTCCCCGGGCGCGCCCGTTCGCCGCGAAGGGGAATTTTCCCACGACGTAGTCGAGCTTGCGCTCCTTGCACTGCGCCTCGGTGAGTCCGATGCTCGCGACCTCGGGGTGGCAGTACGTCACGCTCGGGACGTTGTCGTACTTGATCGGGTGTGGCTTCAGACCCGCGAGCTGCTCCGCGACGACCACGCCCTCGCGGAACCCCTTGTGAGCCAGCATCGGCGGGCCCGCCACATCGCCGATCGCGTAGTAGCCGGGCGCGGTGGTTTGAAGGTTGCGGTCCACCTTGACGAAGCCCCGCTCGGTGAGCTCGATGCCGGTTTCCTTGAGCCCCACGTTCTCGGTGTTCACGGCGCGGCCTGCCGCCATCAGCACGACCGCCGCTTCGACCTTGCGGGTCGCTCCGCCTGCCTCGACTTCGAGCGTGACCCTGTCCTTCGCCACGGCAGCTTTCTTCACGTTCGCCCCCGCCAGGACCTCGATCTTGCGCTGCTTGTAGCTCTTCGCCAGGGCGTCGGACGCGTCGGCGTCCTCGAGCGGCAGGATGCGCGGCAGCACTTCGATCAGGGTGACCTGGGTGCCGAAGGCGTTGAAGATGTCGGCGAACTCCATGCCCACGGCGCCGGCGCCGACGATCGCCATCGACGGGGGAGCCTGCTCGAGGAACAGTGCCTCGTCCGAGGAGATCACGGTCGTCTTGTTGATCTCGAGGCCGATCTGGGGGAGGCCTTTCACGCGCGATCCCGTCGCGACGATCACCGCCTTCTTCGCCTCGTACGTGTCGTTGCCCACCTTGACCTTGCGACCCGCCTGCAAGGTGCCGCTGCCCTTCACGACGGTGACCTTGTTCTTCTTCATCAGGAACTCGACGCCCTTCGAGTTCTGGTCGCTCACCCGGCGCGAGCGGCTCATCGCGACGCCGTAGTTGGTCTTGACGCCACCGACCTCGACGCCGAACTCGGCGGCGTCGCGCAGCGCGTTGGCGAGATAGGCGGAGTGGAGCAGCGCCTTGGTCGGGATGCACCCGATGTTCACGCACACGCCACCGAGCTTCTCGCGCTCGACCAGCGCGGTCGCCATGCCGAGTTGGGCCGCGCGGATGGCGGCGACGTAGCCGGCCGGGCCGCCCCCCAAGATGAGCACGTCAAACTGATTTGCCACCGATCCCCCTCCCCTAACGCGGAACGACGAACGCGGAACGCGGAACCGGTGACTGATGTTCCGCGTTCCCCGTTCCACGTTCCGCGTTCATAACAGCATGGCCAGCGGATTCTCCAGCATCCCCTTGAGCGTGCGCAGAAACACCGCGCCCGTTGCGCCATCGATCACGCGGTGATCGCAGCTCATCGTGATGCGCATGCGGCGCCGCGTGGTCACCTGGCCGTCCACCACTACCGGCTTCGCGACGACCGCGCCCACGGCGAGGATCCCCGCCTCGGGCGGATTGATCACCGCTGTGAACTGATCGATCTCGAACATCCCGAGATTCGATACCGAGAAGGTCGAGCCCGTGTACTCAGCGGGCTGGAGCTTGCGCGCCCGCGCCCGCTCGGCAAGCTCGCGCGCCTCGCGGCCGATCTCGGACAGAGACTTGAGGTCGGCGTTGCGGATCACCGGCGTGATCAGGCCGTCGTCCACCGCGACCGCCATGCCCAGGTGCACCTCGTTCCAGTAACGGATGTGGTCTTCCGCGAACCAGGCGTTACAGGCCCGGTGTTGCTTCAGCGCGAGCGCCGTCGCCTTGAGAATAACGTCGTTGAAGCTGATCTTGCCCTCCGTGCCGAGGGCTTGGTTGAGCGCGGCGCGCGCCTCGGCGGCTCGCTCCATGTCCACCTCGGTCGTGAGGAAGTAGTGCGGGATCGGCCCGAGCGAGGTGGCCAGTCGCTTCGCGATCGTCTTGCGGATCTGCGTTAGGGGCGCGTCTTCGTAGGGCGCCCCGGTGCGCGACACGGGGATGGGGGACGGGGGACGGGGGACGGGTGCAACGGGTGTGGGAGCAGCCGATGCTGGCAGCGGGGCCGCAGCGGCCACTTCCAGATCCTTCCTGACCACGCGGCCGCCTGGTCCCGAACCCGTCACCTGCTTTAGATCGAGACCCGTCTCCCTCGAAGGAAATCGCGCGGGCCAACGCTGATGTAAAGATGATCCGCGCCCCCTTGACACCACTGATCGTACGCTCGCTCGAGTCGGAGGAGCAGGCTCGTCAGAAGCGG
>Ga0209266_1002872_pt1 | contig 10728 bp, 9 predicted proteins | sample GraSoiAngelo_132_FD_185889 | JGI IMG/M metagenome (GOLD analysis project Ga0209266, IMG submission 185889) | Grasslands soil microbial communities from the Angelo Coastal Reserve, California, USA - 14_0929_02_40cm (SPAdes) (version 2) | ecosystem: Environmental > Terrestrial > Soil > Grasslands ...
GATCCGCTGGCAAAAGTGGTGCACGACGCGTTCAAGACAATGGAACGCGAATTGCGGCGAGTGGTGGACAAGCAACGGCGCAATGTGAAAACGCACGCCGATTCACGCTCTCCCAAATAGGTTTGCTGAACCGCTGGCGGCATGGGGAATGAACGCTGGCTTCCATGCCCACATGTTGCCGGCGTTCCGAACCGCCGTCCCTTCTCATTAACACCGGCCTTCAGGCCGGTGCGGATGCAGCACTATCACGGCTCATCTCCATCGCTAGCGGAGAAGCACCGGCCTGAAGGCCGGTGTTAATAAGAGTGCGACGGCGAACAACCTGAGCAAGAGAGTCGCGAACTTTTTCACGAGTAAGGATATCGTTCACTCACTCTTCCTTCTCCATTTGGCAATGATTTCATCAACCATCTGTTTTGGATCGCGATCGCGCAGCATTGGATCATTCTGATAATACTCAGCCCAATAAAGAATGTCGCGGTAATCAGTCTGCGCCGCTTTCAGGTACTCCCCGATTTTCTCAAGCTTGCCTCTGCTCAGCTCGAGAATGTCCCATCTTACCCGATCGCTCTCCGCTCCTGAGTAGCTGGCAAGTAGCTCAAGAACACGATTCTGGTCCGGTCCTTGGAACTCCCGGCCAATACGTTCAATTATGCGTTGCTCCATTGAGTTGCAGGATCGACCGATCCTTCTAGACTTTTCGCAGCACCGTGACAGACTGACCAAGATTACCCAAGGATTTCATGGAGGTCCCATTTTCCCACCGAATCTCTTCGGGAATCGAGATATGACCTTTGTCGCCGTCGACAAAGGAGTCGACGGCAGGGCCGCTATGACCTGCCACGCCGCGATGGCGTCGCGATCGAGAAACTGAATCAAAGGTCCACCCGCCTTCGCTTTGACTGATGCGACGAAGGTTTCCCAATGGCACGGGATCCGAAACTCCAGGAATGAGATGACTACGTGCCCGCCTACCTTTAAGCATCGTGACGCCTCTTGAAGGTATTTGAAACTTTCTTCATGCGTCGTGTGTGTCAGAACGGAGAAAAATGTGACAAAGTCAGCCACGTTATCGGTGCACGGAATTTGCACATCGTCGACGACACTGAATTTCCAGTCATCGCGCATGGTCAAAGCTTGGGCCGATTCAATTAGCCGGGGAACGACATCTGTCCCGATGTAGCGGATGCCTTTATCCGGGGCTAGTTGCTGCGCCAGTCGACCGCTGCCGCAGCCGATATCGACAACGAGAGGGCCAGTGGTTAATCCCAAAGAGCGCAACAGATAATATTCCAGTTTGCCGACAGCTTCGGACTCGCCTCCGACCGCAGGCCGCAATGCCTCGTTTCCTGAGCCTAAGCGTTGCTCCAGTCTCCTGACATGATCGATATAGGCGTGGTTACCCTGAGACATAAGAGCGATGGAGCGAGAACAACATCAGCTAGGACCTTCGAGCCCGCTAGTCCGCCGCCCATCGGGCCAGAAGCGCTCATCGCGACTTGCCGCAGCCGGTTCGAACAGGTAGTAAGTAAATTCTTCGAATCATCGTGCCGCTGATTGAATTTCCGCCAACCGGCGTGACCGACGTTTTGCCGTCGCCCTATCTGCGGCGACTAATTCGAAGCGGTCGCGTCGTCGGCAGCTTTGTCACGGTTCAGGCGATCGTGCAGATGATCGGGTTCCTGAGCGGAATCCTGCTCATTCGAATGCTGGAGCAACGCGAGTACGCCTTCTTTACCATCGCCAACACAATGCAAGGCACCCTCAATTTGCTCGCCGATATCGGGGTTAGTGTTGGGCTCGTTTCCATTGGCGGCCGGGTTTGGCAGGACCGTTCCCGCTTCAGCCAGTTAATCAGCACCGCACTATATCTTCGGCGGCGTCTCGCCCTTCTGGCGATGATTGCTGTCACGCCACTGCTCTATTTCATGCTCGCAAAAAATGGAGCGTCCCTCAACTACACTGCTTTGCTAATCATTTTCGTTCTGATCGGTCTCGCCATTCAACTCGATGTCGGTGTCCTGGGAGTAATTCCGCGACTTCGTTCCGATGTTCGAGTCATTCAGCGCATCGATCTCATTGGCGCCATCCTACGACTAACGATTCTTGTGCTTCTAGCCTTCATTTTTCTCAATGCTGGCATCGCCGTCACCCTGTCGACGGGGGTGATTTTTCTGCAATATCTCTTGCTCCGCCGTTACAGCGCGACGGTGATCGATTTTGGCGCGCCGCAAAACGCCGAGGATCGGAAAACCATGCTCGGTCTCATTCGCAGTCAGGCTGCCAACGCTGTCTTCTATTGTTTCCAGGGACAAATCACCATTTTCCTCGTCAGCTTTTTCGCGCGTCAAAGTAGTTCGGTCGCGGAAGTCGGCGCGCTCGGCCGGCTCGCCATGATCTTTGTCGTGCTGGCAAATTTGCTGGCTAATATTTTCGTTCCCGCGTTCGCCCGCTGTCAGGAGCGGCGACAATTGCGTTCGCTCTATCTCGAGATCGCTGGTGGGGTCACCTTGTTCTGCCTTGTGGTACTCGCGGCCGCCGCAATTTTCCCAGATCAATTCCTTTTCGTACTCGGGAACAAATACGCCCACCTGCGTCGCGAGCTTTTATTGATGGTCGCCTCGGCCGTGCTGGCCGCGCTTACCGGAACATTTTGGTCGCTCAATGCTGCCAAAGCCTGGATCGCCGGATCGTGGCTTTACATTCCGCTGACCCTGCTCACCCAAATCGCGTTGATTCCGTTCACTGATTTTTCCAATGTGAGCAGCGTTCTCGTCTTCAACCTGCTTTCCAGCGTACCAAATCTGCTTCTCAATCTCGCCCTTTCTTTTCGCGGTTTCCGTTCGTTGGAAACGGCAGCGGCCTGAACGATGTGGAACTTTGGTTATCACCTGGCCCGATTTCGCGGCAGCGTGGCCCGAGAAGCTTATCGCCTGCTTCTGCCAATGATCGTGCGCCGTCGCATCGCTCCGCCGAGGATGCTCGACATCGATGTCTTTGCTTACTCGAACGAAGCGATGTTGCCCGAACAAATCGCCTCTCTCCGCTCATTTTTGAAATACGTGGGGCGACCCAACAATTTCACGATTGTTTCCGACGGCACCCACTGCCGGCGCGCAGTTTCGCTTTTGCAGCAAATCGATTCCTGCATTCGTCTCGCCGACGCGCGGGATTTTTTGCTGCACCCGTTATCTTCAGGCGACTACTTCGCCAACCATCCAACCGGCAAACAGCTTGCCCTGATTATGAGTCTTCCCCTCGAACGGCCCGCTCTGTATATCGACGCCGACGTTTTGTTTTTTCCCGGCGCGGTTGTGCTGGCCGATCTCTTACGCAATCACGACGCGCCTGCTCTTTATCTGGGCGATTGTCAGGTCGCGGGCGACGAGCGCTTGTTCCGCGATCCAGCCGAAACCGTCGATCCCGTAAACACCGGCGTCCTTTTCTTTTTCCAGAAACTCGATTGGTCTTTGGCCATGGAACGTTTTGAGCAACTAGACGGCTTGCCGAATTTCTTCACCAATCAAACGCTGACGCACCTCACGATGCATGCCAATGGTGCCCGTGCGCTCGATCCGGTGAAGTTTGTCCTACAACTCGATGATCAGTTTCAGTTGGCCGACCGCCACGCCAACAACAGCATCGTCCTGCGCCATTACGTCAATCCGGTGCGCCACAAATTCTGGGAACAGATTTTTTCTTGAGTGCGAAAAGTCTTCCGTTGCCGAACTCATGCGTATTTTGACGGTGCTTGATCTTCCATCGGACCCGCGGCTTGGCGCCGCGCGCATCTTCATGGAATTGTCGCGAGCCTGGGAGACTGCCGGACACAAGGTCTCGCATTATTGTTTGGGCGACGCGTTCACCGCGCCAACTTCGTCGCCTCCCTTGTCGGCCTGGCGACGGTTGCGTTTTCCCGGAAGGGGAGCGGCCTTTGTCAGGAAGAATGCCGCTCGATTCGATGTCATTGATTGTCTTGTCGGAGCATTGCCAGTTACGAAACACCGTTTGAATTTCACCGGCCTACTCGTCGCGCGATCGATTGGCTCTCATCGCCTCTATCGCAATTTTGAAGAGATGGCGCGCGAGCGTTGGCCGGACCAGCCGCGAGGGAAACTATCGGGCCGGATCTTCTACACCTTTTTTCAGCAACAGTTGTTTCGAAACTCAGAAAAAGCGCTGCAATACTGCGATCTCGTCAATTTGCCTAACGAATATGAGCTGAAATGTCTAAGCTCGAAAAAGCCGGCAATCATTCAACCGTATGGCCTGACTCAGGAGTGGCGCCGAAAGTTGGTGGAAGCGGCTGCTTCGCCCGAGACGCGTTTGCTGCAACAAAAAGTGAGTTTTATCGGGATGTGGAGCACACGGAAAGGCGCCAGAGACTGGGGCGAAATCCTTCGACGCGTGCGCGCCATCGTTCCGGCGGCACGATTCAAATTCCTTGGGACGCTAACCGATAATGAAAGGGTCTGGCGTGATCTGAATATTTCTCCCTGCGATTGGATCGAAATTGTCCCAGCATACCAGCCCGACGAGCTGCCAAACCTTCTGTCTAATTCAACGGTAGGTGCATTTCCGAGCTATGCGGAAGGTTTTGGTCTGGGTTTGCTGGAACAGCTGGCGGCGGGAATTCCAACTGTTTCTTACGACGCCCCCGGTCCGCGTTTCATATTACAAGATGGTTTGTCTGATCTGCTAGTTCCCATTGGAAATGTTGAACAACTTTCCGCCGCGTTAATCCACATTCTTTCGGCTGATCTGGCCAGCTACCGGAAACTAATCGAGCGATGCATGGAAGTGGCGGGCCGCTTTTTGTGGTCAACCATCGCAAAAGAAACGGTGCGTCTGTATGAGACACATCTTGCTCGAGTACGGGGTGGCATTAGTGGAATTGTCCGGGCATGACTAACGGCGCGGCCGTCATCTGGCAGATAGTTCCTCGCATTTCGGATAACCCTGACGGGGTGACCGATTACGCTTTCAACCTGGCGAACGCTTTGTGGGCGAATCACGGTCTCAGAACGGTATTCGCTCCAGGTAAACCGAGTCAGGCGTCAAAAAAAGGAGAATTCGAAACAGCATCCATCACCGATGCCGGCACACCTCCGGCGAAGCCTGCGCACGTCATCTTGCACTACGTGAACTACGGTTATCAGAAACGTGGGCTGCCATTTTGGTTAGTACCGATTTTGTGTCGCGTTCGCGAAACTTTTGAGGGCCGTTTGATCGTAATTTTTCACGAACTCTTTGCATCTGGCCCGCCGTGGAAGAGCGAGTTTTGGCTTCAGCCTTTGCAGAAAAAAATCGCCCGGGACATCGCGCGATTGACCGACGCACGATTGGTCAGCAGCGAATCGATGCAGCAAATGCTCGAGGGACTTGTCCCTGGGCTCGATGTCCTAGTTCATCCCGTCCCATCGGCTTTCGGTGAACCGGTCATCGATTCTGCGCAGTTACGGGCGCGCGACAATCATCGCTGGGTCATTTGCGGTGGGACCGAGTTAATCGAGCGCTCGCTCCGCTCCTTTCTGCGAATAACCGACGAAATTCCCACGACCGTTCTGCCACGAAATCTGGTTGTTCTCGGCGGAATGGAAAATTCCAGAGTTCCGCCGCTCCTCCAAAGGTTGGCTGCTATTCAATGCCAATATTATCCCGCGGTTTCGCCCGAAACAGCTTCGCAAATTCTTTCGACCTGCGCTTTCGCCTGGCTGGATTATTTCACTACCGGAACCGTCAACCCGGACCTGCTATTAAAGTCGAGTTCGTTCGCGAATCTGTGCGCACACGCGGTCGTATGTATAATGCCGAGGGTGTTGAGCGCGATTTCCCTTGAGAACGATTTATTGCCCGGGCCCTTCGCTATCGCGCATGGTGATATCAAGATGCCTTCGGGGGATGAGCGTCCCGGTATCGCACAAGCAATTTACGATTGGTATCATCGGCACGCATCGGTGGCGACGTTATCGCGCGTGGTCGCAGAGCAACTGGCGTGAAGCAAGACCGGGTCGGTTCTAAACGAAGCAGCAGAAAACGTGTGATCGCGCATTGGAATGGCCCGCTTCAATACGTTGCACCGTTACCATGAAAATCTTATTTTCATCTTATGCTTACGCACCCGATATCGGCGGAATCGAAACCGCTTCGGCGCTGCTGGCGCGCGAGTTCGTCGCCGCAGGCCATGAAGTCATTTTAGTCACAGAAAGTTCCGCCCGGGCTTCGAACTCTGATCCATTCGAAGTTGTGCGTAATCCGACATTCGTGCGGTTGTGGAGACTCCTTCGTTGGTGTGACGTGGTTTTTCAAAACAACATCAGCTTGCGCCATCTCATTCCGGCACTGCTTTTGGGCCGGCCGGTCTTGGTTATGCATCAAACCTGGATCAGAAATGTCGCCGGTAAAGATGCTTGGAACGATCAAATCAAACGGGCGCTCCTGCCGCGGGTGAAAAATGCAGCGGTTAGTCAGGCGCTGTCCAACGACATCGAAGTGGCCACGGAAGTGATCGGCAATCCCTATGACGACCGCATCTTCAAAAATAATCCGAACGCACCGCGCGAGCGTGAACTACTCTATGTCGGTCGTCTTGTTTCCGACAAAGGTGTCGACGTGCTGTTGCGCGCGCTCAGAATTTTAAAACAACAAGACATTTCTGCGTACCTAACGATTATTGGACGTGGTCCGGAAGAAACTAATGTTCGGGTGATGGTCCGCAAACTAGGTTTGGATCAGGCAGTAACATTTGCGGGGGAAAAGACTGGCGAAGAGTTGGCGGAGATAATGAATCATCATCAAATCCTTGTCATTCCATCTCGTTGGCCTGAGCCCTTCGGGATTGTCGCGCTGGAAGGGATAGCATGTGGTTGCAGTGCCGTCGGCTCAGAACAGGGAGGCCTCACCGAAGCGATCGGGAAATGCGGAATGACGTTTGAAAACGGGGATAGCCAGGACTTGGCCGACCGCTTACAGACGTTGCTGACCGACTCCGAGCTGCGCGAAAAATTTCGAGCGGCGGCGCCGGAGCATCTGGAACGATTTCGAGCGCAGGCTGTGGCGCAACGATGTCTCACCCTCCTGCGCGAAGTCAGCGGCATGATCATTCTCTCCCATCCAACTGGGAACGAGAACGTGCGACACGCCGCCCTCGCTTTCGCGGAATCTAATTTACTCAAACAATTTTTCACCACCATCAACTGGAGTTCGAATTCGGCTATTAATCGAATCGTCCCGCCAGCTCTGCGCGAAACTCTTCGGCGCCGTTCCTTTCCGAAACTAGTCCGGCGCCGCACTCGATCGATGCCGGTGCGTGAAGCGGCGCGACTAATTTTGGGCGCAATACATTTACGCATGTGTTCGCAACTTAACTTTTTGAGCATCGACGCGATTTCCGCCACCCTCGACCGCGCGGTGGCAGCAGAGATCGAAAAAAGCGATGGCTGCAAACTTGCCTATGGCTACGAAGACTGTGCGGTTGCGACTTTCACTGCTGCCGAACGATGCGGCATTCCTCGCATTTATGATCTGCCGATCGGTTACTGGCGGGTTGGCCAGCGGATCTTTCTTGAGGAATGTGAACGCGAACCGGAATGGGCGCCGACGTTGACGGGTACGCGAGACAGTTACGACAAGCTCGCGCGCAAGGATGAAGAATTGCGTCTGGCCACCCGAGTCGTGGTGGCGAGCACTTTTACCAAATCCACGCTCAGTGACGCGCCATACCAACGACCGGTTAGCGTGATTCCATATGGCGCGCCGTCTTCGGCGGCGAACGCGATTCCGAATAGCAGCGATAAGTTGAAAATTTTGTTCACGGGCTCACTCAGTCAACGCAAAGGTCTCTCCTACGCCTTGCACGCGGTTGAATTATTCGGCGACAAAAATTGTGAGCTGACCCTGCTGGGCCGCAAAGCGGCCGAAGGTTGTCGACCACTGGACCAAGCGGTTCGCGCTCATCGCTGGTTGCCGAGCGTGAGTCATGACCGCGTCCTTCTGGAAATGCGTCGGCACGATGTCTTGCTTTTGCCATCGCTCTTCGAGGGATTCGGGCTTGCCATCACCGAAGCGATGTCGCAGGGGACACCGGTTATTACTACCGCGCATACCGCCGGTCCGGACATAATTGATGATGGCGTAGATGGATTTATTGTTCCCATTCGTTCTGCGGAGGCGATTGCGGAGAAGCTGGAGGTGCTGGCGCGGGATCACGAGCGTTTGCGCGCGATGAAAATTGCCGCGCGGAAAAAGGCGCAAATGCATTCCTGGGAAAATTATCGGCACGCTCTCGTTACCATGGCGCGAGAAGTGATGAACACGTAGGCGGGCAATGTCCAACTCTGCCACTATTTCGCAGCCGACGCCCGTCGCCGATTACTCTGCCATGCTTCAGAACATTCGTCGGCTCATCTACCTCTACCTCTTCCTCCTCATTATCGAGGGCGCTTTGCGCAAATGGATCGTTCCGCAATTTTCCAATCCGTTGCTGCTGGTGCGCGATCCCGTAGTTTTGGTGATCTATTTGCTGGCCTGGCGCGCCCACATTTTTCCGCGCAACGCCTTCATCTCTTCACTCGCCACCATCGGCATTCTTTCCTGGATCGTTTCCATCTTCGTCCTCGACCCTTATGTGCCGATGTCGCGCATCCTGCTCGTTACGGCTTACGGGTTTCGCTCAAACTTTCTGCATCTTCCTCTCATTTTTATTTTCGCGAGCGTGTTCGACGCCGACGACGTCAGGAGAATCGGCTGGTGGATTTTGCTCGGCATGATTCCGATGAGCCTGTTAATGGCGCTGCAGTTCCATTCCGCACCCGAGTCTTTCATCAATCGCACCGTCGGTCTGGGCGAAGGTGAACAGATCACTGCCGGTGGCGGCAAAATCCGACCGCCTGGGACTTTTTCATTCATTTCCGGGCCGATCCATTGTGTCACCGGTGCGGCCGCTTTCGTGCTCTACGGCGCTCTTCGTCGGGCGACTTATCGCAGTTGGTTGCTTCTCGGCGCCGGTTGCGGCGTTCTCCTGGCAATTGTTGTTTCGGGGAGTCGTTCGCTGGTGGTGTCGGTTCTCCTCGTTGTGCTTTCGCTTGCGATCGTGCTGCTGATTCGCCCTGATGCCGTGAATCGTTTCGGCAAAAGTTTGGTTTTACTGGTGCTTGCGCTGTTGATCGTCACTCGCCTTCCCATTGTGCACGAAGGTCTTAATATTTTGTCAAGCCGGTTTACCGAATCAGCGGAAGCGGCGGAAACGACTATCACCGGCGGTTTAATCCAGCGCACCCTCAGCGGGTTTACCGAAGGGCTTGGACACCTGGGCCACGCGCCGATCTTCGGTTTCGGCCTGGGGGTTGGTACTAGCGGAGGCGCTGCTTTCCTGATGGGCCAATCCACTTTTTTGCTTTCGGAAAATGAATGGACCCGCATCATTTTTGAAAGCGGTCCGATCTTTGGACTGGCTTTCTTACTTTGGCGGGCCGCGCTGACCGCATATCTCGGTTTCGTTAGTTTGCGCGCTCTTACTCGCGCCGAAATCCTTCCGCTCTTACTTTTCAGTGCCGGCTTTCTCATCATCCTCAATGGCCAGCTCGGTCAGCCGACAAGTCTCGGTTTCGCCGTCGTTCTCAACGGCCTCTGTCTCGCTTCCACGCGACCCGGCAAAATTGCGCCAGTTCCGATTGCGCCGCCCCTCTCGCGATTGGTTCGCGGCCGATCGGCCTACGCTGACCGTCTCCACGGCGCCGACGCCTCTCACCGCAATGGTTCTGCTGATCGGTAATTTCCAGCCGGATCACCAGCAAAGCATGCAGCGCTTCAGCGAAATGATGTTGCGCGAACTGCTCGAGCTTGGAATTGCGGCAGAAATGACGCGTCCCGAAGCTCATTTCGCACGTCTTGTTCCGGCCCAATTCGTCTTCCTCAGAAAATGGGCAGGCTACATCGACAAATTCATTATTTTTCCGCGGCGATTGCGAAGACTTCATGGCGTCGAGCTCATTCACATTTGTGACCATTCCAACGCGGTCTATGCGAAACATTTTCCAAACGTTCCTGTTGTCGTCACCTGTCACGATCTCCTCGCCGTCCGTGGAGCCCTCGGCGAAGAAACAGATTGTCCGGCTTCCTGGACGGGCAAAATCTTGCAGCGATGGATTCTGGCCGCGCTGCGCGGCGTGAGCGCGGTTGTCTGTGTCTCACGCGCCACCGAGGCGGACGCACTTCGCCTCCTCGGGACGTCGGAAAACGTGCCGCGTATCACCGTGATTGAAAACGGCTTGAACTACAAGTACCGGCCGTTGCCGGAGGAACAGGTGAAAGCGCGGTTGGGAAAACTGTCGCAATTAAAGCTCGATCGCCCGTTTGTCCTTCATGTCGGTTCGCACTTGCGACGAAAAAATCGCGCGGGTGTGATGCGGATATTCGCCAGAACGAAAGATCATTGGAATGCACGGCTGGTTTTTGCCGGCGATCGGTTATCTAACGATTTATGGACACAAGCACGCGCCCTCGGCATAGCTGATCGGATTGTCGAGATTGTGTCGGCGGACAGTGAATTACTGGAAGCGCTTTATAACCAGGCGCATGCACTTCTCTTTCCCTCACGTTTTGAAGGATTTGGCTGGCCAATCGCAGAAGCGCAAGCCTGTGGCTGTCCTGTGCTTTGTCGTGATGCGGCACCGATGTCGGACGTCGCCGGTGGCGCAGCCTTGCTGCGCGATATCGCCGATGAAGATG
>Ga0209266_1002873_pt1 | contig 10728 bp, 7 predicted proteins | sample GraSoiAngelo_132_FD_185889 | JGI IMG/M metagenome (GOLD analysis project Ga0209266, IMG submission 185889) | Grasslands soil microbial communities from the Angelo Coastal Reserve, California, USA - 14_0929_02_40cm (SPAdes) (version 2) | ecosystem: Environmental > Terrestrial > Soil > Grasslands ...
GCCGGTGAGCTGGTGACCGTGCCGCTCCCGGTGCCCGCCGGGGTGACCGTGAGGGTGAAGGTCTGCACGGTGAAGGTCGCGGTGACCGTCGTCGCCGCGGAGACCGTGACCACGCACGTCCCCGTGCCCGAGCACCCGCCCCCGCTCCAGCCCGTGAAGGTGGAGCCTGCGGCCGGAGTAGCAGTGAGCGTCACGGCGGTGCCGCTGGAGAAGCTCGCCGAGCAGGTTGCGCCGCAGTTGATCCCGGCCGGGGAGCTAGTGACCGTGCCGCTCCCGGTGCCCGCCTTGCTGACGGTGAGCGCGAAGCTCGGGAGGCTGAAGGTCGCGGTGACCGTGGTCGCGGCGGAGAGCGTCACGGTGCAGGCGCCAGTCCCCGAGCACCCGCCGCCGGTCCAGCCGGTGAAGGTGGAGCCCGCGACCGTAGTAGCGGTCAACGTGACGGCGGTACCGGTCGTGAAGCTGGCCGAGCAGGTCGCGCCGCAGGTGATCCCGGCGGGTGAGCTGGTGACCGTGCCGCTCCCGGTGCCCCCTTTGCTGACGGTGAGAGCGAAGCTCGGGAGGCTGAAGGTCGCGGTGACCGTCGTCGCCGCGGAGAGCGTGAGCACGCAGGCGCCAGTGCCCGAGCACCCGCCCCCGCTCCAGCCGCTGAAGGTGGAGCCTGCGGCGGGCGTGGCGGTGAGTGTCACGACGGTGCCGCTCGCGAAGCTCGCCGAACAGGTCGCGCCGCAGTTGATCCCCGCAGGCGCGCTGGTGACCGTCCCGCTCCCGGTGCCCGCCTTGCTGACGGTGAGCGCGAAGCTCGGGAGGGCGAAGGTGGCGGTGACGGTGGTCGCTGCGAAGACCGTGACGGTGCAGGCGCCGGTGCCGGAGCAGCCGCCGCCGCTCCAGCCGCTGAAGGTGGAGCCTGCGGCCGCAGTAGCAGTGAGCGTGACGGCGGTACCGCTCGGGAAGCTCGCGGAGCAGGTCGCGCCGCAGTTGATCCCGGCGGGTGAGCTGGTGACCGTGCCGCTCCCGGTGCCCGCCTTAGAGACCGTCAGGGTGAAGGTCTGCGGCGTGAAGGTCGCGGTCACCGTCGTCGCCGCGGAGACCGTGACGGTGCAGGCGCCGGTGCCCGAGCAGCCGCCGCCGCTCCAGCCGGTGAAGGTCGAGTTGACCTTCGGCGCCGCTGTCAGTGTCACTACCGTTCCACTCGCATAAGCGTTGGAGCAGTTCGGACCGCAGTTGATCCCCGTGGGAGTGCTTGTTACTGTCCCGTTGCCAGCGCCCGCCTTAGAGACCGTCAGCGTGAAGGTCTGCACGGTAAACGTCGCGGTGACCGTCGTCGCCGCAGAGAGCGTGAGCACGCAAGCGCCGGTGCCCGAGCAGCCGCCGCCGCTCCAGCCGGTGAAGGTGGAGCCTGCGGCCGCAGTAGCAGTTAACGTCATAGCGGTACCGCTCGCGAAGCTCGCGGAACAGGTCGCGCCGCAGTTGATCCCGGCGGGTGAGCTGGTGACCGTGCCGCTCCCGGTAGCCGCCGGGGTGACCGTGAGGGTGAAGGTCTGCACGGTGAAGGTCGCGGTGACCGTCGTCGCCGCGGAGACCGTGACCACGCACGACCCCGTGCCCGAGCACCCGCCCCCGCTCCAGCCGGTGAAGGTGGAGCCCGCGGCCGCAGTAGCAGTCAACGTCACAGCGGTACCGCTCGCGAAGCTCACGGCACAGGTCGCGCCGCAATTGATCCCTGCCGGGGAGCTCGTGACCGTGCCGCCCCCGGCGCCCGCCGGGGTGACCGTGAGGGTAAAGGTTTGAAGGGTGAAGGTCGCGGTGACCGTCGTCGCCGCTGAGACCGTGACCACGCACGACCCCGTGCCCGAGCACCCGCCGCCGCTCCAGCCACTAAAAGTCGAGCCCGCGGCGGGCGTGGCGGTGAGCGTCACAGCCGTACCGCTGGGGAAGCTCGCCGAACAGGTCGCGCCGCAGGTGATCCCGACGGGTGAGCTGGTGACCGTGCCGCTCCCGGTGCCCGCCTTGCTCACGGTGAGCGCGAAGGTCGGGAGGCTGAAGGTCGCGGTCACCGTCGTCGCCGCGGAGACCGTGACCGTGCAGGCGCCGGTGCCTGAGCACCCGCCCCCGCTCCAGCCAGTGAAGGTGGAGCCTGCGGCCGCAGTAGCAGTGAGGGTGACGGCGGTACCGCTCGTGAAGCTCGCCGAGCAGGTCGCACCACAGGTGATGCCCGCCGGGGAGCTGGTGACCGTGCCGCTCCCGGTGCCCGCCGGGGTGACCGTGAGGGTGAAGCTTTGTAGGGTGAAGGTCGCGGTCACCGTGGTCGCTGCGGAGACCGTGACCACGCACGACCCCGCGCCCGAGCAGCCGCCGCCGGCCCAGCCGGTGAAGGTGGAGCCCGCGGCCGCAGTAGCAGTCAACGTCACGGCGGTCCCGCTCGCGAAGCTCGCGGAACAGGTCGCGCCGCAGTTGATCCCCGCCGGGGAGCTGGTGACCGTGCCGCTCCCGGTGCCCGCCTTGCTGACGGTGAGCGCGAAGGTCGGGAGGGCGAAGGTGGCGGTGACGGTGGTCGCGGCGCTGAGGGTCACGGTGCAGGTGCCCGTGCCGGAGCAGCCGCCGCCGCTCCAGCCGGTGAAGGTGGAGCCTGCGGCCGGAGTAGCAGTGAGCGTGACGGCGGTGCCGCTCGCGAAGCTCACGGAACAGGTCGCGCCGCAGTTGATCCCGACCGGCGAACTGGTGACAGTCCCGCTGCCGGTGCCTGCCGGGGTGACCGTCAGAGTGAAGCTTTGTAGGGTGAAGGTCGCGGTCACGGTCGTCGCCGCGGAGACCGTGACCACGCACGACCCCGTGCCGGAGCAGCCGCCGCCGCTCCAGCCGGTGAAGGTGGAGCCCGCGGCCGGAGTAGCAGTCAACGTCACGGCGGTACCGCTCGCGAAGCTCGCCGAGCAGCTCGCGCCGCAGTTGATCCCCGCCGGGGAGCTAGTGACCGTGCCGCTCCCAGTGCCCGCCTTGCTCACGGTGAGCGCGAAGCTCGGGAGGGCGAAGGTGGCGGTGACGGTGGTCGCGGCGCTGAGGGTCACGGTGCAGGCGCCGGTGCCCGAGCAGCCGCCGCCGCTCCAGCCGGTGAAGGTGGAGCCCGCGGCCGGAGTAGCAGTGAGCGTCACGGCGGTGCCGCTCGTGAAGCTCGCCGCGCAGGTCGCGCCACAGGTGATCCCCGCCGGGCTGCTCGTGACTGTTCCGGTGCCCGTGCCGGCCTTAGAGACCGTTAGGGCGAAGGTTGGAGTGAAGGTAACCGTCAAGATGTCCGTCGCGGTGTTGCCAGCGGCGTCCCGCGCCGTGACCGTCAGCACGTTCGACCCGGGCTGCAGGACGATCCCGCTAGCCGTCCAGCTCGTCGTCCCGGTCGCCGTGCCGCTGCCGCCCGCGCTGTTCGTCCACGTCACCTGGGTCACGCCGACGTTGTCCGACGCCGTCCCCCCGAGCGTCAGAGGGGTCGTGCTCGTGCTGAAGGTCGGATTGGAGGTGGGCGAGGTGACAGTCAGCGTGGGAGGTGTCGCATCCACCCCGATGCCGGTCACGATTCGCGAGAGGGTATCTCCGTCCGCGGTGAAGCTGACATTCGTCGTCGCGGTCGCCGGTGTGGTCGGAGTGAAGCGCACCGTCACTGTTTGGGTCGTCCCCAGGCCCACGAGGCTGAACGGACTTCCGGAGACGATGCTGAAGGGGGCGGCAGCTGCCGCGGTCCCCGAGACTGTTCCGCCGACCGTGTTTTGCACGGTGAAGGTTTGATTCGCGAAGCTTCCCAGGTTCACGGTCCCGAAATTCACCGTGCCGGTCGGGCTCACGGAGAACTCGATCCGCGCCGCAGCGCTCGCGACGGTCGAACAGGCGCTCTCATTGCTGCTCGTATCGACTGCGCTGACCGCCACGTTGTAGAGGGTGCCCGCGGAGAGCCCCGTGAGCCTGAAGCTCACGGTCGTGTTGGGACTCGGGCTGGGCGTCGGCGATACGACCGGAAAGAAGGAGGATCCAGAACAGGGAGAGCCAGCAGTGCTGTAGTAGACGCGATAGGACGCCAGATCTGTTAAGGGGCTTCCGTCGCTATTCGTGGTGGGGGCGGTCCAGGACGCATCCAGGATCCCGGCGTCACCCGGGGCGGTGACCAGGAGGAGTCCCCCTAACGCGAGACTGAGCGCGAGAAGCCACCGAGGACAGGCGCCGTCGAGAATGCTCGTGGTCTCCCTTGAGGAAGACCACCGTGTTCCCGCGGGGTGACCACCACCCCTCCTTCGGTAGCCCGGCTGTCAGGCTCTCGGCCTGACCCGTGGCTTTGCGTCCCCGCCTCACGGCGGGTTTGCCCTTATCGAGAAGGGGTCTTCCTAGGGCACGATCGTGCACAGGGGCTGCCAAATCCGGAATCGCACCGGGTCAGGGCCGCCACAAGAAATATCTGAAGTCATCGGGTCTTCAGCGGCTGGCGGAGTCCTGCCAGCGGTCAGAGTGCGAACACGCGGTGTCACGCTCGGCGATGGCTCGACGGTGGGCAAGGTCATTCTGACATTCATAGGTTGCATCCACATATTCTTGACCACCCGCAGCCCTCCGGCTAAGCTCGACCCGCTTCAATGATCGTCCACAAGCTCCTGCCGCTCGTGGCGCTCGGCCTGAACCTCCTGCTCCTCGGAAGCGCTCTCGCTCCCGACCGTCGAAGCCTCCGCAACGTGCGCTTCGCCTATCTCGCGACGGCCCTGGCCGTATGGAACCTGGGGGTGTTCGGGCTGCGCGCGAGCGCGGACCCCGACGTCGCGCTCTTCTGGGAGCGGGTCCTCCACGTTGGCGTGATTCCGATCCCCGTGCTCTTCTACCACTACGTCATCGCGTTCCTGGACCTGCCGCGACGGCGCCCGGAGCTGATCGGCGGCTACGTGCTCTGCGGAGTGTTCCTCGCTGCCGGGCCAACGCCCCTGTTCCTCCGCGGCGTCACGGACTCGGATTGGGGATTCATGCCCGCCGCGGGCCCGCTGTACGTGCCGTTCTTCGTCTACTTCCAGAGCTACCTGGTGCTCGGTCTCGTCCAGCTCGTCCGGGCCTACACCTCGCAGTCCTCGAGCTTCAAGCGCAACCGCACGCTCCTGGTGATCATCGGCGTCGAGGTGAGCCTGCTCGGCGGTATCGTCGACATCGTCCGGTTCTTGTTCCGCTGGGAATGGCTCTACCCGGTCGGCATCCCGAGCAACGCGATCTTCGCACTTGCCCTGGGCGTCGCCATCGTCCGCTACCGCCTGATGGACATCGGCGTCCTCGCCAAGCGTATCGTCCTCTACCTCCTCACCTCGGTGGCGCTCGCGCCGATTCTGTTCCTCGGGCTGTGGGCGCTCGACCAGTTCGTCGATCGCCCGGCCACAGCGCTGACGCCGGACGGGTTCGGGGTCGACACGCTGACCCGGGACGCCGCCATCTTGCTGCTCGTGTTCACGGTGGCTCTGCCCGTGCTCAGAAAGCTCGAGGGAGGCCTGGAGCGGCTGATGTTCCGGCGCCGCCACGGCGTTCGCGACGCGCTGGTCAAGCTGATGCGGGAGCTGGGATCGCTGCTCGAGGTCAGCGCGCTCGGGCGGACGCTCACCGAGGGGCTGGTCACCCGGATTCCGGTGCTCGGCGCGAGTCTGTACCGCTACGACAGGACGGCGGGTCGATTCACACGGCTCGCGCACGCAACGTCCGAGGCGGCGGACGCGCCGTCGGCGAGGCCGGGCCTCGACAAGGCGCTCGCGCTCTGGCTCGGCATGACCGGTCGAACGCTGATCGTCGAAGAGGCCTCGTTCCAAGGCGACGCCTCCAGGTGGATGCGGCCCGGGGTCACACAGCTGGAGCGGGAGCGCATCGCGCTCGTCGTGCCGCTCTTCATGGAGGGCGAGGTGGCCGGGGTGCTCGTCGTCGGCGAGAAGCTGTCGGGCGAGATCTTCGACGGCGACGAGATCGAGCTGCTGGAAATGCTCGCGGGCGAGACGGTCATCGCCTTGAAGAACGCCGGCCTGTATCAGGATCTCCGGTCGCGCATGGACGAGCTCCAGCGCACGCAGGAGAGCCTGCTAGAGTCCGCGAAGCTCGCGGCCATCGGCGAGCTCGCGGCGAGCGTGGCCCACGAGATCAACAACCCCCTCATGGTGATTCTGGGCAACAGCAATCTCCTGCTCCGGCACATGCCGTCCGACTCACCGGCCTTCAAGAAAGTCACGGACATCGAGACGGAGACGAAGCGGGCGGGCAAGATCGTGCGCGACCTGCTGGACTTTGCCCGCCGCCGGGAGCCGAAGAGGGAGCGGGTGTCGATCCACGAGCTCCTGGACCGGGCAATCGAGTTGCTCCGTCCCAAGCTCGCCGGGGGGAGCGTGGAGGTCGAACGGGTGTTCGACCTTTCATTGCCCCCGATCGCGGGCGATCGCGACCAGCTGACGCAGGTCTTTCTCAATCTGATCACGAACGCGCTGGACGCGATGGAGCGCGGCGGGCGCGTCGTGCTCGAGACGAGCATCCATCAGGAAGACGACGGTCGAACGATGGTCACCGTGAGCGTGGCCGACACGGGCAGGGGGATTCCGCCCGAGCACCGGGCACGCATCTTCGAGCCGTTCTACACGACGAAGGACGAGGGGCGCGGCACGGGGCTCGGGCTGTCGGTCAGCCTCGGCATCGTGCAAATGCATGAGGGCTCCATCGAGGTGGAGAGCAAGCTCGGCCACGGCACGACCGTGCGCGTCACGCTGCCTGTCTGGGAAGCCCCGGGGGCACCCTGAGCTTCAGAGGCAATCGGTCTCAAGCCTGACAAATTAACGCGCCTTTGTGTCGTCTTGCGCGCGGGATTTCACCCCGAGAGGCGCGAGATTCTCGGTGGTTAGGCCACGCTCCCCGCCTGGTGTCTGTTTTGCAGTACGCTGGCCCGGAAAGCCATGCCCGAGGAACCCGAGGTCGAGCTGGTCTTTCACGAGTCGCTGACGAGCCTCGTCACGCCGGCGTTCTGCCGGACGGTGCTCCAGGCCCTCGCCACCCCTCCCGCCCACCTACGGCTCGACCTCGAGGACGTGAAGGTCGCGGACGTCACGGGACCGGCGGCGCTGCTCCAGGCGGTCAGGCTCTGCGACACGCGCGGCGTGAGCGTGTCGATCCTGCCCAGTCCCACGATCTATCGGGCGCTCCTCACGGCTGGCGTCCTCGAGGAGCTGCCGCTCGAAGGACCCGGCGCCGGGTCCGCCATGCCTGCGGTCGTGTCGCGGCCAGACGAGCTCGCGCAGCCTCCGAGGTTCCTCGCGCGCACCGCCCGGCTCGGCCTGCGACCGCCCACATGGGAAGAACTGGAGATCTTCGAGACGTGGTCGAACGACCCGCTGCTCGACCAGATGGTGGGCAGCCAGCTCCTCTCTCTGTGCCGTCACCGCGGCCCATATCATCCGGACTTCGTCGCCAGTGCTCTGTACGACGCCTCCGCGCTCACGCTCGTCGTCCTGCCCCTGGTCCCGGACCCGAAGCCCGTCGGATTCGTCCGGCTCTTCAACGTCAACCTGGCCGAACGCTTCGCGTTCCTCGAGGTCGGGATCGCCAACGCTCGCGCCTTCCGCGCGGGCTGGGGCATCGAGGCCGCTCGCCTTGCGCTCGCGTGGGCGCAGGATGCCCTCGAGCTCCGTCGCATCGAGGCCAAGGCCTACGCGTACAACGCCCTCAGCATCAACTCGCTCCGGCGCAACGGGTTCCAGCAGGAGGGTGTGCTGCGCGAGGCGAAGACGTACGAGGGCCAGCGCTGGGACATCCTCGTCTTCGCGATCCTGGAGGACGAGATGCGCGCCCAGCGAGTCCGGGAGGGGTTCCCGTACATGGGGTTCTGGGAGAGCGCTGAGCGTTCGTCTGGCGCGCCCCTTACGTAGGCCCCCCTGATATATGCGCTGGTGGCCTCGCAAACCTGCCCCGCCCGACGCGACTCCGTTCATCGAAGAAGACCCCGCGCTCGAGACGTCGCCCCGCACGACCAAGTGCGCGCGGCCGGATTGCTTCAACGACATCCCGCCCGACCGCGAGCGCTTCTGCAGCGATGAATGCCTGAAGGCGTACTCCGTAAGCGTGATGGGGAAGATTCGTGGTCTCCGAACGCTCCGGGGCTACACCTATCAAGCGAGCCGCTCAAGACGACGCGCCGAGAGGAGGTGAGGGAATGGATCAGTTCAAGTGCGGGAAGTGCGGCAAGACGTCGGCGAAGCCGGGGATGTGCTGCGGGGCGCCGATGAGGAAGAGCTGACCCGCATCGACACGGCGACCCGGATGATGGGCCCCGCGCCCGGCATCTGGGTCGCCGTGCGCCCCTCCGTTCCGGCCAATCACCCCGGCTAATCCCAGAGACCGGTCGAAAAGTAGCGCTCCCCCAGGTCGTTGAACAGGGTGACGAAGCGCCCGACTCTCTCGCGGCGCGCCACGCCTTCGACGCCCACCAGGTAGGCGCCAGACGACTGCCCGACGAAGAAGCCGGCACGCGCCAGCCTCCCGCACATCGTGTATGCCTCGCCGCTCGTGACGGGGATACGTTCGTCGATGACACTCTCATCCAGGATCGCGGGGACGATGTCTGTGGGACCCCCGAGTGGCTTGAGGCCTTCGATCCCGGGAAACGTCTCCGGGAGCACACAGACCAGGCGAATTCGCGGGTCGTGCTCCTTCAAGCGTCTCCCCACGCCCGTCGCGGTGCCGCCGGTCCCGACGCCGACGACGACGTGGGTGAGCTCGCCTCCCGTCTGCTCGAGAATCTCCGCGGCGGTTGTTTCGTAGTGCGCGCGCCAGTTATCGGGATTGCTGTACTGGTCGCAGAAGAAGTAGCGCTCCGTGTCCGTGTGATACCGCCGGTGAACCTCGCGGAGCGCTTCGTCGTAGCCTTTCAAGGCGTCCGTGAAAGTGAGCCGAGCGCCATGTGCGAGGAGGCGCTTCTTGCGCTCGAGGCTGGCGTTCTCAGGGATGACGATCTCAACCGGATAGCCGAGGACCCGACCGATCATCGCGTAGGCGATGCCGGCATTGCCCGAGGAGCTGTCCAGGATGATCTTCCCGGGCTGAAGCCGCCCGTCGGCCAGCGCGCCGAGCAGCATGCGCAGGACGGGACGGTCCTTCAGCGAGCCGCCCGGGTTGAGGTGCTCCATCTTTGCCCATACCTCGACGCCGGGCAGCTCGTGGCTGAAGAGGTGGACCGGCACTAACGGGGTCTGCCCGATTGCGCGGAGCGCCGGGTAACGATCGAGCCAGGGCTCGATGCGCCGATCCCAAGGCATCGCGGGTGACTCGGCGCCCGTCGAGCTCTTGCGCGACCCTACTTGGGTTGCGCCACGGTCCGCAGATAGGGCTTCAGCGTCTTGAAGCCCTGCGGATATTTCTTCTTGGCCTCCTCGTCGGACACGGACGTCGGGATGATGACGTCCTGCCCCGGCTTCCAGTTGACCGGCGTGGCGACCATGTGTCTGGAACTGAGCTGCACCGAATCGAGCAGGCGCAGCACCTCGTCGAAATTGCGGCCGGTGCTCATTGGATAAATGATCATGGCCTTGACCTTCTTGTCCGGCCCGACGACGAACACCGAGCGCACCGTCGCATTGTCGACCGCGGTGCGGCGGCCGCCCGTCGCGTTCGGGTGAATCATGTCGTAGAGCTTCGCCACCGTCAGGTCGGCGTCGCCGATGACCGGGTAGTTCACGGCGTGCCCCTGGGTCTCCTGAATGTCTTTGGCCCAGGCCTTGTGATCGGTCACCGGATCGATGCTGAGCCCGATGATCTTGGTGTTGCGCTTGTCGAACTCGGGCTTGAGCCCGGCCATGTAGCCGAGCTCGGTGGTGCACACGGGCGTGAAGTCCTTCGGATGGGAGAAGAGGATCGCCCACTTGTCGCCGATCCACTCGTGGAAACGGATCTTTCCTTCCGTGGTCTCAGCGGTGAAGTCGGGGGCTTCGTCTCCGATGCGTATAGCCATGTTCAACCTCCATCACGTTGGTGTTTCAAGCTGGACGTTACCGTTCAAGACGGCGATTCTAGCACCGCTCGCTCGGCGGGCCAACCCCGTCTCGCTCGGATAGCTGACGCCCCACGAGTTGGTGTCAGTAGCCACCAGCCGAGGACACCACCAAGGCCCATTTCCAAGCTAGAAGCGGAGGGTGAAGCGCGCTTGTACGCCGTTGTCGATCAGCTCGAAGAGGTTTTTGTCCTCGTGACTGGCCTCGTACTGGAAGAAGTAGGTGAAGTGATACCCCAGCTCGACCTGGCCGTTCCGGCCGAGCAAGTAGGCGAGCCCAACGCCGGCGTCGGCGTGGCTCTGCTGCAAGTACATGGTGCCCCCCTCCTTGCGTAAGCTGTCGACCCGGGGCAGCGCGCCGCCCGCCAGCGAGGCCCGCAAGAGCAGGCGCTGACGGAGCGGATAATCCCACCGCAGTCCCAAGATCGGAACGGGGAGCTCTTGCCGATAGAAGTCCTCACTGTTGCTCTTCCCATGGCCTGTCAACGTAGGGTTGAGGTTCACATACGTGAGCCCGGCACTGCCGATGAGCCGCTCCCCGACGGGCCGGCTGAGCAGCGTGCGCTCGTAGGCGAGGCTGAGACGGGAGAAGTCCGAATTCGTCCGCAGCTGACCGGGCGCGAACTCCTGGCCGTTGTAGACGACCGCGACATGCGGCGTGCTGCTGCCGTCCAGGAAGTAGTAGAGGTAGCTGGCGCGCACGGCATCACGGG
>Ga0209266_1002874_pt1 | contig 10725 bp, 9 predicted proteins | sample GraSoiAngelo_132_FD_185889 | JGI IMG/M metagenome (GOLD analysis project Ga0209266, IMG submission 185889) | Grasslands soil microbial communities from the Angelo Coastal Reserve, California, USA - 14_0929_02_40cm (SPAdes) (version 2) | ecosystem: Environmental > Terrestrial > Soil > Grasslands ...
TTCATCACCGGACACGGCAGCATTCCGATGTCGGTGGGCGCGATGAAGGCGGGCGCAGTCGAGTTCCTGACCAAGCCGGTCCGCCCGCGCGATCTCCTGGCCGCGATTCGCGCGGCGATCGAGCGAGATCGCGCCTCCCACCGAGCGCGGCTCGAAGCCGGAGCGCTGCGCGAACGGTACGAACGGCTCACGCCGCGCGAGCGCGAGGTCATGGCTCACGTGGTCGCTGGCCTCCCCAACAAGCAGATCGCGGGCGAGCTGGCGACCACGGAGCGAACGATCAAGTTTCATCGCGCCCACATCATGGAGAAGATGGAGGCCGCGTCGCTCGCAGAGCTGGTCCAGATGGGCGGACAGCTCGGCATCTCGCCGCCGGAGAGCCGAGCCGGACCTGTCCCAAAGGACAGCTAGAAGCCGCACCCCGCGCGGCGCTACGCTCCCACCGTGAAGAGACCCGGACGGAGGGGCACGCGTGGCCAGCCGTCGCCCGACGAAGCGCCGCTCGTCGCGATCGTCGATGACGACGCCTCGGTGCGGCAGTCGACCCGCCGGCTGATCCGCTCCTTCGGGTATCGCGCCGAGGCGTTCGGCTCGGGCGAGGAATTCCTGAGCTCCCCCTCCGCGGCCGAGACCGCATGCCTGGTGCTGGACGTCCGCATGCCGGGCATGGACGGTTTGGAGGTCCAGCGTCTCCTCGCCGAGCGCGATGCACGGATCCCGATCGTGTTCCTCACCGGCCGGGCCAGCGACGACGAGGAGCGTCGGGCACGGTCGGCGGGAGCGGTCGAATTCCTGCGCAAGCCGGTCGGCAAAGCGACGGTGCTCCAGGTCCTCGAGAGGGTGTTCCACGTATCGCAGCGTGGGCGAGGACCTGGCGATGACGACTGAGTCGCGGTCGGTCGACGAGCCAAAAGTGAGGTTGGATCATGACCATGAGGCGTGACACGTCAGCGATCGGCGAGCAGGCAGGGTGGGCCGACGATTTCGGCACCGCGCCGAGCCGCCGCACGGATGCGCCGCGGACTGTGGAGCCGGGTGACGACCCATTGGACGCGGACGCCGCCCACGGAATCGTCGGCGCGAGTCTGGCGCTCCGGCGAGTGCTCCGCCTGGTCCGGACCGTGGCACCCACCGACGCCGTCGTGCTCGTCCGGGGCGAGACGGGAACGGGCAAGGAGCTGATCGCCAACCTGATCCACACGCACAGCTCCCGGCGCGCTCGCCCCTTCGTCAAGTTCAACTGCACCGCAATTCCCGCCGGGCTCCTCGAGAGCGAGCTGTTTGGCCATGAGCGGGGCGCCTTCACCGGCTCCGTCGCACGAAGGATCGGCCGCTTCGAGCTGGCGCACCGGGGCACCCTCCTGCTCGACGAGATCGGCGACCTGCCGCTGGAGCTACAGCCGAAGCTGCTCCGGGTGCTGGAGGAGCAGGAATTCGAGCGGCTCGGCAGCACGCAGACGATTCGGAGTGACGTCCGGGTCGTCGCCGCGACGAATCGTCCGCTGGAGGAGCTGGTCCACGCGGGAACGTTTCGCGCCGACCTCTACTACCGGCTGAACGTTTTCTCGGTTGAGCTGCCGGCCCTTCGCGAGCGGCCCGAGGACATCCCGCTCCTCGTCCGCCACTTCGTCGCGCACCACGCGCGACAGCTGGGCCGGCGCATCGAGTCGATCCCGCTGGACGTGATGGACACGCTCGTGCACCACTCGTGGCCTGGGAACATCCGCGAGCTCCAGAACGCCATCCACCGAGCGGTGATCCTGTCGCGCGGCACGAGCCTGCAGCTGCCTCCCTTCGACGCCGGAGTGAAAGCAGGCCAGACACTCGCCCCGCGGGCCGAGACCTTCGATGACGTCGCCCGCGAGCACATCCTCGAGGTCCTGCGCGAGACGAACGGCGTCGTAGCGGGCCCTCGCGGCGCGGCGGCGCGTCTGGGCCTGAAGCGCACGACGCTCCTTTCGAGGATGCAGAGGCTCGGCATCGGACCCCGGGACGTGGCGACCGAGCGGGCGCAGCGCGTTGGCGACGCCGTCGCATCGTCCGCGGCATCGATCGCGCCCTGATGCCGTGGAATGGCGCCCTGAGCGAATGCCCTCGCGTTCACCCGAGACGCCGACTGCAAAGCCAGTGAGATGCGCGGGGATTCGAAGCCGACCGGTCGGCACGCGCCGAGATGTCGACAGGGGGATCGTGGCGTGCTGCCACCTCCCCTCGGCCCGAGCATCGGCACGGCGGTTGCTGTCGTCAGCATACGACCATGTCGGACACTCGAGCGGCGACACTCTCCCTCACCTCATCGGCACGGCAGCCGCTGCACTGCGGTACATCCGCCAGGAGCTCGAGTCGATGGAGCCACCCGGCGCCGCCACCTATCGGTTCGCCTCCGCCGCGTCGCCTTGGCCGGTGGCGGCGACGGTCGACGAGCGGGCTCCCCCGCTCGCGCAGCGTGAGCGCGAGGTCGCTTCCGCGGGGGCACTAAACCTTTGAAGTGCTTATCTTCCGAACGACGAGGAGTGGAAGATGTCCCAACCGGAACCCTTTGAAATGCTCGTTCTTGGCAGCGGAGAAGGCGGCAAATTTCTGGCCTGGCACATGGCCAAGTCGGGGCATCGCACCGCCCTTGTAGAGCGGAAATTGATCGGCGGTTCCTGTCCGAACACCAACTGCCTTCCCAGTAAGAACGAGATCTGGAGCGCGAAGGTCGCCGATCTGGTTCACCACGCGGATCGGTTCGGAATGGTGACGGGTTCCACCGCCACCAACATGAAGAAGGTGCTGGCGCGCAAGCGCGATATGGTCGACGGCCTGATCGCCATGCACCTCGACAATTACAAGGCCAGCGGCGCCGAGCTGATCATGGGCTCGGGCCGGTTCATCGCGCCCAAGACCGTCGAGGTGAGTTTGAACGACGGCGGTACGCGCGTGCTGACCGGCGATCGCGTGGCTCTCAATCTCGGGACACATGCCACGATCCCGGATATTCCGGGCCTTGCGGCGGCAAAGCCGCTCACCAACATCGAGGCGCTCGAACTCGATCGACTGCCCGACCACCTGGTCGTCATCGGCGGCGGCTACGTCGGACTGGAACTGGCACAAGCCTATCGCCGGTTCGGCAGCCGCGTGAGCATCATCGAGGCGGGACCTCAGCTCGCCGGCCGGGAAGATTCCGACGTCGCGACCGCGATCCTGGAGATGCTGCGCGACGAAAGGATCGTGGTGCATCTCGAAGCCAAGGTTCTCGGTGTGCAGGGCCGGTCCGGAGAAACCGTTAGCCTCCAGACGCGTACGCCCTCAGGTGATCAGACGATCGAAGGCAGCGATATCCTGGTCGCGGTCGGACGCACCCCAAATACCAGCGGGATCGGGCTCGACCTCGCCGGTGTCGCACTCGACACCCGCGGATATGTCTCGGTCAACGACCGGCTCGAGACGAGTGCGTCTCATGTCTGGGCAGTTGGCGAGTGCGCGGGCAGCCCACAGTTCACCCATGTGTCGTTCGACGATTTCCGTATCATTCGGGATAATCTCGCCGGCGGCGATCGTACTACTCGCAATCGGCTGGTCCCGTACTGCATCTTCACTGACCCGCCACTAGCGCGGGTCGGCTTGAGCGAACGCGAGGCCCAACGCCAGGGCATCGCCGTTCGTGTCGCGAAGCTGCCGATCGTCGCCGTGTTGCGATCGCGGACAATCTCGGAGACGCGCGGCTTCCTGAAGGCACTGGTCGAGGCCGACGGCAACCGCATTCTGGGTTTCACCATGCTCGGCGCCGAGGCGGGCGAAGTCATGGCCGTGGTTCAGACCGCGATGTTGGCCAGCATGCCTTACACGGGCTTGCGCGACGCGATCATCGCGCACCCGACAATGGCGGAGGGCCTCGGCGCGCTCTTCTCGAATATACCGGCCCGATAAGGCTCGCACGGGATGTCGGCAATGCGAAAAGTCCAAGGGGTACGTCTGCACTGAAATTCGCCTGGATCCAGCGGGCGATCAGAAGACCTTCAGCAGCTCGCCGAGCACCTGATAGTCGAACGGCTCCGGCTTGGTGGCGGGCACCTCCACGCCGCCGAACAGGAACCAATTCCGCCCCAGATGGGTACGGAATCCCGGCGTGAACGTGAGCGTGGTCGTGCTCAGCCCCCGGTCGTCCGTCGGCTGGCTCAGGTTGGTGGAGACGTACCACACGAGATCGCCGACGGGCGTCAAGTCATGCGGCGTGAAGTAGTAGCCCGCGGACAGGTTGCCGAGGAATGTCGTGCGCGCGCCTGCCTTGCGGATGCCGTCATGGTTGTACGGGACCGCGAGGGCGGCGCCGCCACGGACGACGAAACCCCGCCACCAGTTCGCCCAGAACTCGTAGTCGGGAGTGATGGCCGCCACGCCGTTGTGGTTGTCGATGTCACCGGTTGGTGTGCGGAACGTGAGGTTGAACGACTGGCTCACGTCCCGCGTCTCCGAGAGCAGGAACCGCGTCGTGACCGCGAAGTCGCCGAAGGCGTTGTGGCGAGTGCCGTCCGACCCCCGGCTCGAGACGATGAAGGGGATCTGCCACTCCACCTCGAACCGCCGGCTGAACGGCGTGAAGAGATTGAGGCTCCCGGTGTACGCGTCACCGCCGTCGCCGTGGACCCAGCCGAAGGGGACGTTGGCGAGGCGGTAGAAGACGCCGTTGAAGGCGTTGAGCCAGCTCTGCCTCGGCGCGCCTCCGCCGCCCTTCGGCGGACTGATCCAGGGCTCGTCCCACCCCTCCGTCAAGAGGGTGCCGAGGGACAGGGGCTGCCACCGGTCGGGATCGGAGTAGGGATCGCCGAAGAGCGACTCCTTCGCCGCGTCGAACACCGAGTATTCACCGCGGGCTGACACGGGCGACGTCCCGATCTGAGCCGGCATCTCCGCGGTCCAGCCGGACGTCGGGGGCGCAACGATCCCACCGACGCCCAGTCCCAGCATCAGCGTTGCGAGCCTTGCCGTCATCTGTCCTCCTCGTCGAAGCGACGTCGGGTCGAGGCGATCGGGGCTCTCGCTCAAACGCTACCGACTCTATTTCCTGGTACAGGGCACGCTTCCTCCTCGGCGTCAATATCAATCATCGGCACTTTGAGCCCGGCCCGCTCCCGGCGTCGATCAGCGCGAAGCCCTCCGGGCTGCAACCGAGGGGCGCCGCACGACCTTCATGGAATCGTCGGCTGCGTGACCACTGGCTCCCCGACACTCGGCGCCTTCGGGAGCGGAGGCTCCCCCACGCGGGGCTCCCGGACGCCCGGCTCCCGCATCCTTCACCGCCGCGTCCCGTCCACCCAGAGCTCGACCAAGTACGCGTCGCCGCTGACGTCGCGCGAGACCACGCGTATCGAGGGACCCGTGGCGCCCGCGGCGGTGGTGATCCGCGCGTGCACGCCGTCGACGTTCTCCGTCGTCTTCCAGCCCGCCGGCAGGCAGTCCTTCACGCCAGTGACGGCTCTATCGTAGGCGCCGTCGGCGCGCTCCTCCGCGTCGCCCGCGTAGAGCGTGCAGGCGTAGGCCGGCGGGGTGCCGCCGAAGACGACGCAGTCGCTCGCGCCGGGAAGGCGCCTGGACCCTTCCCACATGATGTGCTCGCCGCCGCGCCGCGCCGCTCCGCGCAGGGCCGAGAATCCGCCCGGAGCCTCATCGACGAGCGCACGCAGCGCCGGGCAGAAGCCGGGCGATACGCCGGCTTCGGCGGCGCGCAGCGTGGGCGGCTCGTCTCCCGAGGCGTGCGCTGCGAGCGCAACCGCGATGAGCAGGGTGATGCACATCGACACCATTCTCAGACGGCGCATACCGGCGGTCCTCCACGCGCGGCCTGAGTCGCGGTGCATCCAGACTAGAAGCAAGGTGTGGGCCGTCTCCCTCACAGCGGTGCTCGGCCCGAGCCATCCCGGCCTCATGCGGAGCCAGCAAGGAGACGCCCGAGACCACCAGGGAGCTGTCTGTCGAACTGTCGACACACATGCCGATCAGCCGGCAGCACCGGCTCCTCCGTGCTCGTACATGTACGCCCGGGAATGGCCCGGATCATGCTCTCCGCGCGGGAACGGAGATGATGGATCAGCAAGGCACCGCCCTCCACCGCTGGCGAATCGCCGTCGCGGGCCTGTTCCTGCAGATGGCGCTGGGCGCTGCTGCCCTTGGCCCTGTCGGCGCCCAACGGCGACCGCGGGCACGTTCCAATGAGGGTGCCGGTTGCGGGACGGCCATGAGCGAAACGAGGGGACCGGATCGACGATGATCAGTGTGACCGTCGACGAAGACATCCACGAAGCAGCGCCGCATGAGCGCCTCATCGACCTCTTCAACCGGAGCGGCGTCCGCGTTCCTCACGTGTGCTACCACCCGCGCCTCGGGCCCATCCAGACCTGTGACACCTGCCTGGTGGAGGTCGGGGGCAAGCTGGTGCGGGCGTGCGCTACACAGACCAGCGACGGGATGGTGGTGTCGACGAGGTCTTCGGCCGCGAAGAGCGCGCAGCGCGCGGCGTTCGACCGTATCCTCGGCAACCATCTCCTCTACTGCACGGTCTGCGACAACAACAACGGGAACTGCACCGTCCACAACACGACCAAGCTGCTCGCCGTCGAGCACCAGCGGATTCCCTTCCAGCCGAAGCCGTACGCGGTCGACCACACCAATCCCTTCTATCGTTACGACCCGAGTCAGTGCATTCTCTGCGGCCGCTGCGTCGAGGCCTGCCAGAACGTGCAGGTGAACGAGACCCTGTCGATTCGCTGGGAGGACCCTCACCCGCGCGTGCTCTGGGACGGCGGCGCGAAGATCGGCGAATCGAGCTGCGTCTCGTGTGGCCACTGCGTGACCGTCTGCCCGTGCAACGCGCTGATGGAAACGACGATGCTGGGGCATGCGGGCTTCCTGACGGCGCTCCCGAAGTCCGCGCTCGAGGGTATGATCGACGTGGTCAAGGGCGTCGAGCCGGAGATCGGCTACGGGCCGATCCTGCGCGTCTCGGAAGCCGAAGCCGCAATGCGGGAGACCCGCATCCGGCGTACCAAGACGGTCTGCACGTACTGCGGCGTCGGCTGTAGCTTCGACGTCTGGACCAAGGACCGCCACATCCTGAAGGTCGAGCCCGCGGACGGTCCGGCGAACGGGATCTCCACCTGCGTGAAGGGCAAGTTCGCCTGGGACTACGTCAACAGCCCCGACCGCCTGACGGCGCCACTCATCCGCGACGGCGATGGGTTTCGTGCCGCCACGTGGGACGAAGCGCTCGATCTCGTTGCGCGCCGGTTGACGGAGATCAAGGCGGCGAGCGGCCCGGACTCGATCGGCCTCATCGCCTCCTCGAAGTGCACCAACGAGGAGAGCTACCTCATGCAGAAGCTGGCGCGCGCGGCGATCGGCACCAACAACGTCGACAACTGCTCGCGCTACTGCCAGGCGCCGGCGACCATGGGGCTGTTTCGCACGGTCGGCTACGGCGGCGATTCGGGCTCGATCGCCGACATCGAGCAGGCCGCCCTCGTGGTCATCATCGGCAGCAACACGGCCGAGAGCCACCCGGTCCTGGCGACGCGCGTGAAGCAGGCGCACAAGCTCCGCGGGCAGCAGCTCATCGTCGCCGACCGGCGCGAGCACGAGATGGCGCGGCGCGCCGACGTGTTCCTGCGCCCCAACCCCGGCACCGACCTCGTCTGGCTGTCGGCGATCAGCCGCCATCTGCTCGACAACGGCCTCGCGCACACCGAGTTCCTGCAGCGATGGGTGAACGGGCTGGAGGCGTATCGGAAGAGCCTGGAACCGTTCACGTTGGAGGTGGCGTCGCGGGTCTGCGGTCTCTCTGTCGAGACGCTGAAGCAGGTTGCCCACATGATCGCCGCGGCGGACCGCGTCTGCATCCTCTGGGCGATGGGCGTCACGCAGCACGTCAACGGCTCCGATACGTCGACGGCCATCTCGAATCTTCTGCTGCTCACCGGCAACTACATGCGGCCGGGTACGGGCGCTTACCCGCTGCGCGGGCACAACAACGTGCAGGGAGCGAGCGACCACGGTTCCATGCCGAACGTCCTCCCCGGCTACCAATCGGTCGACGACCCGGAGGTGCGGGCGCGCTTCGAGGCAGCCTGGCAGGTCGCGCTGCCCACCACCCCAGGGCTCGACAACCACGAGATGGTGGACGCGATCCACCAGGGCAAGCTCAAAGCAATGTACCTCTTCGGCGAGGAGATAGAGGACGTCGATGCGAACACGAACTACGTCGGTGGTGCCTTGGAGAAGCTCGACTTCTTCGTCGTCCAGGACATCTTCCTCAGCGAGACCAGCCGCTTCGCCGACGTCGTCCTGCCCGCCTCTCCGAGCCTCGAAAAGGAGGGGACGTTCACCAGCACCGAGCGGCGGATTCAACGGCTCTACCGGGTCTTCGAGCCGCTCGGGGGCAGCCGACCGGACTGGCAGATCATCCAGGACGTCGCGAACCGTCTCGGCGCGCGGTGGCATTACGAGCATCCGAGCGAGATCATGCGCGAAATCGCGGCGCTCACCCCGCTGTTCGCCGGGGTGAGCTACGAGCGGCTGGAGGGATACCGTTCGCTGCAGTGGCCGGTCGCTGCCGACGGCACCGACGAGCCGCTGCTCTACACGGAGCGGTTCCACTTCCCGGACGGCAAGGCACGGCTGTTCCCGGTCTCCTGGACGGAGCCATCCTTGCGGCCCGACACCGAGTTCGATCTGCGGCTCAACAACGGCCGCCTGCTCGAGCACTTCCACGAAGGCAACCTGACGTACCGGAGCGAAGGCATCCGCTCGAGAACACCCGATACCTTCGTCGAGATCTCGCCCGAGCTCGCCGGGGAGCGCGGCATCCAGGATGGGACCTGGGTGCAGCTCACCTCGCGCTACGGCCAGGTGCGTGTCCGCGCGCTCATCACCGATCGCGTACGCGGGAAGGACCTCTACATGCCGATGAACTCGACCGAGAGGCCCGTCAACCGGCTGACCGGTAACCAGATCGATCCGGCCACGGACACGCCGGCGTACAAGGACGCCGTCGTGGCGATGCGCGTGTTGCCGGAGATCGGAGAGAGCCCATTGCCACGCGTGAATCACCGGTTCGGCCATCCGACGCCGCAGCGCGGGGTCGAGGTCGAGCGCAAGTGGCAGCGCCCCGACTACCGCCTGCCGGAGTGAAGACCATGGCCCGACCGATTCGGCACGAACTCCCGCCGCGCGATGGACGCGCGCAGCTCACATCTCGACTTCGCGCCGCGCCCCTCGAACACGCCGAAGCGGTGCTGGCGGCGTACGAAGTGCTGCAAGAACTTCACGACCGTGGCGTGCTCGACCTCCTGCGCGGGGCACTCGGCGCGAGCGACGCCATCGTCGAGATCGCCGTCAGTGCGACGAACACGCCGGAGTCGATCCGCGCCCTGCGCAACCTGCTGCTCCTGGCGCAGGCGCTTGGCGCGCTCGAGCCTGCGGTGCTCGCGGACTTCACCCGGGCCGTGCCCGCGGCACTCGCGCAGGCGAGCGCCGAGGAGGCGCGACCGCCAGGGTTGCTCAAACTCCTCAGCACGTTCTTCAAGAAGGATTTCCGCCGAGGACTCGCAGCGATGAATGATCTCGTCGTCGCGTTCGGACGGAATCTCTCCAGCGTGGAGAAGAGGTGACGCATGAAGGTCGGATTCATCGGGCTCGGGCACATGGGAGCCGGGATGGCAACGAGCCTGCTCAGGGCCGGCCATGACACCACCGTTTACAATCGCACGCCCAGCAAGGTGCAGGCGCTCGTCGAGCAAGGCGCACACGCCGCGGCTCGGGTGGCGGACGCCTGCCGGGGTGATGCCGTCGTGACGATGCTGGCCGACGACGGAGCCGTCGAAGCCGTCGTCTTCGGCGAGAAGGGCGTGATCGGCAGCCTGGGCAAGGGCGCAATCCACATCTCCATGAGCACGATCAGCGTCGCGCTTTCGGAACGCCTCGCCGCGGCGCACGTGAATGCCGGCCAGCGTTTCGTCGCTGCACCGGTCTTCGGGCGACCCGAAGCAGCGGCCGCGGCCAAGCTGTTCATCGTCGTCGCCGGCGCGCCGGATGCCGTTCGAATCTGCTCGCCTCTGTTCGAAGCAATGGGGCAGAAGACTCTCGTCGTCAGCAACGAGCCGCCGGCCGCCAACTTGGTCAAGCTGAGCGGCAATTTCCTGACCGCCTCGGTGATCGAGGCGCTGGGCGAGGCCATGGCGCTCGTCGGCAAGGCCGGGGTCGATCGGCACCGATATCTCGAGATCCTGACCTCCACGCTCTTCACCGCCCCGATGTACAAGATGTATGGCGGGCTCATCGCCGAGCAGAGGTTCGAGCCTGCGGGGTTCGCGGCACCGTTGGGACACAAGGACATCCGCCTCACCCTCGCCGCGGCGGAGACGCTGCGCGTGCCCATGCCGTTCGCGAGCGTGTTGCACGACCGGTTCTTGACGCTGCTCGCCCAGGGCGGCGAGGCCCTCGATTGGTCGGCGATCGGGGGGCTCGCCGCGAGGGACGCCGGCCACGGGGACCCGCCCAGCGGCCAGCAGATGAGGGAGAGCCGAAGTGCATCTCGTTGACGAAGTGTTCGCCGGCCTCGTCGCATGTCGTGACGCGTGCGCAACTCGCCGGCAGCTCCTGCTCGCTCCGCTCCCTCTCGCGGTGTTGGCGACGGCGGCCCAGGCCAGCAAAATCAACCCCTCAGAGACAGCGATCACCCTTCCCAACGAG
>Ga0209266_1002878_pt1 | contig 10712 bp, 10 predicted proteins | sample GraSoiAngelo_132_FD_185889 | JGI IMG/M metagenome (GOLD analysis project Ga0209266, IMG submission 185889) | Grasslands soil microbial communities from the Angelo Coastal Reserve, California, USA - 14_0929_02_40cm (SPAdes) (version 2) | ecosystem: Environmental > Terrestrial > Soil > Grasslands ...
GTCTCCGCGAGGCCGTCCGCGATGCTGTCGGGATGGCCGATCCCCTTTCGCTCGACGATCTCATCGCCCTGCTCCTCGATCGGCGTATGGACGAGTTCCTCGACGAAGATGTTCCGCGCCACGGCATTCCCCCGACGGCTGTGCGGCGTGGATGCCCGGGTCCATATATCACTTTTGTCAGGAATAGGTCCGCGGCGGAGACCTCGGGTGCCGGACATGGGATCGTCGGTCCCGAAGACGACCCTCAGAATAATATCCGATTGAGGCGAAAATTCCGACAGGAATATGTACCCGCGCCCCATCGGGGGACCGATGATGCCGGACCTCGACGAGATCCCCCGTCTCCGGAAGGCGCTGGGGCTCACGCAGACCGCGATCGCCCGCCTCGCGAGCGTCAGCCAGTCGACGATCGTCAAGATCGAGAAGCGGCAGATGAACCCGTCCTACGACAGCGTGCGGCGGATCATGAACGCGCTCCAGGCGGAGCTGAAGCGGCAGGAGAAGAAGGCCCTCGTCGAACAGATTCAGAGCCGGAAGGTGCAGTACGTTGAGGCGAGGTTGCCCCTCGAGACCGCGGTCGACGAGATGCGCCGATGGAAGTTCTCCCAGATGCCGGTCATGCACAACGGCCATCCGGTCGGGTCGATCTCGGACAAGGTGATCAACAACCTGATCCTGTCCGGCCGCGACCCGAAGGACCTCGCCCGGATCCGCGTGGACGAGGTCATGGAACCCGCCTTCCCGCAGGTCGACGCGAAGGCGCCCGTCGAGCTCGCGGCGGGCCTCCTCCGGCACTACGACGCGGTCCTCGTCACCCAGAAGGGCGACGTCACGGGCATCGTCACTAAATCGGACCTGATGAAGCTCCTCTGACCAAGGCGATGGAGGCGGGGAGCGTTTCGCACACCCCGTCGTTATCGTTAAATAACGATAACGCAATGTCCCCACGAGGTGGTTTCTGGATGATGATTGGTTGCGGCTATTGCGTGAAGACGATTCGAAGAGGTCGATATCTCTACTTCTGGCACTATGAAGATCGCGTCGGTGGTCGGCGGCAGATAGAGGAGTACATCGGGCCCTCGACGGACCCTCGGGCCCGGGAAGCGGTAACGCAGCGGGTGGCGGCCTATGCTGAGCAGGCGCGATCGGAAATCGACCGGTTCGTCCGCCAAGCAAAGGCGGAGATGGTTTCGGTTCGTTGAACTCGGGACGGTGACGGGTCAGATCCGAGCGGACCGTGGCATTCACGGAACGAGCGCGCCGCGTCGGCTCAACTCACGGGAGAACGCATGTGGTCGGCCAATAACGAGGACGGCGATGACCGTGGTGAATAGAGTCGGCGGCTTCCCGATTGTAAAGAAGGGTCCGAAGATGTGGCGAATCCGGAGGAACCCCCACGGTGTTCGATCTTTCTTCACCAATCGAGAACGTACGACGATTCCGGCGTCCTCGATTTCGATTCGCACAAGCGCGAAATACCTCAATACGAAGGCGAGCCAAGCCAGGAGAAGCGAGAGGAAGATGGCCTCCGCAACCGGGAGGTTGAGACTCGCCGTGTAGACGTATAGGAAAATGAAGAAGAAGATCGCAGACATCGGCAGAGTCAGCATGACGGAGGCGATCACACCAGCTCCCCAGAGGGCCGTGAAGAGACGCGGCATCGTTGTTCGACTTCACTCCGGATATGGGACCTCGACTTCCATGAAGTCTTCGGCCACCCGCACATTCTCGAAGACCTTGCGGGCATCCTCGAGGATCGTCGCCGGGTCCTCGTATCGCGGGCTGAGGTGCGTCAGGACGAGCAGGCCGACCGCGGCTTCCTTTGCGACCTCCGCGGCCTGCCGCGACGACGAGTGCCCGTACCGGTTCGCCTTCTCCTCCAGGGCCGCGTCCGACGTCGCGTCGTGGATCAGGACGTCCGCGCGCCGGGCGATCGAGACGAGGTCCTCGTAGGGCATCGTGTCCCCTGTGTAGACGATCTTGCGGCCGCGGCGCGGCGGGCCCAAGACGTCCTCCGGGCGGACCGCGCGATTCCCGACCCGGACCGTCTCGCCTTCCTGCAGCCGGCTGAACAGGGGACCCGTCGGGACGCCGAGCGCCTCCGCCCGCTCCACGCTGAACCGCCCGGGCCGCGGCTTCTCCTCGAGCACGTAGCTGAGGCACGGGACCGTGTGGACCGCCTCGTGGGCCGTGACCGTGTACTCGCCGCCGTCGACGGCCCCGCCCGGCGGGACCTCCTTCGCCTTCACCGCGAAGCCCGGCGTGAAGTAGCCGAGAGACAAGAGCTCGCCCACGAGCCGCTCGACGCCCCGCGGGCCGTACACTTCGAGGGGCACCTCCCGACCGTTCATCGACATGCTCTGGACCATCCCGGGCAGCCCGAGGAAATGGTCTCCGTGGAAGTGGGACAGGAAGACCCGCGACACCCGCATGAAGCTCAGACGGCTCTGCATGAACTGCCGCTGCGTGCCTTCCCCGCAGTCGAACAGCACGACCTCCGGCCCGCGTTTCACCGCCACAGCGCTCACGTTCCTCTTCGGCGTCGGCCACGATCCGGACGTACCGAGGAACACGATTTGCATGGGACGGTTCCCGAAGGGCCACGGGCGCTTAACGTCTTTGGAGTCCGCGAGAAAACGTTTATCGACGCAGCGGGATGCCGCGGCGGTCCTCCATGCGTTCGATCGACGGCCGGTCCCTCGACCTCGCCGACGTCGTGGCGGTCGCCCGCGGACGCGAACCGGTGCGGCTCGCCCCCGCCGCGGCGAAGCGCGTCGACGCGAGCCGCCGCGCCCTGGAGAAGGTCGTCGCGAAGGGCGCCCTCGCGTACGGCATCAAGACCGGGTTCGGGGAACTCGCGAACGTCGCGATCTCCGACGCCGACGTCCGCGCGTTGCAGATCAACCTCCTCCGGAGCCACGCGGTCGGCCAGGGACCGCCCCTCCGCCAAGACGAGGTCCGCGCGGCCCTCCTCCTCCGCGCGAACACGCTCGCGATGGGCTATTCCGGCGTGCGACGGATCCTCGTGACCCGTCTCCTCCAGCTCCTGGACCGCGGCGTGCATCCCGTGATCCCCTCCCGCGGATCCCTCGGGGCGAGCGGGGACCTGGCGCCCCTCGCCCACCTCGGCCTGGTCCTGGTCGGCGAAGGCGAGGCCGAGATCGACGGACGCGTGCTGCCGGGCGACAAGGCCCTCGCGCAGGCGGACCTCGAGCCGCTGGTCCTCCAGTCGAAGGAGGGCCTCGCGATCGTCAACGGGACCTCCGTCATGGCGGGCGTCGGGGCCCTCCTCGTCCACGACGGACTGCGCCTGGTCAAGGACGCGCAAATCGCCGCGTCGATGTCCTTCGAGGCCTTGCGGGGATCCCCGAAGCCCTTCGACGACCGACTCGTCTCCCTCAAGCCGCAGCCCGGCGCCCGCGAGGTCGCCGCGAACCTGCGGAGGCTCCTCCGCGGGAGCGAGATCATCCCGTCGCACAAGGGGCCGCACAAGGTGCAGGACCCCTACACGCTGCGATGTATCCCGCAGGTCCTCGGGGCCGTGCGTTCGGCCCTGTCCGATGCGGCCGCCGCCCTCCGGATCGAGATGAACGCGGCGACCGACAACCCGCTGATCTTCCCGGAAGGAATGAGCGTGAGCGGCGGGAACTTCCACGCGCAGGCCTTGGCCATGGCCCTCGACCACGTCGCCCTCGGCCTCGCGGTGCTCGCGGGCTTCTCCGAGCGGCGGATCGCGCGGCTCGTCGACACCCGGCTGAGCGATCTCCCCCCGTTCCTGACGAAGAAGAGCGGCCTGAACTCCGGCATGATGATCGTCCAGTACGTGGCCGCGGGCTATGCGAGCGACAACAAGGTCCTCGCCCATCCGGCGTCCGCGGACTCGATCCCGACGTCGGCGAATCAGGAGGACTTCGTGCCGATGGGGATGGCGGCCGCCCTCAAGGCCCGGCAGGCCCTGGAGAACGCGGCGCGCGTCGTGGCCCTCGAGGTCCTCGCGGCGGCCCAGGGCCTGGAGTTCCTCAAGCCACTGCGTGCCGGCCTTGGGCCCCGCGCCGCCCTCGCGTTCGTACGGTCCGCGGTCCCGCCGCTCGACGAGGACCGCTCCCTCGCGGGCGATGCGAACCGCATCCTGGAGTGGTTGGCCACCGGGCAGTTCCTCGAGGCAGCGGAGAAGGCCGCGGGCCGCCTCGCCTGATCACTCCGAGGCGCCCTGGATGGACCGGAAGCAGACCGGGCACCGGCCGACGCGGGAGGCGCACAGCTCGTGGAAGTCCCGGCCGCAGCCGCAGCGGGTGACCTTGAATCCTTTCTTGATGAGCCCCTTGCAGATCGGGCAGCGCGTCTCCAGGTCCGCGACGAGGCGCTTCGCCTTCTCCGCGCCGACCTCGGAGACGTCGATCTGGGCGATCATCTCCTGTGTGTATTCCTTGTCGTCGAAGACTCGATGGGAGACGATCTGGATCGCGAGCGGCACGGACCCGGAGGCGGTCATCTTGAGCCGCAGCCGGAGGGCCTCCGAGGCGTGCGCGCGGACCGCGGGAAGGGCCAAGGTCCCCTCCGTCTCCGCGTCGCCGAGGATCCGGACCCGCACGTCCTTCGCGGCGCCCTTCCCCTCGTTCTCGACCGTCAAGGTCGCGTCGGCCCACTCGTTGACCCGAGCGGGCACGACGTCGAGGAAGCCGCGCATGCTCGGGGCGAAGGCCTCCGTGGCCTCCCAGGCGAGGCGGTACGATTCCTCCGCGGACCGGGTGGCCTCGGCGAAGTCGGCCTCCCAGGCGAGGCGGTACGATTCCTCCGCGGACCGGGTGGCCTCGGCGAAGTCGGACTTGCGGAGCTGGACCGCCTGGGCGAGCTTCGTCTCCGCGAGCTTCATGTCGATGCCGAACTTGCGGCCGTTACGGATCGTCGTCTCCGCCTTGAACGTGAGATCGACGAAGCGCTTCTCGATGATCTTCGCGGACTCGACCCGCTCGAGGGCGTTGTTCACGACGTCCATCGCGTTGTCGTACTCGCCGCGCAGGATGCGTTCGTTGGCCTGGCGCAGCAGCGCCTCCGCATCGCGGGCGTCGGACCCGAGCCGCTTCGCGTGGGCCACGTTGTCCGCCGCGTCCTGGAGGGCGCGGTTCAGCTTCGCGGCGAGGGCCGTGCTCGCCTCGTCGCGGGCGGACCGGATGTTCGCCATGGCCTCCTGGAAGTCGCCGGCCTCCAGGCGCGTCCTCGCCTCCGCGAATCGGTTCATCGCGGCCGTCGGGTCGACGTCCATCTTGCGGCACATCTCGCGCACCGACGTCCACCGCGGTCTGCAGGAGCGCCTTCGCCTTCTCCCGGACCTCCGCGACTTCGTCGAGCAGCACGCGCAGGTCCGCGATGGAATCGGATGCGTGGATCGCCGTGTCGAGCGCCTTGACGTAATCCCCGACCGCGAACGCCTTGCGGCTGTCCGAGACGAGGTCCATGACGATCGAGGACCCCTTCCCCAGGTCGCGCAGTTTTCCCTCCACGCTTTCGACCGCCTGCTTCGCGATCTGCTGCTGCAAGCCGACGCGTTCCGCCTCGGCCTCGCTCTGGAGGGCGGTCGCGATGGCCTGCCGATACTTCTTCGCCCGGAACAGCTCCCGGGCCTTCTCGAACAGCCTCTCGGAGGACCGCGTGTCGGTCCCTTCCCGTCGCGCCTTCCCGAGGGCCTCCTCGAACCGCTTCATGATCGAGGCGACCGCCTGGTCTCGTTCCTTCGTCGCGTCGACGTCCGCTTGCGCGACGATGTCGAGAGCCTCGTCGAACTGCCCCATGCGGTACGCCCTCTCGGCCCGATCCAGGAGGCCGCTCGTCCGCGGCAGCGGGGTGTTCATCGCCTCCGCGTCCGCGAGGACGTCCCGGAGCCTCCGGAGGGCGGCCTCGGCCTCCTCTCCCTGCCGCCGCAGCGTCTCCAGTTGCGCCTTGAGCTGCGTCGCGAGATCGGCGGCCTGCTCGATCTCGCCCGCCTCGAGATGCCCGCGGGCCTTCCCGAGGGCCTCGGTCGATGCCGCGAGGTCGGCGCCCTCCACGGACGTTAGGATCTCTTCCGCTTCGTTCAACGTGAGCAGGAGCCTCTCGCGGATGAGCGATGTGAACTCGTCCTCCGTGCGTTGTGCCAGCCCGAGCGCCTTCTCGTATTCCTTCGCCTTCATCGCCTCTTTCGCGTCCGCGAAGACCTCCCGCAGATGCGGCGCGGCGATCCCGAGGCGCTCCGCGAGCTCGAGCCGCCCGCGGGACGACAAGATTTTCTGGGCCGAGGAATAGAGGACCGTGAGTTTGTCCGTCTCCGCGCGGGCCGCCCCCGCGAGCTGGAGGGCTCGCTCCAAATCCATCTGTTCGAACGCCTTCTTCGCGTCGACCAGCATCTCGACGACCTTCGAGACGTCCACGTTCCGTTTCTTCGCGTCGGCGACGAACGCGGCCGCGGTCGCGATCGCGTTGTAGGCCTGCTTGTGCATCCCGGCCGCCTTGTTCGCGTGGTCATTCGCCTCGTTCAGGAGCCGCAGACCCTCGTGGTAATTCTGGACCCCGAGCGCCATGCGCGCCCGGCGCACCAGGTCGTTCATCTCGTCCACGTCGACCTTGAGGCCCTGGATCGTGGCGACCCGTCCTCGGACGAGGCCGAGCAGGTTGTCCGCGAGGCCCGCCAAGGCCTCGGTCGCCTTCTCGCGCGTGCCGACGATCTCCGCGGCCCGGCCGCTGGCGAGATAGGCGTTCAGCTCGCGGTGCAGCGCCTCGAGGTTCGACACGTTCGCGCCGAGGTCGACGCCGATGCGGACCGCGACCGCGAGGTCTCCGACGATCTCGTCGGCCCGGGTCCGGACCCGCGCCTCGACGAACGCCTGGCCCTCCGCGACCGCCTTCAGGGCTCCTTCGAAGTCTTGGCCCGCCATCGAGGCGTCCGCCCGGTTGATCAGGGCCTTGAGGGTCCCGCTCTCGTCCCCGAGATGGGGTAGTGCCGTCCGAAGGGAGGAGATCTGTCCGGCCGCGCGCTCGGCCAGGATCCGCCCGACTTTCGCTTGCACGGCCGCGGCCAGGTCCAGCGCCCGGCGGTAATCGTCCGCCTTCACCGCGACGATCGCTTCCTGCAGCGACCTCGAGGGCTCCGACAAATCCGCCCCGTTCTGTTCGCCCAACGTCAAGACGAACTCCGTGCGCTCGATGGCCTCCATCACCCGCTCGCGCTCCGCCCTCCGCAGCTCCTCGAAGGAAGCTTGGATCGCCTTCTCGACCTCCGGTGGATTCCGGTCCTGGTAGGCCTGGCGGGCGGCCTCGGCAAGCTTCCGGGCGCGGAGGGTCAGCACGCCGAACCCCTCGACCTCGGCGAACGACCGGTGGAGCTCCTTCAACCGAACCTCAACCTTGCGGTATCGATCGAGGATCGCGTCCACGGCGCCATCCGCGCGCTTCGCGTAATCGAGGGCTTCTCGGAATGCGCCGCGGCGGATCGCCTCGCGCGCGGTGTTCAAATCCTCGAACGGCGCCTTCAGGTCGACGCCCATGTTCGCGGCCGCGGCGAACTTCTCGCGGGACGTCGCGAGGGCTCCGACGACCCGCTGGAATTGCGTCTGCTGGGCCGTCTGGAACCCTTTCTTCGCGAGCTGAGCCGCTTCCCGGTACGCTCCTTTGCGGATCGCGCCCTCGGCCTTCGCGAACAGGTCCTGCGCGGCCGTCGGGTCGGCGCCCATCGCCCTCGACTCCTGGACGATGCGCGAGAAATCGCCCGCGCTCCCTTCGAGCGATCGCTGGAGAGCTTTCTCCGATTCCGCGCGGCTTTGGCTCAGCGCGTTCTTCGCCTTCTCGAAATCGAGATTGGTGATGTCGCCCCGGGCCCGCTCGATCAGGTTCGAGGCTTTTGTCGTGTCCGCCCCGAGCTCCGCGGCGGACCGCATCAGGTCCTCCGCATCGCGGATCTCCTTCCCCTGCGCGGAGGTGAGGTCCTCCCGGATCGTGTCGAGTCCTTCCTTCGTGAATTCGAGCGCGCTCTGGAAGTCGTTGTTCTCCATCGCCGTCCGGGCGCGAGAGAGCAGGTCCTCGATGGGGGCGACGTTGCGGTTCAGGTTCTTCGCGGACAGGATGAGCGCTTGCGCGTTGGAGAAGGAGGACGACAGGTGCTCTTGGAGGATCTTCTCGCTCCGCTTCCAGGCCTTCTTGGCCAGGTCGATGGCGACTCCGAGGTCGCCGCCGGCGAGGGCACCTTCCGCCTTCGCGAGCGTCGACTCCGTCTCGGCGAGATCGGCCCCGACGCCCTTCGCGAGGCGTCCCAGGTTTGCGCTCGAGTCGACGATCGCCCGCGCGCGGTCCCGGTAGTTCCGCTTCCCTCGTTCGAGGGCCTCGTTCGCCTTCTCGACCGCGACCTTGTAGTCCTTCGCGACCATCGCCCCGCCTGCCTCGGCGAGGGCCTTCTCGGCCTCCGTGACGTTCGCGTCGACGCGGCGCGCCTGGTCGATCATGTCCTGGGCGTCGCGGAGGCCGTCCTCCGCGGCCTGCCGGGTGCGGGCGGTCTCTTTGACCCGTTCTTCCAGCTGCTTCCGCAGCGCATTGTCCCGGAGGTACCCGCTCACGTGTCGAGGGCTCCGCTGCCTCGGGGAAGGCATCGGCTCCTCCACCGAGAATCAGCACGGTTGCGAGGATTCGGAGCTTATAAACGGCTTATCTTTCGATTATCACGTGTGATTCATCCCGTCGATTCGGACGCGGTGGCGGGAGGAAATCCCATGGGGCCTACGGGGTTCCTTCGGGGACCGCCGCGGCCTGGCGAGACGCCTCGTTCGATTCCGGCGGCGGCAGCTCGTCCGGCCCCGCAGGCGCTTCGGACGCATCGTCGGGGGTCTCCTCCGGGCGTTCCTTGTACGGGACGCCGGCCTTCTGCGCCATCAACCGGCGGATGCCTTCGCGGTCCGTCGACTTGAGTCCGAAGAACTCGGCGAAGTACCGAGTCGTCGTCAGCGCCAGGGATCGTCCGGACGGTTTCCGGTTGATCAGGCCGAGGTCCTCGAGCCCCTTCGTGTGCTCGTAGACCTTGGAGCCGATCATGTCGAACAGGTCGCTCTGGAGGAGCGGCTGGTGGTAGGCGATCAGGGCCGCGGTCTTGAGGAGGTCCCGATCGATCTCCGGAGGCGCGAAGCCCCGCGCGCGTTCCGCGAACTCGGATCGGATCTGCATCGTCCATTTCGTGCCGATTTGCGCGACCTCGATCGCGCTCTCCCGCTCCGTGTACTCGTGGGCGAGGGCTCGGAGGTGCGTGCGGATCACGTCGGGCTCGAGGCGCGTCGTCTGCGCAAGTTCCTCCGGGGTGAGGGCCTTGCCGGCGCTGAAGAGGGCGGCCTCGACGATCGCCCGCGGATTCATGGGACCGCCTCCGGCGTCGGGGCAGGAGGCTTGGGCCCGAGGGCCGGGATCGCGAGGAGCTCCTCCGTCGGGAGGTCGGCCTCCATCGACAGCCGCTTCACCAGGATCTCCCCGTAGGGGTAGTCTTTCTGCCACAGCTTCACCTTCTCCAGGTGGGCGAGGAAGAGCAACGACATGAAGACGGTGACCTCGTCCCAGATGTCGCCGACGGTCAGCTGGCGCAGGGGGATCGGCTCGCCGTTGAACTGGGCCAGGCGCTGCCACGTGAGGGCGATGTCCTCCGTCAGGTCCTCGCCGTGGACCTTCTGATGGAAGTTCGGCGCGAACTTACGGATCGCCGCTTCCCGCAGGGCATTCCGCTGGAGCTGCAGGTCGGCCTCCCGGCGCGCCTCGTCGAAGGCGTCCATCAGTTCCATGAGGGTCACGGCCCGCCGGCCCTCGCGGCGGATCGCCTCGGTGAGGGGTGTCGCCGTCCCGTCGAGGACGACCTGGTTGTAGTCGAGGTCCGCGGGGTCGCGGAACATGTCGAGGTCCCACGCACCATCGTCCGGCGGCGCCTCCGGCGGCATCGCGTTGAGGAGGACCTTGTCGCTCTGCAGCTTGAGGATCGACCAGGCGAGGAAGACGAGCTTCCCCGCGGTGACGAAGTTCACCGTCCCCTCCTTCTTGACCTTCTCCAGGAACAGTTTCGTGAAAGGGGTGAGGTTGATTTCCCAGGGGTCCATCTGTCGCTCCAGGACCAGCTCGAACGCCGCGACGACGGACTTCTCGAACGGATCGCGGACCGCGACGTGCATGCCCTGGTCGATCTCGTTCAGCATCGCGAGGTACCGGTTGATCCGCTGTCCGCCCTCCGTCTCGCTGATGAGGGCCTTGTGAAACAGCAGGTGGTTCAGGACCGTTTGGTAGTTCTCGCTCATGCCGTCAACACCTCGGAGGGCTTCTCGGGCTTCTCGTCCTCGATGTCCGCCAGGTTCACGCGCATGATGACTTCGGAGACGGACTCGGGCGTCATCGTGACGCCGATCAAGTGGTCCGCCTCCTTCAGGCTCACCTTGCGCAGCGAGATCTGGACGAACTGCGCGGCGTTGCTGTTCCGCCGGATCATCCGGGCGACCTTCTCCGCATTGACCGCGTCGAGGTTCTGGTCGATCTCGTCGAGCAGGTAGAACGGCGACGGGTCGTACTCCTGGATCGCGAAGATCAGGGCCATCGATGCGAGGGACTTCTCGCCGCCGGAGAGGGCCTCGCATCGATGCGAGGGACTTCTCGCCGCCGGAGAGGGCCTCGAGCCGCAGGACCTTCTTGTGGGCCGGCTTGACCTTCAGGATGAGGCCGGCCTCGAA
>Ga0209266_1002883_pt1 | contig 10697 bp, 10 predicted proteins | sample GraSoiAngelo_132_FD_185889 | JGI IMG/M metagenome (GOLD analysis project Ga0209266, IMG submission 185889) | Grasslands soil microbial communities from the Angelo Coastal Reserve, California, USA - 14_0929_02_40cm (SPAdes) (version 2) | ecosystem: Environmental > Terrestrial > Soil > Grasslands ...
CCCGCAAGCGCCGCCACTGTGCGTTCGAGGACGTCCACCTCGCTCTCGTCCCGAGGCGCCATGAACTCGAACGAGATGCTCGGTCGGCTTCGCGCAAGCAGCTCGGCGATTCTCATCGGTGCCGGGAACTCTACCAATCCTTACCTTGAGGAGGGTGAGCAGCGGCGCTTGCCCGGCCGCCAGGCCGGGTCGGCTTTGCCGACGCCGCGTATAGAGGGAACACTGGTTCCCTCTCATTTTTCTACCTTAGGACACGCGCGTCTCCAACGCGGCGCGTCACGCGCTGCGAGTCCAGATGCTCGAGCAGAGCCAGCACCGGACGCCGGCTCGCGCCCATGCGATCGCGCAGCTGGCCGACGGTGACCGAGCCGCCGGCGGCGATGATCTCTTTGACCATCACCACCGCCGACGCGTAGGCCTCTTTGGTGAAGGCGACGTCATCGCCGACGCGCACCACGTCGCCGCGTTCGACGAGGGCACGGACCAGCTCATCGCTAGCCCCGGTTTTCTGCATCGCCTCCGGGAGCGAGGGCGGCGCGAACGGCTGACGTCCCAACAAAGACATGAGCTCCGCTGCCGGGCCGGCGTGGGTCTCGAGCACAACGCTGTGGTCGGGCGAGGCAAGCGAACCGTTGCGCTCGACGATGCGGCCGTCGTCGATCAGGCCCTGGACCACCGCCGGAAATGACGCCGGCGGGACGCCGAGCCGGCTCCGCAGCTCCTCGCGCGCCATCCCGTTTCGGAATGGATGAGCCTGGTGATACGCATCGAGCTCATGCGCCGCCCGCGCGGCGATCGACTGCCACGCCTCATCGCTGAAGATCCACTCGCCGATCCGCCGTGCCCTCAGGCTCTCGACCTCGGCCTGGGGCGCGACCGTCGCCTTGAGCAGCGCGCTGACCGTGACGCCGCGCGGATACTTGCGCAGCTCCTCGCCAAGAATGTTGCCGGCGGCTCGTCTCACCAGCGATTCGCGCACCGCCGAGTCATGCCGCGGATGCTTGCGCGGGGCGACGTCGATGAAGCTTCCGCCGGCCACCGTGATGGCGGGGCTGGGCACCCGCAGCACGAATCGGTCCTGGGCCGCGGCGGCGATGGGGCGATCGAGGTAGAGCTGCACCCAACCCTCGGCTCCAGGCGCGATGTGGTGGCCGTCGAGCATGATCACGCGGCAACCCACCTCGGTCGTTCCCGTGTGCATCAGGACCTCGGCGCCGTGACGCACCGGCTGCGGAGCCGAGGCGAGGACGCGCACCCGGGCGTCAACCCTCCGCACAGGTTCCATCGCGCCGGGCCGAGCCAGCACGTCACCACGCGACAGCTCATTCTTGTCCACGCCACCCAGGTTCGCGGCCACCCGGCTGCCCGGCCCGACGGACTCGACCTTCTGGTTGTGACGCTGCAGCCCGCGGATCCGCACGGGTTTGCCGCTCGGGGCGACCTGCATCTCCTCGCCCACGCTGATCGATCCATCGACGAGCGTGCCGGTGACCACGGTGCCGAAGCCGCTGATCGTGAAAACGCGGTCGATGGGAATTCGCGGCCTGCCCGCGTCGGGGCGTGATTCGGAGCCGGCGAGCAGCGCGTCGAGGGCGGCGACGAGTTCGCCCAATCCCTGCCCGGTGGGCGCTGAAACCGCGATCATCGGCGCGCGCTCGAGTGAAGTTCCCTCCAGCGCAGCGGTCACCTCGCTCTTGACGAGGTCGAGCCACTCGATCTCGACGAGGTCGACCTTGGTCAACACCACGAGCCCGCGACGCACCTCGAGCAGGTCGAGGATCTCGAGATGCTCGCGCGTTTGGGGCATCACGCCTTCGTCGGCGGCGACGACAAGCAGGACCGCGTCGAGGCCATGCGCCCCGGCCAGCATGTTGCGCATGAACCGCGCGTGACCGCCCGCCCGGGAGTGTCATGTGCGCGAAGCCGAGGTCGATCGTCATCCCGCGCCTTTTTTCCTCCGCCAGGCGATCGGGATCGATCCCTGTCAGGGCGGTGATGAGCGTCGACTTGCCGTGGTCGATATGGCCCGCGGTGCCGACGACGAAGCTCATCTACGCAATGTCATCGCCGCGGCCTCGACGGCGTCGATGAGAGTCTCGTCCTCGCCTTTCAGGATGGTGCGAGGGTCGAGGCAGCATTCATCCTTGTCGATGCGGGCGATGACCGGCGGATCTCCGAGACGGAGCGCAGTCGAGAGCCGGGAGGCAGGACCGGCGATCGCCAGCAGCGTGGTTGCCACGCTGTGCTCTGGCAGCGACCCGCCACCGACCGCCGAAGAACCCTCGACCAGCCTGGTTTCCACGCCGCGCTCGGCTAGTTTGACCGACCACATCGCCGCGCGGCGGCGGACATCCTCGAGCGGCGCGTGCAGCATGCGCTCGACTGGGATCTGCTCCGCGTGGCCGGTCACTCGCTGCCTCACGGTCGCCTCGAGCGCGGCCAGGGTGAGCTTGTCGATACGAAGGGCACGCGCCAGCGGATGCCGCCACATCTTCTTGACGGCTTCGACGCCTTGCTCGCTCCGCGCCAGCGCAATCCCGGCTTGAGGGCCGCCCAGCAGCTTGTCGCCGGAGAAAGTGACCACGTCGGAGTGCTTCAACGATTCCGCGACAGTCGGCTCGTCGCCGATCGGCTCGGCCGCGCCGCTGCCCAGGTCGTCGAGCAGCAGCAGGCCATGGCGACGGGCGACGCCTGCCAGCTCCGCCAGTGAGGCTGACTCGGTGAACCCGCTGACGCGGAAGTTCGAGGTGTGCACGCGCAGCAGCGCGGCCGAGCGCGGGGTGACGGCCTCTTCGTAGTCGGCCGGCCGGGTTCGGTTGGTGGTGCCGACCTCGACCATGCGCGCGCCCGAAAGCCGCATCACGTCCGGCATCCGGAACGAGCCGCCGATCTCGACCAGCTGGCCGCGCGAAACGATCACCTCTTTGCCTTTGCAGAGCGCGGCTGCGTTGTTGTTCACGACCAGCGCGGCCTCGCACCCGAAGAGAGCGGTGAGGAGGCCGGCCACGAGCGCGGCCCGCTCGCCTCGCTTGCCACTTGCCAGGTCCAGCTCCAGGTTGCTGTAGCCGGCGGCCACGGCCAGGGCGTCGATCGCGGCCTGGGACAGAGGGGCGCGGCCGAGGTTGGTGTGGAGGATGACCCCGGTGGCGTTGATGACCCGCCGCAGCCTCGGCGCGGCCACGGTCCGCAGCTTCGCGGCCACCGCTGCGTGCCTGCCGGCGGCATCGGCGGCCCCCTCGCGCTCGGATGCGACCTGTTCGCGGATCGCCTCGACGACCCGCTCGCGTCCGTACTCCTTGACGAGCTCGGCGTAAGCCGGCTCGTTGAGGAGAGTCCCTACAGCAGGCAGGGATACAGGAAGACCAACCCGGGGATCGTGTATCCGACGCATGTGCCTACTGAGATTAGGCTGGCCGGCTCGAAGAAGGGCGCCATCACGTACTGCAGCAGGTTGACCCGCTGGAAGAACTGGAACGCGATCAGGACCACGACGCAGCCCGCCCAGATCTCGCGCCGCCTGATGCTGACGTCGTAGAAGAAGCGTGGATTGCGATTCCGGAATAGGGCTTCGATGATGTTCCAGCCGTCAAGGCCAGGAATCGGCAGCAGCTGGAAGGCGAAGAGGGAGAGGTTCAGGAACACGATCGCGTAGAGCGCGGCGAGCAGGAGGCCCGGACCGAGATCGTAGGAGTAAGGCAGGCCCGCCCGGACGAGGGCGCGGAGCAGGAATCCGAGGACCACGGCGACCAGCAGGTTCGCCACCGGGCCGCCCAGCTCGTACAGCACCTTCTGCCGCAGCGTGCTGATGCGGTTGGACTGCACCGGCACGCGCCTTCCCCATCCGACCAGCGCGACGAAAACAGCCAGTGCACCGAAAGGATCGAGAAATCGGCGTGGATCGGGGGAGAAGTAGCCGAAGTAGCGAACCGAGCGATCGCCCAGGAAATAGGCCGCCGCCGCGTGGCCCATCTCATGCACCGGGATCGCGATGAGCAGCGCCGGCACCAGGAGCAGGATCCCCAGGATGAGCCCGAGGAATGGGCTCACTCGATGGGTATCTTGCGATCGCGCGGGTTGGTTCGCCGGCGGGCCCGGGCTCGCCTGGCGCGTGTGGCCGACGGCGCCGGGGCGACCCGGTTTTCGTAAATGAGCATCAGCGCCGTGATCAGCTCGCGCTGAGCGTTGAGCAGGTGGACCTGCGCCGCGGGAGGCACCATCTCCGCGAGCGCATGCCCCACCCGCGAGCCCAGCTCGTTGACCAGCTCGATGACACGCTCGCGGTCGCCGCTCATCTCTTGGTCTCCTTCGCCGCCTCGGGCCGCCGCACGAACCGAACCCGCAGCTCGCCATCCTCGATCGAGGCGCCGGCGGTGTCGCGCCGCGCCAGCACGCGTGGAAGCGAGATCTCGCGCCGGTAATTTCCGACCGTCACAAAGAGCTCGCCGTTGTGCCGGCTCAGGTCCACCGCCGACTTCTCGACGAAGGGCACCTTCAGCGACAGCACGAAATCCTGGCCATCCTTGTCGATGCGCTGCGAGTTGGAGGTCACGAAGCGAGCCGAGGGGTCGCCGTCTCCGTAGATGGCCCGCGCCATGCGCGCAAGCATCTTCTCCCCCACCACCTCGCGGTCGAACAGCGGCACGTTGAAGATGGGGATCCCGGCGAATGACTGCTCGACCTCGAGCTGGTAGCGATGATGGATGCGCTGCCACTTCTGGAACAGCTCGTCGTGGAGATCGCTCGGGAGCTGACGATTGACGATCACGGCGTCGGTGACGTAGCCGAAAAGGCTCAGGTACGTGTAGGCGCGCTTGGCCTCCTTGACGACCATCTTCTCCAGGTTGAGCACTATGCGCACCGTCGTGATCTCGGGATCCGTGAGCACCTTGCGCATGCCGTCAAGGTCGACCAGCAGGTCCTTCAGCGACGCGTACACCTCATCCGACGGCAGGGGCATGTGCATCATCGGCTGCAGCACGGGCCGGGCCAAACGCATCGCGCGCCGCGACCACGGATAGATCTTGTCCAGCCACCACTTCGCTGCGTCGGGGAATGTCAGCAGCTGAAGCGTTTCGCCCGTCGGAGCGCAGTCGACGATCAGCACGTCATGCTCGCCGCGCGCCGTGTAGTGCTTGATCCACATCAAGGACGCGACCTCGTCCATGCCCGGAGGATTGGCGACCTCGTCGGCGAGCACCTCGTCGAGGCCCTGTGTGGAAAAGACCTCGACGGCGTACTCGTGCAGCTTGGCCCAGTGACGCTGCATCTCGTGGAGCGATGAAACCTCGTGCGCCCACAGTTTGTCCCCGACCTGGACCGAGTCGCTGCCGAGCTCGAGGTCGAAAGAGTCACCCAGCGAGTGCGCGGGGTCGGTGCTCATGACCACGGTCCGATACCCGGCGGCGGCGCAGCGCACGGCGGTGGCTGCGGCGACCGATGTCTTGCCGACGCCACCTTTCCCGGTGAAAAGGACTACCCGCACGGGCGAATCTTACGTGCGGTCGATTTCCACCTGCTGCCTGCCGTGGTTGTCCTCGACGGTTCGCTCCACCAGCGACTCGACGGAGCGAGGGATCGTGACGCCTACTTGACGACCAGGGGCACGGCCAGCGAACCCACGACGAGCAGGACGATCATGGCCGCGCCGACCACCATGAGCCGCACCAGGTCCTTGGTGAAGTAAGGGACGCGGTCGAGCGGAATCGACGGGTCGGCGGACTCGACGATGAACCTGCCGCCGCGTCCTTTGATGATCTGGTTGCGCCCCCCCAGCGACATCTCGACGGCCCGCACCATCGCCTGGTCACCGCCGACGCGGGCCTGGGACACGCTCCTCGACACGGTCGAGGTCTGGGCGCCGGCGCCCGCCGTTGCCACGCCCGTGAGCGGGCCGGGAGGTCGCATCGGCTGGCGGAATTTGCCTTTGGCTCGCTTCTTGCCCTTGCGACTCATAGATCTGCAAGTCTAGACGGCGTGAAAGCCAGCTCGATTCGCCCCACCCGCCCGACAGGGTGGGAGGTTAATCGCATTTGAATCCCCCCACCCGGCCGAGACCGCTGGCCCCTCCGGCCCTTCGGGCCACCTCCCCATAAATGGGGAGGAGGCTGGGGCGACGTCCCCACAGGGTGGGGAGGTGAATAGAACAGGCAGGCGGGTAGGGGAGCTGGTGCTGGGTCGTGGGGTGCGACTCGGGAAGGGTTCCGCCTGCCTGTCGTTGGGCCGTGGGACTCAACCTGCTGGTTCGTGGGCTACGATATGTTGTGTCCCGGATGCAGTTATAACCCCGAATGTAGTTGTTGTCAAGATCTTTCGGACGATAGGGCGTGAGCTTGCAATCTAGACCGCCGGCACAGACCGGGCCCATGCGGTGGCTGCCCTACCTCTTTGCCGCCGGTGCGGTTTTCTGGCTCGTCGAGCTGACCCGATTCGGTGCGTACCTGGCGGCGCCGGCCGGGCGTGACGTGCTCACCCAGGCGCTCGTCAACGGCGGATTCACGGGCAACGTCAACACGGCGCTGGCCGGCGAGTCGGTGATGATCTTTTTCTTCGGTCTTGCGGCCGCGGTCCTGCATGGCGCCGCCTACTACGGTCTGAGGCGTTTGCGAATCTGGGGATGGATCGCCGCGGTCATCGTTGCGGCCGGCTGGTCTGTGGTCCTGGTTGGGATCCCGATCCTGATCATCCTGCTGCGGCGGTCGACGCGCCAGGCCTACGGAATCTCCTGACCTGGGAGTCGGAACGCCTCAGCGACCGATGCGAAAGAAGATCACGTCGCCGTCTTTGACCCGGTACTCGCGACCCTCGACCCGGAGCTTCCCGGCGGCGCGGAGCGCCTCCATCGATCCGGCGGCGACCAGCTCATCGACTGAGGTGACCTCGGCCCGGATGAAGTGCTTCTCGAAATCCGTGTGGATCTTCGACGCCGCCACCGGGGCGGGGGAGTCGCGCTCGCAAGGCCATGCCCTGACCTCCGGCTCGCCGGCGGTGAAGTAGGTGATGAGGCCGCCCGTCTCCCAAACGGCGCGCGCGATCCGGCCCAGGCCCGACTCATCGATGCCGTAGCCCGCGCGCATCTCGGCCTGCTCCGCCGGATCGAGCTCGGCCAGCTCGGCTTCGAGGCGCGCCGAGAGCGTGATCGACGGAGCGCCTTCGGCATCGGCCAGCCTTTTGACCTTAGCCGCGGGCTCGGCCCCGCCAGGCAGCAGCTCCTCCGCCGCGTTGGCGACGTACACGGCAGGCTTGAGGGTGACCGGGAAGATCCCCGCGAGCATCGCGCGCTGATCGGGCTCGAGCTGCAGGGTGCGAAGCTGCTGGCCCGCGTCGAGATGCTGCTTGGCGGCGGTCAGGACCTCGGTCTCGGCCTGCGCATCCTTCTTGCCTGCGCGCGCCTCCTTGGCCACTATCTCGAGACGCTTTTCGACCGAGGCCAGGTCAGCCAGCACGAGGTCGAGTGCGAACTCTTCCAGCTCTGCCGCGGGATCAGGGTCGGGGCCGAAGCAGCGGGCGACCTTCAGCAGGACGTCTGCCTGGCGCGCGAAGGCCACGCGCTGGGCGCGGCTTCCGGGAGGCGAGTCTTCGACCCGAACCTGGGCGGGAGTTGTCTTGGCGGGCTTGACCGCTTCGGCCAGCCGCGTGAGCCGCTGGTCCGGGATGTCGACCATGCCCACCCCGTCGGCTCCGCGACCGGAGGTGAGGGCGTTGAACAGCGTGGTCTTGCCAGCCCCGGCCGGGCCGACGATCGCAACGTTTACCGGCACCTCCTACGCCAGTTCCTGGTCCAGCTCGAAGGCTTTGTGCAGGATCCGCACGCCTTTGTCGACCTGGTCGCGGGCGACCATGCACGTGATGCGGATCTCCGACGTGCTGATCATCTCGATGTTGACGCCCGCGTCGGCCAGCGCCCGAAACATCCGGGCCGCGATGCCCGGCGCGCCGAGCATGCCGGTGCCGACGATGGAAAGCTTGGCGATCCCGCCCGCCGATGAGACCCGCGTCGCGCCCACCGTCTTGGCAGCGGCCTTGACCAGCTTCTCCGCCGCCTTCAAATCCGACTCCGCGACCGAGAACGTGAGGTCGGTGTGACCGGAGCGGCCGATGTTCTGCACGATGACGTCCACCGAAATTCCCGCCGCGCCAAGCGGTTCGAAGATCGCCGCCGCTACACCCGGACGGTCGCGCACGCCGATGACGGTGATCTTCGCGACGTTTTTCTCTTGCGCGATGCCGCGCACTCGCTGGCGGTCTTCCATCGGAACCTGAGCGACGATCATCGTACCGACGCCGTCGCCGAAGCTCGAGCGCACGTGGATCGGCACGTTGTACAGCTCGCCGATCTCGACCGCTCGTGGATGGATGACGCGGGCTCCGACAGCTGCGAGCTCGAGCATTTCGTCGTACTGGATGTGGCTGAGCTTGCGCGCGGTTTTCACAACCCGTGGGTCCGCGGTGAAGATGCCGTCGACGTCGGTGTAGATCTCGCATGCCTCCGCCCCCAGGGCCGCGGCAAGGGCGACCGCGGTGGTGTCCGATCCGCCCCGGCCGAGTGTGGTGATCTCCAGCTCCTCGGTGACCCCCTGGAAGCCGGCGACGACGGGGACCTGGTGCTTGCGAAGCGCCTCCATGATGCGATCGGGCTTGATGTCGCGGATGCGGGCGCGCGAGTGGTGCTCGCTGGTGCGAACGCCGGCCTGCGCGCCGGACAGCGAAACCGCCGGCACACCCATTCCCTGGAGACACATGGCGACCAGCGGCGCGGTGATCGTCTCGCCGTTGGCGACCAGCATGTCGAGCTCGCGCGCGGGTGGTTCGGCGTTGACGCTCTGCGCAAGAGCGATCAGTCGATCCGTGGTGTGACCCATGGCGGAAACGACCGCGACCACCTGCTGGCCCTGCTTGATGGTGTTCGCGATGCGGCGGCTGACGCGGCGGATCCGGGCGGCCGAGCCGACCGAGGTCCCGCCGTACTTCTGGACGATCACAACGTGCGGAACATGCCCTTGTCGGTGATCTTCGTCACCAGGGCGCGCCCGCGCAGCGGGTGCGCTTCCTCCATCGCTTTGGCGATTCGGTTCGCCTGCGACGGCGCGCAGAAGGCAAACACGCTCGGCCCCGCCCCGCAGATCGCCGCGCCATGCGCACCGGCGGCCTCCGCGACGTGGATCACCTCCTCCACCCATGGATAGAGGTGGAGACGGTATGGCTGGTGAAGGCGGTCACGCAGGGCTTCGCCCAGCACCACCGGGCGTTTGGAGATGATCGCCCGCGCCAGCAGCGCGGTTCGCGCCGCGTTGAAGGTGGCGTCGGCCAGCGAAACCGAATCCGGCAGGACCGTGCGCGCCTTCTCCGTCGGCAGCGGTTGATGGGCTATGAAGAGCGCGAGCCCCCAGCCCGGGTTGGGCAGCTTCTCGTCCACCTTTTCGGAAACGATGCGGATCCCTCCCGCCGCCGCAGCGGCCACGTTGTCGTAGTGCCCCTCGTCGGCGCCCGCATCGATGACATGCGATTTCACGTCCCACGGGCTGCTCAGCGCGGAAGCCGCGAGCCTCGCCGCAGCGCTGCTCCCGAGGCCCACGCCGAGCGGAATCTCGCTGCGCACGCGTCCTTTCATGTTGAGCCGCGTGAACGGGTTCTCATGCGCGTACAGGTAGTCGGCGCCTTCGCCTTCGTAGTCCCACGACGGGCGGTTCGACTCGTTGGCCTCGACCTCCAGCCACATGTCGATCGCCATCGCCATGCAGTCGAAGCCCGGACCGATGTTGGCGATCGAGGCGGGAACCTTGATTCTCATCTCAGCGGCTCCGTCACAGCTTCAAGACCTTAGCGAGTGTGCGCGCGTCTCCGTCCAGTTCTATCGGAGGTTCTACGTTTTTCAGCGCCGCGTCAGGATCTTTGAGGCCGGACCCGGTCAAAACGACCACCGTCGTCGAGTCCTTCTCGACCTTGCCCTCGCGGACGAGCCGGAACAGCAGCGCCAGCGGGGCGGCCGAAGCCGGCTCGGCGAACAACCCCTCGCTGCTGGCCAGGCGGATCTGGGCGGAAAGGATCTCGGTGTCCGTGACGGCGGCGATCGTGCCGCCTGATTCATCGCGCGCCGAGGTCGCGCCCTCCCACGACGCCGGGTTGCCGATCCGGATCGCCGAGGCGACGGTCCTCGGATTGGCGACTGGACTTCCGTTGACGATGGGCGCGGCGCCCTCCGCTTGTGCGCCCACCATCCGCGGGAGCCGCGTGGCCCGACCCGCCGCCTGGTACTCGCGAAAGCCTCTCCAGTAGGCGGTGATGTTGCCGGCGTTGCCGACCGGCAGCACCAGGTAGTCGGGCGCGTCGCCAAGGGCATCGACGATCTCGAACGCCGCCGTTTTCTGACCTTCGATGCGGTGTGGGTTGACCGAGTTCATGAGCGCGACCGGGTAGCGGCTGGTCAGGTCGCGAACGGTCTCCAGGGCATGGTCAAAGTTGCCCTTGAGGGCGACCACCTTGGCTCCGTACATGAGCGCCTGGGATAGCTTGTTGAGCGCGATCTCCGGATGTGCGCCCTGCGCGGGCCCGGCCCCGGAGGGAACGACCACGATCGCTCGCGCCCCTGTCCGCGCCGCGTAGGCGGCCATCGACGCCGACGTGTTGCCGGTGGATGCGCACATGAAGACGCGGCTCCCACCCTCCAGCGCCTTCGCGACCGCGACGACCATGCCGCGGTC
>Ga0209266_1002890_pt1 | contig 10680 bp, 7 predicted proteins | sample GraSoiAngelo_132_FD_185889 | JGI IMG/M metagenome (GOLD analysis project Ga0209266, IMG submission 185889) | Grasslands soil microbial communities from the Angelo Coastal Reserve, California, USA - 14_0929_02_40cm (SPAdes) (version 2) | ecosystem: Environmental > Terrestrial > Soil > Grasslands ...
CGACGTTCGGCCGGCAGACGACCGACTCACGACCCCGCTGTTCGAGCAGGGTGCCGTGGTCCGGACGTTCGACACGCCGGAGTTCCGCGGCATCACCTTCTACGAGGTCCACGCGCGGTCGATCATCAACCACGTCCCCGAGGCGTCACGGATGCCCTTTCGCTACACGATCAACCCGTACAGGGGATGCACAATGCAGTGCCGCTATTGCTTTGCTCGGAAGACCCACACCTACCTCGACTTGGACTACGGCCACGACTTCGACACCAGGATCGTGGTCAAGGTGAACGCGCCCGAGCTCCTTCGCAAGGAGCTGACCCAACCGAAGTGGACGGGTGAGCACATCGCCATGGGAACCAACGTCGACACGTACCAGCGGGGAGAGGGGCGGTACCGGCTGATGCGCGGGATCATCGAGGGCCTCCGGGACTTCGCCAACCCGTTCTCCATCCTGACGAAGGGGACGCTGATCCTTCGCGACCTAGACCTGCTGGTTCAAACGGCATCCGTCACCGACGTCGCCACCAACTTCTCGGTGGGCTCGGTCGACATGGAGCTGTGGCGGCTGCTCGAGCCGGGGACGCCCAGCCCCCTGCGACGGCTCGAGGCGGTCCGGGCGCTCAACGAGGCCGGGGTCCCGTGTGGCGTGCTGATGGCGCCGATCGTTCCCTTCATTTCCGACACCGACGAGGCGATCCACAACACGGTCCAGGCCATCGCCGACGCCGGCGCCACCCACATCGTTCCCATCGTGCTGCACCTGCGAAAGGGTGGGTCCCGGGAGTGGTTCATGGCCTGGCTGGCGGACAAGCACCCCGAGCTCGTGCCTCGATACCGGGAGCTGTATGGCGGGGGAGCCTACGCGCCCACCGCGTACCAGGAAGAGGTGTCGGGGCGGGTGCGGGGGCTGGCCCAACGCTTCGGGGTGGGCCGGGCGACGCCGCACGAGGCTCGTCGGGTGGCGCCCGGCTTTCCTCAGCCCGAGCAGCTCACCCTGACCTGAGGCCGTCCCGACCGCCTCCGACGGGTTCGTTCACATGGTCGTCGGCTACGCTTCGTTCCATGCGCGGGTTGGATCGGTTGCTCGAACTCCAGGAGCTCGATAGCGCGATCGACCGGCTGGAGACTCGAAAGCGCCAGCTGGAGGAGGGCAAGGAAATGGCGGCTGCCCGGGCGGCCATGGAGGACGCGGAGGGCCGCCTCGGAGAGCTCCGGCTCGGCGTGGATGCGGTGGTCCGGGAGCAGCAGCGCCTGGAGCGGGAGATCGACTCGATGACCCGCAAGGCCGAGGTCGACGAGAAACGGCTGTACGACGGGAGCATCGCCAACATCAAGGAGATGGAGGCCCTCCAGCACGAGATCGCATCCCTGAAGGAACGACGCTCCCGGTCCGAGGACGACCTCCTCGAGCAGATGGTCCGCAAGGACGACCTGGAATCTCGTGCGGGGGAGGCCGGCACGGTCGTTCAGCAGACCAGGGCCAGGCTCGAGGAGGTGGGTGGCGAGGCCGTCCACGAGCTCGAGCGGATCGAGGCGGAGCTTGCCGAGAAGCGAGCCGCCCGAAAGAAGCTGGTGCCCGAGTTCGACGACGAGCTGCTCGAGCTGTACGAGGAGCTTCGGCGGCAGAAGCGAGGCGTGGCCGTCGCGGCGTTGGTGGACGGTGTGTGCCAGGCGTGCCACGAGAAGCTCGCCGCGATGGAGCTCGATCGCCTGAAGCGCACCGAGGGCGTGAAGAGGTGTGAGTACTGCCGGCGGATCGTCGTCTTCGCCTGATCGTCTCCTGCGACGGGGCCGCGCGCGGCAACCCCGGGCCGGCCGGCATCGGGGTGGTGATCACCACACCGCGCGGACGCGTCGTGGACCGCATCGCTCGAGGGATCGGGATCGCCACCAACAACGTCGCCGAATACACAGCCGTCCTCGAGGGCCTGAAGCGAGCCCGGGAGCTGGGTGCCACCGACGTGATCCTCCGCTCGGACAGCAAGTTGCTGGTGGAGCAGCTGTCGGGGCGGTTCCGGGTGAAGAATCCGACCCTCCAGCGCCTCCACTCGGAGGTCCGCGCGGTGGCGAAGGGCTTCGCCGCGATCAGCTACCAGCACGTCCCGCGTGAGCAGAACAGGGAGGCGGACCGCATGGCCAATCGGGGCGTCGACGAGTGGCTGGCTGGGGAGGGCGCTAGCTGGTCGGCCCCGGGGAAGGCTCCGAGCCTGTGGGAGGAACCTGAGTGACGACGTCTCCGAGAGGGAAGTCGAACCGCACGTGCCGCCCTCCCGCCAAGCGGTAGGCCAGGGAAAGCGTTCGCCCCTTCGCCTCGTCCTGTTGGGGAAAGCCCACCAACCCCTCGGCGTCGAACCCGCTGGGCAGCGCGTCCAGCGCCTGCGTGTACACCCCGTGCGTGTGCTCGGCGGGAGCGCCCTGTCGCCGAACGAACAGTCCAAGGCGGTCCGGCTCGAAGCGGATCAGGCCACCGGTTCGGTTCACCACCGTGATGTTGAACTGCCATGCCGGCGTGAACATGAACAGGGAGTGCAACGAGACGGTCACCCCGTGGCTGGCCACCGACAGGTCCTGAAAGAGCTGGATCCCATCGTCCATGGACTGCCCGTCGCGGGTGGCATCCACGACACGCCACTCGGCCGTGCCGGTCTGGAGGAGGGTCAGCGGCCCGTCCATGATCCGGGTCCGGTCGAACGCCTGCCCGTCAGCCGGATCGTACGTGAACGTCACCGACGCCCCCAGGTTCACCTGCCCACCAACGGCGTTCTGCACCAGGAACGAGTCGACGAACGCGACCGACCGCACCTCGGCGACGCCGGAGATCGTGCCGTCGAACTGCTGGTTCTGGACGGTCATCCAGTGGACCCAGGTGGTGAGCTTCGGCCCGACCACCAGGGCGGACAGGCGGCCTCCGTCGTCTTCCGTGGTGTGCGCGTAGGCATTCACGAAGTCGAGGGCGGTGCGGCGGGCCGAGGCGACATCCAGGCCCAACCCCGCTCCGACCTGCTCCTGGGCGAGGGGCTGGGAGGCGCCCTTCAGCGAGGGCGAACAGCTCGTCGCGGCGAGCAGGACCAAGCCGGAGAACGCCAAGCGTCGCATGGGACGGCCGCATGGTAGCCGGTCCTATACTCCCTGGTGGGGAGTCGGCCGGGCGGCCGCGGGCGAGAGCTCGAGGAAAGTCCGGACTCCGAAGGGCAGGGTGCTGGGTAACGCCCAGGCGGGGCGACCCGCGGAAAGCGCAACAGAGAGCAGACCGCCCCCGCGAGGGGGTAAGGGTGAAACGGTGAGGTAAGAGCTCACCAGCGGGCCGGGTGACCGGCTCGGCTCGGCAAGCCCCACCCGGAGCAAGGCCAAGCAGGGAGCGTTCGAGGGTGGCCCGCCCAAGCTCCCGGGTAGGCCGCACGAGGGGCGTTCGTCGTACGGGAGCGCCCCCGGGGTCCCGCGGAAGCGGGGCTCAGAGGGATGGCCGCCGCCGGCCCGCGAGGGCCGGAACAGGATCCGGCTTACAGGCCGGCTCCCCCTTCTCCTCTCCTCGACGTGGGGCGACGCCGCGCGTCGTCACGCGGTTCTCACCGCGTCGAGCGCGCGGCGAAGTTGCCTCCCCGCGTGGTACGAGCTCCGGACGAGCGGGCCGGCCTCGACGTGGGTGATGCCGAGCGATTCGCCGGTCCGCTTGTGCTCGGCGAACTCCTCGGGCGTCACCCACCGGTCCACCGGCAGATGGAGCTTCGTGGGCTGCAGGTACTGGCCCATGGTCAGGATGTCGCAGCTCGCCCCGGCCAGGTCACGGAGCGCGTTGGGCACCTCCTCGGGCCGCTCGCCCATCCCCAGGATGAGGTTCGACTTCGTCACCTGGCCGGGCCGGGTTCGCTTGGCCAACCGCAGCACGTCCAGCGAACGCTGGTACCCGAAGGCCGGGCGGATCCGCCCGTGCAGACGGCTGACCGTCTCCAGGTTGTGGGCGAACACGTCGGGCTCGGACTCGATCACGGTGGCGATGTCGCGCTCGCCTCCCTTGAAGTCGGCGGGGAGGACCTCCACGCCGCATCCCGGGACTGTCTCACGTACCGCGCGGACGCACGACGCCCAGATCCGGGCGCCGCCATCGGGCAGGTCGTCGCGAGCGACTCCGGTCAGCACGACGTATCGGAGCCCCATGGCCAGGACGGCCTGGCCGATCCGAACCGGCTCGTCCTCGTCCACTATGTCCGGCTTCGCCGTCATCACGTCGCAGAAGCCGCATCGCCTCGTGCACTTGTCACCGAGGATCAGGAAGGTCGCTTCCCGGTCCTCCCAGCACTCGTAGATGTTGGGGCACCCGGCTTCCTCGCACACGGTGTGCAGCGACAGCTCGCGCATGATGCGCTTCAGGTCCACGTAGTTGGGGCCTGTGCGTGCCCTGACCTTCAGCCAATCGGGACGGTGGGGCGAGGGCAGTGCCGTCTGGGCGCATCCGACCGATCGGGCGACGTGCGTGTCGTCGAGGGTCGTCGCCGCGGTCGCCGGAAGATCGGAAGGAGGTGCGACGAGCGGGAGGTAGAGGCGCCGCTGGTGCGGATTGTGATCGCGACCGGCCACCCGGCAAGTCTAGCCCGCGCTCGCCGCATCGAGGGGTGGCGCAGGTTCGGCCTCGTCGAGCTCGCCGTCGCCGTACGGCGGGATCGCGGGCAGGAACACGCGGAACGAGGCGCCACCGCCCTCGCGCTCCTCCACCCAGGCCTTTCCCCCGTGCAGCTCGGCGAACATCGCCACCAGCGAGAGGCCGATGCCGGTGCCGGGGGAATGCGGAGAGGCCGTCGGCCCCTGGCGGAACGGCTCGAAGATTGCCTTCTGGAGGTGCCGGGGGACCCCGGCCCCGTCGTCGTCGACGATCAGGAGCACACCGCCGTCCTCGTTTCGGACCTGAACCCAGACGCTCACGTCGGGGGGCGTGTGCCGGATCGCGTTCGACAGGAGGTTCTCCACGATCCGCTCGATCTTCGGCGCGTCGGCCTGCACGGTGACGGATGTCTCGTCGAGTCGGATGGTCCGGGTGGCCGGCACGTCGAAGTTCTCCACCGTGCGCCGGACGAGCGCCCCCAGGTCGATGGCGTGGTACTGCGGGGTCATGATCCCTCGGCTCAGGCGGTCGATGTCGAGCAGGTCTCGCAGGAGGCGGTCGAGCTTGCGCGCGTTCGCCGCCAGCCGGTCGAGGAGGTCTCGCCGCTCGGCCTCGGGGAAGTCCTGGTTCTCCAGGGTCACCGCGACCCCCAGGATGGAGGTCAGGGGGCTCCGCAGCTCGTGGGACACGGCCTCCAGGAAGGCGTTCTTCATCTCGTCCAGATTTCGCATGCGTTCGGCCGCCTCGCGCTCGCGTTGCTCGCTCTCGCGGAGAGCCTCCTCCGCGAGCTTGCGCTCGGTGACGTCGAACATGACGCCCTGGGAGAACAGGGAGCGCCCGTCCTCACTTCGCACGATGGTCGCCTGGTCGCGGACCCACAGCCACCGGTCGTCTGCGGTCCGGATCCGGTACTCCTGGTCGTAGGGCTCACCGGTCTGGTTGTGCCGTGCGGAGGCCTCGATCACGCCGTCCAGGTCGTTGGGGTGCACGGCCCGCATCCACAGGGTGGTGTCCTCGCGCCAGTGCTTCGGGGTGTAGCCGAGCATGGTCTCGATCTGCGGGCTGACGTACACGGTGGTGGACAGCTCGTCCACGAGGTCGACGTAGGTGACCGCCGGGATTGTCTCGACCAGGGACCGGTACCGCGTCTCGGCCTCCAGGAAGCGTTCCTCGGCCTGCTTGCGCTCGGTGATGTCCATGAGGACGCCCTGCCAGACGTTCCACAGGCCCTTGCGATCCCGCTCCACCACCACGGCCTCGTCGCGAACCCACACGATCCGGCCGTCCTTGGCCATCATCCGATACTCCATGCTGAAGGGACCGACCTTCTCGTGGACCCGGTCAGCTTCGGCCGCAACGGACTCCCGGTCCTCGGGATGCAGCCGCTTCTTCCAGATGTCCGGGTCGGCGATCCACTCGTCCTGGGAGTAGCCAAGGAGCTCGCGGATGCCCGGTGCGACATATCGGAGCGACGCCGTCGCCTCGTGCGGCGCTCCCGCGACGTAGGTCACGACCGGCATCCCCTCGACCAGCGTCCGGTACCGGTGCTCGGCGGCGTTGCGGGCCCGGATCTGCCTGCGTACCTCGCGCCACCGGATGATCGAGAACACCAGGAACACCAGCGCGACCAGTCCGATGGCCGCGACGATCTCGTCGTCCTGCCCGGGATAGCGTGACGAGATCCACTCGTGGGCTCGCTGAAACCCGTGCGTCGCGGCGCCGAGCCAGAACACGACGAGGCCCGCCAGCGAGATCAGCAGCAGATCTCGCAGCGCCCTCGAGCGGTGGCGACGCGGCCTCGTTCCTTCCTGGTCCATGGCGAAGGTCGTTATCCGTCCTATCGGCGGGCCTGGGGGCGTGCCTAAGCGGCCCTCAGAACCGGGCCAGCTCCAGCATCCGCTCGTAGATCCGGTCCGTGTCCGGCATGAAGGCGTGCTCGAGGGCCGCGGCAAAGCCCATCGCCGGGGCGTCGGGACCCCCCATCCTGACCACGGGGCCGTCCAGGTCGAACAGGGCCTCTTCGGCGATGGTGGCGGCGATCTCGGCGCCGGCGCCGTAGGTCCGGTTGTCCTCGTAGACCACCATCGCCTTCCCGGTCTTGCGGACCGACGCCAGGATAGGCCGGCTTCCTGCTCCAGGCGCTGCGCGGCCTCCAGGCACAGGTGGAGCATCAGCCCGTAGGCGATCACCGAGAGGTCGGTTCCCTCCCGTTTCACGTCGGCTCGGCCGATCGGCACGGTGAACGGCTCGTCCGGCACGTCGCCCTTGATCAGGCGGTAGGTCTTCTTGTGCTCCAAGAACAGGACCGGGTCCGGATCGGCGATGGCGGAGCGCAGCATCCCGACGGCGTCGTAGGGGGTGGCCGGCACCACCACCTTCAGGCCGGGGATGTGGCCGTAGAAGGACTCGATCGATTGCGAGTGATAGAGCGCCCCGTGGATCCCCCCTCCCCATGGACACCGAACCACCATGGGAAGCTCGAAGTCGCCGTTCGTCCGGTAGCGCATCCGAGCGGCCTCCGAGACGAGCTGGTCGAACGCCGGGTGGATGAAGTCGGCGAACTCGATCTCGGCCACCGGAACCATGCCGTGCAGCGCCATGCCGATGGCCAGGCCGACGATGAGCGATTCAGCGAGCGGCGTGTCGATGACCCGCCGCTCGCCGAACTCGTCCAGGAATCCCTGGGTCACCCGAAAGACGCCGCCCCGCGCACCGACGTCCTCTCCCAGGACGACGAGGCGTTCGTCTTCGGCCATCGCATCGTGGAGGGCGTCGTGGATCGCCGTGACGACGTTCTTCTCGGTCATCTCACGAGTCTTCGTGGAAGACGTGGCGGGTCAGCGTGGCCGGATCGGGATCGGCGGCGTTCCACGCTTTGTCGATGGCGACGTTCAGGTCGGCCTTGACGTCCTCGGCCATCGTCGCGATCTCTTCGTCCCGGGCCAGGCCCTGCCCCGTGAGGAAGGCGGCGAACAGGGAGACCGGATCGTGGAGGCGGGCCTCCTCGACCTCCTCCCGGCTGCGATAGGTCCGGTCGTCGTCGTCGGACGTGTGGGGCTGGAACCGGTAGGTCTTGCACTCGATCAGGGTCGGCCCCTCGCCCGAGCGTGCCCGGGCCACGGCCTCCTTCATCGCCGCGAAGCAGGCCAGAACGTCGTTGCCGTCGACCACCACGCCGGGGAACCCGTAGGCGGGGGCCCGGTCCGCCACGTTTGCCACCGCCATCTGCTTGGACTGCTCCACCGAGATCGCGTACCGGTTGTTCTCGCAGACGAAGATGACGGGGAGCCGGTGGATGCCGGCGAAGTTCAGCCCCTCGTGCCAGTCGCCCTCGCTCGTGGCGCCCTCGCCGAACCACGTCGCCACCACCCCGTCCTCCCCCCGGTACTTCACCGCGTAGGCGATCCCTGCGGCGTGGGGGATCTGGGTTCCGATGGGCGACGAGCCCGAGATGATCCCCAGCCGCCGCGAGCTCCAGTGGGCCGGCATCTGCCTGCCGCCGGAGGCGGGGTCGTCGGCCTTGGCGAATAGCCCCAGGAAGACCTCGTACGGGGTCATGCCGGCCACGAGCACCACACCGAGGTCGCGGTAATAGGGCAACCACACGTCGCGTCCCCGCTCCAGCGCCCAGGCCGTGCCGATCTGGCACCCCTCGTGGCCCGAAACGGGGACGACGAACGGCGCCTTGCCTTGGCGGTTCAACCGGAAGGCGGCCTCGTCCACCAGGCGCGCGGTGAGCATCGTCCGATACATCGCAAGGAGGTCGTCGGGGGTGAGGCCAAGGGCCTCGCGCGAGGTGTCGCTCAACCGGGTCGCCACGATCACCCTCCTCGGAATGCGAGTCTAGCATCGGCCCAACCCGTTCCTTCCGACCGCGTCGCCGATGGTCCCGCTGCCGGTTGAACGCCCCTCCAGCTGTGAGCCCGCCCACCGGACCGGATACCCCCCCCGGGTACACTGAACGGAACGGCGTGACCCAGGAGGAGCGATGGTCGGCTATTCGGTGAACCGCAAGGACCTGTTGGATCGCCTGCGCAGAATCGAGGGACAGGTCCGTGGGATCCAGCGGATGGTCCAGGAGGACCAGTACTGCATCGACGTCTTGACCCAGGTCAACTCCGCCGCTGCGGCGTTGAAGGCGGTGGGCATGGGGCTGCTGGACGAGCACGTTCGCCACTGCGTCAAGGAGAGCATCGAGCAGGGCGGCGGCGAGGAGAAGGTCGAGGAGCTGCTGGCCGCGGTGGCCAGGTTCGCGGGGCGATAGGCGTGACCGAGGGGAAGGCATCGAGCTCGATGGAGCACGCCGGGCATCCCGGAGGGCATGACCCGGACGCTCACACCGACCATCACGCGGGCCATGACCCCGGCGGTCACGGCGGCCACGGCCACCACGGTGGCATGTCGATGGCCGACATGGTCGGGGACATGCGCCGCCGGTTCCTGGTCGCGCTGATCTTCTCCATCCCCATCTTCGTGTACTCGCCCATCGCGGCACAGCTGTTCGGGCTGCGACCGGCCGCACCGTTCGGCATCCGGACCGACGTGCTGTCGCTCCTCCTCTCGTTGCCGGTCGTCTTCTATTCCTCGGCGGTGTTCTTCCGGGGTGCGGTGGCGGCGCTTCGCAATCGGACCCTGGACATGATGGTCCTCGTCGCCACGTCGATCGGCGTCGGCTGGACCTACTCGGTCCTGACCGTCTTGGGTCTTCCCGGCGAGCACTTCTTCGAGGCGATCGCGTTGCTGGCCGCGTTCGTCCTGTTCGGGCACTGGATGGAGATGAGCGCCCGGGCCGGGGCGAGCGACGCGGTTCGAGCCCTGCTCGACCTGGCGCCCCCGATGGCTGTGGTGATCCGCGACGGGCTTCCGCTCGAGGTCCCGACGTCTGAGGTGCACGTCGGCGAGCTCCTCCTCGTCCGTCCGGGATCGCGGGTTCCCGTGGACGCCGTCGTGGAGGAGGGCGAGTCCTCGGTCGACGAGTCGTTGATCACGGGGGAGAGCCTGCCCGTCACGAAGCGACCGGGCGATGAGCTGATCGGTGGAACGATCAACAAGGAGGGTGCGCTCCGGGCCAGAGCCACCAAGGTCGGGGCCGACACCGCCCTGGCCCAGATCGTCGAACTGGTCCGGGCGGCCCAGGAGTCGAAGGCGCCCGGCCAGCGGCTGGCCGACCGAGCCGCGTTCTGGTTGGTCGTCGTGGCGCTCGGCGGAGGCCTGGTGACGTTCTCGGCATGGTTCCAGCTCGCCGGAGCGTCGTTCTCCACGTCGCTCCAGTTCGCCATCACCGTGGTGGTGATCGCGTGCCCCGACGCGCTCGGCTTGGCCACGCCGACGGCCATCATGGTCGGCACGAACATGGGTGCGCGGCGGGGGATCCTGTTCAAGGACGCAGGAGCCTTGGAGCAGGCCTCGGCCCTCACGACGATCGTGTTCGACAAGACCGGGACGCTCACACTGGGTCAGCCACGGGTCGTGGAGATCCGAGGCGACGGGCCTGCGGAGGACGAGCTGCTGCGACTGGCCGCCGCCGTCGAGCGGGAAAGCGAACATCCGCTGGCCCGGGCCATCGCCGAGGCGGCCGACGAACGAGGGCTGACGGCGCCACGGGCGACGTCGTTCCGGGCCGTGGCCGGAGCCGGTGCAGTAGCCGAGGTGGACGGGCGCACCGTCGTGGTGGGGAGCCGACGGCTGCTCGAACAGGTGGGGATGTCCCTGGACGGGCTGGGCGAGGTGGCAACGGCGCTCCAGGGGTCCGGTCGCACGGTGGCCTTCGTCGGCGTCGATGGCCATGCCGCGGGCGTGGTGGCTCTTGCCGACCCCGTCCGCCCCACCGCCCGCGAGGCGGTTGGGCGCCTTCATTCGGAGGGCGTCGAGGTCGTGATGCTGACCGGCGACAACCGGGCCACGGCCGAGAGGGTGGCGGCGGAACTCGGGATCGACCGGGTCCTGGCCGAGGTCCGCCCGGACGACAAGGAGCGACAGGTCGCTTCTCTCCAGCGGGACGGAAGGAAGGTCGGCATGGTCGGTGACGGGGTGAACGACGCCCCCGCATTGGCCCGGGCGGACGTGGGGATCGCCATCGGAAC
>Ga0209266_1002891_pt1 | contig 10678 bp, 9 predicted proteins | sample GraSoiAngelo_132_FD_185889 | JGI IMG/M metagenome (GOLD analysis project Ga0209266, IMG submission 185889) | Grasslands soil microbial communities from the Angelo Coastal Reserve, California, USA - 14_0929_02_40cm (SPAdes) (version 2) | ecosystem: Environmental > Terrestrial > Soil > Grasslands ...
CTTTTAGCCAGTGAGGCGGCGCCGTCCCATTTGCCGGGGTGGCTTAGCTTGGTCAGACCCTGTTTAGGGAACTACAGCGCCGGACTCATAATCCCGGATAGGATATCCGGAGGTCGCGGGTTCGACAAACCGCTCCAGTTCGAGACTCCCGCCCCCGGCACTCGGCCTCGGTGAGCTCCGACTAGTCAGAGTCAGAAGATCTTTGAGCGAGAAAGGGTTCTTGTCGAGCGAGAAACGATTCTTGCAATCTGGCTTGTTCTAGAGCAAAATTTCAGTTTCTTCGGAGGATGTCTACATGCCCGTCCTTTCTTCCCACATAGGCCGTGTCGGCCATGCCTAGGAAGAGTCCGGTTTCTATTACGCCTGCTATCTTCTTGAGTTTCTCGTGCACGATTTCTGGACGGCGGAGGCTTCTGAAGTAGACATCCGCGATGAGGTTGCCGTTGTCTGTTATGACCTACTTTGCCTGTGGTCTCTCTAAGAATGGTCTTGTCCGAGATTCTTCTGATCTTTTCAAGTGTGGAAGCGTAGCCGAAGGGAGTTATCTCGACCGGTATTGGTTGGGGTCCGCCGAGTGTCTTGGCCAGTTTTTTCTCGTCTACGACGATGATCAGTCGCCTCGCGGTGGAGTCTACTATTTTTTCTCGTAGCAGTGCGGCCCCTCCGCCCTTGACCAGGTCGAGGGTTCGCCATTGTACCTGGTCTGCGCCGTCGAGTGCCAGTTCCGGTTCAGTCTCCTCGTCTAGGTTTGCTGTCTTGAGGCCGAGTTTCTTTGCGGCGATCTCTATCTGGTAGGATGTTGGGATGAAGCTGATCCTTAGGTTCTCTTTCTTGATTCGTTCTGCGGCGAGTTCGAGTGCTCGGAGGATTGTGTTGCCGCTTCCCAGTCCGACCGTGGTGTGGTCTTTTAGTTCTCGGACGGCTTGTGCGGCGGCGCTGACTCGCGCTTTGTCGGTCCATGACATGTTCTGGTCTAGCCTTCGGTTTCTATCTGCTCTAGTCGCTCCATGGCTTTGAGGACTTCTTCCCGGATGGTTTCGAGTCGTTCTTCTGCCTTGTTCTTGGGCTTCTCTCGGACTGGCCGTTCCTTGGCGGCGCTAGCAGATGTTGTTTGTGCTGAGTCTGTCTTTGGCGCGGGTGGTTCCTGGAGGGTCCTTTCTTCAGACGCTATCGTTACGGTGGGTCTGATCTGGCTTATCTTGAGGTCGATCTCGAGCATCTTTTCGTGGAAGCTCTTGAGGAGGTCTTCTTTGGCAGACTCCAGCTCGTACAGGTCCACGGTCTTCTTATGAGTGTCTATTTCCCCGTCCACTCGTTTTAGGTCGGTCTTGTATCGTTGAAGGAGCTGGCTTTTCTCCGGCTCGTTGATCTGCCCCTTAGCTTCTGCCTCGTAGATTTTTGTTAGGGCGTCTCCGATGATGTCCCGTTCTAGGCTAGCCAATCGGAGTCGGTCGCGGGCTTTGGAGACATCATTTCCTGTGATTGTCTTCTTGAGAGTGTCGGGTACTGGGAATGCTTCTTCCCGACCGTCTTGCCTAGGCGGTTTGTCGCTCTCTTCTTGATGTCTTTTCTTTCCGAATATGAGTATTAGTGTGGCTAGTGCGAAAGGAGCCTTCGGGCCCTTTCTCTGCAATAGAAGCATTCCTCTAGCGTTCTTGATGGTTTCTGGAGTCCGGGCTTATTAATGGTTTAGCAATTGGACTGGTCTTGTTACCTTGTCCGGGGTTTATTTGTCCAAGTATGGTTATCTACACAGCACTCGTTTTTGGCCTCTTGGGTAGAGTCGTTGTCTCTCGCGACTGAATGTGAGAGTTGTGGCCGCCCGGTGTCTTCGAACGCGGATCGCGGTGCCCAGAATCCCGATAATCCCTACTGCATTCACTGTACTGATCTGAAGGGCAAGCTGCTTCCGTTTGAGAAGATCTACGAGGGCTTAGTCAACCAAGCCATGCAGACGCGCTGGATGAACAAGGAGCAGGCGGAGAAGTATGCACTGGAGGAGATGTCGAAATGGCCTGCCTGGAAGGATAAGGTTGACGAGATGCCCAAGCCCGCCTAGCTACCGGATTCCATTAGACGATTACCGTCGCAAATAGAAGAACTCTTAGCCCAGAGAGTCGGCAGCTCCCTCGCCGGGATCTGGAGCCTAGCGCATAATCGATAAAGTGATAAGTCAAGTTCTACAAACTTAATTCGATGAATAGCCCGCAAACCAGGATTCTTTCGAAAATCTTCGCCCTAGCGATGCTTGTTGCAGTCCTCATCTTTCCCACAGCCTCCTGGTCCACGTCTACGGCCGGTAGAACTGTTCGATCGACTTTTGGATCGGATCTTGTCACTCCCAGTTCTTCGGGCGTCCCGGGTACGAATGTGCCTGTTGTAGGAGAAGCTGGTCCGGACCGTCAGCAGGTCGAGACTACGATCTCGGTTGATCCACACAATCCCAACATTCTGGTTGCAGGGGCTCAGGATATGAGGCTGAAGAGTGTTGGGGAACACCGATGGCACGGCTATTACAGGTCCGTCGACCGAGGACAGACTTGGACGAACGGTCTCCTGCCGGGTTATCCTGGTGACACATCTTCTGAAGGCTTGTCCTCTCCGTTGCACCGGTCGAATGCCACGTCGGACCCGGTGTTGGCATTTGATCGTCTAGGCAATGTCTACTACGCTGGGCTGGTCTTCAACATAAGCGCGACGGGGCCACTAGGGAATGGACCGATCGGGAACCTTGTCCTGTTTGTCGCGAAATACACGAACGATGGGTCGATTTATTCTGGTGCGACATTGATCAGTGGTGCGTTGAATGCGGACAAGCCTTGGATAGCAGCAGATACTACGGGCGGGTCCAACGATGGGAACGTGTATGTGGCGCTCGACGCGAATCTAACAACCTCATCGGTATTTAGGACGATATTTACCAGATCAACTGACGGTGGTAAGACGTTTTCTCCACCCTTCTACGTGCCGTCTGATTTCACGGGCAGGCTCCCCGGGGTCGCCGTTGACCCGGCAGGAAATGTCTACGTGTCAACAGATACCGTTGATCCTGTTACGGGCGCAGGTCTGAACTACATACAGGTCTCAAAGATAACGAACGGGGGTACAACCCTCGTCCAGACTGTTAAAGCTGTCAATCCTGCATACTGGGTGACATCGGGGGCGGACATTGGGGCCAGTTTCCGAGCGTACACCATACCTCAGATCGCTGCCGACTCTCGCGGAGTATACGTCACATTCGACGACATGAGGCTTGGAAACGCAAGCGTGTTTCTCACCCGTTCGACAGATGGAGGGTCCACGTGGACTCCCCCCCTCAGAATAAACGATGCGCTGACGGGCCAACACTTCTTCCCGACGATAACGGCTGCAGGAGGCTTGGTGGATGTGGCATGGTATGATAGCCGACTTAACACCCAGTCGAGCTTTACTTCGCTAGACGTTTTCTTTGCCATCTCGTATGACGGAGGGGTAAGCTTCTCGGCTAATTCAAGAGTGACAAACCAATCTTTCAACCCTGGCCTCGTCAATCGGACTGATGCCCCGAACTGGAACGAACCGTTTATGGGTGATTATGTCGGGATCGCAGCGACTTCGTCCATGGCGCATCCACTATGGTCGGACAATCGGTTCGCGTGCGACACCATAGACACATCGTACGGCGGTTGCGTTGACCAGGACGCGTTTACGGCAGCTATTACACTGCCGGACTTTTCAATCTCTGCCACCCCTCAGTCCCAGACGATCATCCCGGGATCTTCCGGGAGCATAACGGCGACTCTCACAAGCCTCAATGGGTTCCAGAGCACCGTGACCGTCTCAGCGTCTTCCTCGCCATCCGGGCTCCCGCTCACCTCCTCGGGAGCGACAATCCAACTGGCTCCGGGAGGAACGGGACTTTACAACCTAACCGTTTCCCCCACCATCTCGACGCTTCCGACAACCTACGAAGTCAACATTACGCCCACGACCGTCGTAGTGCAGTCGTCAAGTGTGGGTGGAAGCATCGTATCTATCGACAAGCTCGGACTGCTTGCCCACCTTCTATCAATGGTTCCTGTGACGCTCTCGATTCTCACAGCAGGAGCCTTGGTGGTGCGTGTGTGGAGAAGACATGCGAGGCGCGCGTCAGCATCCGGCCCGGAGGGAACGCTGTGACGTTTTACGATGACATTAGGATAGGCAGCTGAGTTTTCGAGGAGGGAGACTTGAATCTCGCAAATCCACCACTCAGCCTCCCAAATTGCAAGGATGAGCAAGCGCCCCCCGGCGCCCATCTTTCCAAAATGCGCAACAATTATCCTAGCCTTAGTGATGAAAAGAATGAGCTGCTCAATTCCAATGGCCAGCTGAGCAACAACCGGTGTCTCCCCAAAAAATGCTCTCGGGATTGCACGTTCATGGAAGACTAGAATACTTCCGAGCCTTCTATTCAACCCATCCCCTGAAAAGTCGAACAGCAGCGTGACCAGGACCGGGGTTGAGCTATCGTGGAGCCCCGGACGAGATTTGAACTCGTGACCCTTGCCTATCTGGGCGAGGCTACCAAGGCAATGCTCTAGGCCGCGGCCAACGCATCTACCAGGCTGAGCCACCGGGGCACGCAGCCCTCAAAGTTACCTTTGGATTATATGAGTTACCCGGAACGAGAACGAATGTCCTTGCGGTCGCCTTTCCTAGATGCTTCGTAGCTTCTGCCTGGCCGTTGCCAGGACAAGGTCACTAGACGAACGCATCAGGGGTGGTTTGTCCTATACGCCGGTCGTAGTATCCCAGCATATCCTCCTCAGTCTCACCGACAGAATATGGAGGTACACTCGGTGTTGTCTCTGGACGATCCTGTGATGACATAGCGCGCGGTTTTCAGCATCAGAGCCGTGTTACCGGTCGAACAGGGCTTCTGGTAGTCCGTTGTTTGCTCTAGCTAGGAGTAGGCCGACCGTGATGAAGTGACGTAGAGAAATGGCATTCCAAAGAATGCGATAGTCCGCACTCGATATATTCGGCTCTTTAGAGGAATCCAGGCCCCCGCCCTAATTTGAAAGGCTTATGAATCAGATTGCTACTGGACTAGTCCGAAATGTTAGCTTACTTGCTTCGCTCCAAAGTGTTACCGGCGCTAGTCTTGATCTCAGCAACGCTCCTCCTATTGCCTGCCTTACCTCTTGCCGAGGCTGCGAGTCCGACTTTGAAGGTCACGAGTTCCGGCGTCGTTCCCCAGGGTTCTAGCGTGACAATCAACGTGAAAATATCGCATTTCGCCCCGAAATGCTGCTCCTTCGACACTTTTGATGTTTCAGTGGTGACGAACCCGGAAGTTCTCCTACCACAGAGCATTACCGCAGGGACTAAGGTAGCAAGCTGGACAGTATTCATCGATTGCGTGAACGGTGTCGGCACAGGCTGCGTCATCTCTGACACCGCAGGAATAGCCCACCTCGCCATGACGAGTAGCTCCGGCACTCCAGTGTTCAGTCATGGACCAAGTATTCTCTTCAGCATAACCTACACCGCTGTAAACTCGTTTCCAAGCACGGACATCAACGCCACCTCGGTAACGGTTCTGCACGCCGGTGTCGCCATTACACCCGTCATCATAGACGGGTTTTATGGCTAGCTCAAGTCTGTCCGGGGAATGGACTTCGATCTGAGCCCCGGCTGAACAGTCGGCCGCAGAATCGCCATAGGCGAACCCCCTCTCTTTTGTCGAAGGACAGGACTCTCCAAGAAGACGTATGACGGGACAGTGATTCCTCGGAGTAGTTGAAACATATGCCTGTCAAAGTTTGATTTAGATCGTATGAGTTATCCTGGAATGAGTTCGATTGTTCTGGCGGTCGCCCGTTGTGAACAGTTTTTTGCCGACTTCTCCCCGCCCACTGGCTGAGACGGTCTGGTCGGTCTCTCCAACAATAATCACTATCTCATAGGCAAGTCCTGCTGTAGGGCTGTCAATTACCGAATCTTCAGGGATGCTGTGAAGACGGCATGCAGAGCTGTCTATAGAAACACAGAGATGTCGAGCGTTTGCCCCCGATGTATGAACGGTTATATTATCGAGCGGGGGAAGGTTTGGCAGGTTCTTAGTCGTGGGGAGAGCAGTTTCGGGATTAATTCTTGGTGCGACGATGGTTGTGGCGGCATTATTTTGCGCCAACGGGGCACTTGGACCCGTTCCCACCCGACTAGTTACACTGTCTCATGACTTGCCCCACCTCAAGAACGGGACCTGCGTAGGTTCCAGATGTTTGAGCAGCCCCGAAATATCCGCCTCTAGCGTGCTTGCCACAGTGGCTGGAGGCTCGGGCCCGATCGGCGTTGCCGTCAACCCTACGACGAACAGAGTCTACGTTGCCTTTGACCTCTCCAACACGATCTCCGTGGTTGAGGGCTCTTCGAATACACTGGTCGGGAGTATTCAATTATCCTCCAGTCCATCCGCAATTACCGTGAACTCGAAGACGAACAGGGTATACGTGACCATTCCCAGTCTGAATGCGACGTCTATCATTGACGGCTCTTCAAACAGTCTCCTTGGAAATGTGGCGGTAGGGTTCGGATTGAGACGTGTTGCCGTTAATCCCAACACAAACATGATCTACGTGACCAACTTTCTTTCGAACACGGTCTCGGTCATCAATGGCTTCTCAAGCACCGTAGTCGCCACTATTCAGGTCCAATATCCCTTTGCCGTTGCCGCGAACCCCGTTACAAACAAGATCTATGTGTCAAACGGGGGCATGCTGAATACCGTCTCGGTCATAGACGGTTCCACGAACACCATCGTCGCCACAATCCCGGCGACATCTCCAGAGGCAGTGGCCGTCGACTCCAACACCAACAGGATTTACGTGGCCAACCAGTCCGTGAACACTCTGACTGTTATCGACGGATCCTCGAATACGGTAATCACTACTATCCCAGTGGGAATACATCCCGTAGCCGTTGCCGTGAATCCGAACACACGCAGGGTCTATGTTACGAACCAGTACGGAAACACGGTGTCTGTCGTCGACAGCTCTTCGAACAGCGTAGTGGCCACCATTCCTCTACAGAACCCGTCCGTGGTCGATGTCAACTCCGTGACAAACAAGATTTACATCCCAAGCTTCAATTCAGACTCTCTCGCTGTAATAGGCGGATCCTCGAATACTATTGTTGCAACTATCCTCCTTGGCTTCGGCCCCCAGGATGTCAGCATAAATCCCAATACCAACCGGGTCTATGTGGCAAGCCTGTATAGCAACACGGTTTCTGTCTTGAACGGTTCTTCTAATCGGGTCATAGCCCTCATAGGAGTAGGAATGGGTCCGACAGGATTGAGTGTCAACCCGGTGGCAAACAGAATCTACGTTGCGAATGGCAAATCGACCTCTATAACGGTCATAGACGGCTCCACCAATATCGTCGTCGCCACAATCCCAGCACCGGCCGCGCCACAAGGAGTGGCGGTCAACCCGAATACTAACAGAATCTACTCTACCCTCCCGGTTCTAAACGCCACCATGGTCATAGACGGTTCCTCTAACTCTGTGCTGACCACGGTGACTGTGGGATCCGATCCTGAAGCGGTTGCTGTAAACCCTACCACAAACAGGGCCTACGTGATGAACTTCGACGACAATTCTACCTCAGTCATAGACGGTTCCACGAACACCGTTGTGGCTACTATACCATTGGGGTTCTCGCCAATAGCCGCCGGTGTAAACCCTGCAACCAACAGGATCTACGTGGCAAACTACGATGGACACTCTATCTCAATCATCAACGGGTCTACCAACAGCATTACAGGTAGCATCTCTCTTTCGTTCGCCCCCCTGGATGTCGTCGCCAACCCCAGCACCAACCGGATCTACGCGACAAACCCCGCCGGCGATAGCGTTGCGGTCATTGATGGTTCTACCAACACAATCATCGCGACAGTTCCGCAGGGACTTGACCCGTTGGCCCTGGACGTAAACTCTAGTAATAACATGATTTACGTTGCTGACTTTTACTCGGACACCGTCACAGTTATCAACGGTTCTACCAACACCGTCACCTCCACAATCAACATCTTCACACCTCCTGACTTCACTATTTCGCCCAGCCCCGTCTCGTTCTCGGTCCAGACAGGATCGTCTGGGTCATCCACGATAATGATCTCGAGTGTCAACAACTTCGCCAGCAGTTTGACCCTCACGGTTTTCCTCTACCCAAGCGTCGCTAACCCCCCTACGGCATCCTTCAACCCATCAACTCCTGTACTGCCCGCGGGAGGATCGGTCTCTTCAACCCTAACCCTGAACACTGTGTCCTCGACATCCGCTGGCGCGTATGTTGTCACCGTGATGGCTACCGGGAGCCCCATAGTTCATAATGCCACGCTGTCCGTCACCGTGATAGGAGACTTTGCTATCGCCAGAGGTCCCGTCAATCCTGGCGTTATTATCATCGGCGGATATTCAGCATCAATCCTCTCGGTCAGCAGTCTCCATTTCACGGGCACCATATCACTGGCCTCCTCTATATCACCTGTCGTCGCGAATGGTCCCTCAATTTCGTTCAGCGTCTCGAGTGTCTCGCTCACTCCAGGGTCGATGGCTCCGGTGACATTGAGTATAGCTACAACAACATCCACGCCGGCAGGATCCTACACGGTTATCGTGACTGGAACCGGTGGTACCGGATCGGCGTTCCTTTACTTCTCAGTCATCGTGAAGGGTGTCGGGGGAGGAGGGGGTGGCCGCTTTCTTCAAGTCTAGTTCCATGTAGCCGCAGGGATCCCGGATGGCAACGGGAGGGATTGGATTGCGAGACCTCGGTGCGTCTTTGCCGGAGGAGTCTCACGTTGGTGGTTGAATGGTTGTGGAAGTGAAAAAAGATGTTTTTCCCTGCAGCGCACCTCAAGGGACCTTCAGCTCTCTCTGTAGGCAGAGCCGATGAGACTTCCAAGCATTCCGACGAGAAGCGCGAAGGGAAATAGCGCCGTAGCCGTCAGTACAATTGCTGTCTCTTCGGCTACCCCCTCCGGGACGATTCCAAGGAGTCCTGGTAGGGACAGGGCTAGATATGCCAGAAGCCATCCGACAACATACGATACGAAGAATGCGAGCAAAGCAGCTGCAACCCTTGCTAGGACAAGACCGGCGAGAAAGGACGTGCCAAAGATTCCTGCATAGTATAGTGCCACTTCCAGAGCTCCGATGTTGGATTCGAGAACATACTCGAACGCGTGAGGAACCAAGATCCCTTGAGTTATTGCCGTCAAGGCAAGGCTTGCTATCGAAACCCCCCAGCCGAGAACCACAAGACCAGGGGTGGCCCACCTCAGCTTGGAACCGATACGCTTAACGGCAGACCATCCATGCACCGGCACGTCAGGACAGGCGTGGGATGAGGCTGCACTATTCCAAAAGGTTTGTTGCTTGGGCCTTCGTCCTAATGGTTTTAGTCTCCTCGATTAATCTCGTCTTGGCGGGAAGGAACTACGCCCTCCTCTATGCTGCCCTGAACCAGCTGCAGTTCAGTATTCCCCGGATGATCCTGCAGAACGCCGAACAAAACAGAGACCGCATTTTGGTGCAGGTAGACGCCGACAACCCAGTTGATTACGGCGGACTGAAGGTGACGCTGGTCTATATCTCGGCCTATTTCAAATCGTCAGACTCATCGATCTTCAGGGACAGCCCTTTGCAGAACGGTTGGACGATAAGCGAAACCCTCAGCCCTCACAGCTCGACAAGCTTCAACCTCACCATCGTGCTCAATCAGCAAAACGGCACAGCCCTCTCCACCTTCCTCGTTACCAACCCGAGTGGAGTCGCCGCTAACGCGTATCTCGTTGTCGGGATATCATCCTTCCTCTACACCCTCACGGGGCGCCTTAGCTACTATCCAGCTTCGCAGAACCTAACACTCACATCAAGTTCATGACGAGGAGCAGAGAACTAGTTGCCATGGCAGCGACAGGCGAGTTTACGAAATTCCGATGTTGTTCGGCAAGAGATATATTCTTAATGCTTGAGACGCAGTCACCGTGAGCTTTAAGTTCTTTCCGATCCTCGGATCATGCTATTTGCTTCTCTTGGCTCTGTCAATAGCGGGCATTTCGGCGGATTCAATCTCTCTTACTAATAGTTCGCTCGTGTTCGTATCGAATATTTCCAGCTTGAATTGGAGCGGGTACGCAATATCAAGCACTCGCGGGTCGGTCAGCGATGTTGCGGGGTCATGGCTAGTTCCAACCGTCTCGTGTTCATCCGGCGAATACTCTGCTTCGAGCTTTTGGGTAGGCATTGATGGACTCCAATCCGAGACCGTCGAACAGATCGGGACAATTTCGGAATGCATCAACGGGACTCCAGTATACCTTGTCTTCTACGAGTTCGTCCCCAAGGCTGCTCGCGTGGTCACGCGGATGAGTATTCATCCGGGCAATGTCATTTCTGCAGAAGTGAAGTTTGATGGCAGATTCACCCTTTCTCTGGCCGACCTGACGACGGGTGAGTCCTTCACCAAGTCTGTCAAAGATAGTTTACAGGATCGGTCTTCGGCGGAGTGGATTGCAGAGGCACCCTCCTCATCGTCTCTAGGCATCCTGCCATTGTCTGACTTCGGCGCCGTCTTCTACGGGCACCTATTTTCTGCTGTGGCAGGAACAAATAGTGCCACTGTGAACGGGACATCAGGTTCTATT
>Ga0209266_1002892_pt1 | contig 10677 bp, 10 predicted proteins | sample GraSoiAngelo_132_FD_185889 | JGI IMG/M metagenome (GOLD analysis project Ga0209266, IMG submission 185889) | Grasslands soil microbial communities from the Angelo Coastal Reserve, California, USA - 14_0929_02_40cm (SPAdes) (version 2) | ecosystem: Environmental > Terrestrial > Soil > Grasslands ...
CCTCGGGAGGTTTCACCGACGCATCGTTGAACGGCAATACGGTGGTCTATCTCACTGGCCTGTCGAACTGCGGCAGCGGCGCAATGGGCGTGCCCAAGGCAGTAGCAGGTCTGATCACTGCGGGCGGCACAGGCACTCTCAATCTGGACTTCGACGAGAACTACTGCCACGCGCCGCAAACCGTGACAGGTTTCTCTGGCACGTATGGTGTGGCGAGCAATGGGCGGACAACCATAGCGCTCGGAGGATACGCGTTGGTGGCGTACCTGGCGAGCGCGAATCAGGCGTTCCTCTTCGTTTCTGACAGTAATGTTTTGTTTGGCCTTGGTGAACCGCAAACTGACGGGCCATTCACCAATGGCGTCGTGAAAGGGACCTACGCCGGCTCGGCGACGTATCCAGCGTCTTTCGGCGTGACGGTTTTCTCCGGCGAATTCACCGCGGACGGCGCCAGCACGACCGGCAACATCAGCGGTCACGACGATGTGGGCGCGCCCAGCGGACCCGTTTCAGGTGAGGCGTTCAATGCCAATTACTCCGTGAGTTCGTCTCCGACTAACGGAAGAGGAACCATGACGATCAGTTCCGGGACAGGCGGGAACGCGGTATTTTACGTGATTTCTCCGACGAAGTTAGTGGCGCTCTCGCAGGACGATCCTAAGCCGGCGATTTTGGTGTTTGAGCAGGGTTCCACGACGACAACAACGCCTCCGGCACCCACGGTAACACTTTCTTCGCTAACGCTGAACCCAACGAGTGTAATTGGCGGCTTGCAATCCTCGACGGCCACGGTGACGCTCAGCGGGCCGGCGCCCGCGGGCGGCGCAATAGTGGCGCTTGACAGCAGCAACGGAGCGGCCAGCGTACCGTCGAGTGTGACCGTTCCCGCCGGAGCTACCAGCACCACGTTTACGGTGAACACATCTATTATTATCTTGGCAACGTCTGCGACAATCTCGGCGACGTATAACAACACCACGCGGACAGCAACGCTTTCTGTATTGATCTAGCGCAACGTTGGGCTTCGCATTTGGTGGATGGCACAGTCGTTCTTCGCGTAGTCATTGGCAAGAGTGGTGCTGTCGAGAGCGCCCGATGTGTTTCCGGACCGACTAATCTCATGAAGTCGGCGATCGACGCAGTGCTGCAATGGCGATATAAGCCGAGGTTGATCAATGGCGTGTCTGTCGAGGTGGACACTACGGTCTCGGTGGTGTTTCCACCACTTGCGAAAGCAGGACCACCGGTTGCGAACAAGTAGCCTCGCTCCAGCTCCTGGTAAAGGCACTAATCGTCGAAGTGGAATCCAGCGGGAAAGCGGACCGGATGTCCGGTTTTCTGGGCGGTCATCGGACTTGTGCCTGGGCGTCCACAAGCGACGCTCTGGGAAGCTGGCGGCCACAAGGTGGGTCCATTTCGGGTCCACTAAGGCCCAAACAACGCACAAAATCGTGCTACATCAAGTACGCAGAGCCAAGACGAATCAACGAGATAGCAAATCAGAATTTAACTTCGAACCAGAGGGTCGGGAGTTCGAGTCTCTCCGGGCGCGCCACTTTTTTCCTGGATTTGCTCTCTAGGAATTCCACAATGAAAAAAGGAAGGAGGCGATTGCCCCCTCTCGTAATGGAGGAGACTCATGTGGATACTGAAAGGAACTCTGCTCGGTACGGGACTCTTTCTTGTTGGTACTGTCCTTTTTCTGATTGGTACGCTAGCGCCGTTTAAAGCCAACAGGGCAATTGGCTTGAGCGCCATCACGGGCGTAACGATCCACAACCCTTTGTTCTGGATTACATTTGTTGCTTCTCTGGTGATCGGGTGTGCGATTGTACGTTCGTGGCCTGTAGCAGCTAAGGTGTAGACACCTTTCTTTCAATTGCCGGTCATCGGCCGCCGCTCGCGCCGACGGCGGTGCGGGCCGAGCTTTCTGGCGCAGCACCAGCCCCGCACCTTGCAACAACTGCTTGATGCAGGTATAGCCGTAGCCGATGCCGTGCTCCTCGCGCAGCTTCTCGTGAAAGTGCCGCACGCTGAAATCAAAATATTTTTTCGCGGTACAGACTCAGCACCTGCTCGGCTAGGGCATGCGCTTGGTGCTGGGCCGCCCCGTGCGGCCATCCAGTAAAGCGGCAAAGCCATGGTGGCGGGAACGCTGCATCAGCCGACGCACGTGTCGTGGACTGCGGTTCAGCACCCGTACCGCCTGCCAGAACGTGCTCTGCCCGCTGGCTACCCGCAAAATCACTTCCTCCACCTTCATCGCCCGCTCCCGGGCCCACTGCGGATAGCTGACCATCGCCGCTACCTCCGGCTCGGCTAGCTACCTCAGTTTCGGCCCTCTACGCGGACATTTCATGTGCTAATTCGGAGGACATTTGACGTGCTAACGACAGGGGAAAATTCCATTGGGACCTGCTCCCTCTTTTGTCCGTCAAGCTGGCATCGAATTCAGTTCCTTAGTGCAAGTTGCAGTCGATTAGCGTCGACGATAGGAATAGGTCTTGAGCGCAATCCAGTTACGGGACTCTGCGAAATGACCTATATCTTGTGGTTTGATTACGACACGGCCCGCTGATTCTGTGCCGTCTACCCTCTGATTCGAGAGGCGGGGTTGTTTCCCAGGTCTTTTCTGGCTTGCGCGGCGAGTTCGCGCAGCCACTTCTCGATTGCAGAGCGTTGCTCGGCGTCCATCTCTTCAAACAATACGCCCATGCCAAAAATTCCAAAGCCCCCGCCGGAATGCATGTAGATCACTTTGCCGTGCAGTTCGCATGTGCTCGTGCCATCGGAGATGCGCAGCTGCAATTTTGTCCGAATGGGAATGGGTTCGAGCGCATCGATATAACAGCCACGCGAGCTCAATTCGTCAAGCTGTCCTGAGACCGATGTCCCGTCGCGAAGCGTAACCTCGGCATTCGCAAAAAACGCGAACCGGGGATTGGTGCGCCTCGTTCCGTACGGACCTTCAGCCATGGTGCTTCTCCAGTGCGTGAACGTCGCAATTCCTTTGATTCCATTGTATAGAGCGGCGGCGCGGCGCATACCACCGTTTGGGGCCTGGACCGCGAAAGAGGTACCTGCCTCTCCGTACGGGTGGCTGCCCAATTGGCGCGGCCCTTCTCGCGCCTTCTTTAAACCCAAATCCATCTGGAAAAAGCGCATGTCAAGGGGTAGCATCCTGCTCATGTTAAAACTACTTTTCGTCACGCTCGCATTTTCCATGGCAGCCTCGGCTGCCGATCTGCCCTCCAAAAAATATCTGAATCTGGCGGCCATCAAAACCATGGTCGCTGCTGCTGAGGCGGAGGCCCAAAAACGCCACGTCGAAGTCACTATCTGCATCGTGGACGAAAGCGGAAATCTTCTTTTCTTTCAAAAAGCGGACGCCGCCTCCCTCAACACCATCCAATTCGCCCAAAGAAAAGCTCGCCACGCCGCCCTTTACAGGAGTCCTTCGAAAGACGGCGCCGATACCGTGAAAAAAGGTAGCGTCGAGGCCCTCTCTTTTCCAGACTTCTTTCCCAACCAGGGCGGCCTCCCCATCCAGGTCGACGGCCAGACCATCGGCGGCATCGCCGCCAGCGGCGCCAAGTCGGAGATCGACGAAGCCATCGCCCAAGCCGCTCTCGACGCCCTCTTCAAAAAATAATGGACGCAGAATTCCTTCACGATTGAAAATATGACATGCTCTCGAACTCCTTGGCGGAAGCCCTGCGCGTCTCATCTGAGTCGGCGAACAAACTCGATGATTTGGTCGCCAGCCCTTGTGGGCTCCCCATTAAATCTGTCGCGGATTGGATGCTTGCCAGCCAATGGGCCATCAACGCAAGCGTTCACAATTCCCTTCTGACGCTTTTTCGCGACAATTTTCACGCGGGCGCTTTTTCCCTTCTCCGCCCCGCGTTTGAAACTCTTGTGCGCGTCCATCTGATCGCCATGGGGGACCGTCGCGTAATCGAAGACATGCGCACGGACAGATTCAGGATAAAGTTCTTCAAGCACCCCGAGAAAGTCGACAATCATTTCCATTTGGGCGGCGATTTCAAGTCGCTGTATCTCAGAATCATGAACTTCATGCACAGCGCCGTTCACATGGGCATGGAACAAATGAAACGGCAGTTCAAAGGCGACGACTTGGCGCCAAACTACTCGGAACAGGAAATCATCGCCGTGATCGAAATGTCCACAGTTGCTAAATTCATGGTCACATCGCGGGTAGTCGAGCGATTTCAAACCGATGCCGAGCAACAGGTCGTGCTTTCCCTATTGCGAGAGTTTACGTCACGCCAGCCACAAGTTGACGGGACCACCCTGGGCCCGCGAGGTTAAGCGCTTTACAAAATTCTCCCCAAAAAGTACATTGGCCCCGCATGCCCGCCGGGCAAGCGAATCGCTTCACTTGTATCGGAGAGGAATCCGCCTCATGAGTATTCGAACACAAAACTCTTTTCCCCTGCTGGCTTTGCTCGCCGCAATCCTGGCCACCGCCCCTTCGGCTCCCGCTCAATCGAGCTTCGATCTGCGCTCTCCGGACAACCGCATCGAGATCCGAATCCGCACCGTTCCTGCCGTCCGCTACGACGTTCTCCTCAAAGGCCGCGCTCTGCTGCAGGATTGCACTCTCTCCCTGGACGTTGATCACAAAATTCTTGGCGTGGACTCGAAAGTCCGCTCCTCCAAAAAACGCAGCTACGACCAAACGGTTGAACCCGCCGTTCATCAGAAGTTCGCGAGGATTCACGAAAACTACAATGAAGTGCGCCTCGAAATGGAAGGCGGCTACGCGGTTGTCTTTCGCTCTTATAACGAAGGCGCGGCCTACCGGTTCGAAACGTCGCTTCCTCAGCAGCAAGTAAAAATCTACCGCGAGGAAGTGCGATTCAATTTCCCCGGGGATGCCACCGTCTTTTATCCGCAGGAAGACAGCATGTTTTCGCACAACGAACGAAGATATGTTCCGCAGCGTTTGAAGGAAATCGATCCCGCTTTCATCGCCACCATGCCCGCGGTTGTCGATGCCGGCGAAGGCGCTAAACTCGCGATCGGGGAATCCGACGTGGAAGATTATCCAGGCATGTGGCTCCACGGCACAAACGGCCCCGCGCTTGTCGGAACATTTCCACACTACCCGCTGAAAGAAAAACTTGAGAGAGACCGCGATCTTCGCGTTGTTGAAGCCGCGGACTACATCGCCGTTACTTCCGGAACGAGAACTTTTCCCTGGCGCCTCACCGGCATCGTTGAAAAAGATGCAGACTTGCTGACCAATCAGCTCGTGTGGCTTTTGGCGAAGCCGTCGCAATTGCAAGATACTTCGTGGATCAAGCCCGGAAAAGTCGCGTGGGACTGGTGGAATTACAACAATATTTACGGCGTGGATTTCAAGGCCGGAATTAACACGCAGACGTACAAATATTACATCGACTTCGCGGCGAAGTACGGCATCCAGTACGTCATTTTGGACGAAGGCTGGTACAAACTCGGAAATGTCCTGGAAGTCGTTCCGGAAATAAATATGGAAGAATTGACCGCTTACGCCAAAGAGAAAAACGTCGGCGTCATTCTTTGGGTGATCTGGAAATCGCTGGACGATCAATTAATTCCCGCGCTCGATCAATACGCGAAGTGGGGCGTCAAAGGAATCAAAGTCGATTTCATGCAGCGCGACGACCAGAAGCTGATCAACTTTTATTTTAAAGTGTGCAGCGAAGCCGCGAAGCGCAAAATGCTGGTTGATTTTCACGGCGGGCAGAAACAAGTCACCATGACCCGCACGTGGCCCAATATGATCAGCGGCGAAGGCGTCCGCGGAATGGAGTGGAGCAAGTGGAGCGCGGACTCCGAACCGAAACACAGCGTCACGCTTCCTTTTACAAGAATGTTCCTAGGCCCCATGGACTACACTCCGGGCGCGATGCGCAATGCCACCAAAACGACTTTTGCTCCCATCTTCCAGCAGCCGATGGCGCTGGGCACGCGCTGCCACCAGCTCGCCATGTACGTGGTCTTCGAAAGCCCGCTGCAAATGCTGTCGGACAGCCCATCTAATTATTTGCACGAGCCGGAAGCGATGGAGTTTCTAGGCCCGGTTCCATCGGTTTGGGATGACACGAAAGTTCTTGATGGCCGCATCGCCGAATACGTTTTGGTGGCCCGCAGAAACGGCAACGACTGGTACGTGGGCGCGATGACAGACTGGACGGCGCGCGAACTGGAAGTAGATTTTTCCTTTCTGCCTGAAGGCAATTTCTCGATGGAAGCCTATCAGGACGGTGTGAACGCCGACCGCATGGCCGGCGATTACAAGAAAATAAAAATGCAGGTCAACAAATCCACGAAGCTAAAAATAAAATTGGCGCCCGGCGGCGGCTGGGCCGCGCACATCCATCCGTAACAAATCGCGGAACAGAATCGTTGACGCGCATGGCGATCATTCGCTGCGTCGCACTGACACGCACAATTCGCAAAGCTGGCATTCTTACTCGAACTGCTTCTTGAACTGAGCGAATTGTTGCTTCAGGTCAGAGACCTCCTTGTGGAAATCTGAAACTTCCTTGCGAAGCGACGCGATCTCTTCTTCCAGGTGCGTGATGCGTTCGCCGTCGGCGGAGATCGTGTTTGCGCTCTCCTTGGTTTGCGGCTTGGCCTCGGAGGATTCGACAAAGCCGGACAACTCGGCATCTCCAGACAAGAGATGGACGTAGCGACACTCCTTGGTGCCGGGCTGGCGCGGAAGAACTTTGACGAGCGGCGGCTCGCGCTTCATCAGGTGCTGCAAACTGGATTGCACGGCGCTGAGATCGTCGAAAGGATGCATGCGTTCGGCGCGGGTGCGGAGCTCGCCCGGTGTTTGCGGACCGCGTAGCAGCAAGACGCAAAGAATGGCAATTTCGTGGCGGTAGAAATTGAAGGCTTCCTGGAGGCGGTGTTCGTACTTGGTGACGCGGCTGTCCGAGGCGCTGACGGGGCGGACGAGGGATTGCCCGTCGAGAGAATGCAAAGCCTGGCGGACGGCGGCTTCGTCGAGATTCATGACGGGATCGCGATTCGATTTCTGGTTGCAGGCGTTGACGAGGGCGTTGAGGGAGAGCGGATAGTATTCGGGTGTCGTGATTTCTTTTTCGATGAGAGAGCCCAGGACGCGGCATTCGACTTCGTTCAGGAGAATGTTCACGGGGTCGAATGATACAACGGACGGGATTGCCACGGAGTCACCGAGGCACAGAGAAGAAGTTTGGCTAATCAACAAGATGCCCCTACCCCCACCCCGGGTGTTTTTGGTTTTTGGGCAAAGAGTGCGGAAGCCCATGAAAAGAAGTGGGTTGAATTTTTGGAGAGTGCAAAAGAGTGCGCAAGTGCATGTAAACAAAGGATGCCTAAATGCAATGGAATCATAGAGATGTGCACTCTTTCAAGAAAGGTCGGGGTCTACGGCCCCGATAAAATCGGGACCTACGATCGCAAAGGCTGTGGCGGGCAGACGGAAGGATCGTACCGAATTAACGAAAACTAAAGTATGATAGTTAGTTACGTATGTTAAGGATTATTTTAAGTGCTTTAGATACTTTGGGATAGCGTGGAGGCGAGCAAGGACAAGGTAAAGCCAAAAGCCCCGCCCTCCAAAACCGAGGGCAGGGCACCTGGCTTCGTTTCAAGGAATTATCGTCCGAGCCACCGTCCGGCAGCCCAGATCGCCCAGTCAGGTTAAGCGTGCGCCACCTGCGTGATGCCCGAAAGAGCACGTAGCGGTCCCACGGGTATCGTGCCTCAGGCGATCCACTCTGCCCGGACGAACTTCCGCCAAGATTTGCTTTGAGGTAGAAAATGAGTAGAGTAGCGTCTCGCGATGAATCATCGTGGGACCGAAGCAAGGTGGAGTTGAGGGAGCGATGACGACGATTAAAGGGCCGGCGATTTTTTTGGCGCAGTTTGCAGGGGATGCGGCGCCGTTCAACAGCTTTAAGAGTATCGCAGCATGGGCGGCGAAGCTTGGTTACAAGGGCGTACAAATTCCGTCGTGGGATGCGCGGCTGTTTGATTTGAAGCGAGCGGCAGAGAGCAAGAGCTACTGCGACGAAATTCGCGGGACGGTGGTGGGCCACGGGCTGGAGATCACGGAACTTTCGACGCACCTACAAGGACAATTGGTGGCGGTGCATCCCGCTTATGACGCGGCGTTCGATGGATTTGCGCCGGAAAAGTTGAGGGGGAATCCGAAAGCGAGGCAGGCGTGGGCGGTGGAACAGTTATTGTTCGCGGCAAAAGCTTCGGCCAACCTGGGACTTGCGGCGCACGTTTCCTTCTCCGGGGCGCTGGCGTGGCCGTACATTTATCCTTGGCCGCAAAGGCCGGCAGGATTGATTGAAACGGCTTTTGACGAGCTGGCAAAGCGATGGCGGCCGATCCTGGATGCATTTGACAAGGCGGGAGTGGACCTATGCTTTGAGATTCATCCGGGCGAAGATTTGCATGATGGAGTGACGTTCGAGATGTTCCTGGAGCGTGTGAAGAATCATCCGCGATGCAACATACTCTATGACCCGAGCCATTTTGTGCTGCAGCAGCTGGATTATCTGGAATACATCGACCTGTATCACGAGCGGATCAAGATGTTTCACGTGAAGGATGCAGAGTTTCGCCCGGCGGGGCGGCAAGGAGTTTACGGGGGATACCAGTCCTGGGTGAACCGGGCCGGAAGGTTTCGCTCGCTGGGAGACGGGCAAGTGGATTTCGGGGCGATATTTTCCAAGCTGACGCAGTATGGGTTTCCGGGATGGGCAGTGCTGGAGTGGGAGTGCTGCATCAAGAGCAGCGAACAGGGAGCGGCGGAAGGGGCGCCGTTCATCCAGCGGCACATTATTCAGGCGGCGAGCAGTTCGTTTGATGATTTCGCGAGTTCGGGAGCGGATCAAAAAGCGAACCGGCGGATGCTGGGGTTGGAGTAACGCCCTGGAATTAACAGAAAGAAAAAACCTTAACGCAGAGTTCACAGAGAACGGAGAGAGAGATGAGCGGACGGGCGGGGCAAGCCCGCCCCTACAAGGGTTACGCGAAAAGGGATTACACGGGTTAGGAGCCAAGAAATTAGTTAGGTTGAGATGGGGCGAGGGATATGACTGCGAATGCTAAGGCGGGTGATGGAACAAGGCGGAGGCTGCGGCTGGGGATGGTGGGCGGCGGGCCGGGAGCGTTCATCGGAGCGGTACACCGGATTGCGGCGCGGATGGATGATCGGTTTGAGCTGGTGGCGGGGGCGTTGTCTTCCGATCCGGCGCGAAGCCGCACGACGGCGCTAGAGCTACACATCGCGCCGGAGCGGGCTTACGGAAGTTTTGCGGAGATGGCTGCTGCGGAAGCAAAGAGGCCAGACCGGATTGATGCGGTCTCCATTGTTACGCCGAATCATGTGCATTTCGGGCCGGCGAAGGCGTTCCTGGAGGCGGGCATCCATGTGATCTGCGATAAGCCGCTGACGACCACGGTGGAAGATGCGGTGGCGCTGGCGGGGATCGTCAAGAAGAGCGGGCTGATCTTTGGGTTGACGCACAATTACACGGGTTATCCGGTGGTGCGGCAAGCGCGGGAGATGATCCAGGCTGGAGAGCTAGGGAAAATTCGCGTGGTGCAAGTGGAGTACGCGCAGGATTGGCTGACGACGCCGGTGGAGGCGACTGGCAATAAACAGGCCGTTTGGCGAACCGATCCGGCACAGAGCGGGCCGGCGGGGTCGCTGGGTGATATTGGAACGCATGCGTACAACATCGCGTGCTTTGTGACCGGAATGCGCTGCGAGCAAGTGGCGGCGGACGTTTCGATTTTCGTGCCGGGACGGCGGCTTGACGACAACGTGCAAGTGCTCCTGCGATTTGAAGGGGGGGCCCGGGGGATGCTGTGGGCCAGCCAGGTGGCTACCGGAAACGAGAATAACCTGCGGCTGCGGGTGTATGGAGAGAAGGCGGGACTCGAATGGGGGCAGGAAAATCCGAATTACTTGCGGTTTACACCCTACGGCAAGCCGCCGATGACCATCAGCCGGGCGGGGGCAGGGGCAACGGCTTCGGCGAAGCATGCGAGCCGGATCCCGTCGGGGCATCCCGAAGGGTACCTGGAGGCGTTTGCGCAGCTTTATACGGATTTGGCGGAACAGATTGCGGCGCGAAATGCGTTGCGCGCGCCGACGGCGTCGGCGATGCTTGTGCCGGGAGTGAAGGAAGGGGTGGAGGGAGTGCAGTTCATCGAGGGAGTGCTGAAGTCGTCGAAACAGAATTCAGGGTGGGTGAGGTTACCGTCGGCGGATTAGGAGCAGGAGCAAGGCAGGCTGAAGTCTGGCCCGACACATACCAGGACATTCTCAGGAAGGTCCTGACACATACAACACATAGCAGGACCTTCCTGAGTTTTTGTTGCAAACGCGTGCAAGCGATGGAAGGACAGAGGTTTATCATTTCGGATAAGTGGGAGGGGACGGAATCCGTGGTAGAAGGGTTTTCGCCAAAAAATCCTGACCTACCTTGGAGGCGTCCCCGGTGCAACATAGCAAAATTCGTTCTCGTCTGAAAGCCCAGCTCACCCGCTTCACTTGCGAACTCCCCGCCGGTCTCAGCAAGCCTTTGCGAAATTTCGTCGGCGAGATGCTGTTCGGGATTCAGGCCAGTCAGGGCGTGAAACTGAGCA
>Ga0209266_1002893_pt1 | contig 10676 bp, 7 predicted proteins | sample GraSoiAngelo_132_FD_185889 | JGI IMG/M metagenome (GOLD analysis project Ga0209266, IMG submission 185889) | Grasslands soil microbial communities from the Angelo Coastal Reserve, California, USA - 14_0929_02_40cm (SPAdes) (version 2) | ecosystem: Environmental > Terrestrial > Soil > Grasslands ...
ATCGCAGCTCCCTCTCGACCGAACCGGCCACGGCGCGGACCGTCTTGGCAAACCGGACCACCATCTCGCCCAGGTCGTCATCAGGCGTTGTGAAGGGCGGCGCGAAAAGCGTCTGGTCGCCCGCGAATCCGTCGCGCGTCGGCATCGTCGAGTAAACGATGACGCCCATCTCCATCGCAGTCAGATCGATGCGTCTGGCGACGCCCAGCGTCGGGGGCAGGAACGATTTGCCGTCTCGCGGATCCACATACTCGACGCCCAGCAGGAATCCGTGGCCACGCACCTCACGCACCATCGGAATCCCGGCGAGCGCCGCGGACAGCTCGTCGCGCAGCCGCGGCCCGCCGGCCCGTACCCGCTCGAGAAGCTGCTCGCTGCGCAGCACCTCGAGGACCTTCAGCCCTACGGCGCAGGACATCGGAGCGCCGTCCCACGTGTGGCCGAGCGTGAACCTTCGCGAGCCCTTCGCGAACGCCTGGTAGACGTGGTCCGTGAAGATGACGGCGCCGATCGCCGCGTAGCCCGCGCCCAGGCCCTTCGCGGTGGCGATGATGTCCGGAACGAGCGGCAGCTTCTCCGCGGCAAACCATTGGCCGCTGCGGCCGAGGCCTGTGACGACCTCGTCGTAGCAGATCAGGAATCCATGGCGGTCGCGGCGCTCAGCGAGGCCCTGCCAGAAACGCAGCGGCGGCGTGTAGGCCGGCAGCGCGGCGGCCGTGATCGGCTCGCAGAAATACGCGGACACGTTTTCCGGGCCGACCTCGTCCAGCACCTGGTCGAGGGCGGCGAGCGCTGCCTCCCCGCTCGGATCGAAGCGCCACGTGCTGGGAGGGATGTGGCGGTGGGCCGGCATGTAGGGCCCGAACGGCGCTTGCAAGCCGGGCCGTCCGGTCAAGCCGAGGGTCGCCATGGTCGGGCCGTGGTACGCCTGCGCTGGAGAGATGACCTGCCATCGCTTCGGATCGCCGCGCTCGACGTGGTAGGCCCGCGCCATCTGGATCGCCATCTCGTTCGCTTCGGCGCCGCCGGTCACGAAGCGCACGCGGGTCATGCCTGGCGGAGCGATTTCCACGAGCTCCGCTGCCAGCTGCTCGCGCAGCGGGTTGGTCAGGCGTTCGTTGTGCACATATGAAAGACGCGAGGCCTGCTCGGCCGCCGCGCCGATGATGTCGCGCCGTCCGTGTCCGAGCGTGGCCGCCATCGAGCCTCCGCTCATCGCGTCGAGGTAGCGCTTGCCGGTCGAATCCTCGACCCACGCGCCGTCTCCGGAAACCACGACCGGATAGCGGCGGTCCAGCTCCAGCGGAAAGACATGGGTCGCGTTGCTCGCGACCACGGAATCAGGCACCGAACACCGGCTTCAGCGCGTAGTAGACCGCCCGATAGCGGCCATATGCCTCGTCGTAGGCCGCGCGGGTTGCGGCGTCGGGCACGTGCTCCTCCGGCCGATAGTGGACGAACGCGCTCACCGCCTCGGCGACAGATGGGAGCACGCCGGATCCGACGGCGGCCAGGATGGCGGCCCCGGTCGCGGTGGTCTCGATGTTGTCGGGCACGCGTACCGGAAGGCCTGTGACATCAGCCTTGATCTGCCGCCATAGCGGGCCCTTGGCGCCGCCGCCGACGATGGTCAGCCGGCGGACATCGAGGCCGGCTTTGGTCATCGCCTCCAGGATGTCCCGCAGGGCGAACGCGCTTCCTTCGAGTACGGCGCGGGTCATGTGTGCCCGCGTGTGGGCAAGGCTCAAGCCGAAGAAGGTGCCGCGAGCCGCGCCATTCCACTCCGGCGCCATCGCGCCCTGCATGCACGGCAGGAAGACGAGGCCCTCCGCGCCCGGGGTCACGTCGGCTGCGGGCGCGCAGATCGCGTTGTAGTCGGCGTCCGTGCCGAAGAAGTGATCGCGCCACCAGCGCAGGTTGCCGCCCGAGACGAAACCCGGGTTCTCCAGCAGCCAGCTGTCCGGGTCTCCGTGCGGGTGGCATTCGACGAGCATCGTGCGGTCTTCGCGCGGCGCCGAGGAAACGGCGCACACGGGCTCCGCGGTGCCCACCACGTCGCACACCTCGCCGGGCGCGAACACCCCCGCCCCGAGGGTGGCCGCCATCTCGTCCCCGCATCCGACCACCACGCATGTATCGCGCGCGAGGCCGGTCGCCGAAGCAAACGTCTCCGTGACCCGGCCGATACCGTGAGTTCCCGGCACGAGCTCTGGCAGCATCGCCGCATCCAGGTCGACCGCGCCGATCACGTCGTCCGACCAACGACGTGTGCGAGGGTCGAGTAGCGCAAGTGACGACGCGTTCGAGTAGTCGACCATCGCGACGCCGGTGGCCTCCTGCACCGCGAAGGAGCCGGGAGGCATCAGCTTCTTGGTTTGGGCGAAGATCTCGGGCTCCTCGTCCCTGATCCACAGCGCCTTGAACACGGCGTGTGATGAATCCAGATTGGTCCCGGTGTGCGTGTAGAAGGACTCGGGAGATACGCGCTGTGCGAGCGCAGCCGCCTGGGCCTCAGCGCGGCGGTCCATCCAGATCATCGCGTTGCGGAGCGGTCTGCCGCGGGCGTCGCACGCGACCATGCCGTCCAACTGAGAGCCAAACGAGATGGCCTTGACGGCGGATGGCTCGACATGCTCGAGGACGCGCCGGATCGTGTTGCGCAGAGCGTCGATCCATTCCCGCGGGTCCTGTTCGGCCCATCCCGGATGCAGAAACAACACGTCGTACGCCTGGTAAGCCGACGCGACAAGCTTGCCGTCGGCGGAGTAGAGCGCGGTGTTGGTCCCCTGACTCCCGACGTCGCAGCCGATCACAAAGGGCCCTGTCACTGAACGATGACGACTTTCAGCCCCGAGCCCGAACGGATCGTTTTGAACGCCTCGTCGATCCGATCCAGGGGAAAGCGATGGGTCACGACCGAGGCCAGCTCGTCGCGGCGGCGCTCGAGGTAATCCATCGTGATCCGGTATTGCCGGTGGGTGGCGCCGTAGGCGCCGAGGATCGCCAGCTCCTTGTAGTGGAGCTGGTTCATGTCGAGCGCCGCGACCGGGTCGTGCTTGGGTAGCCCCGCGAAATAGACCACCCGCGCGCGCTTCGCGGCCATCTCGAGCGCGGCCTGTTGCGCTTGCTTCGAGGGCGCCGCGACGATGACGCGCTCCGGCCCGCGGCCTTCGGTGCGCTCCATGGCCGCCGCCACCCCGTTATCATCGCCGGCGACCCACGAGTCGTCGACGAAAGAACCGACGGCACGGAGAGCGACATCGAGGCGCTGCCGGTTGACATCGGTCAGGAAGACCTTGCTCGCGCCGCGGTCGCGCGCCATCACCGCCTGCCAGCAGCCGATCGGACCTGAGCCGATGATCACGACCGTGTCACCAAGGCGCACATCCAGCATCTCGATCCCGTTGAGCGCGCACGCGAACGGGTCGGCCACGGTCGCCAGGTCGGAGGGCAGGTCGGGCGGGAGCGGGATCAGGTTCTTGATCGCGATCGGCGGCACGGCCGCGTACTCCGCGTAGGCGCCGGGGTAGGGGTCGTAGCCGTACAGGAGGTGTTCGTCGCACAGGTTCTGCATACCGTCCATGCAGTAGCGGCAGCGCCCGCACGTGAGGATCGACCCCAGGAAGACGCGGTCACCCTTCTTCATCCCGGGCGGGAGGGTGGCGCGGGGCCCGACCTCCTCCAGGATGCCCACCGGCTCGTGACCCAGGATCCAGGGAGCCGGGGCGCGCGGGTCGCCGTTGAAGAACGTCCGGGCGTCCGTGCCACAGATCCCGCATGCCTCGACCCGTAGGAGCGCGCCTTCCGGGTCGAGCAAAGGCTCGGGCGCGGGACGGATCTCCACCATGTCGACGCCGGTCATGAAGGCGGCCTTCATCGCGCGGCCACCGAGCCGAGCTCCTGCTGCAGCGCGGCCATCGCCTTGTTCGCGGTCCATCTCTCGCGGATCACGCGCGACAGCGCCCGTGTAATGGCCTCCGGCGAGCGGTGCATGAAGATATTGCGACCGACCGAGCAGCCAATCGCTCCGACGGACATCGCCGACTCCATCCTGCCAAGCAGCTCGTCATCCTCGAGGCGCGACCCTCCCGCGAGTACCACCGGGATGCCGTTGGCTGCCTCCACAAGCTTGCGAAACGACGCCGCGTCACCGGGCCAGTTGGTCTTGATGATGTCGGCGCCGAGCTCTCCGCACAGCCGGACGTTGCGCCGCAGGTACTCGAATCCATACCGGTCCTTCAGGTCGTCGACCGATGCATACGTGGTCGGGAACTCGGCCTCCGCGATGAGCGGAATGCCGAGCGATTCGCAGCCGCGACCCACCGAGGCCAGCGTGCGGATCATGCCGGGCTCGCTGTGACCGGATAGGGCCGTGAAGAGCACGACGGCGTCTGCGCCCAGCTTCGATGCCTCTTCGACCTCCGCGATCTGCACGACCTCAGGCTCGCCTTTTTCGGGGTTGGCCGAGGCCGACAGAAGCAGGGCCAGGGACGTTGTGGGCGCAAAGGCCGGCTCCGCGATCCGGATCATGCCCTTCGACATCATGATCACGTTCGCGCCGCCGGCCACCGCCTCTTTCGTGCGGGTGGTGATATCCGCCAGCGGCTCGAGGAATTGCGGCGAGGTCATGCCGTGATCGAGCGCGCAGATCACGGACACGCCCGCGGAATCGATGACGCGCTTCATGCGCATCGACTTGCCGACACCTCTGATCACGACAACCTCCTTCCTGGTCCGCGCCGCAGCACGGTGAACTCGAATGCGTCGGCCAGGTGATACTCGTACGACGAGAGCACCGGCGCTCCGTCTTCCGAATAGTCGACCTGCCAGATCGCCAGCAGCAGCTCTCCCCGCGGGACGCCGAGACGCCGAGCCACGGTGATGTCGGCCCGCACTGGGCGAAAGCTGGCGACGCCGTGGTGGATCACCAGCCCGAGTTCGCGCTCGAGCACCTCGTAGATCGACCGCGTGAGCATCTGATCGGCAATCTCGGGCCGCTTGGCGATGAGACGGCCCGGCAGGATATCGCGCGAGAGCACAATCGGCTTGCCGTCGGCCGTTCTCACGCGTTCGACCACCAGCACGTCCGAGCCTGGCTGCAGCTCCAGACGCGCCGCCTCGCTGACGGTCGCCGGCTCCATCGAGTGCCCGGCCTGCTCGATGCCTGCCTGCATGCCCGCGGCGCGTATCGCGTCGGTGACACCGAAGTTGAGGTCGAGGCTGTTGGCGACGCGCCGGCTGTCGGCCACGTAGGTGCCCGCGCCCCACATCCGGCGCACAAGCCCCTCGCTCTCCAGGGCGCGAAGGGCCTCGCGCAGGGTGGCGCGCGAAACCCCGAGCTCCACGGCCAGCGCGGGCTCCGACGGGAGGCGGGATCCTGCCGGCAGCATGCCGCGGTCGATCCGCTGCGTGAGCTCGTCCCGGACTCGAATGGAGCGGGGCTTGGAGCGTGTTTCGGCGGGTCCGGCGGGCATTGGCGTACCTAGTATCTTGTCCGACAACTCTCAGGTCAAGGCTGAGAGTTGTCTGGTAGCCGAAACGGCGGCCTTGACTTCGAAAAGGGCCTCCCATAGCATTCGCACACACCATCGGGGCGTCAGACAACTTGATCACGGGGCCGCCACCAAACGGCGCCCGTAGAGGGGGTAATTGACTTGTCTGAGGAGCGGCGCAAGGTAGGGACGGTTGCTTATCGGGAGGCGAGCCCGGCCTATTTCGCCAAGCGGGCTCTCAAGCGTCATGCGGCCTTCTGGTCGCTGTGGTCGCTGGGAGTGGCGGCGGTCATCTCCGGCGACTTCTACGGCTGGAACCTCGGCTTCGGGGTCGGCGGTCTCGGCGGATTCCTGATCGCCTCGATCGCGATCACCGTCATGTACTACGGCCTCGTCTTCAGCATCGCCGAGATGTCGCCGGCGCTGCCACACACTGGCGGTGCGTATTCGTTTGCTAGATCCGCCTTCGGACCATGGGGCGGATTCATCACCGGCCTGGCCGAGAACATGGAGTACGTCATCACGCCGGCGGTCGTGGTCGGCGCGATGGGCTTCTTGATGCAGGCCATCGTCGTTTCGCTCTTCAACGTGACGGGCGACCCATGGTGGAACAGCGTCTATGTCTGGTTCATCATCTCGTACATCGTTTTCGTCGCCATCAACATCCGCGGCATCGTTGCCACCATGCGTTTCACGGTCGCGATCAACATCGTCGCCCTGGGCATCCTGGCCTTCTTCTTCGCGTCCGTGCTCTTCTCCGGGAAGCTGAACCTCAGCCTGCTGACCAACATCGCGCCACAGCCGGGCCAGACATCGTTCCTTCCCTTCGGACTTGCCGGAATCTTTCCGGCGATTCCGTTTGCCATCTGGTTCTACCTCGCCATCGAGGAGCTGCCGCTTGCGGCGGAGGAGTCACATGACCCCAAGCGCGACATCCCGCGGGCCGCGGTCTGGGGCCTGACCACGCTGGTCGTCACCGGCATCGGGATCTTCGTCTTGAACACGGCGATCGATGGCGGCGCCAAGGCGATCGGCATCTCCGCCACGCCACTGTTCGACGGCTTCAAGGCGGTCTACGGCAACAACGCCGGCGCTGCGTTCCTCGCGTTGATCGGTCTCGGTGGCCTGATCGCGAGCTTCTTCACCATCATCTACGCGTACGGCCGCAACACGTACTCGCTGTCTCGTGCGGGCTACTTCCCGCACTTCCTTTCGGAGACGCACCCGACCCTCAAGACCCCACACATCGCGCTCATCGCCGGTGGCGTGGTGGGCCTGGCGCTGGCGTGCTTGATCACCTACCTGGGCACGACCCAGAACCTGGTCGCGGGCCAGGTCGTGGGCGCTCTCCTCTACATGGCGGTGTTCGGCGCCGTCATCTCGTACGCGATGCAGTGCGCCTCGTTCATCATGCTGCGGCGCCGGCTGCCCAACATCGAGCGGCCGTACCGCAGCCCACTCGGCGAGTGGGGCGCGGGCGTCGCCGGCGTCATCGCCGTCATCTCGCTGATCTCGCTGTACGCCAACGAAACGTACCGGCCCGGTGTGGTCGGCACGCTCATCTACTTCCTCGTCGGCATCGCCTACTTCGCCATCGTCGGCCGCCACCGCCTGGTCCTCTCGCCCGAGGAGGAGTTCGCGCTGACCCATGGCCAGCACGGCGACCCGGCGAAAGAGGGCTACGGTCAGACCCATGTCAGCGACATCCCGGCCGAGGGCGCGGCGCCCAAACCGGCGGGTGCGCCCTCCGGCGGATCAAGCTAGCTCAGTCATCGATTCGAACCTAAGCTGGTGGGCGCGCGAGAGCGCTCACCAGCGCTTGTTTTGATGTGGACCCTGGAGGTGGTGTCGAGATGCTGACCAAGGACAAGGTGGCACGGCCCGATCGCGAGCCGGCGCTCAGCAAGGACCAGCTCGCCTCCGAAGTCGAGAAAGGCTTCATCGACACCGTCGTCGTCGCGTTCACCGACATGCAGGGCCGCCTGATGGGCAAGCGTGTCGACGCCGAGTACTTCATGGAATCCGCGGGCCATGGCGAGTCGGTCGAGGGGTGCAACTACCTGCTCGCGCTGGACATGGAGATGGACCCCATCCCGGGCTACCAGATGGCCAACTGGGAGTCCGGCTACGGCGACTTCGACCTGGTGCCCGACTTCGCGTCGCTGCGGCGCATCCCCTGGCTCGACGCCACCGCGCTGGTGCTGTGCGACGTGGCCTGGCACGACGGTAAGCCAGTCCGCCCCTCGCCGCGTCAGGTACTGCGGGCGCAGGTCGAGCGGGCCCGCGCGCTGGGCTTCGAGCCCATGTTCGGCTCGGAGCTCGAGTTCTTCCTGCTCAAGGAGACGTTCGCCGAAGCGCACGCCAAGCATTACATCGACCTGACGCCGTCGGTGCCCTACATCCTCGACTACCACATCCTCGCCACGACCTACGACGAGCCCTTCCTGCGCGCCGTACGTAAGGGGATGAAGGGTGCGGGCATCCCGGTCGAGAGCTCGAAGGGGGAGGCGTGGCCGGGTCAGCAGGAGATCAACTTCCGCTTCTCGGACGCGGTGTCGATGGCCGACAACCACGTCATCTACAAGAACGGGATCAAGGAGATGGCGCACCAGGCCGGCTGCTCTGTGACGTTCATGGCCAAGCCCGACCACCGGTGGATCGGCAGCTCGTGCCACGTCCACTCGAGCCTGTGGAAGGACACGCGGAACACGTTCGACGGCGAGTCCGACGTGTTCAAGCAGTATCTGTCAGGCCACATCGCGTATGCGTCGGAGCTGGCGATCTTTCTCGCGCCCAACATCAACTCGTACAAGCGATACGCCGCCGGCAGCTGGGCGCCCACCACGCTGGCGTGGGGCCACGACAACCGGACGTGTGGGTTCCGCATCGTGGGTCGCGGCCAGCACCTGCGAACCGAGTCGCGGATCCCGGGCGCTGACGTCAACGCCTACCTGTGCTTCGCGGCGCTCCTCGCCGCCGGTTTGCGCGGCATCGAGGAGAAGCTGAAGCTGCCCCCAGAGTTCAAGGGCAACGCGTACGAGTCGGACGTGCAGCGCTTCCCGGGCTCGCTGCGCGAGGCGATCGGCAACCTGGAAAGCGGAAGCATGGCCCGTGCCGCATTCGGCGACGACGTGATCGACCACTACCTGAACTACGCACGCACAGAGCAGTCGCTTTTCGACAAAGTCGTGACGAACTACGAGCGCGAGCGGCTCTTCGAGCGCGGCTAGGAGTGGGTCGACTCGACGGCAAAGTCGCCGTCATCACCGGTGCGGCTGGCGGGATCGGGCGCGAAGCCGCGCTGCTGTTCTCGTCCGAGGGCGCGCGTGTTTGCGTCGCGGACGTGGGCCGCGAGGCGGGGGAAAAGACGGCGTCCGAGTGCCGCGAGGCGTTCTTCTTCGCCGCTGACGTCAGCGATCCGGAGAGCGTGCAGGCGATGTTCGAGGAGACAGCAAAGCGCTACGGGCAGATCAATGTGATCTACAACAACGCGGGCATCATGCCGCCCGACGACGACTCGATCCTCGTCACCGAGCCGGACGCGTGGGATCGAGTCCAGGCGGTGAATGCCAAGGGCGTCTTTCTCTGTTGCAAGTACGGCATCCCCCACCTGCTGAAGGCGGGAGGCGGGTCGGTGATCAACGTGGCGTCGTTCGTGGCGATCCTCGGCGCGGCGACCTCGCAGATTGCTTACACGGCCTCGAAGGGCGCGGTTCTTTCGATGAGCCGCGAGCTCGCGGTGCAGTTCGCGCGCCAAGGGGTGCGGGTGAACGCGCTGTGCCCGGGGCCGGTGGAGACGCCGCTGTTGATGCGGATCTTCAACGAGGACCCGGGGGCTTATCAGCGTCGCCGCGTCCATCTGCCGATGGGACGACTGGCGAAGGCGCGAGAGATCGCGAACGCCGCCCTGTTCCTCGCGAGCGACGAGTCGAGCTACGTCAACGGAGCGACGTTCATGGTCGATGGCGGCCTGACGGCGGCGTACGTAACGCCCGAGTAGGTGAATTTTCGCCTGTTAAGAGCATTGTCCTGGCGTACTTATGTTCGTAGATTGATCGCGTGCTCGACTCGGTCATCCCCAACGCGTCCGATGGCGCCAAGGTCGCGCTTGAGCTGGTTGGCCTCCGCCGGGAGATCGACCGGCTCGAGCTGAGGTTCTCCCAGGCGGCGGCGACCTTTGCCAAGACCACTTTCTGGGATGACGAAGGCTCCAACAGCGCCTTGGACTGGATCCGCTTCAACTGCCGGATGACCTCCAACGCGGCCGCCGACCGGCTCACGGTCGGCGACCGGCTTGCGAACCTGGGCCGGTCAGCTCAGACGATGGAGTCGGGGGAGATCGGATTCGCCCATCTCGCCGTGATGGCGCGGACCGCGGAGGCGGTCGGTGAAGCCTTCGATGAGGACAGGCTGCTGCAGCTGGCGAGGCTCAACTCACCCGGCAAGTTCCACTACAAGTGCTTGCACTACAGGCACGCGGTCGATGCCAAGGCTTACGCCGACGAGCAGGAGAGGCTTGCCGAGGAGCGCAGCCTGCGTATGAGCACAGCCGAGGATGGCTGCCTTCTCATTAGCGGTCTCCTTGACCCGATCGGCGGGGCAGCGGTGCGCACTGCACTCGAACCTCTTGCCAAACCGTCTGGCGCGCACGATGACCGCAACCGGGTGCAGCGTTACGCGGACGCCCTGGTCGAGCTCGCCACCGCTGGCAAGCCGGCCAACATTCAGGTCACCGCAACCATCGAGACCCTGAAGGGTCTGGCCGGCGCCACTGCCGCGGAGATGGAGTTCTCGCTCCCTATCTCCTCAACTTCAGTCCAGCGCATGGCATGCGACTGCAGCGTGACCCGCGTCCTGCTCAGCCAGGAGTCCGTGACGATTGATGTGGGTCGCTCGAAGCGTGTGGTCTCCGGCGGATTGAGTCGGGCATTGAAGGCTCGCGATGGAAGCTGCCGATGGCCAGGTTGCGAACGGTCGGCCTCGATGTGCGATGGGCATCACCTGGTGCACTGGATCGACGGCGGCGAGACCAACCTGGACAACCTGGTGCTGCTATGGGGCCTGTTGCCGAAGGGGTCTTACGAGGCTTCGGGGGTTGGGTTCGCGGTCTGAGTTAGGGTCGCGAGAAGATTTCCTCTTCCGGGCCGAAGGAGCGTCTGCAGAGCCGAGTAGGCGTCGCAGAGA
>Ga0209266_1002901_pt1 | contig 10661 bp, 8 predicted proteins | sample GraSoiAngelo_132_FD_185889 | JGI IMG/M metagenome (GOLD analysis project Ga0209266, IMG submission 185889) | Grasslands soil microbial communities from the Angelo Coastal Reserve, California, USA - 14_0929_02_40cm (SPAdes) (version 2) | ecosystem: Environmental > Terrestrial > Soil > Grasslands ...
GAGCGCGTACGCGAGCGGCGCGCGCGCGTGGTAGAGGGCGGTGTGGCCGCCCGAGACGACGAGGGCGAGGAACGGGTGGACCGGGGGATCGTCGGTGAGGAACGCGGCGTAGATGTGGCCCTCGAGGTGGTTGACGCCGACGAGGGGCTTGTCGTGCACGTAGGCGAGGGACTTCGCCAGTGAGCACCCGACGAGGAGCGAGCCGACCAGCCCCGGACCCTGGGTCACCGCGATCCCGTCGAGGTCCGAGAGCCCGACGCCCGCGTCGGCGAGCGCGGTCTCGACGACCGGCACGATCACCTCTAGGTGGCGCCGCGAGGCGAGCTCGGGGACGACGCCGCCGTACGGGGCGTGGAGCGCGTCCTGCGAGGCGACCACGTTCGACAGGATCCGGCGGCCGTCCGCGAGCACCGCAGCCGCCGTCTCGTCGCACGAGCTCTCGACTCCGAGCACTAGCATCGCACCTGTCTCAGGCCCACCCTCCGTTGAACCGGCCTCGCGGACCCCCCTACAGCCTCGCGAACCCCCCTACAAATGACAAGGGCGATGGGGCCGAGAACCCCGGCCGCCATCGCCCCCGAGAACGCGCCGAACGTTACTGCGGCCGGACCTGGACTTGCGGGCTCTGCGCCGGTCGCTGCTGCTCGATGATGCGCATGGTCTTGATCACGTCGATGGCCCGCTGGACCTGGATGTCCTTCTTCAAGTCCTCGAGCGGGTCGAGCGACGGCTGCCGCGCCGCAGCCTCCTTCGGCTCCTTGGGCAGCTCGACCACGATGTCCGGCGTGATGCCCTTGCCGTGGATCGAGCGGCCGTTCGGCGTGAAGTATTTCGCGGTCGTCAACCGGAGCCCCGAGCCGTCCGAGAGGGGGATGATCGTCTGCACCGAGCCCTTGCCGAACGTCTGCGTGCCGAGGACGATCGCGCGCTTCCAGTCCTGGAGCGCCCCGGCGACGATCTCCGACGCCGACGCGCTCCCCTGGTTGACGAGAACCACCATCGGCAGGGTCGGGTAGGACTTCTTGGCGTGCGCTGTGAAGCGCATGTTCTGGTTCCGCACCCGCCCCTCGGTGTAGACGACGAGCTTGCCGTCGTCGATGAACTCCTCCGTCACCTCGACCGCGGCCGTCAGCAGGCCGCCGGGGTTGTTGCGGAGGTCGAGGAGGAGCGCCTTCATGCCGTTCTTGGCGGCCTTCTCGAGCGTGCCGGAGAGGTCGCCAGGGGTCTGTTCCTGGAACTGGCGGAGCTTCACGTACGCGATGCCGCCGCCGAGGTCGTGCGAGCGCACCGACTGCACCCGGATCTGCTCGCGCGTGATGTCGAAGTCCTTGGCCTCGGCCCAGCCCTCGCGGACCACGGTGATCGTCACCTTGGTGCCGGGCTTGCCGCGCATCCGCTTGACGGCGTCCGAAAGCTGCATGTCTTTGGTCGAGAGTCCGTCGATCTTGATGATCCGGTCGCCGGTCTGGAGTCCCGCGCGGTGGGCGGGCGTCCCCTCGATGGGCGAGACGACCGTGAGGACGTCGTCCTTCAGCGTGATCTCGATGCCGAGCCCCCCGAAGCTCCCCGACGTCTCCACCTGCATCTCGCGATAGTTCTCGGGGTCGAGGAAGGAGCTGTGCGGGTCCAGGCCGCGCAGCGTGCCCTTGATGGCGCTGTAGATCAGCTCCTTCGGCGGGACCTCGTCGACGTACTGGTTCTGGACGATCGAGAGCACCTCCGTGAACAGGCGGAGCTGCTCGTAGGTCGCGCCGTTGTCGGTGCCCTTGCTGGCCACGGACCCGCCGAGCGACAGGGTGAGCACGACGAGAAGCGCGCCGATCACGAATGCCCTCTTCATGGATTCCCCCTCAGATCCGTCTCTAGCCCCGATGCCCGAGCCACTCTACCGGGTTCTGTGGCTTCCCCTGGTAGCGTACTTCAAAGTATAGCCGAGGGCCGGCCAGGGAGGCGGTATCTCCCACCGTGCCGATCCGCTGCCCCTGCCGCACGTCCTCGCCCTCCTTCACCTCGATCTCGGCGATGTGGGCGTAGAGCGTGTAGTACTCCGTGCCGTGGTCCACGATGATCAGGTTACCGTACCCCTTGAACCAGCCCGTGTAGATCACGTGGCCCCCGTACACCGCCGTGACGTCCGTGCCCTCGGCCGCCTCGATATCCACCCCATTCCGGAAAGTCCGCGTGCCGAACCGCGGGTGCACCTGAGCGCCGAACGGCGCGACGATCCGGCCTATGGTCGGCCACGGGAGCCGCCCGCGCAGGCTGCCAAACCCGACGCCGGGGGGCTCGACCCTGGCCTTGGGCGGTGGCGCCTTGGCCAGCTTCCGCTGCTTGTCCTGCAGCTCCTGAATGAAGGCTTCGAGTCGGCGGGAAGCTTCGGTGAGCTCGCCCACCATGCGCTCGTGGTAGGCGCGCTCGTCGCCCACCTTCGCGAGCAGCGTCCGCCGCTTCGCGGCCTCGCGGTCGACCTCCGCCTGCTCACGCTGGGCGTCGGCGTGCAGCGTCGCCAGCTCCTGCTGGCGCGCCTCTTCTCGACCCTTGCGATCGGCGACCCGTTCCCAGGTCCCACGATACTCTCGAATGAGACGAGCGTCCAGGGCCGCCAGGCTCGCAAGGTGGCGCACCGCCGTCGCGCGTGTCACCGGGTCGTCGCCGCTCAGGATCAGGGGCAGGGCGCCGCCCTGCGCGTGCACCCGGTACATGACCCGGAGGAGCCGCGCGAGCGCTTCTTCCTCGGTTGTGCGCTGACCCTCGAGCCGCGCGATCTCGCCCCTCAGCGCGGCGATGTCGGACTGCGTCCGTTTGATCCGCGCGGCGAGCCGGGCGACCTCTGTCTGCTTCTCGGCCAGGCGCCGCTCGATCTCCTCGAGCTCGGCGAGCAGCGAGGTTTCGCGGGCGCGCGCGGCCGCCGCCTTCTCGCGCTCCTCCTTCAGGCGCTTCTGCGTCTGCTGGAGCTTTTTCTGCTCGCTCTGCAGCGGATCCTCACGCTTCGGTTGTGCGCCCGCGGTCGAGATCGTGAGCGCGAGCAGTGCCGTCAGCAGGAGGGCGAGGAGCGGGGGGCGGGACCTCTCCGAGACCCGTAGCTTCTGCGCGTTACTCGGGCGCCACGCAACGTCACAGCACGCCGCGGGTCGGTGGCTAGCGTGGTCGAGGAGGGGTCCCGCCCCCCACTCCTCGCCCTCCTGCTGCGTTCTCATCGCGCTCACGCTTTCGCGCGGGCGAGCCAGCCGCCGAGACCCCCCAGCAGCGCGCCCGCAAGCACCAGCGCGAGGACGTTGATCGGGGAGAGGAAGGCGAGTTGGGGGAGATCGAGGGTGATGTTGACGAGCGGCTCGAGGCGCGGCGCCACCACGGAGTGCGTCGCCACGAGCGCGGCGAGCGCAATGACGGCGCCGGTCAGGCCCTGCAGCATCCCTTGCAGGAGTAGCGGGAGCCGGATGGTCATCTCGCTGGCGCCCACGAGGCGCATGATCTCCGTCTCCTGCCTGCGCGCGTGGAGGATCAGCGTCGTGGCGGTCGTTACCGTGAGGAGCGCCGCGACCGCCAGCACGACGCCGATCCCGAGCCCGATCGTCGTCAGGAGCCGCTGCCATTGCGAGAGCCGCTCGACCCAATCGACGCTTCCGGCGACCTCGTCCGCCTCCGGGAGCGCCGACAAGCGCTCGAGCAGGGCGCGCGCGCCCTCAGGAGTGGCGGCCGCCGCCGCGGGCGTGACCTCGAGCGAGGCCGGCAGCGGGTTGGCCGGGAGCTGCGCGACGACACTCGCGTCCTTGCCGAGGAGTTGCTTCAGGGACACGAGCGCATCGGTCTTGCTGATGTAGAGAACGCCGGCGACGCCCGGGACCTCCCGCACGCGCTCGACGAGCGCCTTGGCCTCGCTGGGCGCGGGCTCGCGCTTGAGGTAAACGATGACACGGACGCGCTCGCGCCACCGCGCCACCGCGCGCTCGAGGTTCAGCGAGAGCAGCCAGAACCCGCCGAGCGCCGCAAGCGACAGCGTGATCAGCACGACCGCGCTGACGGCCACGCGCCCGGCTCGCCGAAGGTCCCGCACCGCCTCGCCGATCAGGAACCCGAGCACGCCGTCAGCCCTCGTCTTTCACGACCCGTCCGCTCCCGAGCGTGATCGTCCGTCGCCGGAGCATCCGCGCGAGATCGGCTCGGTGCGTGGCCAGCACGACTGTCGTGCCGCCCGCCCAGATGTCCCTGAGCACGTCGAGGATCTCGGCCTCCATCGCCTGGTCGAGATTCCCCGTTGGCTCGTCGGCGAGGAGGAGTGGAGGTTTGCGCACGATCGCCCGAGCGAGCGACGCGCGCTGAGCCTCGCCCTGCGAGAGCTGGGCCGGATAGGCCTGGGCGCGGGATGAGAGGCCCACGACGCGGAGCGCGTCAAAGACGCGCTGGGTGATCTCGCGCCTGGGCGTCCCCAGCACACGCAGGACGAAGGCGACGTTCTCGTAGACGGTGCGCACCGGGAGGAGCTTCGCGTCCTGGAAGACGACGCCGATCGACCGCCGGAGCGCGGCCACCTCACCCTGCCTGAGCCTCCCGAGATCGTAACCGAGCACCTGAATGTCGCCTTCGGTGGGGAGATCGTCGCGATAGAGGAGCCGCAGCAGCGTCGTCTTGCCCGCGCCAGATGGTCCGGTCAGGACGACGAACTCACCCTTGGTGATCCGGAGGCAGACATCGCTCAGCGCAGGGACCTTCACCGGCCCGACCGAGTACACCTTCCAGACGCGAACAACCTCAATCATGGCGGGCATGTTCGATTATAGCGGCCCGCCTCAGATTTGAGAGAGCTTCTCCTCCAGGAGCCGGTTGACGATGCCGGGATTGGCCTTGCCACCTGTGGCCTTCATCACCTGGCCGACCAGGGCCTTGGCCGCCACGGTCTTACCGCGTCTGTAGTCCTCGATCGCCTTGGGGTTCTGGGCGATGACCCGGTCGATGACCGCGCCGAGCGCCGCCTCGTCGGCGACCTGCGTGAGCCCCTCGCGGCTCACGATGACACGGGCATCCTCGCCGGAGACGAACATCTTCTGAAACACGTCCTTCGCGATCTTGCCGCTGATCGTGCCGGCCTCGACGAGCTTGAGCAGGCCGGCGAGCCGCTCGGGCGTGATCGGCGAGCTCTCGATGGCCCGCTCGTCGTCGGCCGGCAGCTCCCGCAGCAGCTCCGACATGATCCAGTTGGAGACGATCTTGGGCTGCGAGAGCTCACGCACCGTCGCCTCGAAGTACTCGGCGAGCGCGCGGCTCTGCGTGAGGATCTCCGCGTCGTACTGAGGCAGGCCGTACTGGCTGACGAACCGCTGGCGCCGCTGGCGCGGCAGCTCCAGCAGCCCCGCGCGGATCTCCGCGACCCGCGCGCGGTCGAACGTGAGCGGGACGAGGTCGGGCTCGGGGAAGTACCGGTAGTCGTGCGCGTACTCCTTCGAGCGCATCGAGCGCGTGTAGCCGCCGTCGGCGTCCCAGAGGCGCGTCTCCTGCACGATGCGCTCGCCGGCCCCCAGCGCCTGCGCCTGGCGGCGGACCTCGAACTCGAGGGCGCGCTGGACGTTCCGGAACGAGTTCATGTTCTTGATCTCGACCTTCGTGCCGAGCTCGCGGGCGCCGCGCGGCCGAAGCGACACGTTCGCGTCGCAGCGCAGCGACCCCTCCTCCATGTTGCCGCTGGAGACGCCGAGGTAGACCAGCACAGCGCGGAACGCCTTGAGGTACGCGGAAGCCTCCTCGGGCGAGCGCAGGTCGGGCTTGGAGACGGTTTCCATGAGCGGAACGCCCGAGCGGTTGTAATCGACGAGGCTCGCCTGCGCCGTCTCGAGCGTCCCCTCGTGGAGGAGCTTGCCGACGTCTTCCTCGAGATGGAGCCGCTGGATGCCGATGGTGCGGGACGCCCCATCGACGTCGATTTCGAGGTAGCCATCTTCGGCCAGCGGCTCCTCATACTGGGTGATCTGGAAGTTCTTCGGCATGTCCGGATAGTAGTAGTGCTTGCGTGCGAAGCGGCACGCGTCGTTCACCCGACAATTGAACGCAAGCGCCGCGCGGATGCCGAACTCGATCGCGCGGCGGTTGACGACGGGAAGCACGCCGGGCATCCCCTGGCAGACCGGGCACGTCTGGCTGTTCGGGGGCGCGCCGAAGCTCGTCGGACAGCCGCAGAACATCTTCGAGCGCGTGAGGAGCTGGGCGTGGACCTCGAGGCCGATGACCACCTCCATTGGAGCGGGGGCCGCGTGACCGGTGCTCATCGTCGGTGGCCTGCCGGCGGCGCGATGTGGCTCCGTCCGCTCATGCCAGGCTCGGCCGCCGCGCGCGCCACGGCGTCGCCTGCTCGTACGCGTATGCGGCACGCAGGACGCCGGCCTCGTCGAGCGCCTTGCCGATGAACTGGAGACCGATCGGGAGTCCTTGCACGCTGAACCCGCACGGCACCGAGATCGCGGGGAGCCCCGTCATGTCCGCCGGGACGGCGAAGACGTCGTTCAGGTACATCGAGAGCGGGTCTTCTTTCTCCCCGTGCTTGAAGGCGACGTTCGGCGTCATCGGCGCGACGATCAGGTCCACGCGACCAAACGCGGCGTCGAAGTCGCGGCGCACGAGCGTCCGCACCCTCTGGGCGCGCCCGTAGTAGGCCTCGTAGTACCCGGCCGAGAGCACGTAGGTGCCGAGCATGATCCGGCGCTTGACCTCGGCACCGAAGCCCGCCGCGCGCGTGCGGCTCGACATCTCGATGAGGTCCCTCGCGCCGGCGACGCGCAGGCCGTACTTCACACCGTCGTACCGCGCGAGGTTCGACGAGGCCTCCGCGGGGGCGATCACATAGTAGGTCGCGAGCGCGTGCGGCGTCGCCGGGAGCGAGACGCGCTCGACCGTGGCGCCGAGCCCCCGCAGCACGTCCACCGCGGTGCGGACGGCGCGCTCGACCTCGGGGTCCATGCCCTCGATGAAGTACTCGTCGGGGAGGCCGAGCCGGAGCCCGCGCACGCCCTGCGCCAGCGCCGCGGCGTAGTCGGGCACCGGCGCCGTGAGGCACGTCGCGTCGCGCGGGTCCGCGCCGGCGATCGCCCGGAGCAGGAGCGCCGCGTCCGTGACGTCCCTCGCGAGCGGGCCGATGTGGTCGAGCGAGGAACCGAACGCGACGAGCCCGTAGCGCGAGACGCGCCCGTACGTCGGCTTGAGCCCGACGACGCCGCAGAACGCGGCTGGCTGCCGCACGGAGCCTCCCGTGTCGGTGCCGAGCGCCCCCGCGGCCAGACCGCCGGCGACGGCGGCGGCCGAGCCGCCCGACGAGCCGCCCGGCACCCGCGCCGGATCCCACGGGTTCCGCGTGAGCTTGAAGGCCGAGTGCTCCGTGGACGAGCCCATCGCGAACTCGTCCATGTTGGTCTTGCCGAGGAGCACGGCCCCCGCCGCTCGGAGGCGCTCGACGACCGTCGCGTCGTACGGCGGCACGAAGCTCTCGAGGATCTTCGAGCCGCACGTCGTCGGCACGCCGCGCGTGCAGAGGATGTCCTTCAGGGCCACGGGCACGCCGTCGAGGGCTGAGCGCGGCGCTCCGGCGCGATAGCGCGCGGCGGCGCCCGCGGCCGCCTCGAGCGCCTGCTCGCCCGTCACCATGAGGTAGGCGCCGACCTCGCGATCGAGCTTCGCGATCCGCGCGAGGTAGGCTTCGGCGACGGCCGTGGGCGTCGTCTCACCGCTGCGATAGGCCGCCGTCAGCTCCTGGATGGTCTTCTCCGTCAGCATCAGTCCTCGATGATCCGCGGCACGCGGAAGAACTCGCCGACCCGGTCGGGCGCGTTGGCGAGCATCGCGTCCTGCGCGAAGGGCGGGACCACCGCGTCCTCGCGCGTGACGTTCACAAGGGGCACCGCGTGGGACGTCGGCTCGACGCCGCTGACGTCGAGCTCCTTCAGCTTGTCGATGTACCCAAGGATCCCGTTGAGCTGCTCGCGCATGCGCTCCATTTCGGTGTCGCTCAGCTCGAGCCGGGCGAGGCGCGCGACGTGGACCACATCCTCCCGGCTGATCATTGGAGCGGGGTCCGCGAGGCCGGCAGACTCCGTGGGTGGCCTGAGACGAGGCGCCCCCCGGTTCCGTTCCGCATATCGCGACTCATTGCAATCAGATCTCCTCCAGGTTCGCGTACTGGAGCGAGAGCTGCTTGCGGCCCACCGACGCGAAGCGGACGGTGACGAGCGTGTCACCACCGCTCCGCTCGACGCCGACCACGAGCCCCTCGCCCCAGCGGCCGTGGCGGACACGCGCGCCGACCTTGAGGGGCAGGTCGTCGGCGCCCGCATCGGCGAACGGCGTCTCCACCTCGGGCTCCCGCCGCGCGTCCGCGCGCCCGGCGCCGCCGAGCACTGCGAGCTGCTCCGCCGGCATCTCCAGGAGGAAGCGCGAGGGCTCGCCGAGCCCGTAGCCGTGCATCCGGCGATGGAGCGCGTAGGAAATCCAGAGCCGCTCCTTCGCGCGCGTGATCCCGACGTAGCAGAGCCGCCGCTCCTCCTCGATCTCGTCCACCGAGTCCATCGCGCGGACGTGCGGGAAGACCCCTTCCTCCATGCCCGTGAGGAAGACGACGGGGAACTCGAGTCCTTTCGCCGAATGGAGCGTCATGAGGGTGACACCGCGCGCGCCGTCCGGCAGCTCGTCGACGTCGCTCACGAGGGCGACACCGTCGAGAAAGCCTTCCAGTGTCGCGTCCTCTTGCCCCCGAACGTAGTCCTCGGCCGCGGCGATCAGCTCCTCGAGGTTCTCGAGCCGTGCGTCGGCCTCCGACGAGCGCTCTTGTTTGCGGTCTTCGCGGTACCCGCTCGCGTCCAGGACAAGGTCGATGAATGCGGGCAGCGGCGTCTTCTCCCGCGCGGTCGCGAGGCGGGTGATGAGCGCGGCGAACTCCTCGAGCGCACGCCGGGGCTTGCCGGTGACGTCAGCCGGCGGCGCCGCCGCGAGGGCGAGCAGCGGTCGCGCCTCGCGCACCGCCAGCTCCTCCAGGCGCGTGAGCGTGGCGCGTCCGATACCGCGGCCCGGGGTCTGGATCGCCCGACGGAAGGCGACGTCGTCGGCCGGGTTCACGACGAGTCGGAGATACGCGAGCGCGTCCTTGATCTCTTTTCGCTCGTAGAAGCGCACCGAGCCCACGACCACGTACGGGATGCCGCCCCGCCTGAGCGCGTCCTCGAGCACTCGCGACTGGGCGTTGGTGCGGTAAAAGACGGCGATGTCGTCCCAGGCGGAGCCGGCCCCGCGCGCGGCCAGGATCGTCTGGGCGACGAAGTTGGCCTCCTCGTGCTCGTCCCAGGCGCGGTAGACGGCCGCGCGCTCGCCCTCCCCGTTCTCGGTCCAGAGCCCTTTGTCCTTCCGCGAGACGTTGTGGGCGATCACCGCGGAGGCGAGCGCGAGGATCCGCTTCGTGGAGCGATAGTTCTGCTCGAGCCGGATGACGCGCGTGCCCGGATAGTCCGTCTCGAAGTCGAGGATGTTCCGGATGTCGGCTCCGCGCCATTTGTAAATCGACTGGTCCGCGTCGCCAACGACGCAGACGTTCCGGTGCCCCGCGGTGAGCTGACGGATGATGCGGTACTGGGCGCGGTTCGTGTCCTGGTACTCGTCCACGAGCACGTGCGTCCAGAGCCCGTGGTACCACGCGAGCACCGCGGGGGCCTCGTCGAAGAGGCGCACGGTCAGGAGCAGCAGGTCGTCGAAGTCCGTGGCGGCCGCCGCGACGAGACGCTCCTGATAGCGACGAAACAGCGCGGCGATCCGCTCCTCGCGCGGCCCCCGCGCCGCGCGCTCGACCTCCTCGAGCGCGACCATCTGGTTCTTCGCCGCGCTGATCCGCTGGACGATCGACGCGGGCGTCCACGTCCGGTCGGTCATGTCGAGCTCGCGCATGCATTCCTTCACGAGCTGGAGGCGGTCGTCCTCGTCGTAGATCGTGAAGTGCGGCGGGTAGCCGATGTGCCGGATGTGCTGGCGGAGGATCCGAACACACGCCGAGTGGAACGTGGCGATCAGCGGCGCCCGGATCCCGACGGGCGCCACCAGCTCCTCCACCCGCCGCGCCATCTCGCCAGCCGCCTTGTTGGTGAACGTGACCGCGAGGACGTTCTTCGGATGCACGCCGCGCACGCCCAGGAGCCAGGCGATCCGGTGCGCGATGACGCGCGTCTTGCCGCTGCCGGCGCCCGCGAGCACGAGGAGGGGCCCGTCGCCCGCCGTCACGGCGTCGCGCTGCGGCGGATTCAGCTCGGCGAGGAGCGCGTCGCGGTCCAGCACCAGCCGATTGTACCGTATGCTATCGCGCGTGACCGACCGCATCCGGGTCGTGCACGACGACCGCCGAGACCAGGATCCTTAAACCTCGTGCGTGTTCGGCGGTTTGGCGCCCCGACTTCGATCCTACTCCACCGTCACCGACTTCGCGAGGTTGCGCGGCTGATCGACGTCGCAGCCGAGGCGCACGGCGATGTGGTAGGCGAGGAGCTGGAGCGGGACGACGGTGATGAGCGGCGCCAGGAGCTCGGCGCAGGGCGGCACCTCGATCACGTGCTTCGCCTTGGACGCGACGTTTCGATCGCCCGCGTGGGCGACGGCGACCACGAGACCGTCGCGCGCCCGCACCTCCTCGAGGTTGCCGAGCATGC
>Ga0209266_1002903_pt1 | contig 10658 bp, 7 predicted proteins | sample GraSoiAngelo_132_FD_185889 | JGI IMG/M metagenome (GOLD analysis project Ga0209266, IMG submission 185889) | Grasslands soil microbial communities from the Angelo Coastal Reserve, California, USA - 14_0929_02_40cm (SPAdes) (version 2) | ecosystem: Environmental > Terrestrial > Soil > Grasslands ...
TATGGGACTGTGGGAGCGAGCACGGAACCTTCGTCAACGAATTCTCGTTTCCCGCGAAGATCGTCGTGCATGGCGACCACATTCGAGTAGGGCGTACTGTTTTTGTTTATCTCCTCCAGGACGACGTGGATGAGGGGCTGTTGATGCTCACCGATACGGAGCGAAACTGGTGCTACGACGATCGATCTTCCCTTGGATCAGCCGCCACGGCGTTTCGCCTGCTTCATACACGGCGAACCGTATACTCGACGAGCCACTGTTGATCGTCAGGACGCAGGGCAATGCAGATTTCACAGGTCAACTCCCGTGATCAGCACCACCCGTCCGTGGCTTCATCTCGGAGGACGCCCGCGTCAAGGAACCTGACCAAGCCATGGTGGACGAGGATGTAGAGCACATTGCGCGAACCCAACGCGCGGGAACCTCGGAACCACGACAACTTTCAATTCGGCGCAGTTGGATCTACAGTCAATCAACGGCATTCGATTTCTGGCAGTGGATGCAGAGAATGCGTGGCGAACAATTGCTATGGCATAAGACAAGGAATCGCGATCAATGAAAGTGAGTCCATTGGCAGGAAAGCCGCCGGGGCCGGGAATGTTGGTCAACGTTCCCAAGCTCATCACAGCTTATTATTCCGAGGTGCCTGACCCTGCGGTCCCGGCGCAACGAGTTGCATTCGGAACTTCAGGGCATCGCGGTTCGTCGCTCGAAAAGGCTTTTAATGGGTGGCATATCCTGGCCATCAGCCAGGCGATCTGTCTGTACCGAAAGCAGCACCAGATCGATGGCCCGCTGTTTCTTGGCATGGACACGCATGCGCTCTCGGTGCCGGCGATGGCGAGTTCGCTTGAGGTATTGGCGGCCAACGGAGTGGACGTCATGATCGCAGACCGAGAAGAATACACTCCGACACCGGCCATCTCACACGCGATTCTCACTTACAACCGTGGGCGTCAGACCGGACTCGCCGACGGCATCGTGATCACGCCGTCGCACAATCCACCCTATGACGGAGGCTTTAAATACAACCCGCCCCACGGCGGTCCCGCGCAGAGCGGCATCACCGGATGGATTGAAGCAAAGGCGAACGAGTTTCTGGCGGGGGGCCTTCGGGACGTATTGCGGATAACGTACGAGAAGGCTCTTCGCGCCAGCACGACACATCAGCACGACTACCTTACGGCCTACATCAGCGACCTTGGCAATGTGATCGACATGAACGCCATTAAGGGCGCGAAGATCAGCCTGGGCGTGGATCCGCTCGGAGGCGCTGGCGTCCACTACTGGGGGCGAATTGCCGAACGCTACGGGTTGAACCTCACCGTCGTCAACGATGCCGTCGATCCGACTTTCCGTTTCATGGCGGTGGATTGGGACGGCCAAATTCGCATGGACCCATCCTCACCCTATGCGATGCAGCCGTTGATCGAGATCAAGGATCGCTTCGAGGTCGCCTGGGCCTGCGACACCGATCATGACCGGCACGGAATTGTCACGCGGAGCGCCGGGTTGCTGCCACCCAACCATTACCTTTCCGTCGCGATCTTCTACCTCTTCCAACATCGACCAAAATGGCCCAAGGAAGCGGCGATCGGCAAAACAGTAGTGAGCAGCCAGATGATTGATCGCGTCACCGGGAAGCTTGGCCGGAAGCTGTACGAGGTGCCGGTTGGCTTCAAGTGGTTCGTTGATGGCTTACTCAGTGGTTCGCTTGGCTTCGGTGGCGAAGAGAGCGCAGGAGCCTCCTTTGCTCGCCTGGATGGCACGGTTTGGACGACGGACAAAGATGGAATTGTCCCGGCTTTGCTGGCGGCGGAGATCACGGCCCGGATGGGCCGCGATCCCGGCGAAATCTACCACGAACTCACGCGCGAGTTCGGTGAGCCTGCCTATGACCGCGTTGAGGCGCCAGCCACTCCGGAACAAAAGCAACTGTTGGCGAAGCTCTCACCCCAGCAGGTTAAGCTCACCGAGCTGGCAGGCGAAAAAATCCAGACTGTCCTCACCCACGCGCCGGGCAACGGCGCTCCCATCGGCGGGTTGAAGGCGGTGGCCGAGAGCGGATGGTTCGCGGCGCGACCGTCAGGGACCGAGAATATCTACAAGATTTATGCGGAAAGCTTCCGAGGAGCGGATCATCTGCGCCGCATCCTGGAGGAAGCCCAGACGATTGTCAGCGCTACTTTGGCGGCGGGCTGTAGGAAATCATGAAGGCGTACGACACCTTCGGGAACGCCGCAAAGGAGCGTGCATTAAAGGCGGTGCTCAAGAACGCGAGCGCAAGCGGAAGAGCTTGAGGGAAAGTCTATGAGCGAAAGAACTCGCGTCAGCCACCCGATCTACAACCTTCTGCCCACGGAAATCGAAGGGTTCGATTCCCTGGCGGAACTCGCCCTGGATATGCGCTGGTCGTGGAATCATGCTACCGACAAGATATGGCGGCAGCTTGATCCCGAACTGTGGGAAATCACGCATAACCCCTGGGTTGTCCTGCAGACGGTCTCGCGCGACCAGATCGAGCGCCTGTTGGCCGATCCCGTTTTTCGTAAGAACGTTGATGGCCTGGTGCAGAGCAGGCGGCAAACGGTGGAGGCGCCAGCGTGGTTTCAGCAGAATCATTCGCAGAGTTCCCTATCCTGCGCCGCTTATTTCAGCATGGAATTTATGTTGAGCGAAGCTTTGCCCATCTACTCCGGCGGGCTAGGCAATGTGGCCGGCGATCAGCTCAAAGCAACCAGCGATCTAGGCGTGCCAGTGGTCGGCGTGGGACTGCTTTACCAGCAAGGGTATTTTCGCCAGGTGATCGACAAGGACGGAGCGCAGCAGGCCCTCTTCCCGTACAACGACCCCGGACAGTTGCCGATCACGCCTTTGCGCCAGGCGAACGGCGAGTGGTTGCGGTTGGAGATCGACTTACCAGGCTACTCGGTCTGGCTGCGCGCCTGGCAGGTCCAGGTCGGCAGAGCGAAGCTTTACCTGCTGGACAGCAATGACGCGGCGAACTTCCCCGCTCATCGAGGGATTACTAGCGAGCTGTATGGCGGCGGGCCGGAGCTGCGCCTCAAGCAAGAACTGCTGCTCGGGATCGGCGGATGGCGACTGCTTGGTGCGCTTGGCATTCAGCCGGAAGTTTGTCATCTGAATGAAGGGCATCCGGCCTTTGCCGTGTTGGAACGCGCCCGCAGTTTCATGCAAGAGACGGCGCAGCCCTTCGAAGTCGCGTTGGCCGTCACTCGAGCGGGGAACCTCTTCACTACCCATACGGCCGTGGCCGCCGGCTTTGACCGCTTCGCTCCGGCCCTTATCGAGCAATACCTAGGTGGTTATGCCGAGCAGAAGCTCGGCATAACACTCCACGATTTACTGGCCCTGGGCCGCCAGAACCCGAACGACTCGTCGGAAAGTTTCAACATGGCATATCTGGCAGTCCATGGGAGCGGAGCGGTAAATGGCGTGAGTCGCTTGCATGGGAAAGTCAGCCGACGCCTCTTTGAGCCTCTTTTTCCTCGTTGGCCAGCGGACGAAGTGCCCGTCGGACATGTGACCAACGGAGTGCACATGCCGAGCTGGGACTCGGCGGAAGCCGACGATCTTTGGACGAAGGCCTGTGGAAAAGACCGCTGGCTGGGGACGATGGGAACCCTAGAGCAGGACATTCGCTGCGTTTCCGACGCCAGCCTTTGGCAATTTCGCATCGCCGCCAGCCAGTCTCTTGTTGAATACGCTCGCGAGCGATTGTCCAGGCAACTGGCCGCCTCCGGCGCGTCGCCCAAGACAGTTGACGGGGCGAAACATCTATTCGATCCCAACGCGTTGACACTGGGCTCTGCGCGGCGCTTCGCGACCTACAAGAGGCCGAACCTGCTGCTGCACAATCCGGCGCGATTGCTGCGCCTTTTGGCTAATCCTGAGCGCCCGGTGCAACTCATCATCGCCGGCAAGGCCCATCCGGAGGACCGGGCGGGGCAGGCCTTGATCCATGAATGGATAAATTTCATCCGCCAGCCAGAAACCCGGCCCCACATCGTCTTCCTAAGCGACTACGACATGCTGTTGACGGAGCACCTGGTGCAGGGGGTGGACGTCTGGATCAACACGCCACGGCGACCCTGGGAAGCGAGCGGAACGAGCGGCATGAAGGTGCTCGTCAATGGAGGTATCAATCTCTCGGAATTGGACGGCTGGTGGGCGGAAGCATACACGCCTGAAGTGGGGTGGGCGTTGGGGGACGGCCGGGAGCATGGCGACGATCCCGCTTGGGATGCTGTCGAAGCCGATGCGCTCTATGCCCTGCTCGAGCGGGAGGTGATCCCGGAGTTTTATACCAGAGACGAGAGCGGCATTCCCACCGCATGGGTCAAGCGGATGCGGGAAAGCATGGCGCGGTTAACACCGCGCTTCTCCGCCAATCGCACGGTGCGCGAATACACCAAGCAACACTACCTCCCGGCTGCTGCCGCCTACCATGTGCGCGCTGCCAATAAAGGCGCAATCGGCAGGCAAATTATCGATTGGCAGCACAGTCTGGAACGGAAATGGGCCACGCTACACTTTGGCGAGGTGAAGGTTGAAACTCGTGGCGAACAGCACGTCTTTGACGTTCAAGTTTATCTTGGCGACCTCGACCCCAAGGCGGTGCGGGTAGAGCTTTACGCCGACGGCGTCATGGGCAGTGCTCCTGTGCGGCAGGAGATGACGCGCGTTCGCCAACTGGCCGGCGCGTCGGGCAGCTACGTTTACAACGCGGCCGTGTCTGCGGCCCGCCCATCAGCGGACTATACGGCGCGAGTGATACCGCACTGCGCCGGCGTTGCGATCCCACTGGAAGACGCACGAATCCTGTGGCAGCGATGATCCGATCGACGGAGGAAAAGAGTGAAATGTTGCATGTGCAAAAGAAAGGTTCGAAGGAATTCGGTACCGTTGGATAAATATGCATTGCAAGCTGCACAACTGTGTAGAGTGCCTTTGTTATCCATGATGCTTCCTCGGCATGCCCTACACTGCCGTAAAACCCGAGCACCAAGCTGGAGACACGAGACTTCCCAGTTATACGATTCAATGAAACCACAGATCCATAGTCACATTATTCGCTCCGTTTAGCCAACCCTCTGGCGCGGCGACATGTAGAAAACATTTACGACGAACGATCTTTTGTTCAGAGTCTTCCTGCGAGATTCGAACTCCACGCCATCACTGGGTCGCCGTTGTCGGCTGCTGGATCGCCGCAAAAACGAGCGGCTTTTCATGGCCGTTGTGTGCCGTTTTGCACAGTACATGGCGACGCTGATTGAGACAATTCTGATGCAGAGCATCGGAGCCGCTTCTGTTTAACAAGAACATTCAATGAGCCAGTTTGATCTGGCTTGATTGACAGAGGCTCTTAACCATTTCCAGATATTTCTGAAGAAGGAGTTGTCGTATGACATTTTTGACACGTCGTGATTTTCCGACATGGCAAGACCGCATGAACCGTATTTTCCGTGAGTCGTTCAGCCCCGAACGTCCGGACGAGGCGTTGACGACCAGCAATTTCGCACCGCCGGTGGATGTCTACGAAGACGAACACCACATTAGCCTGAAGATCGAAGTTCCGGGCATTGACGAAAGGGACATCAATGTCAGTATCGAGAACAATACCCTCACCGTCCGCGGCGAGCGCAGGTTCGAGAAGGACGAGAAGGAGGAGAACTTTCATCGCGTCGAGCGGATGTACGGAAGCTTCACCCGTTCGTTCACGCTGCCCAACACGGTGGATCCCGAGCAAGTAAGCGCCCACTATGAAAAGGGCGTGCTGAAGATAGGCCTGGCGAAGAAGGCGGAAGCCAAACCCAAGCTGATCAAGGTGAACGTCGAAAAGACGCTGGAAGCCAAAAGCCCCGGCAAGGTGGCGTGATCAGGGGAACGGTTGCGGACGTTCGCGGTGAATAACCCGATGAAGCATCGGGGCGGCGCGTTCACTTGCCGCATACCTCGGTGCATTCGCGAAGTATCAAGGATAGTGCTGACCTTTGTCCTCGCAGGAGGCGAGGGCGAACGCTGGATCCGCTTAGGGCGGATCAACCCAAATCAGCGGTGCCAATCGGCGGCGTGTTCCGCATCTTCGACTTCACGCTCTCGAACGTGCCGAACTCTGGGCGTTCCAGGTTCTTTGTTCAATCTCAGGAGTTATTACAGATGAGTCGATCTGCACTTGCCGAACAACATCCATGGACGCTTCCGTGGTGGAAAGCCGAAGGTGAGAATCGATGGGTTCTTATTTACCTCCTCGCAGTCCACGCGCTCGCGTTGGTTGGGATCGCATTGTTTCCGCTTCCGGGATGGCGATTGTTTTTGTCTGCTTTGATTGTGGCGAGCATGGGCGGGTTCGGAACGACGATCGGTTACCATCGCGCACTAGCTCATCGTGCAGTGAAGCTGCATCCAATCGTCGAACAGTTTCTCGTGTTCTGCGCAGTCTTCAACGGTTCGGGCGCGCCGAACACATGGATCGCGAATCATCGCAATCACCACGCGAACGCCGATACGATCGACGACGTGTCGAGCCCTCGTCATGGTGGTTTCTGGTGGGCACATCTCCTATGGCTTTACCAATGGGAACCATCACCAATGAAGAAGTGGTGCCCGGACTTGATGCGCCCTCGATTCATGACGTGGGCGAAACTTCAAATTCCGCTGATCCTCATTTCAATCTTTTTTGGTTACTTTCTTTTCGGTTGGGCAGGTCTTTTCTGGATGGGCGCCATTCGGCTCGTCTACTGTCTCCACATGCAGGCCTTCGTGAATAGTCTTCTCCATCTGAAACCGTTGCTCGCGGAGGGTGTCGATTCCAGTCAGAACATATGGTGGCTTGGCCCACTTCAGCTCACGGCGTGGGGCGAGAACTGGCACGGTAATCATCACGCCTTGCCCGCATCCGCATGCTTCAGCCGCCGTTGGTGGCAAATCGATTTAGGTTGGTACGCCATTCGTGCGCTGCGCGCCCTGGGGCTCGCGACAAATGTGCGGGTCCACAAAAAATAAGCAGCGCCCGCACTAAGCAACTTTTGCTGCAGGCCAGAACCCACGCAGCTCAAATCCGCACGGGCCGATTCAATTTTCGGAGATCTGCTCAAACAATGCAATGTAGTCGCCTGCTTTTCGGGGTTTCCTGATGCAGATAATTGCAAATGGTGTGCGAGGCAAGGTGGTGGCGAGGATGGCCAACTGTTTTGCCTTGATCTGATGGAAGATCGCCAGTTCGTCAGGCTCGGTTATACCCGCAATGTCGGCCGTTAACAAAACGATCTGGCACCAGCCATCGACCAACAGATTCATTGCAAACTGTAGAGTCGTGCCACAGGAAAAAAGCAACCCTTTGCTCCTGATTGCCTGTATCAAGTCAGGACGAAGACGGGCGCCCACAAGCAGCGCCGGTTGCGATAGGTGCTCAATTCTCGTGCTCAAAACTGGTACAGCGAGCCGTTCGATGCTGCCTTCCGCAAGCGCCTCGCGGATAAGTGACTCTACCGGTACGGCCGTCAACAGCGCGACCGCTGATGTTCTGACGAACTGCCGAATTTCGGCTAGTCCTCCGTAATCACCGCTGTCGGACGTCGCGACGTCGATCAAAATACAGTCAAACTCATGCTGATGGATTAGTTCCAAGGCCTCGCTTGCAGTCTCAGTGGTTGTTATCCGATAGCCGCTCAAGAATAACGTCCGCAAAACGGCCTGATCCATTGATCGCAGTGCATCGATGATGAGAATCGACAGGGCTGCGTACCTCATTGGAAATCAGGTCGGACAGCCTGACGATACGCAGTAAGAAAAAGTTTGTCTGTCAGGTACTTCATAGACCATCGCTATCGCAGACGGCATGCACGATGAAACGCGTTGGCGCAGCACCGATGAAGTAAAACGGATAGCACGTGATTAGGTCAGCTCCGGACGCAGCCGCTGATTCACACTCAAGCAGGCAGTGTGCGCGGAAATCAAGACCCATAGCTGTGCACAATTGCACAGCCCTTCTCCGACCTTTCCGGCACAATCCTCACCTATGAAGATCGGAATGATTGCTTCGGAAAGATCTCGGAAAGATCAATCCAGACTGATCAGTAAACCCAAGTTTGGTCCCTCTAGCACGTCCGAATTATGCCGAGGACAGAACTGCTGCCCGAAGTCATCGGAGATTCCCCAAGTGGTCTCACATGTACGTTCAATTGTGCACAGCCTTGCTCGATTCATCCGTGAGACTCTGACAATGGATATTGAGGGTGTTTTCCAAAGGAAGGCTTCAAATGCTTGCCACTGTGAAATTGTCCGTAAACGAGCCGCCCGTAAACGAGCCGCCCGCACCCGCCAACGAAGTACCCAGAGCCTATCAGAATACGCCGCTTGATGAGCGCGTATGGCAAGCTTGGCTGGACAAGAACCGGGAACAGGAGAAGGCCCGGTTCGCCAGGCGCGTAAATGTAGTCAAGTTTGCTTCGCCGATTCTGCTGTTGATTGGACTCTTTTGGTGGCTGGCAAGGTAAGCCCGGAACCGAAGGGTGCTGGCGAACTTCCGTGCGCCATCTCCGGAACCGCACTTCCCAGGGATCTTCTCCGTCGCTAGCGAGCCCAACGGAGCAGCTTGCGAAGTACACCTGTTGCAAGAGGAAGAATTCCCTGAAGCCGAGGCCGATGTACCAGACGAACCGCCAGACCTCGCGGAGAATGTGCTCCATCCGCGACATCGGAGGCGACGATGGTTGCCGGCTCGCATAATGCTTGTGTCGAAGGAATCCGGCCATCATGGCATGAACGCCTTCGACCACCGCACTCCATCGATACCAGAGGAAATTTCGGAACATCCCCCAGTAATGGTTTTTGGAGATGCGTCGCAGCCGCGGTCATTTGGCGAGCGGCGACACAAAAAACGCTTCCGGCGGCTTCAAAGGCACGCCGCAGCTCATCCGCCGCGTGCATCGAACGGGTTGATGGTGATTCTAGACCGGCCTTCCATGCCGCCTACTTTTCCGGTTCGGCCGACGAATGAGAACGATCATTCAGCATTGGACCCTCCTGTAAAAAATCGTCTTAGCTACTTCCGCGGAAATAATGTACCCCGTCACAATGGCAGCGACGAGCAGAAGGAATGACATTGGCAATGGGCGGAACCCAAAAATCAGGCCAAGTGGAGTGAAGGGCAAAATCAGCGTCAGGACAACGGTTGAGAGAGTCGCCACAAACAGATATTTCGACGGTCTGCTCCTGAAGAAGGGTTTCCGGCTTCGAATGACCAGCACAATTAGCGACGCTGAACAAACGGACTCCAAAAACCATCCGGTTCGGAATTGATCCTGAGTCGCATGAAAAACCAGCAGAAGCGCACCAAAAGTGAGGTAGTCGAACACGGAACTCATCAGACCGAAGGTCATCATGAACTTGCGAATGGCCTTGATGTCCCAGCGCCGGGGATAGTCGACCATTTCCTTGTCCACGTTGTCGGTTGCGATTGTCATCTCCGGAAAATCGGTCAGTAGATTGGTGAGCAAGATCTGCTTGGGCAGCAACGGGAGAAACGGAATGAAGAGGGATAGTCCGGCCATACTGAACATGTTTCCGAAATTGGCGCTCGTGGCCATAAACACATACTTCAGGGTGTTCGCAAAGGTCGCCCGCCCTTCGCGCACACCCTGCACAAGAACACCCAGATCTTTTTCGAGTAAAACGATATCCGCCGCTTCTTTGGCAACATCTACGGCGCTTTCGACGGAAATGCCAACATCGGCAGCATGGAGTGCGGAGGCATCGTTGATGCCGTCTCCCAGGTATCCCACAACATTTCCCGCCTTCCGAAGGGCGAGAATAATACGCTCTTTCTGATTCGGTTCGATTTCGGCGAAGACGTCCACATCCACCACGCGCTGGACGAGCGCGTAATCGCTCAACTGCCCCAGGTCGGGACCTGTGATGATCTTGGTCTCCGACAATCCCATCTGTCGACTGACGTTGGCCGCTACCAGGGGGTTGTCTCCCGTGATGACCTTCAGTGAAACGCCAAGATTTTTCAATTGGCCGATGGTAGCGGCGATATTGGCCTTTGGCGGATCGAAAAGAACAAGGAATCCCACGAACGTCATGCCTATTTCGTCATCTTTGCGTATGGATGACCGGGACTCCATATTCTTGTAAGCGACGCCCAGCGTGCGGCAGCCCAGATTGCTGAACTTCTCGAAATACATCTCGATGGGGTCCCGCATGCCGGCGATATCGACGATGGTTCCGTTTCCAGTTTCCACTCCCGAACAGACCGCGAGCACATTCCGCAACGCCCCTTTCGTCACCATCAGATGCGCATCCGCGTGTGAAAGCAGAATGCTCAATCGCTTCCGAAGAAAGTCGTACGGGATTTCATCCGCCTTCTCGTAGCCGGTCAAATCAAACTGGTGATGGCTGCGGATGGCTTCATCGATCGGGTTCGTAAAGCCGGTCTCGTAAAAAGCATTGAGATAAGCGTAAAGAAGGACTTTGTCGCTGGGAGCGCCTTCTGCATCATGAGCGGATTGTAGGTGTACGATCCCCTCCGTCAGAGTGCCGGTTTTGTCGGAGCAGATCACGTTCATGCTGCCGAAGTTCTCGATCGAAGCGAGCCTTTTGACAATCACCTTTTCCTGGACCATCCGTTTGGC
>Ga0209266_1002910_pt1 | contig 10642 bp, 10 predicted proteins | sample GraSoiAngelo_132_FD_185889 | JGI IMG/M metagenome (GOLD analysis project Ga0209266, IMG submission 185889) | Grasslands soil microbial communities from the Angelo Coastal Reserve, California, USA - 14_0929_02_40cm (SPAdes) (version 2) | ecosystem: Environmental > Terrestrial > Soil > Grasslands ...
TAGAAAGTATTCCAGCTTGTGGATGAGAACCAGAAACATAAAGGCCGAAATCGCCAGCTTCAGAGACACCGTTAAAGCGACGAAGACAATGACGGTGTTACTTACCAGATTGCCGGCAATGGGCACGAGACCGCAAAGAAAGGTGATGGCAATGAGCAGTGGCGCGTGCGGCAGGCGCACTGCGAGCAGGAAGATTGCGGTCAATAGCGTATTGATCAGCGAGATCATGATCTGCGCTCCTATGACAGTCGCGAAGCTGCGGTAGAAATCGCGGAATCGCGTCGAAACTTCATCACAGCAAATAGAATAGAGGTTATTCTTCACCCGATGAGTCACCCGATGAGGGTCGAGGCCAGTTTTCAAAAAAAGGCTACCGGCCGCGACGATTCCGAGCACGCTAAAGGCCAGCACCGCCGCGGCGCTCCTGGCAAAATTGGCCACGTTCCGCAGGTAATGCGCTTCCTGTCCAAGCGCGTCGGTTACCACTTGTCTGAGACTTTCAAAATCAGTAAATGGCAATTCGATCTGCCGCTTCTGTGCCCAAGCGCTCGCCGAAGGAATGGACGTATCAGCCACATCCGGCAACGCAAGAATGGCAGCGCGAGCAAAGTACGCGCCAGCCGCCACAATCCCGGCCACAACGATGCTAAACAAGATGAGAGCGAGCCATTTTCTTTTGGTTAGAGAGTAGAGCTGCCGTAGTGCAAAATAGGAGAACAAAACAACCAGCAGCGGTGCTGCCAGATGTAAAAGTCCCGCGAGAGCAATTGTGAGGGCGAGTACCCCGTAGGAAAGTCGAGTGGGGGTTACCATAGTGCGCAACTAGTTCCCTGAATGTAGCGCAACCTTCCAGCTTGCGCCGGGAAAATGGTAAAATCCGAATCGGCGTTAGCGCCGATATCGCCAATTGCTTTTTCGCACCGCCCCGAGCAGCGGCGAGTCGCGACGCTCTTCCATTTCTGCGCGCGTAAAAGGGAAAACATCCACTGGCACAACGAGTGATTTGTCAGGCAAGAATCGCGCAATGCGGTCGCGCGGCGAGTCGTCAGCTTCGCCTAACACGATAAACACATCAAGATCGCTGCCCGGCGCGTAGGTATCGTTTTCGAAAGATCCAAAGACGATTACCTCCTCCACTTCCGAGCGAGTATCCAGCAGCTTGCGCGCGTACTCGTCCATCCCGCGGCGTATCGCCCCCACATCAACCGAGAATATTTTTACAGAACTCAAGGATTACCTCCGCGTTTTCGATTGCCCTGTCTGCTTCGCCCCGTGTGTAATAATCCACTGGCGCGCCTCGTTCGAAACCATTCGGATAACGGGTGGGAATGTAATGTTTGTCCAGCTCTCGAGCCTGATCCATCAATTCCGACCGGGGACGAGATTCATCAGGCAAATATTCAAATAACTTTATCAATGCATGTCCCCACGCTTCCAAGTGCAACTGCTGATAAAGAGCTTTGATCGCCTTCTCTGCCGCCTGGTGCGACGCGAATGCCGCCCACTCAAAATGCTCCGATTCGCGCGCATCGCGCGCGGCGCGCAAATCCGCTTCCGCTTGCCGCAACCAATCTCGCGAACGCTCTGGCATATTGTGAGCAGACTAACCCGTCACGCGCTCGCGGCAACAAATCGTCAGTGGTGAACTGTTTGGCTAGAGCATTCGGCAGAGTTGTGATTTGTTAGGCGCGATGAAGCTAGTGATCGCCGCCACCGGCGCCAGCGGGACTATCTATCTGCAAAGGTTGCTCGAGCAAATTGATTGTGCGACGCACGAGGTCCACCTCGTCATGAGCGCGCACGCAGCCCAGGTTGCGAACCAAGAGCTCGATGCTTTTGAGATTCCCCCGAACGTCATCCGGCATTCTGAAAATGACATGAACGTGCCATTTGTGAGTGGATCAGCGCGTTTTGACGCGATGGTGATTGTCCCTTGCTCGATGGCGACGCTGGGCCGAATCGCCTCCGGTTCAAGCGACAGCGCGCTCTTGCGCGCAGCCGATGTTTTCTTGAAGGAACGGCGGAAATTAATTCTCGTCCCCCGCGAGACACCGTGGAATTTGATTCATGCGCGCAATGTCGTCACGTTGCTCGAGGCCGGAGCGATTGTTCTCCCGGCTATTCCCTCGTTCTACAGCCGTCCCAGTTCCGTGACCGCAGTCGTGGACACAGTGGTTTGGCGCATTCTTGACCAAATTGGGTTACCCAATGTCCAAGCATATCGTTGGCGACAGGAAAGCGCTGCGGCGAAAACCGCGCGCAAGAAAAGTTGAAGATCGAAGGACGGCTTGCGCGATGGTTGATCGCGTTTGGATTTCGCTTGTTGCAGCTCTGGGCACGCACCCTGCGTTTTGAAATCGACGACCGGGCGGGAATCGTCGGCAGGCCGGTGACGGGAAATTATATCGGCGCCATCTGGCACAATCGATTACTGATTTTCCCATTTGTCTTGCGGCGTTTCTTTCCGCAACGTGATGGCGCCGCATTGATCAGTGCCAGCCGCGATGGCGATTTGATCGCCGATGTTGTTCAACGTTTTGGGTACAATGTGATTCGCGGCTCCAGCTCCCGGCTGGGGGCAAGCGCAATTTTCCAGCTGACCGAAGTGCTCGCGTCCGGTCGCGATGTGGTCATTACTCCCGACGGTCCGCGAGGTCCCGCTTACGAACTCGGTCCGGGGATAATTTTTCTGGCGCAGAAATCGGATGCGGCGGTGTTGCCGATGAATCTGGAATATTCGCGCTGCTGGCGGCTGGGAAGTTGGGACCGGTTCATCGTGCCGCGACCTTTTGCCAAAGTACGAGTGCTGATTGACGAGCCGCATCGGGTGAAATCGACCGGCACGCCGGAGGAATTTGAATCTGAACGCCGGGCTTTGCAGAACGCCATGATGGCGCTGGTTGAAATGCGCTGAGGCATTCTCTGTAGCCGCTTCCCTGCGGGAAGCGCGGCGCTGAGGTGCTTGCACATCGCGCGTTGCGCGGCCCACAGGAACGCGGCTACAGCAATGCTTGCTTGCACACCGAGTACTCGCAGGCAGGATTGCCTGCTTCACTATGGCAAGACTGATTGATGGCCGGGCAATCGCCGAGAAGGTGTATGTCGATCTTCGTCTTGAAATTGCAGAACTAAAAGCAAAAGGCGTTACTCCGGGTCTTGCCGTCATTCTGATCGGGGACAATCCAGCTTCGCGCGCCTATGTGCGTTCGAAAGACAAAATGTGTCGCGAGCTTGGACTGCACTCAGTGAAGCTGGAGCTGCCGGCGTCGGTCACACAGACGGAGCTTCTCGGTCGCGTCAAAGAACTCAATCTCGATTGCAGCATTCATGGCATCCTGGTTCAATCGCCGCCGCCCGAACACATTGATGAAGCAGCGATCGTGCGCGCGCTCGACCCGCGTAAGGACGTGGACGGATTTCACCCGGAAAACGTTGCAAAGCTCGTACTCGATGATCCGACAGGCTTTGTGCCGTGCACCCCGCTCGGCGTGCAACGTTTGCTCACTGAAACCAAGACCGAAATAAACGGCGCGCACGTCGTGGTTCTTGGCCGCAGCATGATTGTAGGCAAGCCGCTGGCTCTTCTTCTCATGCAGAAGAACAAAAATGGGAATGCCACCGTCACGGTCGTCCACTCCCACAGCCACGATCTGACGCAGATTATTCGCTCAGCGGATATTGTTGTGGCGGCAATTGGGCGCGCCGAATTCGTCAAAGCCGATCAGGTGCGCGAAGGCGCCGTCGTTATCGATGTAGGCATCAATCGCGTGGAAGACCCGGGAAGTGCGCGCGGTTATCGTCTGGTTGGCGATGTCGCATTTGACGAAGTGTTAAAAAAAGCCAGCGCGATCACCCCGGTCCCGGGCGGCGTCGGGCCGATGACCATCGCAATGTTGATGGCAAACACGCTAAAAGCGGCAAGGCAATCGCTGTAGCCACGTGCCTGCGGCACGTCTATCCCAGACGGCCCACAGGACCGTGGCTACAACTCCGCGAAACGATTTTCGCGGTAAGAAGCTTCAAAATCGCTGGTTCAATTCGCGCAGCGCGAACAAACAACGATCCGACGCGTGGCCACAACACCGCGCCGCGCGCCAGCCGGTTGATCCACAGTCTTCCCCGATACATTTGGGCGGAAGCGCGAGTGAATTCGCGCAAAGCTGATTGGCGATCTTTGCCCCGAACGATCTTGGTGATTGCGTCTGCTGCCAGTTCCCCCGAGCAGAGGGCGTAGTAAATTCCTTCACCGGTAAATGGCTCCACTACGCGGGCGGCGTCGCCGATGAAGAGAAGATTTTCGCGTGCGCAAGGAACGGGCGACCGGGTAAGCGGCGTGATCGTGCGCCAAGGTTGATCGGGAGTGATTTCAAAATGGCGTTCCGCCCATTTGCGCAATCTAGAAATTGTTGGAGGCGTGCCCACGAGGCAAAGATTTAGCTGCGTTTTATTGACCGGAGCCTGGCCGGAGTAACCCTCTGGAAGAAATTGCAGGATGATGCGTCTGCCAAAATTTCGCGGCAGCGGGATGTGTGCTTGCAGCGCCACGCGTTCGCGCGCGGAGCGTGGCAGCAAGTTGCGCAAGCGCGCAACCGTGGAGTTGCGTCCGTCTGCACCGATTAAGATCCGTGCGACGAAAGTCTCTCCGCCGTCGGTCTCGATGTTCCAGGCGCAGCTGTAGCCACGCCCCTGTGGAGCGTCGAGGTCGGGACGGGCCACAGGCCCGTGGCTACAGATCTTCTCACTATTGCTGTTGGCCAATGCCGTGACCGTTGTTCCCTCGCGAACGTCCGCGCCGACATCGCGAGCACGCGTTAGCAGAAGATCGTCGAAAAGGCTGCGTTTCACCGATACTTCGCAATTGTGGCCGCTTGGAAGATCGACAACCACTTTATGGCCGTCGATCGCGATAAACTCGACCGAGTCCAGCTTGGAATGCGGCAAATCCCGGACGCGCTGCGCGACACCAAGGTGTCCCAGCACCGCCCAGCATGACGGATTCAAACAATCGCCGCACACTTTTTCACGGGGAAATTTCTCCCGTTCAATAACAAGCGTGCGCAGACCGGCCAGCGCACAAAACGCGGCGCAGCTCGATCCCGCGGGGCCCCCGCCTACAATTGCGACATCAAACATTTGCATTGGAGTGATGGAGTAATGGAGTAGTGAACTCAGTCAAACGCATTACTCCACTACTCCAATACGCCAGCCGCCCATTCCGCGCTGGCGTGCGATTCAGTACGAGAGCAAATTGAAGTTAGATGAGCTGGTCTCTCCCAGTGTTTCGCCTCGCCGGCATCCAATTACGGATTCACATTACGTTCTTACTGTTGATCGCCTGGCTGGCGTTCGGCTATTACGCGCAAGGCGGTTCCGCGGTCGCGGCGAGTCGGGTTATATTTGTCCTGCTTCTTTTTCTGTGTGTTGTGCTGCACGAGTTCGGGCACGCATTCGCCGCGAAGGCTTTCGGAATTAATACGCCAGACATCACCTTGCTGCCCATCGGCGGAGTGGCGCGACTGGAACGCATGCCAGAGGAACCGGTGCAGGAATTAATCATCGCGGTGGCAGGGCCATTGGTGAATGTCGTGATCGCCCTCGGTTTGTTTGTGGTTGGCGGAGCACAAGGTTTGCTTAATCGGTCGACGGTCGAAGGCGGCGGTCTCATCGCGCAGTTGCTGACCATCAACATCATGCTGGTTCTGTTTAATTTGCTGCCGGCGTTTCCAATGGATGGCGGGCGGGTGTTGCGCGCGCTGCTCGCGACACGGATGAGCTATGCGCGCGCTACTCAGGTCGCCGCGACCGTTGGACAGGGTTTTGCTTTCGTCTTCGGCTTCATTGGTCTGCTCTGGAACCCGTTCCTCATCTTCATTGCGCTTTTCGTTTATATCGGTGCATCGCAAGAAGCGGCCCTCGCGCAGATGAAAGATGTCTCCCGCCGGTTCCCAGTCTCCAGCGCGATGGTGCGCGAGTTCCGGACGCTTTCGGAAAATGCCACTCTCGAAGAAGCGGTGGACGCATTGCTTGCGACCTCGCAACACGATTTTCCAGTAGTTGATGAAACCGGCAGCGTTGCGGGTTTATTGACGCGCCACGATCTCATCGCTGCCTTGCGCAAGAACGATCCCGGTCTACGCGTGAGTGACGTGATGAGACGCGATATTCCGACCGTGACAACTGGCACGCGCTTCGAAGACGCATTCCGCATCATGCAGGAGTACAACTGCCCAGCAGTGCCCGTGCTTGATCGGATGAAGCGCCTGGTCGGCTTGCTCACGCCCGAGAACGTTACCGAACTGATGATGGTGCACTCGGCGATGCCGCAACGGCGGCCTTTGTGACCGTTACTCGGAAGTCCGGCATCTTGCCGGACTCGGCAGGCTGGCAAGCAACCTGCCAGCCGAGACAAGCAAGATGCTTATCTTCCTATAATGTGCGCGAGAACACCTCGCGCGATGGCTTACGAGCTGATGCGCATCGGCATCAGCACGTACAGAAACGGCGTCTGAATTTTCAAAACGCCCGGGCTCATCTCGTCGATAAGGTCGAGAAAGACTTCGTCCTCGGTCAGTGCGCGCAGTGGCGCCATCAGAAACTCCGGATTAAACGCGATGGAAAACTCGCGGCCCTTGTAGGCGACGGCGAGAGATTCCTTCGCTTCGCCTACCTCCGGCGTATTGGCAGTGATATCGATGTTGTTCTTGCTGAAATTTAGTTTGATCGAGTGCGACTTATCGCTGGCCAGCAACGAGACACGCCGCAGCGAGTTCAGAAACATTTCACGCTCGAGTTTTATTCGCTCCTTTGCTTCGCCTGGAATGACCTGCCGGTAGTTTGGGTAATTGCCCTCTATCAATTTTGAGACGAGTAGCGTTTTGTTTAGATCGAATGCGATCTGGCCGCTGCCCACGCTCACCTTGACTTCACCGTCGTCGGTAAGCAGCCGTTGCAATTCCGTCACCGCTTTGGTCGGAATGATGAGGTCTGCTTCGTGGCTGCGTGGGAATTCCAGTTCGATTTCCCCCATGGCCAGTCGCCGCCCGTCCGTTGCCACAAGCGTCAATTTGTTGTCCTTAAAACTGAACAAAACGCCGTTGAGCACGTAACGGGTCTCGTCGGTCGATATGGCATAGGAAGTTTTGCGCAGGCCGTCGCGCAAATCCTTCTGCCGAATCGTGACAACTTTCGCCCCCTCGAATTTCGGCAACGGCGGAAATTCGTCTTCAGGCAATCCGAGAATTTTGAAAAAACTTTGGCCGCTGCGGATCGAAGCGGCATTTTTCCCATCCACATCGACCTGAATTTCACTCGAAGGCAGTTCGCGAACGATGTTAAAAAGACGCCGCGCCGGCAGAGTAGTCGCTCCTGTTTTGTCCACGTGCGCCTCGCAACTGCCGCGTACCCCGACATCAAGGTCGGTTGTGGTGAGATGGATTTCATCCTCGACGGCCTGCAGCAAAACGTTGGAAAGAATTGGAAGTGTCGTGCGAGTGCTGACCACGTTTTGGACTTGTTGCAGACCTTCGAGCAGTTTTTCTTTCGTAACGCTAAATTTCATGATGAACAGAAGCGCTTAAGATGTAGCGCTTCGGATTTTATTCGGCAACCGCAATCTCTCTGACGTGGGGCAGGTTTGTAACTTGCCATGACCGGAATCGCAAGCTGTAAACGGGCCCTCTGTAAGCTCAACGCTGAAGCGAACTGTCGATGAACGATATCGTCTGGCGAATATTGTCCTGCTCGGTCATCCGTTTTTTTACCAACTTGCACGCGTGCAACACAGTGCCGTGATCGCGCCCGCCAAAGGCCTCGCCGATTTCATTCAAAGACGCCTTGGTGAGCTCGCGCGCCAGATACATCGCCACCTGACGCGGAAAGGCGATGCTTGCCGGACGCCGCTTACTTGTCATATCGGCCACGCGCACGTCGAACTGTTCGGCCACGCGCCGCTGAATTTGTTCGATCGTGATGGAATGCCGCCCTTCCTCCTGCAAAATGTCCTTTAGCAAATGCTCAATAACTTCCTGCGTGAGTTCCTTGCCGCTTAGTGATGCGAATGAGGCCACCCGCATCAGCGCGCCTTCCAGACGGCGCACATTTGTGCGAATGCGGCTTGCGAGGAATTGAAAAATATCATCCCGCAATTTGATCTGCATGCTGTCGGCCTTTTTCCGCAAGATTGCCAGGCGTGTCTCGATGTCCGGCGGCTGAAGCTCAGCTGTAAGTCCCCATTCAAACCGCGAAACCAGGCGGTGTTCCAGATTTGCGATTTCCGAGGCCGGGCGGTCGCTGGATAGGACGATCTGTTTGTGCCCGTCAAAAAGTGTATTGAATGTGTGAAAGAATTCCTCCTGGGACCGCTCCTTGCCACCCAGAAATTGGATGTCATCAATCAAAAGCAGATCAGCCTGGCGATAACGCTTCCGGAACTTGACCAGATTGCTGTGCTGGATCGCGTCGATGAACTCGTTAATGAAGAGTTCGCTCGAGAGGTAGATTACCTTCACGTTTTTTTTCTTCGCCCACACGTATTGCCCGATGGCTTGCATCAAATGGGTCTTGCCAAGACCGACTCCGCCGTAAACGAACAGCGGGTTGTACGTGCGCGCCGGCGTCTGCGCAACGGCGAGGCTTGCCGCGTGCGCAATTTCGTTGTTTGGGCCGACCACGAAAGATTCGAATGTGTTCCGTGGATTGAGACCAGGCACGGTTGCGCCTGGTTTTGAGCTGATCGGCGGGTTCGGCAAAACTTCTTCCAGCGGCGCGGGATCCTCCCGGGATGTTTGCCCGCCAGGTCCTGACGGCGAGCAAAACTTCACCGAGCGCGGGCTGCCAAACGTGGTGACGATCGCAGTCTGCAATGCCGGCATATAGTTACTCTCGATCCAAAACTGGTAGATGTTGTTTGGAACACCCAACGTCAGCGATTTTTCCTTCGCCTCGACCAACTCGACTGCAGAAAACCAACGGTTGAAACCATCGGTGCTAATCTGCGGTTTGAGCGCAGCCGATAACCGCTGCCACAGCTGCGCACATTTTTTGTCCATAGCAAACTTGTTAACAGTGTTACACAAATGCCATACTGGCTTGGGCCGTGGGTAATTGCTGGGAGAAGGCAAGGTGAGATGAAGCTATCCCCCAACATGATCGCCCGTAGAAATGCCAAAAAGAAATGCCAAGAACGCGTAAATACGAGGGAAAACAGACAGATTCCCCCGTCAAAGTCACTGTGGCTTCAACCTGCCGCGCGTGCCCACTCAGTTGTTCTTTCGGGGAACTGTTGGTGCCGTTCATTCTCGCCGATAAAAGTTTCTCAGAAATGTTCACAACTTATTCACATCCGCTTTGTTCCCGTCCTCGCCAGCGGGCTTGAGACTAGAAACCGGTCTCAAAATCGACAAGAAAAAAATGAATTTTATTTTTAATCGCCGAGAAAAAATTTTCTTGACTAGAAAACCGAAACGCGCGTGTCCGGGGAAGACCCGAAAACAGTTGCTCGGGCAAATTTCGCCGCGACGTTTGGCCGCCCAATTAGTAATCGCCGGGGCGAACTGCTCGGAATCGTTGGATCCTTTTGCGGCGCTCCCGAGTTGACCGGAATGGCCTGCATGCGCAATTTTGACGGCCCCAGAGTGCCACGAGGGATCGCTCTCCGAATCAAAAATGCAGCCAATGCACGCGGAAATGACGAGCTGGCAGGAGAACCGTACCGGCAATTCCAACCGGCCCGCGATGCGCCGAATTCTTCTATTCGGCCTGAGCGCTTTTTTTCTTTCTGCGCCGTGCGCATTTCCGGTTGATGAGCTGGTTCCGCCGTTCGGCTTTCGTTGGACCGACTCGATGGCGCGTGTGGACGCCGTCCTGCACGGCGCAAAGGCCAAAATTGCCTCGCGGGAAAAAAAAGAGAACCGTGAAATCTGGACTGTGGAAGGGCTCGTCCATCCTGGATTAAAGCGCACGGTTTTCACGTTCAAGCAGAGGGCGCTTGTGGCGATCGAATTACAATACGAATACCCGGAGTGGTCGATCGAACGTTACAACCAGCGAATGGGAGAGATTCGCAAGTACTTCGACGAAAAGTACGGAACGGGAAAACTCGTTTCGCGTTCTCGCGATAACGACACGGACGTGATTCAGACGCTGGTCGGCTATCAGTGGATGGTCGGCGCGACGATGCTTGAGCTTTTTTATTTCTCAGCGCAACACGATAAGCTCGTTTACCGCACCATCACTGTTGATTACAAGGCGCTTTAGACGGTTTGGTCTCGTCGCCCCGAACCGCGCCCTTCGCGATCGCCGCCGGCAGCTTTTTTCCTAGTCTTGCCGGACGCGACAAGCTATCACGTCCTCCTGCAACGTAAGCGAGGAGTTGTTATGCCAATCTCAGACGTCACCGAATCTGCTAGCTCTACCGTTGTCGAAATTCTGGCGAAGCTCGAGACCGACCCGAAGACCGGTCTGAACGCCGCCCAACTACAGGAACGTCTGAAAAAGTACGGCCCGAACGCGCTCGCGGAAGAAAAGAAAAGCGCGCTTTCTGCTTTCCTGGCTTATTTCTGGGGGCCTATCCCATGGATGATTGAGGCGGCTGCGCTGATGGCCTTGATCGTAAGAGACTGGGGTGACTTCACGATTATTGCCT
>Ga0209266_1002923_pt1 | contig 10614 bp, 12 predicted proteins | sample GraSoiAngelo_132_FD_185889 | JGI IMG/M metagenome (GOLD analysis project Ga0209266, IMG submission 185889) | Grasslands soil microbial communities from the Angelo Coastal Reserve, California, USA - 14_0929_02_40cm (SPAdes) (version 2) | ecosystem: Environmental > Terrestrial > Soil > Grasslands ...
GCTCGAGGAAACGTTGCGCACGCCCGAGGAAGTGCAGACGGTGGGGCGTCTCGCCGCGCGCGCGCGTGTGGACCGGCGCACCTGCGAGCGCTGGTTCACGCGCGTCGGCTTGCCGACCCCGCGCCACTTCCTCGCGGCCGCCCGCGTGCTCTACGCCCACCGCCTGCTGCAGGACCCGGGCTTCACGATCGAGGACGTCGCGGCGCGGCTGGGCTACGCCCAGGTCAAGACCCTGCAGCAACACGCGCGCACCTACCTCGGCTTGACCGCAGGCGAGATGCGGCTGTCGTTGAGCACCGACGAAGCCCTCGATCTGGTCGTGAAGCGCTTCAAGCAGCCTGCGGCCCAGGCGACGGCCGCCGTCTCATGACGACGGGTTCGCAGACCCGCGGGCCGGTCACCGTGCTCGTCGTGGACGACGAGGCGCCACTGCGCCGCGTGCTCGAGCGTGCGCTCACCCGCGACGGCTACCGCGTGCTGACGGTGGCGTCCGCGGAAGAGGCCTACGACCTCCTCGGCCGCGAGCAACCCGACGCCTTGCTGCTCGACATCCACCTCCCCACGATGTCCGGCCTGTCGCTGTATCTCGCGATCAAGGCGCGCTGGCCGCAGCTCCAGGGCCGGGTCGCCATCATGACCGGGGACGCCGAGGCCGAGGAAGTCGGGGCCTGGCTGGAGCGCAACCCCTGCGCGCTGATCCGCAAGCCGTTCGACCTGGCGCAGGTGGCGGGGTGGGTCGCGTCGGTGCTGCGCTGGCACCGCGAGCAGCTCGGCAACGGCTGAGCGAATGTCCGGCGCCCCTCAGGCCGAGCCGCTCCACGTCCTCCGGGAATACCGCCATCTCGCGCCCTGGAACCTCCGCGACCTCTCGGTCCTGGTGGGCGCTGTGCTCGACGCCTCGAATATCACGCCAATCAACGCCGCCGCGCGCGCGTCGCCGAGCGAGCGCACGATCCGCTTTTACGTCACCAAAGGGTTGGTGAGCCCGCCCGAGGGGCGCGGGACCGCCGCCACGTACTCCTACCGCCACTTTCTCCAGTTGCTGTGCATCAAGCTCCGCCAGATGGAGGGCGTCACCCTCGCCGCCATCACGAAGGAAATGGGCGACCAGACCGGGGACGTGCTGGAGCGCCGCGCCGCGCAGGTCCTCGGCGCGTCGCTTCCCGCGCCCGACCGGCTGGCGTTGCGCGGCGCGCAGGGCCTGCCCCGCGGCAAATCGGGGCGCGCGCTCACCGCCTGGCTCACCCGTGATGCGAGCAAGGAGGAAGCGGGGCCCAGCACGTGGCGTCGTCTCCCGATCGCGCGCGGGGTGGAGCTCCACGTCGACGCCGATCATCCGCTGGCGCGCCTCGGCGCGGACGATGCCGGCGTCGCGGAGGCCGTCCGACAAGCGCTCTCGAAACTTCTGCCGAACCTGCCGGCGTAATGCCGTGCGCCGGCCGCCACGCGGCCGGCACCGCCTTCAACCGGGAGCAGAGATGGGCTCGTTGATCCTGCTGGTACTGGTCGTCATCGCCATCGGGTGGATGATCGCCGCCTACAACGGCCTCATCTCGCTCAAGAACCAGACGCTGAACGCCTTCAAGCAGATTGACGTCCAGCTAAAGCGCCGCCACGACCTCATCCCGAACCTCGTCAACGCGGTCCGTGGCGCTATGGACTTCGAGAAGTCCACGCTCGAGGCGGTGATCCAGGCGCGCAACCAGGCGGTGAAGATCACCGCCGGTGGTCCCGAAAACATCAAGCAGATCAGCCAGGCGGAGAACCAGCTCTCCGGCGCGTTGTCTCGGCTGCTCGTCACGATCGAGCGCTATCCCGACCTGAAGGCGACGAGCAACGTGGCGCAGCTGCAGGAAGAGCTGACCTCCACGGAGAATCGCATCGCTTTCGCCCGGCAGCTCTACAACGACACCGGCACGCAGTACAACACGAAGCAGCAGCAGTTCCCGACCAGCCTGGTGGCGGGCCTCGCCAAGGCGCAACCGGCCGAGCTGTGGGAACTCGAGGATCAGGCGGAGCGGGCGGTGCCGCAGGTCGATCTCTCCAGACCGCTCCCCCCAAGTCCCACTCCGGGTCGCATCGAGGGGGGCCGAGGGTGAGGATGTGAGCGACGAAGCCACGCTCAACCTCTTCCAACAGCAGGAATCCAACCGCCGACGCACGGTCTGGCTGGTGATTGGCTTCGTGCTCTTCTTCGCCTGGCTGGGCCTGGGCGGCGACTTGATTCTCCACCTCTACACGGCCGACGCGCCCCCCGAGAGCTATCACCACGGCTTCCCGTGGATCGGGCTGGTGCTCGGCACGATTGCGCTGGGGACCGCCTGGTACGCGTACAAGACCGGCCCGGAAAAGGTGCTGTGGTCGACCGGCGCCTGGGAGCTGATCACGCCCCAGGACGACAAGCAGCGCCAGCTGGTCAACGTCGTCGAAGAGATGGCCATCGCCGCCGGCATCCCCCGGCCCCGCATCTACGTCGTCGCCGATCCCGATCCCAACGCGTTCGCCACGGGCACCGACCCCAACCACGCCCACATCGCCGTCACCCAGGGGTTGCTCGACCTCTGCTCCCGCGAGGAGCTGCAGGGGGTCATCGGCCACGAACTGGGCCACGTCAAGAACTACGACGTGCGATTGATGACCACGCTGGCGGCGATGGTGGGGGCAGTGCTGCTGATCCACAGCGGCATTTCGCGGATGCTGCGCGGCGGGGTCCGGATCAGTGGGGGTGGTGGCGGAGGTGGAGGCGGCGGCGGGAAAGGCGGCAAGAAGATGGGCCAGCTCGCCCTGATCCTCCTCGTGGTGTGGGTCATCACCTGGATCCTGGCCCCGATCATCACCCAGCTCCTCGCCGTCGCGGTGAGCCGCAAGCGGGAGTACCTCGCCGACGCGATGGGCGCCCAGTTCACGCGCAACCCGCTGGCGCTGGCGAGCGCCCTCCAGAAGATCGAAGGCGCCGCGGAGCCCACGAAATCGATCCAGCGCGGCGCGGCGCACCTGTGCATCGCCGATCCGTTGGGGCGCCGCCTCAATAACCGCGAGGGAGCCTTCGCGAACCTGTTCGGGACCCATCCTCCGATGGCGATGCGCATCGCGCGACTCAAAGGGATGGGCTACGCCCAATTGAAGAAGGAGGGAGGCGTCGTCGCGTGAGGGGGTGGCTGCGCCGCAGCGCCCGCCGCACCCTCCACGAGTTCCGCACCCGCCTCGCCCGCTTCCAGCTCCAGCAGCGCCGCCAGGCCAAGACCGCCCTCCTGGAGGACCCCGTCATCCGGGACGCCATGGCGGCCCACGCCGCCGAGCACGGCATGAGCGACGCCCAGGTGCGGCGACGCGTGGAGACGTACATCACGGAGATCGTCCCGCACTTCAGCATCCTGTCCTATTACAAAGTCGGTTACAACGTCGCCAAGGCGCTCGTCAACCTGCTCTACAAGGTGAGCGTGGACTACCAGGACGAGGCGGCGCTGGGGCGGATTCCCAAGAAAGACGTCGTCGTGTACCTGATGAACCACCGCTCCAATGCCGACTACGTGGTGGTCGCCTATATCCTCGCGTACGGCGTCCAGGTGAGCTACGCGGTGGGCGAGTGGGCACGCGCCTGGCCCCTGGAGTACGTGTTCAAGTCGTTCGGCGCCTACTTCATCCGCCGCCGCTACCGCGAGCCCCTCTATCACGCGGTCCTCGAACGCTACGTCCAGCTCATCACGCGCAACGGCGTGACCCAGGGCATCTTCCCCGAAGGCGGGCTCACGCGCGACGGCCGGCTGCGGCCGTCCAAGCTCGGCCTGCTCGACTACATCTGCCGCACCGTGCTCACGCCCGACTTCACGCGCGACATCTGGTTCGTCCCCGTCGCCCTCAACTACGACCGGGTGCTCGAGGACCGCTCGCTCATCCGGGAGCTGGTCGCCGAGGGCGACCGGCCGGGCCGCCTGAGCCAGCTGTTCAGCGTGGCGGCGTACGTGCTGGCGAACCTGGGCCGGCTCATCACCGGGCGGCTGCGGCGCTACGGCCGGGCGGCGGTCAACTTCGGCACGCCGCTTTCCCTGCGCGCGTGGCTGGCCGCGGCTCCCGCGGGGGTGCTCGCGTGGCCCCGGGAACAGCGTCTCCTCGAGCTGCAGAAACTGGCGGAGGAAATGTTGCGGCGCATCGGCGCCGTCATTCCCGTCACGCCGGTGCCGCTCGCGGCCGCGGCCCTGCTCTCCTTCGAACAAACGGTGATTCCCAAGACCGCTGTCCTCGACCGCATGGACCAGCTCCGTGACCGGTTGCAGGAGGTGAACGCCAAGGTGGTCCGCGGCGGGGCGCGCATCCGCGACATTTGGGACCGGGCGTGGCGGATGTTGCGGCTGCGGCAGCTGGTAGTCGCTGAGGGCGACAGCCTCGTCATCTTGCCCCGGGGCCGTCCGTTACTCGAGTACTACGCCAACTCGATCGCGCACCTCGTCCAGATCCGCGGCCCGCGACTGCCGTTCCACAAGGAGCACGAGCGCGAGACGGACCTGCCGCGACTCAAGCAACCTGAGCACTGAAAGGCGTGGGGTGTGGGATGTGGTGTGTGGCCGCGTAATTCGGCTACACCCTGCGATGTCCCACACCCCACATCCCACGCCCCACCTGTAGATTTGAGATCATGACCCGCGTTTTGGATCTCGGTGCATTGCAGATCGGCGACCGCGTGCAGGACACGCTCCTTGTCCTGGAGGCGGAGCAGAAGAGCTTCGACGGCGGGGCGTACACCGTCCTGACGTTCGGGAACGCGACCGGCCGGCTCCCCAGCGCACCGTTCTTCGACAAGGACCTACCGTTCGTCGAAGGGGTGCGCCGCGGCCACGTGGTGCAGGTGATCGGCGAAATCGCCGAGTACCGCGGCCGCCGCCAGCTGCGCGTCACGGCCCCACTGCGCCTCCTGCCTGAAGGCGCGGTGGACCTGAGCCAGCTGTTGCCGACCGTGGGCGATGTGACGCGCTACTGGGAGGTGCTCGACGGGTGGCGCCGGGAGATCAAGAAGCCCCGGCTCGCACGGGTGCTCGCGCTGTTCTACGAGGACGATGAGTTTCGCGCACGCTACGGCCGCTGTCCGGCGAGCATCAACGGCCATCACGCCGCGATCGGCGGGCTGGTCAAGCACACCGCCGAAGTGGCGGCGATCGCCCGCACGATCGCGAAGGTGTGCGGCGCCGACCCCGATCTCGTGCTCGCCGGCGTGCTGCTGCACGACATCGGCAAGCTGGAGAGCTACCGCTGGGACGGCGTCTTCGAGTACACCGACGGCGGGCACTTGCTGGGGCACGTGGCGCTGGGCGCACTGATGGTGGAGCGCCGGCTCGCCCTCGAGGCCGAGCCCCCCTGCTCGGCGGCGGAGCGGGACGTCCTGCTCCACCTCGTCCTCGCGCACCACGGACGCCTGGAGTTCGGCAGCCCGGTATCGCCGATGACCTTGGAAGCCGAGGTCCTGCACTGGGCGGACAACGCCAGTGCCAAGACCTCGAGCATGGGCGAGGCGCTGCGCGAAGCGGAAGCGTTCGGAGACTCCCTCGTCTCGCAGCGCAAGTTCTGGCAGCTCGACTACCGCCGCGCCTACCGCGGCGTCAGCGACTGGGGGGCGACGCCAGGCGGCGAATAGCTGCGGCGACACGGTCGATCTGCTGCAGGGTGGTGAGCAGCAGCTCCCGCACCACGAACTCCTCCGATTCCATGCCCGCCAGCTGGGCGGAGCAGCGCGCGGCGCAGAGGGCGTTGTTGATCTCGGCGATCGTCTCCCGGCGCTGCGCCTCGGCGGGGTCCGGCATCTTCACGGTCGGCGTCACGGCCCGAACCTAGCGCATCGCCCTCGCCACCCATCACCTTTTTTCCTGTGCCATACCGCTTTTTCCCGCACACCGGAGACGCCGCCGCCCTGCTCGAGGCGCCCGACGAACCAGGCCTGCGCGCCGCCGGGGTCGCCGCCCTGCGCGAGCTGCTGGTGGGCGACAGTCCCGTCGCCTCCGCGATCGAGCGCCCCATCGCGCCCTCGGGTCGCGACGCCCCCGAGCGCCTGATCCACTACCTGCGCGAGGTCTTGTATCTGTACGACGCCGAGCGCTTCGTTCCGGCGGAGGCTTCACCGGGCGGCGTCCGGGGCGAGCCGTTCCAGGCGGGCCGCCACCGGGCGATCCGGGAGGTCAAAGCAGTGACGTATCACGGCGTCGAGGTGCGACGGAGTGAGGACGGAACCCTGCGAGCCAGCGTAGTCTTCGATCTCTGATGGCCAGAACCGCGCGCGTCGAGCGCATCGATCCGTATCGGTGGCGTGTCCCCAAACAAGGGGGGATGCGCACCCACGGGCTGATCTTCGCCGACGAGGAGCTGATCAAGGACCTGGAAGGTGACCAGGCCGTGCAGCAGGTGGTCAACGTCGCGCACCTGCCGGGCATCGTCGGGCCGGCCATCGCCATGCCGGACATCCACTGGGGGTACGGATTTCCAATCGGCGGCGTCGCGGCGTTCGACGAGGAAGAGGGCGTCGTCTCCCCCGGCGGCGTGGGCTACGACATCAACTGCGGGGTGCGGCTGCTCGCCACGCCCCTCTCCATCGCCGAGGTGCGCCCCCGCCTCGTCGCGCTGGTGGACGCCCTGTACCGCACGATTCCGTCGGGCGTCGGGGCGTCGCGGTCGGATGTCACGCTACAGCGGCGGGAGCTCGAGGCGGTGCTGCGCGACGGGGCGCGCTGGACCGTCGAGCACGGGTTCGGTGTTCCCGCCGACCTCGAGGCCATAGAAGCGAACGGGACGCTCGAGGGCGCCGATCCGGGCGTCGTCTCCGATCGGGCCAAAGAGCGGGGGAAGGCCCAGCTCGGCACCGTGGGGAGCGGGAATCATTTCGTGGAAGTCGGCTACGTGGCGGAGACATACGACGCCGCGGCCGCGGCCCGCCTGGGGCTCGAGCCTGGCCGGCTCACGGTGTTCATCCACTCCGGATCGCGGGGCCTCGGCTACCAGGTGTGCGACGATTCGCTCGAGGCGATGGTGCGCGCCAGCGGCAAGTACGGCATCACCCTCCCGGACCGGCAGCTGTGCTGCGCGCCGCTCGGCTCACCCGAAGCGCGCCACTACTGGGGAGCGATGAACGCCGCGGCGAACTTCGCCTTTGCCAACCGGCAGCTCATGGCCCATTACGCGCGCCGCGCCCTCGAGCAGGTCTTCGGCCGGGAGACCGCCGAGCGCACGCGACTCGTCTACGACGTCTGTCACAACATCGCGAAGATGGAGCGGCACGAGGTCGGGGGTGCACCGCGCCGGGTGTGCGTCCACCGCAAGGGCGCGACGCGCGCCTTCCCCCCCGGCCACGCCGAGCTCGCGCCGCAGTTCCGCGACCTCGGCCAGCCGGTGCTGATTCCGGGCGACATGGGGCGGTATTCGTACGTGCTGCTGGGGACGGAAGGAGCCTACCGCGAGACCTTCGGCTCGACCTGCCACGGCGCCGGGCGGCGGCTGTCGCGCCACCAGGCAAAGAAGCTCGCCCGGCCGCGCAACATCCCACGCGAGCTGGAGGCTCAGGGGGTTGTCGTGCGCGCGGCCACGCGCGACACGATCGACGAGGAGATGCCCGAAGCCTACAAGGACGTCTCGCGCGTCGTGGACGTCGTCCACGCCGCCGGGATCGGACGCAAGGTGGCCCAACTCAAGCCGGTGGGGGTGGTGAAAGGGTGAGCTCCGGCGTCGCCAATAGCCGCTTGAGCCCGGTGCGCCCGACCAGCGCGACCCCGAACGCCAAAATCGGCAGGACCTGAATCGCCTGGAGCGCGAAGCCGGCCGCAACGCCACGCTCCGCCGGCACGCCGAACGCCAGCAACGCCCCTGCCATCGCCGCCTGCATCACGCCGATATTGGCCGGCGTGACGCGCACGATCCCGCCCAGGTTCACCGCAATCATCGCCGTGAACGACGCGGCTGGCCGCGCGGGGATGTGCAGCGCCTGCAGCGTGAATTGATACGCCGCCCACTGGGCCACCCAGTTCGCCATCGCGAACACCGTCGGGACGACGAGCCGCCCGCCCCAGCCCATCTCGGCGAGCTGGCCGGCCCAGGTGCGCAGGCCAACGGGTAGTCGGGGCACCAAGCGGGTCCACACCTGGAGCCTGGCCATCAGCAGGATGCTCGCCAGCGCGAGCGCCGCGCCGATCTGTAAGCCGCGGAGCGGCGCCGGGAGCCGCATCAGCGTGGGGGCGACCACGACGAACAGCGCGAGCCCCAGCGCCTCGACGGCTCGCGCCGCGATCACGGAAAGTACGCCTGCCCGTATCGGGACGCCGTCGCGCTGGTGCAGGAGGGTGATGCGGGCGGCTTCGCCGCTCACCCCGACGCCGACGATGTTCACCGCCGTCCCCACCAGGTTCGCCTCCTGCGCGGTCCACCACCGCGCGGGTGCGACCGGACGCAGCAGCACCTGCCACCCCCAGGCTTTGGCCAGAGGCGAGAGCAAGTTCACGGCAAATGCGGCCCCCAGCAGCCAGAAATCGACGCCCACGAGCGCCGCGCCGGTCTCCTGCCAGGGGAAGTTCAACAGGACGCGCAGGGCCAGGCCCACCCCGACCAGTCCCAACCCCCACCACATCCAGCGCTTCACGTGAGCAGCTCTCCTAGCGCGCGGAACTCGTAGCCGGCAGCACGAGCGTCTTGGATGATGCCGGGCAGCGCCTCCGCCGTGGGGCGGCGGTCGCCGTGTGGGTCCCGCCCGTCCCCATCGTGGAGCAGGATGATGGCACCGGGCCGCAGTTTGTCGCGCACGCGGCGCCGGATCTCGGCGGTGGGGGGACGGTCCGAATCCCACACGCCGAACGTCCAGCCGACCACGCGATAGCCCAGCCGCCGCGCCGCGGCGGCCACAAACGGGTTGCGATAGCCATGAGGAGCCCGGAAGACGCGTGGTGCCTGTCCGGTAACTGTCGCGATCGTGTCGTGAGCCTGCTGAAGCTCCGACCGCACGCGAGCCGGGCCGCGCACGTGGAGTTTGACGTGGTGTTGTGTGTGGTTCCCGACTTCGTGTCCCAGGCTGGCGGCGCGGCGGGCGGCGGCGGGGAAACGGCCCACGTGGTCACCCACCATAAAGAAGGCGGCGGGAACGCCCTCGGCATCGAGCGTGTCGAGGATGCAGTCCGTGGCCTCGGGGTTCGGGCCGTCGTCGAAGGTGAGATACAACCGCCGACCGGCGCGGGGGCCACTCCCGATCGCCCGCCCGAAAAGCGGCGCGTTGGGGTGATACACGCCCGCGGCGAGGACTCCTACGGCCGCGAGCCCGGCGGGCACGAGGAGGGCGCTCACCGCTTCACCCGCTCGTACACGGCCAGCACTTGGTCGGCGATGCGAGGCCAGGCGAAGCGGGATGCCTTGACCAAGCCGGCGGCTCCCATCCGGGTCCGCCGCGCCGGATCACCGATGAGCGCCGTCGCCGCCGCGGCCCAGGCGGCCGGATCATCCTTCGGCACCAGCACAGCCTCGGCGCCGCCGTCGACGAGCTCCCGGAAGCCGGTGATGTCCGAAACGATCATCGGCGTTCCGCTGGCCATGGCCTCGAGCAGCGTGATGCCGAAGGAGGCTTTGGTCGTCGGGCACAGGTACAGATCCGTGGTCCCATAGTACTCCGGCCGCTCGGCGAACACCGCGCCGGCGAAGCGCACGCGGTCCCCCAACAGCCGGGCCTTGCGCTGATACACCCGACGCAGCGGGCCGTCGCCGACGACCGTCAAGCGGGTCGCGGGATACGCGGCGAGAATGGCCGGCATCGCCGCGAGGACGGTGTCGAGACCGTTGCGCGGATCGAGCCGGCCGAGGAACAGCAGGCGCGGGCCAAGCGTGAGGGCGTCATCAGGGCGGCGGCCGTTGGGGTGGAAGTATCCGACGGGCACCCCGTTGGGGATGATCTCGAACTCGGCCCGGAAGTATTTCCGCATCGCCTGCACGACCGGTCGGCTCACGGCGATGCGCGCGTCGAGCCGGTCGAGCCGCGGCTGCAGGAACCGGCGGAAGGCCCAGTAGCCGGGAGAGCGGCGAAACCAGGTGTGAAATGTGCCGACGACGGGGAGCCCCATCCGCCACGCGGCGCTCGACGCGACGAGGCCCAGCGTCGGGGCGAGCGCGTCCTGGAGGTGCACAACGTCGGCACCGGTCTCACGGAGCAGGTCCGTCATGCGGCGGCGGAGTCCGAACCCGGTGGTGACGCGCGCGAAGGAGCCGTTGCTGTAGACGAGGCGGCTGGTGCCGAGCCGGCGGACGAACGGGGGATCCGCGTCCTGGCCCGCCATGTTGGAGGTGACGACAGTCGCCGCGTGACCGCGACGGCGCAACTCGAGGGCGAGGTGGTGCACGTGCTCGCTCACACCGCCCAGATGGGGATAGTAGAACTCGGTCACCAGCGCGACCCGCATACGCCCGCCCGTTTCGGAAGGAAGCGTCTGTTTCTGCCTGCTTCAAGACCCCGGAGAGGTCGGGAAGGTCAAAAGGCGGACAAACACGAAGCCCCCGGGTCGGCACGATAGGCCGCCCGGGGGCTCCGCACACCAGCTACCCGGAGCCGGGGGCTTGCGCCCTCCGTTCTTCTTCCCGTCGCCGCCGGTTGGCTGATGCGCCGCTCGG
>Ga0209266_1002925_pt1 | contig 10612 bp, 14 predicted proteins | sample GraSoiAngelo_132_FD_185889 | JGI IMG/M metagenome (GOLD analysis project Ga0209266, IMG submission 185889) | Grasslands soil microbial communities from the Angelo Coastal Reserve, California, USA - 14_0929_02_40cm (SPAdes) (version 2) | ecosystem: Environmental > Terrestrial > Soil > Grasslands ...
GATCGAACGGTCCGGCGGGTGGTGACGCTGGAGTGGGTCGCTCCGCCGTTCAACTGTGGGCACTGGACCCCGGGGCTGGTCGAGCAGGCGGGCGGGCGGGATCCGTTAGGCGCCGCGGGTCGGCCGGCCCATGCCATTCAATGGCAGGACGTGATCGACGCCAGACCCGAAGTCGTGGTGATCTCGGCCTGCGGATTTTCGCTCGAGCGGAGCGTGGCAGAGGTCCAGGCCGCCAGGGCGCCGCTGGACCGGCTGCATGGGGAGGTCTGGGCGGTCGACGGCAATGCGTTCTTCAGCCGGCCCGGTCCGCGCCTGGTCGAGAGCGTGGAGATCATGGCCGGCATTCTTCATCCAGACGAGGTACAGCCGCCGCCCCCGGCCCGGGCCCGGCGGCTGCGCTAGCCGCCGAAGATGAATCCGAAGAAGACCGCTGCCAGGACGATGACGAGGATGCCGCCGCCCACCAGCAGCAGGATGGCCGCCAGCGTGAAGCCGATGGCACGGCCAAAGGCCAGCCACAGCTCATCCTCGTCCGTGTGGTCAGTGCCTGGGGCGCTCAACGCAGCGGCAAGGGCGTGCCTTCCGAGTGCTCGTTCCAGGCCTTGAACGGGCCGTGGGGGGGTCCCAGGTCGGCCGCGGTCCAGCGGTCGATCATCGCGAGCCCAGCCTCCAGCCGCTGACGAAGCTCCGCCGGGGCGGCCCGGCGATCGTAGACACCGACCTTCTCCGATCGCAGGCGGCGCGTCTGCCCCTCCCGGTCATCGACCCACCAGGTGACGCTGATATCGAGCACATGGCCGGTTCGCTCCCGGTAGCTGATGGTTACGATCGCCTCTCCGCCCGCGCGCCGGGCGAAGCGCAGCTCCCAGGCCGCTTTTCCCCGGCGGTAACGCTCGATGAGCAGATCATGCTGACGGGCGAAGTCTTCCAGCGTCGGGGATACGGCCCTGAACGCGTCGACGATCTCGGTAGGGACCGGCGTCAATCGAGCCGGGGGGGTCACCGCGCCATTGTAGAGTTGAGTCAGTGGCTCCGCCGGCGGTTGATGTGGTGTCGAAGATCTTCACGACGGCACGGACGATTGCGGTCGTGGGTCTCAGCCCCGATCCCCACCGGCCCAGTCATGGCGTCGCTCGGTACCTGCAGCGGGTCGGCTATCGCATCATCCCGGTCAATCCTCGCGTCAGCGAGGTTCTGGGCGAATCCGCCTTCCCCTCACTCCGCGATGTGACCGAGCCGGTCGACGTCGTCGACGTCTTTCGACGTTCCGAATTCGTGGGGCCGATCGTCGACGACGCCATCGCCATCAAGGCCGCCGCGATCTGGTTGCAGGACGGGGTGATCGACGAGGCAGCGGCCGAGCGGGCCCGGGCGGCGGGCCTCGATGTCGTCATGGACGACTGCATGATGCGCCGGCATGCCGCGGGTCGTTACGAGCCCCCTCCCTAAGCCTTCCTCGCTCCCAGACGCGCTTCGGCGATCTCTTCCGCGGCCCGTCGATGTGAAATCCGCTCGCGGCGGGCGCGCTCCAGGAGTTCGCGGGTGGTGCCCCGCAACTGCCGGCTGGTCACGCCGAAGATCGACTCGAGGTTGGGCTCCAACCGCTTCTCCAGCAAACCGCAAAACAGAAAGGCGGCCGCGGCATTGGCGACGAAGTCGGGCAGGATCGTAATGCCCCGCCCCTCCAGCTGCGCCTCGGCCTCGGCCGTGACCGGATTGTTGGCCGCTTCAACCAGCACCCGGCAACGGATGTCAGCCTGGTTGTTCATTCGGATCGCGTTGCCAATGGCTGCCGGGATGATGATGTCCACCTGCCGCTCCAGCCAGGCCGGTTCCGGGGCGCAGCGGACACGTGCGGGTAGCCGCTTGCGGTCGATCCGGCCGAATCGATCACGGATCGAGAGCAAGTGAGCGACATCCAGGCCATCGTCATCGAGGATGGCTCCCTCAATGTCCGCGACTGCGATCAGGCGGACGCCCGCCCGGTCCAGATACCGCGCCGCCGCGCCGCCCACATTGCCGAATCCCTGCAGCGCAACGCGGGCGCCGCGAAGGGAGAGACCCAGCACGCCGGCGGCCTCGATGGTGCACTCCGCCACGCCGTAGCCGGCCATCAACTCGGTGATCGGCACCCCCTCGCTGGTCAGGGCCAGCGCCTGCTTGACGCGAGCGAGGCCGGCCCCACCTTCGGTCTTGAACCCCGCCTGCAGCGGATGGGTGAGGCCGACAAGCTGGCAGGCCGCGATGATGTCGTCTTCGCGGGTACCCAGATCCGCGCCGGTGGCGTAGCGCTCGGCGATGAAGGGCCGGATCGCGTCGATGAATCCGCGAAGCACGGCGGGTGCCTGGGGAGAGGCGGGATCGCAGTCGATTCCGGACTTCGCTCCGCCGTACGGGATGTCGAGAACGGCCATCTTGTGCGACATGGTGCGAGCCAGGTCGCTGACCTCATCGACGGTGACACCGGGACGCATCCGGATCCCGCCCGAACACATCCCCTCGACCAGACGATCAATCACCAACCAGCCCTTGGCGCCGGTCGCCTCGTCGTGCCACTCGCTCGAAAGGTAGGGCGTCAGCGTCGCGACCTCAAAACACCCGTCCCCCGAGCGGGACCTCATGAGTCGGCTCCAGCAGGACGACGCCACCGTCGGCGTCCGGCACCCCCAGCACCAACACCTCGGATCGAATCGGTCCGATCTGCCGAGGCGGGAAGTTCATCACCGCGATCACCAGCCGGCCGCGGAGCTCCTCGGGCTGGTAATGCGCCGTGAGCTGAGCACTCGATCGGCGGATGCCGAGTGGCCCAAAGTCGATACGCAGTTTGTAGGCCGGCTTGCGCGCCTGCGGAAAAGGCTCGGCCTCGAGGATCCGGCCGACGCGGATGTCGACGCGCGCGAAGTCCGCGACATCGATGACGCCAGCCTCGACCAATACCCCTAGTGTAGTGTGCCCAACGTATGCCGCTCACGCCCGAGGAGATGCGTGCGCTGTTCCCCATCACCCGGCGCTATGCCTACCTCGATCACGCGGCCATTGCCCCGCTGGCCACTCCGGTGCGCTCGACCATGGATGTATTTCTCACGCGCCAGTCCGAAGAGCCTTTCGAACGCGAGCACTGGGAGCGGCTCCGCGGCCAGGTGCGCAACCGGGTCGCCGAGCTGGTGGTGGCACGGCCCGAGTCCATCGCATTTATCAAGAACACCACGACCGGTCTGGGATTGGTCGCGGCCGGCCTCGACTGGGAGTCGGGCGACAACGTCGTCGGGGTTGATCGCGAGTTCCCAGCCAACATCTATCCATGGATGGACCTGCGTCGCAGGGGCGTTGAGCTCCGCCTCTACCGCCCCAGCAATGGGCGGATCGAGGTGGGGGCCGTCAGCCGGCTCTGCGATCAACGGACGCGGGTACTGGCCGTCAGCGCGGTCCAGTTCTGGAATGGCTTTCGCGTGGACCTCGGCGCGCTACGCACGGCGCTTCGAGGCAGGGACGTGCTACTCATCGTCGACGCTATCCAGGCTGTGGGCGCGCTGCGGATCGATCTCTCGCAGCTTGCCGTTGACTACCTTTGCGCCGGCGCCCAGAAATGGCTGCTCGGACCAATCGGCGCCGGCTTTGCCTACGTCGGCCCGCGCATGCTGGAGAGGCTGCACCCGGCGATCATCGGCACCGACAGCGTGGTGCGCGACGAGGAGTACTTCGATTACGAGCTCACGCTGAAACCCGATGCCCGCCGCTTCGAAGAAGCGTCGCCCAACTATCCCGGCATCCTCGGTATGGGCGCCGCGGTCAACCTCCTGCTGCGTGCCGGTCCTGCGGCCGTCGAAGACGCGGTCCTGCGGCTCGCGGACCGCTTGCGTGAGGAACTGCCCCGCCGCGGTTATCAGCTGTTGCTCAGTCCCGGGCCGTCCAGCGAACGTTCGGGCATCGTGTCCTTCCGGCATCCGCGGATGGTGCCGGTCGAACTGCATGGCCGTCTGCGGGACGCGGGCATCATCATCTCCTTGCGTGGCGACTTCCTGCGCGCCTCGCCTCATTACTACAACAGCGATACCGATGTCGATCGCCTGCTCGAGGCGTTACCGCGGTGACGTTCTGGCAAAAGGTCAAGCGCGAGTTAGGCCGGGAGACGCAACCGGTGGACACGGTGGTCCGGTTGATCATCCTGGAGCGGGGGATCCGCGGCACGCTGGTGGCGGTGCTGGGCGTCGCCTTGCTCACGAACAGCCGGGGCGTCGTCGGCCTGGTTCGAGGTTGGGTGGCCGAGCTGAACGTCAATCCAGAGCGGAGGTTGATCCCCAGAATCCTGTCGGCGGGGCTACGGCCGATTGGCGAATTTTCCTCTCGAACCGTGCTCCTCATCGGCATCGGCGCCATTCTCTTCGGCGCTCTCGAGCTAACCGAAGCCATCGGCCTGGCGCGCCGCCGGCGCTGGGCCGAATACCTGACGGTGATCGCCGGCTGCATCGGCATCCCCTTCGAGGTCATGGAAGTGCTGCGCCGCCAGACGCCGGTACGGATCGGCATTCTCCTGATCAACGTTACGATCGTGATCTACCTGGCCTGGCAAAAGCACCTGTTCGGTTTGCGCGGTGGGGTGGCGACGGAAACGGAACGCAGCTAGCGCTTGGACGCGTTGAGCGGGATGCCGACGCCGGACACGCCGAGTGGGCCGGCGTGACGAGTCAACATGCCGACCAGGAACCCGAGCACGCGATCCGCAGATGGGCCATCCGAGATGGTGGCGAGAAGAGCCGGTTCCGGATTCCGAAAGGCGCCGAGGGTCCCAGCCCGGGCAGCCCGGCTGAAGGTCGGCGTGCCGGCGGGGACGAAGGTCACCCGGATCTTGGTGTAGCGATCACCGGAGTGCACCAGGGTAAACGGCGTTTTCTTCTGCACCTGCCAGGCGCGAATCTCTTCATTCCTCAAACGCCGCTGGAGGGTGGCGATCAGCTTCTTGCCGCCTGGATCACGGTCGGCGTAGATCGCGACCTGCACGCCGCCATGATAGCGAGTTGGCTTAGGTCTTGCCCAGGTTTTCGAAGAAGCGCCGCATCGCCGCCCGGACCGGTTGCGGGCTGGGGACTGGAGTGCCGGCGGCGGCGACGGCGGGCTGGCCCCGCATGGCACGGAGCTCCGCGCGGTTCTGTTGCCAGACCACCCAGACGCGCTGCACCGCGGTGAAGTTCGTGCCGACGGCCAGGACCAGCAGGGCGACGGTCAGCGGGGTCCATCCTCCAATCTTGAGGCCGACCGATTCCAGCAGCAGGCCGGCGACGATGATGACCACCCGCTCGGGTCGAGCCAGGATGCCAACATCGCAGGTGAAGCCCAGACTCTGGGCGCGAGCGCGGACGTAGCTGACCAGGAAGGAGCCCGCCAGGGCGATCAGCACGATGATCGGCCGAAGCCCGTCATGCTGATCGAGGAAGTAGATCAGGATTCCCAGATAGACGACGCCTTCCGAGTAGCGGTCGACCGTGGAGTCGAGGAACGCCCCGTAGCGGTAGACCTTGCCGGACGCCCGGGCGAGGGCGCCATCGAAAATATCGAAGAGCCCGGCGAACGCCAGGACCACGCCACCCACCAGGAGCCCGCCCGTCGCCACCAGCAGTGCCCCGACGGCGGTAATCACCAGGCCGAACAGGGTGAGCATGTTGGGGGTTATCGGCGAGTCGCGAAACACGCCGACGAGCCGCTCGGCCCAGCGCCGCACCCAGGCCTGGAATTTCTGGGTAAACATCAGCGCGGACTCAGGCTCGGCTCCAGCCGAACCGATGGCGCGGGTTGGGCCAGATCGATCGCCTGCTTGTAGACGTCGGCCACCTGGTCGATCACGCGCTCCCAGTCGTACTGGCGGGCCTGGGCGAGACCGGCGGAACCCATCTCCTGGCGCAGGACCGAATTGTTGATCAAGGTCTGCAGCGCGTAGGCGAGCTGCCGGCGGCTCTTGCGCTCGACCAGTAAGCCTTCTCGGCCGTGGGTCACAACTTCCCGGAACCCATCAATGCTGGTGGCGACGATGGGCTTCCCTGATGCCATGGCTTCGAGGAGCACGATGCCGAAGCTCTCATCCCCGGTGGCTGGGGAACAGAAGATATCGCTGCTGGCGTAATAGCGGGGCAATTCCGATGCGGGAACGTAGCCGGCCATCACCACGTCATCCAGCTGTTTGCGGGCGATAAAGTTGCCGTACCAGCGGCGCAGCGGCCCGTCGCCCACGATGATCAAGCGCAGCTTCGGATATTGAGGCTTGAGCTGGGCAAAGGCGCGCAGGAGATATCCAAGGCCTTTGCGATACTCCAGCCGGCCAACGAACAGCAGGTTGCACATGCCGTCACGCAGTTCGGGATACGGTGGTTGGTTCTGGAAGCGGCTGAGGTCGATCCCGTTGGGGATGACCCGATAGTCACCCGGGAAGTAATGCCGTACGAACTCGCGCGCCGGGTTGGACACCGCGATTCGGGCGTGCAGCTTGCGGACATATCGCTTGAGTAGCGGCTTGCCATAGTAGTAGCCGATGTTCGAGCGGGCGAAGGCGTGGAACGTACCGACGTTGCAGGCCTTCGAGAAGCGCAGCGCGGTGACCGGCAAAACCGGCATCAAGGGCTCGTGGTAGTGGATCACGTCGAAGCCGCTGTCCCGGACGTAGTGTTTGATCCGGTTTGTCAGATGCAGGCTGACTGTGATGCGAGCTACCGAGCCGTGCATCGGGATCGGAAAGGGCCGGCCCACGCGGATGAAGTCGTGGTCCGCCTCGGCGAGCTCGCGGTCGGAACACGGGGCAAAGACCGTGACCTCGTTGCCACGCCGCCGCAGCCCCGCTGCCAGGTGACGAACGTGCTCGGTGACCCCACCAGGATGCGCGTAGTCGTACGCGGATACCAGGCCGATCTTCATGACTGGTCCAGCCGCCGAACAGCGATGAGCTGGCTTCCCGTCACCGGCTAACCCCTGGCGAATGCCCGGACGGCGGACCGTCCCATACGAGCCCAGTTACGCCCGATCCGCTGAAATTTCAGTTGCGCGATGCGGCGGTGCGTCAGGAAATCCCAGTACTCGCCAAACGCCTTGGTCTGGCTGGCCAGGATGGCCTTCTGCATGTCCTGAGCGCTCTTTCCCGGAAAGGTGGTGTAGCCGGTACCGATCCCCTCCAGGTGATGGCTGTCAGAGGAGCCCACCTCCGGAAGGTGAAACCGGCTCGTGTTCAGACGGTGGACTTTGGCGGCGCAGGTTCGTCCCGCCACCGACGGGTTGAAAGTCTCGACCGCGTCGAAGTAGATCTCGGGAGAGCCGTTGCGCATGATGCCGTCGAAGGACCTGAAGCCGATGCTGCGGGTGAGCATCGAGAAGGGATGGACGGCGATCGCCAGGCCGCCCTGCTCGTGGATCTTGCCGATGGTCCAGTCCAGCGGGCGCCACATGGGAATGGGCTTATCGATGAAGAGCGCCAGCAGGTGGCCATGCAGGGTCGTGATCTCGCAGCCGGCAACCACATCGAATCGATACTCGTTGGCCAGCTCCAGTGCCTCGTAGCTGCCCGTCAGCCGGTCGTGATCGGTGATGGCGATCACGTCCAGGTCGGTGCGATCCCGGATGTAGTTGAGCACCTCTCGGACGGTAGCCGTCCCATCGTTCAGGGACGTGTGCATGTGGAAGTCGGCTTTGCCCACGAAATCCTCCTTAATCGCCCACAGCGGCCTGCGCCGGCGGTGACGGAATGGTGACGGCCGGGACGATAGGCTTCTCCGGCCAGATCGGCTCGAGCACGTGCCACTGGTCCGGATACCTCTTTATATACCGTTCAAACGCCGCCAGGATCTGTTCCATGGCACCTCGCACATCGGCCGTGTGATCTTCACTCCGGGTGAGGAACAAGGGCGGCTCGCCGACGGCGATGTAGGCGTCATTCGGGTCGCGGATACAAAAAGCCGGCAGGATGGGCGCTCCCGTCTTGAGGGCAATCTCCACTGGACCGGTCGGAAATGACGTCGGGCGGCCGAAGAAGTTGAAGCGCTGTCCGGTATTCAGGATGTCACGGTCCATGGCCAGCACCACCATCCGGTGCTCCTTGAGCATCCGCATGATGTCACGCGCCCCCGTCCGGCTCAGTGGAATGACGCGGATGTTCATTCGAGAGCGGAGCGCGGAAACGTGGTCGAAAAGACGGCGCGGCTCGATCTGCTCCACCATGATGCCGATCTCGCCGAACGAGGCGGCCCAGCTGGCGGCGGCCAGCTCCCACGATCCCATGTGCGGCGCCACCACGATGACGCCCAGGCCGCGCGCCATGGCGGCGTCCAGGTTCTCCAGACCGATCGGGGTCAGCAGGCTTCCCAGCCGGCGACGATCCGTCCGCGGAATCTTGAAGAAGTCGATCCAGGCCTTGGTGTAGTTCAGCCAGTTCCGCCAGGCCAGCTTGCGGAGCTGTGGCGGCGCCATTTCGGGAACCACCTGCCGGAGATTCGATTCCAGGGCCCGCCGCTGGCGGCCGAGGAGGGGGAAGGCGAGGGTGCTGATGATGACGCCGATGGCGTATGCGAGCCGGCGCGGTAGGCGGGCGATAGCGCCTTCGATCAGGCGGAAGCCAATGTAGGTGATCACGATGGATCGAGAGCAGGCTGCATCGGTGAGCCGGGAGTCTGCGGCGCGTCCAGCCGCCAGACGGGCAGGAAGACGAGCCACTGGTCCGGCTCCCGACGGATGATCCGCTCGAAGAATTGCACGATCCGTTCGGTCGTCAGCTGGATGTCGCGCTGCGTGTCGCCGCTGCGGCTGACCTCGATCGGCTCCTCAATTTCGGCGACGTACAGGTTGTCGGGCTGGCGGCGGATCCAGACGGGGAGAATCGGCGCCCCGGTCTTCAAGGCGATCGTCGCCGGGCCGGCCGGGAAGATCGCGGGCCGATTGAAGAAGGGCACCCGGATGCCACGGTCACCACTGTACAGGTCGCTGGCGAGCGCGACTAACTCGTTTCGGCCCAATCATTTTCATCCCGATCCGTTCGCGCGAGGCGATGACGAGCTCGTTGAGCCCACCGCTGGGCAGCTCATTGGTCACCGCACTAATCGGGTAGCCATAGACCGCTGAGGCGGCGGCAAGGATGTCCCAGTTCGAAACATGGGCGGTCACCACCACGGCGCCCTTCCTCTCGGCCAGCACCCGATCGATGCGCTCCACCCCTTGTGGACGCACCATGCGGCGGATTTCCTCGGGTTTGAGCGAGTACATCAGCATGAAATCGGCGAACATCTTGAAGTAGTTCCCGAAGGCATGCCGCGCCGTGCGCTTCACCAGCGGGTCGTTCCAGGGCCGCCCCAGAACCTGGCCGAAGTTCTCGAACGCAACCCGGCGCCGCCGGGGCATCAGGAAGAAGGCGCAGCGGCCGGTCAGCGCGGCCAGCGGGTAGCGAACGCGGGGTGGGAGCACCCGCATGACCCAGTTCCCCAGTCTGAACAGGGGAGGCAGGATCATCAGCGGCGCGCGGTCGCTTCAGGCATTGTCGCGGCCGGAAGTCGCGCCGGCGTTTCGCCGTCCGCCGCGGTCCCGGCGATAAACGCCTCGGTCAGCTGGTGGGCCACCCCGTCGGTGTACTGCGTCGGCGGTGACTTCATGAAGTACGACGATGGGCCCTCCAGTGCCCCGCCGAGCTTGCGGTCGAGCCCGAGCTTGCAGCAGCGGATGGCGTCGATCACCACGCCTGCTGAGTTGGGGGAATCCCAGACTTCCAGCTTGAGCTCGACGTTCAACGGGACATCTCCGAAGGAGCGTCCCTCCAGGCGGATGTAGGCCCACTTGCGATCCCCCAGCCAGGGGACGTAATCGGAGGGGCCAATGTGGATGTTCTCGGCGCCGATGTCGGCCTTGAGCTGCGACTTCACGCTGTTCGTCTTGGAGATTTTCTTCGAGACCAGCCGCTCCCGCTCCAGCATGTTGAGGAAATCGGTGTTGCCGCCGAAGTTCAGCTGATAGGTCCGCTCCAACTTGACGCCCCGGTCCTCGAACAGGCGCGTGAGGATGCGATGAACGATGGTCGCGCCGACCTGCGACTTGATGTCGTCGCCGATGATGGGAATCCCGCGCTTTTCGAAGCGTCCCCGCCAGTACGGCTCTCGGGCTAAAAAGACGGGCATGCAGTTGACGAAGGCGCAGCCCGCCTCGAGGACTTGTTCGGCGTACCACTTCACAGCCTCTTCGCTTCCCACCGGGAGGTAGTTGACTACCACGTCGGTCTTCGTGTCCTTCAGGATGCCGACGATGTCGGCCGTCGGGCCAGGGGCCTTGGTGATGATCTCGGAGAGGTATTTGCCGAGCCCATCATGGGTCATCCCCCGCTCGACCTTCACCCCGAGATGCGGCACGTCGGCGAACTTCACAGTGTTGTTGTGCCCGGAAAAGATCGCGTCGGCGAGGTCCTTGCCCACCTTGTCCTTGTCGATGTCGAACGCCGCCGAGAATTCGATGTCGCGGATGTGGTAGCCGCCGAGGTCGACGTGCATCAATCCAGGGATGGAGGCACCGGGTTTCGCGTCCCGGTAGTACTCGACACCCTGCACCAACGATGAGGCGCAGTTGCCCACCCCCAGGATCGCCACCCGTACCTTGCCCCGGG